>Ga0335076_10005527_pt1 | contig 12760 bp, 11 predicted proteins | sample Lox_Sample_25_FD_206717 | JGI IMG/M metagenome (GOLD analysis project Ga0335076, IMG submission 206717) | Soil microbial communities from Loxahatchee National Wildlife Refuge, Florida, United States - Lox_Sample_2.5 | ecosystem: Environmental > Terrestrial > Soil > Wetlands | place: USA...
CGCGAGCTCGACGACGACGCCAACATCCGGCTGTCGATGCGCGACCTCCGGCGCTTCCGCAAAGGCGGCTAGATGTCATTGCCAAGCAGGTTGTTGAGGCCAGGCGGGAGATTGGCGGGCTGCCGCCCAGGGCGGTGTGTGGCCGGTGCTGGTTGTATTTATGTAGCCAGAGCGGCGGGGCGGCAGTGCGTCGGCCGACGACAGGAAGGGCCTGGCGTAGCCGCATTCACGCATAACCGTCTGAAGGCGTTGGAGACGCGCCGGGTCGACTGAGCCGACCGCCGTATGACGGTTCGGTTATATCGGCGGTCGGGTTGATCCAGGTCAAACGGCCGCCGACCGGGCGCGCGCTAGGGTCGCGACCATGAAGACCGCGATCAGCAGCCTGGTGAACGAGGACAAGTTGCTGCTGCCCGAGCGCCTCAAGAGCGCGCTGGCCGCCAACGACCGCATCAAATACCTGTTCGCGCTGCTGCAGGCGGCGCGCAGCCACGCCGATGATCCGGCGGCGGCCATCTCGGACCTGCGCGACGAGCGCCGGCTGTGCGGGATGGCGGACGAGACCCTCGACGACGTCGTTCAAGGCGCCCGGCGCGGCGAGGCCGGCTGCTATATCGTGCCCGGTGCTCCGGCCCTGATGCAGCACCTGCACGAGGAGCTCGAGCGCATGCTGGCGCCGCTGCACATCAGCGCGGCCGGCGGTCTCAGCGGCGACGAGGCGGAGCGGCGCGCCGCCGGCCTGTTCGCCGCCCTGCCGCCGCTGGTCGGCGACGCGGTTCCGGGCGCGCTGATCTCGGCCGTCACGGCGGCGCGGCGCGGCGCCGGCGACAGCCTCCACCTGCTCGTCATGGATGCCCACAAGGCGATCAATCGGCTGCAGGCCGAGCTGGCGACCGAGATGGTCGACGGCGCGACCACCTATGGCCTGTCCGCCGCGGATCGCCCCCTGATCGAGGCCTTCATGCGCGGCGTCAAGCGCACCGCGCCCCTGAAGTTCGATCATCCCGGCCTCGACACCTTCGCGACCCGCACCGACGACCGGCTGATCATCCAGAACGACATCGGCACCAGCGACGCGCACGTGCTGGTCGTCAACGTGACGGGCCTGGTCGCCACCGTGACCTACACCGACGTCCATCGGCCGCGGCTCGAGTTCTTCCAGTCGCTGCTGCCGGGCGTGGACTGGAACGACCTCACGGCGCACCGGCTGGAGGGGGCGCGCCACGGCGGCGAGGCGTTCGTCATGCGGGTCGGCCGCTACGAGGCGCGCGACGCCGCCGACCTCGCGACCTATCTGACCCTGCTGGGCTCGCGCATCGTGTTCCTGATCGACTGGAACAAGGCGCGCAAGCAGCTCGAGCTGCTGGTACGCAAGTCGGACGCGCTCGACCTGCTGAGGTGGGCGGCCGACCACGAATGCGGTCACCGCGCGTTCCTGGCGCTCGGCGGCAGTCAGCTGATCGTTCAGGCGATCGAGGCGGTGTCGCGCATCCCGATCCGCTTCGGCCAGAATCTCGCGGACCTGCTCGGGCGCGAGGCAGCGTGCGCCTATCTGCGCTTCATCCTCAAGGCCACCGCGCAGGGCCTGCTGGCGGGCCGCTCCGCCTCATTGATCCGCGACGAGATCCGGGTCGAGCTGCTCAACCATTTTCGCACCGCGACCGACCGGCTGCTCGATTTCGTCGCCGAGCATGCCGTGCTGGTCTGGGACAGCGCGACCACCCTGCGCGACGGCATGCTGCGTCTGGCGAGCGGCGATGCGACCGACCTCAAGCGCGATGCCGAGCGCGTCAAGGCCTGGGAAAGCCGGGCCGATGCGATCGTGGTGGCCGCGCGCGCCCTGATCGCGCGCAGCTCGGGCACGATCGCGTTCCGCCCGATCATCGAGGCGGCCGATGACGTCGCCGACGAGCTCGAGGAGGCCGCCTTTCATCTCGGCCTGGCCGCCGATTTTCCGCGCCTGCCCGAGGCGCTGCTGACCCCGCTGCAGCGTCTGGCGCAGCTGCTGGTCGAATGCACGCAGGCGTTCGTGCGGGGCATCGAGGCGGCGCGCCATGTCCACCGGGGCGGCGCGCGCGGCGATACCGAGGATTTCCTGGCGGCGGTCGACCGCATCATCGAGATCGAGCACGCGACCGACGGCGCCGAGCGCCGCCTGACCGCCAGCCTGGTGACCGAGAGCCGGGACTTTCGCGAGCTCTATCTGCTGGCCGAGATCGGCCGCGACTTCGAGCGCGCCGCCGATCGCTTCATGCACGCGGCATTGCTGCTGCGCGACCACATCCTGTCCGACGTGATGGCCGCCTGAGCCAAACGGAGGCGCCGCCTTGTCCCTCGCCGTGTATGCCATCGCGCCCGGACCGCTGCCCCAGGGTGCCAGCCCCGCGACCGTCGGCAACAAGGCCTACAACCTGATGCGGCTGGCGGCGCTCGGCCTCGCGGTGCCGACCGGGTTCGTGCTCGGCACCGAGCTGTGCGCGGCCTGGTTGGCCGACCCGGACGCGGTGCGCCGGCGCCTGCGCGAGCTGGTCGAGCCGCCGCTGCGCCAGCTCGAGGCGGCGACCGGGCTCGGCTTCGGCGACGAGCGGCGGCCCCTGCTGGTGTCGGTGCGCTCGGGCGCCGCCGCCTCGATGCCCGGCATGCTCGAGACCGTGCTCAATGTCGGGTTGAACGAGCGCACCCTGCGCGGCCTGCTGCGCCTGACCGGCAATCCGCGCCTGGCCTGGGACAGCTATCGCCGCCTGATCGCCAACTACGCCGAGACCGTGCTCGGTCGCGCGGCCGCGCCGTTCGCCGCCGCGACCGAGGCGGCGCTCGAGGAGCAGCGGGTCGGCTCCGAGCGCGCGCTCGACACCGAGGGGTTGCGCGGCCTGGCGCACGAATATCGCAAGCTGGTCGAGCGCGGCGACGGCCCCGGCTTTCCCGACGGTCCGATCGACCAGCTGGTCGGCGCGATCGAGGCGGTGCTGGGCTCGTGGAACAGCCCGCGCGCGCTCGAATACCGCCGCCTGAACCGGCTCGAGCAGCTCGTCGGCACCGCCGTGACGGTGCAGACCATGGTGTTCGGCAACGCCGGCGCGACCTCGGGATCGGGCGTCGGGTTCACGCGCAACCCGGCGACCGGCGAGAACCAGCTCTACGTCGATTTCCTGCCCAACGCCCAGGGCGAGGACGTCGTCTCGGGGCGCCACCGGGTGCTCGATCTGGGCGCCGCCAGCAAGCTGCTGCCCGCGGCGTTCGGCGAGTTGCAGACGCTCGGTCCGCTGCTCGAGGCCGAGTTCGGCGACGTCCAGGACTTCGAGTTCACCATCCAGGACGGCAAGCTCTACCTGCTGCAGACCCGGCGCGCCAAGCGCAGCGCCTGGGCCGCGGTGCGCATCGCGGTCGATCTGGTCGCCGAGGGCCACATGACGCCGGCGCAGGCGCTCGAAGGCCTCGCCGGGTACGATCTCGAGGCGATCGAGCGGCTGTCGGTGGAGGCGGTCGACGGCGCGAGCCCGCTGGCGACCGCGGTGGCGGCCAATGTCGGGGTGGCGGTCGGCGCGCTGGCGTTCGACACCGAGGCCGCCAAGGCGCTGGCGCAGCGCGGTCGGCCCGCGATCCTGGTGCGCGAGGACATCGACACCGCGGACCTCGCCGGCATGGCAGCCGCCGTCGGCGTGCTGACCGCGCGCGGCGGGCGCACCTCGCACGGCGCCGTGATCGCGCGCCAGCTCGACAAGGTGTGCCTGGTCGGCTGCGCCGCGCTGGCGATCGAGCCGGGCGGGCAGGGCTGCCGGATCGGCACCGCCGGCCTGCGCGCCGGCGAGGTGATCTCGCTCGACGGCAACACCGGCGCGATCTATCGCGGTGCGGTGACCGTCGAGCGCGAGCGCCCGGTGCGCGAGTTGGCGATCATCGCGGGCTGGCGCGCCGGCGCGCCGCGCAAGTCGGCTTGATCTAGAGCCCCAGATAGGCCTGCTGGACGCCGGGGTCGTCGAGCAGGGCGGTGCCGCTGCCCGACAGCACGATGCGGCCGTTCTCCAGCACGTGCGCCTGGTCCGCCATGGCGAGCGAGGCGGCGACGTTCTGCTCGACCAGGATGATCGTGATGCCGTCGGCGGCCAGCGTGCGCACGATGGCGAACACGTCGTGCACGATGGTGGGCGCCAGGCCGAGCGAGGGCTCGTCGAACATGATCAGCGTCGGGCGCCCCATCAGGCAGCGGCCGATCGCGAGCATCTGCTGCTCGCCCCCCGACAGCGTGCCGGCGGCCTGGGTGAGCCGCTCCTCGAGCTTGGGGAACAGCGCCAGCACGCGCTCCATCGAAGCGCGCCGCTGCCGGCGCGCGCGCGGGATCACCGCGCCCATCTCGAGATTCTCGCGCACCGTCATCGACGGGAAGACCTGGCGCCCCTCGGCGACCTGGCCGATGCCGAGATCGCAGATCCGGTGGCTCGGCAGCCCGGTGATGTCGCGATCCTCGAAGCGCACGCGGCCGCGCGCCGGCTTGTGGATGCCGGCGATCGCGCGGATCAGCGAGGTCTTGCCGGCGCCGTTGGCACCGATGATCGCGGTCAGCGAGCGCGCCGCGACCGCGAAGCCGACGTCGTCGAGCGCCTGGGCGTCGCCGTAATAGAGGTCGAGATGCTCGACCGCCAGCATCAGGCGACCGCGCCCGGAACGTGATCGGGGCCGAGATAGCAGGCGATCACGCGCGGATCGCGCACCACGTCGGCCGGCGCGCCCTCGCTGATCTTCTCGCCCTGGTCGAGCACGATGACGTGGTCCGAGAGCGCCATCACGGCGCGCATCACGTGCTCGATCAGGAGGATCGCCATGCCGGTGTCGCGATTGAGCGCGCGCAGCACGCCGACCATCCGGTCGGTCTCGGTCGGCCGCAGCCCGGCCATCACCTCGTCGAGCAGCAGGATGCGCGGCTCGGTCGCCAGCGCCTTGGCGAGCTCCAGGCGCTTGCGGTCGGGCAGCGTCAGGCTGGCGGCGCGCCGGCGCGCCAGCGGCCCGAGCTCGACCCGCTCGATGACGGCGCGCGCGTGCGCGCGCGCATCCGCGACACGGCGCCGGCGATGCAGCGCGCCGACCAGCACGTTGTCCTCGACCGTGAGCTCGGCGAACGGCTTGACGAGCTGGAAGGTGCGCGCGATCCCGGCGGCGCAGACCTGGTCGGGCCTGAGCCCGACGAGGTCGCGCCCGGCCAGCTGGACCCGGCCGGCGTCGGGCGCCAGCGCGCCGGCGATCAGGTTGAAGGTGGTCGTCTTGCCGGCGCCGTTCGGGCCGATCAGCCCGACGATGCGGTGCTCGGGGACGCTGAACGACACCTCGTGGACCGCCCGAAGGCCGCGGAAGCGCTTCGACAGCGCCTCGACGCTCAGGAGATCGCTCATGACGACGGCCCGCGGTCGGCGCCGTCGAGCCCGAGCCGGCGCGCCAGCCAGGGCCAGATGCCGTCGGGCAGGAACACGACGATCAGGACCATCAGGCCGCCATAGACCAGCTGCTTGGCGCCCGGGACGTTGACCCCGGCGCGGTCGACCGCGGCGGTCACGAGCTCGCCGAGCGGCGTCAGGATGAAGGCGCCGAGCACCGGGCCGAACAGCGTGCCGATGCCGCCGACGATGGCGCCCAGGATGATCTCGATCGAGCGCGTGATCGCGAACATCTGCTCGGGATACATATTGTTGTAGAAGAAGGCGTAGAACACGCCGGCCGGCGCGGTCAGCCCGGCCGAGATCACCACCGCGAGCAGCTTGTAGCGGAACACGTCGATGCCGACCGCCTGGGCGGCCTCCTGGTCCTCGCGGATCGCCAGCCAGTAATAGCCGAGCCGGCTTTTCAGGAGCGCGCGGCACACCACCAGGGCGCCGGCGGTCAGCGCCAGGATCACGTAGTAGAACATGGTCGGCGTGCCGCGCAGGTCGAGCAGGTCGTTGGTGGTGCGCTGGGCGACCGGCAGGAAGAAGCCGGCCGAGCCGCCGACCCAGGCGAAATGGTCGAACGCGATGCGGGTGAACTCGGCGAACGCGATGGTGAGCAGGGCAAAATAGACGCCCCGGATGCCGAACCGGAAGCCGAGCGCGCCGATGCAGCCGCCGGCGATCGCGGCGATCACGATGGCGAGCCACACCCCGAGCCACGGCCCGATGCCGAACGACACGAACAGCACGCCGCTGACATAGGCGGCCAGGCCGACATAGAGGGTGTGGCCGAGCGACAGCTGGCCGGCGAACCCCATCATGACGTTCCAGGCCTGGCCCGCGTAGGCGAGCCACAGCACGAGGGTCAGCACGGACAACAGATAGGCGTCGGCGAACGCCGGCACGGCGAGCAGCAGCGCGCCCGCGAGCCCGAGCAGCACGGCGCCGCGGCGCGGCAGCTCGGCGGGCCAGCCGAGGCTCATGCGCGCTTGCCCAGCAGGCCCTGGGGCCGCAGCACCAGCACCAGGATCAGGAGCGCGTAGCTGAACATGCTCTTCATCGAGGGCAGCAGGAAGAAGCCGGCGAGCGCCTCCGAGATGCCGATCAGCACGCCGCCGAGCAGCGCGCCGGCCAGGCTGCCCAGCCCGCCGATGATGACGATGATGAAGCTCAGCAGCGTGTACTCGGGCGCCAGCTGCGAGCGCACGTCGACCACCAGCGCCATCAGGCAGCCCGCGATGCCGACGCACGCGGCGCCCAGCCCGAAGGTCAGCGCATAGAGCCCCTCGACGTCGAGCCCGACCACCCGGGCGCCCAGCTGGTTGTCGGCGCAGGCGCGGATCGCCTTGCCGGGGCGGCTGTAGCGGAAGAAAGCGAACAGCACCGCGGTGGTCAGCAGCGCCGCGCCGGCGGCATAGACGCGCGCCTTGTCGAGCAGCAGCGCGCCGACCTCGAAGGTCTCGAAGCCGTACTCGACGTTGGTGCTGCGCGCGTCGGGACCGAAGATCATCAGGAGGCCGTTGACGATCATGAGCGCGACCCCGACCAGCAGGATGAACTGCATGTGCTCGGGCCGCGCGATGAAGGCGTTGATCAGGCCGCGCTGCAGCACGTAGCCGATCGCGAACAGGAACGCGGCGATCAGCGGGGCGGCGAGCAGCGGGTCGAGCCCGGGCCAGCCGGCCAGCACGACCGCGCCGTACATGCCGATCACCATCATCTCGCCATGGGCGAAATTGACCACCCGCACGACGCCGAAGATCACCGACAGGCCGAGCGCGGCCAGGCCGTAGACCAGGCCGGTCAGCAGCCCGGAGGCGACGATGTTGAGATAGACGGCCACCCGCCGCGCCGATCCGTCGGTAGTCTTCGGGCCGCTAACTGCGCTGCGCCCAGCCCGGCATCGGGAACACGGGGGCCTGCTCGGCGGCCGCCTTGGGCAGCACGACGGTCGGCCGGCGCTCGCGGTTCTGCACCGCCGCCGAGGCGATGCGGTTGTTCTGGCCCTTCTCGTCGAACCCGATCGGGCCGCCGATCATCATGTGCTCGGCGATGTCGGTCTGGCGCAGCGCCGCCAGGAGCGCCTTGGGATCGGCGCTGCCGGCACGCTTGTAGGCCATCGCGGCGACCAGCAGGGCCTCGTAGGTGAAGCCGACATTGAAGGCGTGGGCCTCGAAGGGGTCGCTGGGGAACTGCTTCTTGAAGGCGGCGGCCACCCGTCCGGTCAGCGCGCTCTTGGGGTCGTACCACGGCACGTTGGTGATGCAGTAGTCGGCGTACTTGCCGAGCGTCTTGTAGAACTGCTCGTCGTACATGCCGGGGCTCCCGGGGCTGACCACCCCCATCGGCTCGTAGCGCTGCTTGACGAGCTCGCGCACGGTCAGGATGGCGTCGGCCGCGCGGGTGGTCACCAGCAGGAGCTCGGCCTTGGTCGCCTTCGCCTTGGCGATCTCGACCGAAAGGTCCTGGGCGCGCGGGTCGTAGCTGATGCGGTCGAGCACCTCGAAGGGAAACGCGAGCTGGGGCACCAGCTGGTCGAACGCCGCCCGGGCCGACTGGCCGAACGTGTCGTTGGCGTGCATGAACACCGCGGTCTTGGGCGCCGTGTTGGTGGCGGCGAACAGGTCCTTGAGGAGCGCCAGGCCGTTGCGCGCCAGCTGCGGACTGGTCGGGAAGTTGCGGAACACCGTCTTGTAGCCCTGCTCGGTGATCTGCGGCGCCGAGCCGATATTGATGACCAGCGGGATGCCGTGCTGCTCGCAGACCTGGGCCATCGCCGAAGTGCCGCCCGAGTCGAAGCAGCCGACCATGATCTGGGCGCCGTCGTTGATCAGCTTCTCGGTGCGCGCGCGCGCCAGCTCGACGTTGGACTCGAAGTCGGCGCTCAGGATCTCGACCTTGACCCCGGCCTCGCCGAGCAGAGCGGGGGCGATCTCGGCGGCCCGGAAGCACGACTGGCCGGCCTGGGCCAGATAGCCGGTGCGCGGCAGCACCAAGCCGATCCTGAGCCCGGCGGCCTGGGCGATCGCGGGAGCGCCCAGCCCGGCCAGGGTGCCGGCCGCGAGCGCGCCGGTGGCAAACTGGCGGCGGCTCAGCGCCCGCGGGCGGCGGCGGTCGGACGATCTCGTCATGTCGATCTGGCTCCCTGGTGGCGGACGGCGCGCGACTCTATAGCGCGCCGCGGGGGGCGGCGCACGGTCCGGCCGCGAAAACTTTAGCGATTTCCGCTGGATCCCGCCCAGTGACGCCGGACCCGGCGGAATCCCGCGGATTTGCCTGTGGGAATTCCGTCATGGCTAAGTCAAAAAACTGTAACAGAGCGGGGGTAGGGTCGGGCCCGGTTCATTCCCCAGGCACCCGACCATGCGGAGGTCCCCGTGGCAAGCACCGTCAAGACCTTGAGCCGTGCGCTCGCGACCGGCGCCCTGTTGGCCGGGCTGTGGTCCGCAGCCCAGGCGGGCGATATCTCAGGCGCCGGCGCCACCTTCCCGTACCCGATCTATGCCAAGTGGGCGGAAGCCTACAAGGCCAAGTCGGGCATCGGCCTGAACTACCAGTCGATCGGCTCGGGGGGCGGCATCAAGCAGATCAAGAGCAAGACCGTCGATTTCGGCGCGTCCGACATGCCGCTCGAGGCCAAGGAGCTCGATGAGGCCGGGCTGATGCAGTTCCCGATGGTGATGGGCGGCGTGGTGCCGGTGGTCAACGTCAAGGGCGTGCAGCCCGGCCAGCTGAAGCTCGACGGGCCGACGCTCGCCAATATCTATCTGGGCAAGATCGCCAAGTGGAACGACCCGGCGATCACCGCGCTGAACGCCGGCGTCAGCCTGCCCGACCAGGCGATCGCGGTGGTCCACCGCTCGGACGGTTCGGGCACCACCTTCATCTTCTGCGACTACCTCTCGAAGGTCAGCCCGGAGTGGAAGGACAAGGTCGGCGAGAACACCTCGGTCGAGTGGCCGGTCGGGCTCGGCGGCAAGGGCAACGAGGGCGTCGCCGCGCTGACCAGCCGCACCGACGGCGCGATCGGCTATGTCGAGTACGCCTACGCCAAGCAGAACAAGATGACCCATACGGAGATGAAGAATAGCGACGGCGGATACGTCCAGCCCGAGAGCAAGGCCTTCATGGCGTCGGCCGCCAATGCCGACTGGTCCAAGGCGCCGGGCTTCCACCTGCTGCTCACCAACCAGCCCGGCAAGGACAGCTGGCCGATCAGCGGCGCCACCTTCATCCTGATGTACAAGCAGCAGGACAAGCCCGACACCGCCAAGCAGGTGCTCGAGTTCTTCGACTGGGCCTACAAGAACGGCGGCTCGCTCGCCGAGGGCCTCGACTACGTGCCGATGCCGCCGAAGGTCGTCGAGCTCGTCGAGGGCGCCTGGAAGGCCAACATCAAGGGCGCGAACGGCCAGCCGGTCTGGAGCGGTTCGGGCTCGTGAGCCTGCGGCGCGCGCTCGCCGTCTGCGTTTGACCCACCCGACAGGTGCGGGGAAGCGGCCCTGACGGCGCCGCTTCCCCGGCCTCATTGGAACGGACCGTGGCTGACCTCGCCTTGACGCGCAAACTCCCCGGGGAGCGGCAGAACCTCGCCGACGCGGCGTTCAAGCTGGCCACCTGGTTCTTTGCCGTGTTCGTGCTGGTGCTGCTGGGCGCCGTCATCGTCGCGCTGATCGACGGCTCGGTGGAGGCGCTCCGGCGCTTCGGCCCCGGCTTCGTGCTGAGCGAGGATTGGAATCCCGTGAAGCAAACCTTCGGCGCGCGGGCGCCGATGGTCGGCACGCTGATCACCTCGGCGATCGCCATGCTGGTCGGCATCCCGATCAGCTTCGGCATCGCGGTGTTCCTGACCCAGCTCTGCCCGACCTGGGCGCGCCGTCCGCTCGGCGTCGGCATCGAACTGCTCGCCGGCATTCCGAGCATCATCTACGGCATCTGGGGCCTGTTCGTGTTCGCGCCCTTCATGCAGTCCCATATCGAGCCGTTCCTGATCGACACGCTGGGCAAGCTGCCCGGGATCGGGCCGCTGTTCGCCGGGCCTCCGCTCGGCATCGGCATGCTGACCGCCGGCATCATTCTCGGCATCATGGTGCTGCCGTTCATCTCCTCGATCATGCGCGACGTGTTCGACACCGTGCCGCCGATGCTCAAGGAATCGGCCTACGGCCTCGGCTGCACGACCTGGGAGGTGATGTGGAACGTCGTGCTGCCGTTCACCCGGGTCGGCGTGATCGGCGGCATCATGCTCGGCCTCGGGCGCGCGCTCGGCGAGACCATGGCGGTGACCTTCGTGATCGGCAACGCGCACCGGCTCTCGACCTCGCTGCTGGCGCCCGGCACGACGATCTCGGCAGCGCTCGCCAACGAGTTCACCGAAGCGGTCGAGGACATCTACCAGTCGTCGCTGGTCGCGCTCGGCCTGATCCTGTTCGTCATCACCCTGATCGTGCTCAGCGCCGCCAAATACATGCTGATCCGGCTGCAGAGCCGGGCCGGGACCTGAACGCCATGGCGGGACCTTCCGCGCTCTATCAGCGCCGCCGCATGGGCAACGCCGTGCTGCTCGTGTTCTCGCTGGGCGCGACCGTGTTCGGCCTGTTCTGGCTCGCGGCGATCCTCGGAACATTGCTGTACAATGGCTTCGAGGCGGTCAGTCTCGAGATGTTCGTGCAGACGACGCCGCCGCCGGGCAGCGCCGGCGGGTTGGCCAACGCGATCGTCGGCAGCCTGATCATGACCTTCGTCGGCGTCGTCATCGGCGCGCCGATCGGGCTGCTGGCGGGAACCTTCCTGGCCGAGTACGGGCATTACAGCCGCATCTCGCCGATCGTGCGCTTCATCAACGACGTGCTGCTGAGCGCGCCCTCGATCATCGTCGGCCTGTTCGTCTACCAGGTGATGGTGATCCACATGGGCCACTTCTCGGCGATCGCGGGCGCGGTGGCGCTGGCCATCATCGTGATCCCGGTGGTGGTGCGCACCACCGAGGACATGCTCAATCTGGTGCCCAATGCGCTGCGCGAGGCGGCCGCCGCGCTCGGCACGCCGAAATGGAAAGTCGTCGTGATGGTGTCGTATCGCGCCGCCATCCAGGGACTGGTGACCGGCGTACTGCTGGCGATCGCGCGGATCAGCGGCGAGACCGCGCCGCTGCTCTTCACCGCGCTGAACAACCAGTTCTGGAGCTTGAACATGGATGCGCCGATGGCCAATCTGCCGGTGGTGATCTTCCAGTTCGCGCTCAGCCCGTACGAGGACTGGCAGCGGCTCGCCTGGGGCGGTGCGCTCTTGATCACCTTCGCGATCCTGGGATTGAATATCGGTGCGCGGGCGCTGGCCTCCTGGGGCGGCACGAAAAGCGGAGCATGACCATGGTCGACAGCGCAGCCACGCAGAGCACGGGCTTCGTGCCGATGCGGACCACCACCAGCAGCGCCGCGCCGTCAGCGCTCAGCGCCGCCGCCGAGGGCGAGCAGGTCAAGGTCCAGATCAAGGACCTCAACTTCTACTACGACAAGTTCCACGCCCTGAAGACCATCAACCTGTCGCTCTACGACCGCAAGGTGACGGCGTTCGTCGGACCGTCGGGCTGCGGCAAGTCGACCTTGCTCCGCATCCTCAACCGCATGTACCAGCTCTACCCGAAGCAGCGCGCGGTCGGCGAGATCCTGGTCGACGGCGCCAACATCCTGGCGCCCAACCAGGACCTCAACCTGCTGCGCGCCAAGATCGGCATGGTGTTCCAGAAGCCGACGCCGTTCCCGATGTCGATCTACGACAACATCGCCTTCGGCATCCGGCTCTATGAGCGCCTGCCGAAGGCCGAGATGGACGAGCGCATCGAAAGCGCGCTGCAGCGCGCCGCGCTGTGGACCGAGGTCAAGGACAAGCTGCGCCAGAGCGGGCTCGGCCTGTCGGGCGGCCAGCAGCAGCGCCTGTGCATCGCGCGTGCGATCGCAGTGAAGCCGACCATCCTGCTGCTCGACGAGCCCTGCTCGGCGCTCGACCCGATCTCGACCCAGAAGATCGAAGAACTGATCACCGAGCTCAAGACCGACTACACGATCGCGATCGTGACCCACAACATGCAGCAGGCCGCGCGCTCGTCCGACTACACCGCCTTCATGTATCTGGGCGAGCTGATCGAGTTCAACCAGACCCCGGTGATCTTCACCCGGCCCGAGAAGAAGCAGACCGAGGACTACGTCACCGGCCGCTTCGGCTGACGCGGGCCAGGGGGATCAGCGGATCTGGACGGGCTGGCCGGGCGGCAGCGGCTCGGTGGTGACCGGCGCCTGCGGTGACGCCTGCGGCACCATCGGGCCCGGGGCGGTCGTCGTGGTCGT
>Ga0335076_10005528_pt1 | contig 12759 bp, 10 predicted proteins | sample Lox_Sample_25_FD_206717 | JGI IMG/M metagenome (GOLD analysis project Ga0335076, IMG submission 206717) | Soil microbial communities from Loxahatchee National Wildlife Refuge, Florida, United States - Lox_Sample_2.5 | ecosystem: Environmental > Terrestrial > Soil > Wetlands | place: USA...
GGGCGCCCGCGGGCCATGATGCCGGTGGGCCTAAGTGATCTGAGTCCGATTTGCGGGAACGTGGCATCAGATGGTGACCACTAGCTCAGTGGCATGGCGTAAGAACAGCATGGCTGGGACATCCACGCCTTCTATTGCGGCTCTGGTCGGCGGGGGTGCGGTACTGACCGGGGGGCTGGCGAGGCCCGGCGGCGCGTATCAGGTGCCCAGGTTGTAGGCGATCGTCGCCCAGTTGCCCGGGTCGTCCTGCCGCTGGAAGGAGATGCCGCTGCAGTTGCTCGGCAGGGCGACGCTGACCTTCTGGGTCGCCGGGCCGACGGTCACGATCGTGATATTGGCGAAGTCGCGGGTGTCGCCGGAGAACGGAGCCACCCGCAGCCGGTTCGGCGTCTTGCCTTCGCCGCCGGGGTCGCAGAAGAAGGCGATCCACTTGAACTGGCCGCCGGCGAACGAGATGGCACCGTACTGCTTGTCGTTCTGGATCTGCATGTCTTCCTCCGGAAGAGGCAATGGGGAAGCAGCAGTCGGCCGGTGCCACCCCAGGGCGGCAAGGTCAGCCAGGCTGCCATGGTAAATGGACGTGTCTACGGAGCCGCAGCCACTCCAGTCGGTCTGGTTCGCACCGACCTGGCCGTCGGTGCTCTGCCACAGGGTGTGCGGCAGCAGCCCGGCCTCCGAAGCCTGGTACGCCGCTACCCAGGTCCGGCGGGCTGAGTTGAAGATGGGCGCGAGTCCGGCGGTGACGGCGAAATTCTGACCGCTGTACAGCCACGATCGCTGGCTGAGCGGCAAGGACATGAGGTGGTACGCGCCGTCAATGAGGCCAAGCCACTGGTTGGCCCGGCCCGACTGGTCTCCCGATCCCTCTTCCAGATCGAGTATGGGAATCTCGCCCTCGTTGAGGCTCGGGCCGATCCAGTCGATGAACGCATTGGCCTGCGACTGCACGTCCTGGCCGGCTCGCAGGTACTGGTACAAGCCGCAGAACGGGTAGCTGAGCGACTTGATCGCCGATCTGTTGCTGACGAGCATCCCGTCAAGGTGGGCATTCCCGTACCCGACACGAATGATCGCCGCCCCGCCGTTCTGGGACTTGATCCCCGCCCAGTTGGGGGCGTTGCCGCTCGCCGGGGACTGGAACTCGCTGACATCCGGCAGCTTGACGGTCATGCCCCTCCCCCTCTTCCTTTCCCGGTGACAATCGCCAAGGCTAGAGCCTGGCACCGGCGGCCCGCAGGCCGGCCCTCGCCCGCCTCGGTCAGCGCATCGCGGACAGCATTACGGTGCGGTCACGCGACGTGCGCCCAGGTCCTGCGGTTGACCGCCGCGTGGGCCGATACATCGCTGATGCCGAATTCCTCGGCCAGCTGCTTATACGTCAGGCCGTCCGCCCGCCGCGCCCTTAGCTTTCGCACTTTCCCGGCCGTCAGCTTGGCGCGGGGGCTCCCCTCGCCGACGGCGCCGTCATAGCGGCGATGGCATTTCCGGCACCTTGGCTGGAATCTGGCCCAGACATCATTACTGCCGAGATCGGCCGTGGACCAGTCCTCGGCGCGGCCGCCGCAATCGGCGCACCGGTGGTCGCTGGCTGGCCCGCGGGCCTTCTTGACCCGGTTATGCCAGACGTCATAAGACGGGCTTTCCGCCCGCAAAGCGGCGCCGGTTAGTTTGTGCCCGCAGGCGCGTGAGCAGCTCCGGCGATCCCGCCGGATCCTGGCTAGCCGCCCGCACACCGGGCACCGCTTCCATTCATATTTCGGGCGTCCGCGCGAGCATCCGCACGACCTGGTGTCACCTGACATGAGGGAGCGAATCGCCGGCGTGAGCTCGTTGCCGCAGTCGCACTGGCACAGGACAGCCCGGTAACTTTGCCCGTCAGCCGCGGCCTTCCGCACCTCCCGGATAACGGTGAGCTTTCCATATTTCTCGCCGGGATTGACGGCGTGCTTCATAATTCGGACGGTAACTCGCGCCACCGGCATTTCGCGTAAGACACGCCGGTAGGGCACGGCCTCGTAAATCCGGAATGCGCGCGATCGAGCGGACCCTGACCCGCTGCCCGGACAATGCCGCGGTTCCGGTGAGTTCATCGACGAATTGCTCGTCGGTGACGTCGTTGATGCTCGCGCCCGGGTGCTGGCTGGCCACGCCGAGCCGGACGCCGGGCCGGCCATGGCCCCAGCCGTGCGGGAGGCTGACCACCCCGGGCATCATCTGGTCGGTGACCTCGACCGGGACCTCGACCTCGCCCGCGGCCGAGGACAGCATTGCGGGCTCGCCGTCGGCCAGCCCGTAGCGTTCCGCGTCGGCCGGGCTGACCAGCAGCGTGCACCGGGGCTTGCCCTTGACCAGCCGCGCGCTGTTGTGCAGCCACGAGTTGCTGCTGCGCTGCTGCCGGCGGCCGATGAGCACCAGCTCACCGGGTGCCCAGGACTCCAGCCGGCCGCGCAGCCGGTCCAGGTCGTCCAGGTACTCGCCCGGCGCGAGGTGGATCTTGCGGTCCGTGGTGTACAGCCGTCCGGGTAGCCGCCGCGTCAGCGGGCCCAGGTCGACGCCGTGCGGCTCGCGGCGCAGCTTACCCAGGGATAGGCCACCGAGCGGGTTGCGCAGCCCGTAGGGGCCGGTGCGCAGCCCGAGCGCGATCAGGCCCTCCGGCCCGAGCCGGCGCCCGGCCGCCGCGCCGAGCCGCCCGATCCGCCGCGCCAGTACGGTATCGGGTCCGAGCAGCCGGCCGCTCAGCTCCAGGCAGATCTCCCAGTCGTGCCGCTGGCCCGCCCCGCGCGGGAACACCGCCGGGCTGTACTTCGCCCAGTTGCGGACCGAGACCACGGTCAGCAGGAGCTCGTAGTGCGAGCGCTCCAGCTGCGCGGTGGGCGGCAGGATGACGTCGGCGTGCCGGGTCGTCTCGTTCAGGTACGGGTCGATGGAAACCATGAACTCGAGCTGGTCCAGGGCCTGGTCCAGGCGGCGGCCGTTCGGGACCGACAGCACCGGGTTGCCCGCCGCGGTGATCATCGCCCGGATCTGGCCGGTGCCGGGCGTCTGGATCTCCTCGGCCATGGTGACCGCGGGCAGCTCGCCGCCGAATTCGGGCAGCCCGCGCACCCGGCTGCGGTAGGCGGCGAAGCTGCCCGTCTGGCCGATCGTCTTGGCCAGCGGCACCGGGTCGACGGCCGGCGTGGTGAGCATGCACCCGCCGGGCTCGTCCAGGTGCCCGGTGAGCGCGTTGATCCCCAGCACCAGCCAGGTGGCGAGGCCGCCGAATTCCTGGGTGCACGCACCGGTGCGGGCGTAGAGCACGGCACGTTCGGTGCTGGCGAGCGCACGGGCCAGCTCGCGGACCGTCTGTGGCCCGACGCCGGTGACCTCGGTGGTCCGCTCCGGCGGGTAGCCGGCCGCCGCGGCCCGCAGCGCGTCCGTGCCGGTCAGGTGCTCGCGGAGCCGTCCCGGCCGCACGAGGTTCTCCTCGAACAGCACGTTGACCAGCGACAACAGCATCAGGGCATCCGTGCCCGGCCTGATGAAGACGTGCTCGGCCACGGCGGCGGTCTCGCTGCGCCGCGGGTCGATGACCACCACACGGCCTCCCCGATCGCGCAGTGCCTTGAGCCGCGTGCGCATGTTCGGCGCCGTCATCAGGCTGCCGTTGGACACCAGCGGGTTCGCGCCGACGCAGACGAACAGGTCGGTGCGGTCGATGTCCGGCACCGGCAGCAGCGCCTGGTGGCCGAGCATCAGGTACGCCGCGAGCATTTGCGGCAGCTGGTCGACCGACGTCGCGGCGAACACGTTGCGCGTGCCCAGCGAGTGGAACAACGGGAGGCCGAACAGCAACAGCCCGAGGTTGTGCGCGACCGGATTGCCGTAGTACACGCCCAGCGCGTCCCGGCCGTACCTCGCCCGGATATCCCGCAGCCGGTTACCGGCCAGGTCGAACGCCTCACGCCAGCTCACCTCGACGAACTCGCCGTCCCGCTTGACCAGGGGCCGCTTGAGCCGGTCCGGATCGTGGTGCAGGTCGGCCAGTGCGGTCGCTTTCGGGCAGATGTAGCCGCGCGAGACGGGGTCGTGCGCGTCGCCGCGGATGTCCACCACCTGGTCGCCGTCGGTGGTCACGGTGATCCCGCAGGTCGCCTCGCAGAGTGTGCAGCTGTGCTGGTGGATGGCGACCATGAACGGCTCCCCCGCGGCCTCGAGCGCTTCGTCACAGGCTATGGTCCCGGCGATCGATTCTCCATCCCGGATCCGCGCGGAGGGTGAAGCCTTCGCGTGCCTTCGCGTCGATGGCCATGGGCAGGCGGATGCGCCCGGAGCCGACCAGGCCTCTCACGGCGGACCGGCTCAGGCCGAGCCCGATGGTGAGTAGCTTCTCGACCCGGATGGGCACCGGGAGTTCGAATCTGATGATTACCGTGAGCGGTGCCGGATCCGCACGGATGATTTCGCAGGGCGGCATGCTGGTCTCCAGCACCCAGGTGCCGGTCCAGTCGAGCTGGTAGGCCGCCTGGCGGGCCAGCGCCGGGTCCATGGCCAGATCCCGCACCATGGCCGGATCGTTGTCCTGGAACATCAGCAGCCGCTCGCGGTCGAGTGCCCGCACGCGGATGCGCTCGCGGACGGGGATTTTCGAGGTGCGGCCGCACACCTCACAGCCGATCAGCAGCCAGACGTCGAGGAGCTTGCCGTTCGCGTTCACGCGGAACTTCCCGGTGGGGTGGTGGCGCGCGGACCGGCACGACACGCATGCTCGGACGATGGCGGGCAGGCCGCGCTCCCTGATCACCCACAGCGCTGTGCGGCCGATTTCAGATCCGTTACCGTCGGCGGGCACGCCGATACCGCGGAAATCGTTCATGGCTTCGCGAATTCCAGGGCTTGCGAAGGAGGGGGAATACGGCCGGCGCGTTAAGAACTGACGGCGCTGGCCGACGCGACGTCGCACATCACGTCGCGTGAAGGAAGCCCGCGCTCATCACCCGCCGCGGGCTTGGAGCCGTGTGCCGGACAGACGAGGAGTGGCTCGAACCCGTCTTCATCCCGCACGTACGCCACTGCCTACCGACCCATGCTGGCCATAATGTTCAGCCGGCGGCCGTCAGGCAACAGATTTTCCGCCGTCTGCCGTCCCGCTGGTCATAAGGCGTGGATGCCTCGTTCACGTCGTTCCAGCAACGTGAACGAGGCATCCATGTCGTATCCGCGGAGCGGGAGCGCGCCAGATCGGGGTCAGAGGGTGGCGGCGGAGCCGAAGACGGTCGCGCTGACCAGTGGCGCGACCGGGCCGCCGAGCAGCAGCGAGACGTCCGCCCCGGGCACCTGGTTGGCCGAGGTGCCGCGGATCTGCCGGACCGCCTCGAGGACCAGCCCGATCCCGTGGACGAAACCCTCGGCGAGGTTCCCGCCCGCGGTGTTGACCGGTAGCACGCCCGCCGGGGCGGTGAGGTTGGGCCGGGTCATGAACGGTCCCGCCGCCGCGCCCGGCGGGCACAGCCCGAGATCGATCAGCGACGCCACGGCCGGCCCGCTGAAGTTCTCGTACACCTGGACCACGTCGGCCGCCCCGGGCTTGAGCCCCGCCTGCGCCCAGAGCCGGGCGACCAGGGCCGGGTGGAAGCCCGCGCTGGTATACGCCGCGCTGTTCTCGGCCGACTCGCTCCAGTCCGGCCCGGCGCCCTGCACCCCGGCCAGCACGTAGGCCGGTACCGGACGCAGGTCCCTGGCCCGTTCGGCCGACGTGACCAGGACGGCGGCGGCGCCGTCGTTCTCCCGGGAGCAGTCGTACAGGCGCAGCGGCTCGGAGACCCACCGGGCCCCGGCGTAGGTGTCGTGATCGAGCGGGCGGCCGTGGGCCACGGCGTCCGGGTTCTGCTGCGCATGCCAGTAGGACGCCTGGACCAGCGCCTCCAGCGCGGACCCGGGCACCCCGTCGACCTCGAGCATCCGCTGGGTCCGCAGCGCGCAGACCTGCGCCGGGGTGAGTACCCCGTGCGCGGACAGCAGCGGCGGGAAGTGCCCCTTCCCGTAGCTCTGCCGCCCGTCGTCGGCCTCGGTCAGGCCGCGGTACACCACCACGTGCTCGGCCTGGCCGCTGGCCACCGCCGCGGCGGCCGCGTTGACCGCGGCCGCGACCCCACCGCCTCCGCCGCCCCACACCATGGTCGACCAGCGGATCTCGCGGACGCCGAGGGCCGCGCCGACCGCGAGGCCCTCGCTGAGGTCGCTGGCGTAGGAGACGAAGCCGTCGACGTCGTGGGCGTCGAGGCCGGCGTCGGCGCACGCGGCCAGGATGGCCTCCAGCGTCAGCCGGAGCGCGGAGTGCGGGCTCGTTCCGCGCTTGTAGTACGGGGTGCTGCCGATCCCCGCCACCGCGGCGGCCCCGCGCAGGGACCGGCTCACGTCAGCCGCCAGCGCAGCACCGGCCGGCCGCCGGGACCGGGGGCCGGGTCGATCTCGCCCCGCACCGCCTGGCCCACTCGGACGTCAGCGCCGTCCCCGTTGCGGAGCACGCCGAGCAGCCGCCGCCCGCCCGCCGCGAGCAGCTCGGCGAGCACGACGACGAAGGGCACGTGCCCGGACAGTTCCGGGGTGAACGGCTGCCAGGTGCGGGTCCAGGAGTAGACGGTCCCGGCCGGCTCGACCACCGGCCACGACAGCTCGAAGCCGTGGCAGCGCGGGCAGATCGGCTGCGGCGCCCAGATCCACTGCCCGCACCGCGCGCAGCGCTGCACCCGGACCTCGCCGTCGCGCAGGCCCGCCCAGTGCGGCGCGTCGAGCCCGTCCTCCCGCGGCCCGGCCGAGGCCATCACCGGCGGCGTGGCCGGGAGGTTGCGCACCTGGGTGACCCGCCAGCCTTCGTCCAGCCTGATCCACCGGGAGCGCAGCACGGTCGCGCTGCCGTCCGCGGCGGTATAGCGGATATAGGCGGCGACCAGGCCGTCCGGCTCCGCCTCCAGGCACAGCAACCGGGACGCGACGAGCCGGTCCGGCAGGCGGGCCGAACCGATCAGCTGGCCGGTCCGGTCCGCCCGGAAGTCGGCCAGCGTGGCCGCCTGGTCCCCGGCCGCCACGACCCGCCCGTGCCGCTCCGCGACCGCGACGAGCTCGGCGGGGACGTCGCCGGCCAGCACGGGCTGGTCCGTCATCAGCTCTTCGCCTCTCCGGCGGCGTACGCCACGGCGGAAGCGCCGACGGTCCCTGGAGCATCGCCGACGAGGTACTCCACGTCGGTCCGGTCGTGCCGGAAGCCGAGCAGGCGGCAGTCCCGGGTCAGCGCCTGGTCGTCCGCGTCGACGGTGATCGCGGCCACGCGGAGCCCGCGGTCCCGCAGGCCGGTCATGGCCGCGGCCACCAGGCCGGCCCGGACCTCCTCCCGGCCCGGCCTGGCCAGCACCGCGACGATCCGGCCCGCGGTCCCGTACTCGGTGCGCTCGCCCGCCTCCGGGTCGTACCAGACCGCGCCCGTGGCGTCCGGTCCCGCGATCAGCACCGAGGCGCGGCGCGGGAGCCCATCGCGGCCGGCCCGCTGGGGCCACAACGCGGCCACGGCGGATTGTTCCGCCGCCCCGGCGGGCGGCCGGGGCCAGGGGCTCCGCGGCTCAGCCGCGCCAGCATCCCGCAGCGGCGCGAGCAGCTGCCACTGGCGCCGTCCCGGGCGCACGCCACAGTGCTCGAACCGGCGGGCCATCCGCTGGGCGGCGGGGTGATCGCCGCGGGCCCAGACCCGCAGCGCCGGGACGCCGGTGCCGGCCCAGCCCTGTTCGGCGCGCAGGTCCAGGCCGAGGGTTTCCAGCAGCAGGGTGGAGATCCCCCGGGACCGCAGCCGCGGCCGGACCACGTACCGCGCGGTGGCCGGACCTCCGTCCGGGTCGGGTTCGACCCGCAGGTAGGCCGCGATAACGGCGGAGGTGTCGTGTCCCGGCCGGCCGTCCGGGAGCAGCCGGACGACGAGGTGCGACGCGTCGTCCCGGTACGGCTGGTCGAGGCTGACCGCGGGGAAGCCGGCCTCGGCGTCCGTCTCGGCCGCCTCGGCCAGCATGTCGCGCAGCTCACTCTCCTCCGCCGGGTCCTGCGGGCCGAACGCCCTCCGCCACGCGTAGCTGATCACCTCTCGTCACCCGACCGGCTGCGCCGCCACCGCGAGCCCGGGGTGCGCGTCCCTGATCCGGCGCCGGGCGATCTTGCCGCTGGCCATCCGCTCGAGCGGCTGGTCCTGGACGATCACCTGCCGGGGGACCTTGTAACCGGCCAGGCGTTCCCGGCAATGCGCGGTGACCTGCTCGGCGGTGACGGCTTCGGTGGCGTAGATGACGGCGGCCGGAGCCTCGCCGAACTTAGCGTCGGCCATCGAGACCACGCACACCTCGAGCACCACGGGCAGCTCGCTGATCACCGCCTCGATCTCCGAGGGCGCCACGTTGTACCCGCCGGTGATGATGATGTCCTTGAGCCGGTCGACCACCCGGATGAACCCGTCGGCGTCCTTGATGCCGACGTCGCCGCTGTGGAACCAGCTGTCCCGCATGGCCTCGGCGCAGGCGGCCTCGTTCCGCCAGTAGCCGGGCGTGACGCCGGGACCGGAGACGATGATCTCGCCCGGCTCCTCCGCGTCGCAGTCCGTGCCGTCCGGCCGGACGACGCGGTGCCGGGTGAAGACGGTGCCCCGGCCGACGGACTCGGGCCGGTCCACCGCCTGCTCGGCCGGGTTGAGCGTGGAGATGCCGCCCAGCTCGGTCATGCCGTAGGCCTGGCGCAGCAGCACCCCCTTGTCCAGCCAGGCCCGGATGACCGGCACCGGGGCCCGCGCCCCGGCGATGGTCACCAGCTCCAGCGACGACAGGTCGGCCCCGGCGAACTCGTCCAGCGCGGCCATCTGCTCGAACAGCACCGGCACCCCCGCCATGATCTGGATCTTCGCCTCCGCCAGGCGGCGCAGCGTGCGGGAGGGCTCGAAGCCGCGCTCGTAGTAGATCGACAGGCCCCGGGTCAGCGGGTGCAGGATGTGCCAGAGCAGGCCGGGCGCGCCCGACATGGACAGCACGTAGATGATCCGGGCGCCCGGGCGCAGCGCGGGCTCGGCGAAGGCGAAGTCAGCGATCAGGTTGAATGTGGACCGGTGGGTGAACAGCACGCCCTTGGGCCGGGAGCTGGTCCCGCTGGTGTACACGATCTGGGTGACGTCGTCCGGGCCCGCCGCCGGGCGGGGGACCGGCGCGGCCCGCTCGTGCCGCAGGCCGGCCACCGCGCCCAGCGGCCGCAGCGCGGCGCCTGCGGCGGAGGACAGGGCCAGGGCTGCGGCCATCCGGTCCCGGTGGGCGTCGTCGGCGAGCACCATCGCGGGTTCGGAGTCGTCGACCAGGTAGCGCAGCTCATCCGGGGTGAACCGGTTATTGAACGGCACCACGATCGCGCCGAGCTTGAGCGCGCCGATCGCGGCGACCACCCATTCCAGGCTGTTGTCCCCGATGATGCCGATCCGGTCCCCGGCCCGCAGCCCGGCCGCGGCGTGGCCGCGGGCCGCGCCGTCGGTCCACCGGTCCAGGCTCTGGTAGTCGACCAGGTCGGTGCCGTCGAAGACGATCGCCGGGCGATGCGGTGCCTGCCGGGCCCAGTAGGCGAGCCCGTCGGTGACCAGCTCGGTCATGACGCCCCCTCCCCATCGAGCAGCCTGGTCAGTCCCCGGTGGAAGATCTGGTTGACCATCTCGTTGCGGCCCAGCAGCATCCCGCCCGCGTCGGCGCTGGCCAGCCCCTGCTGCGAACTGCGCAGCAGCGGGAAGTCCTCCTGGTGCAGCACGGCCAGCAGGATCGTCCAGTTCTTCTCCCAGACTCGTTCCCACCGCTCCGGTGTCATCCCGCTGGCCTCCAGCGCCGGGACGAGCAGCCGCATCTCCATCCGGCTGCAGCCGGGGTCGGCGGGGTGCGGCCGGAAGGTGAGTAGCTCGAAATGGTCGTCGGGCTGGCGCAGCAGCGTGCTGTTCGGCAGCAGGAAGTGCCCCTCGGTGACGTACGGGCCGAGGTCGGTATCGCCCGGATCCTCCGCCAGGAACCGGTCGATGGCCTTGCGCGGGCTCACCATCCGGGCGTGCCGGCCGAAGTCCTCCACGGTCTGCACGTTGGTGTGGATGTGCTTGCCGGCCGTGTTCGGGTGCGCGTACTGGATGTGGTAGTTGTCCACGAACGCGTCCTGCATCAGCTTCCAGTTGGCCGGCTCGTCGAACCCCTCGGACCGGAAGGCGGTCAGCTCGCCGAGCCGGTATCCGGCCAGGATCTCGTCCATTTCCGGGCCCAGCCACGCGGCCACGTCGATCGGCGCGCCCGCGCGGTCGACCATCCAGATCAGCCCGTGCCGCTCCTGGGCCGGCAGCTCGATCAGCCCGTGCTGGGACCGGTCCACCTCGCCGAACGTGGCCTCGCGGGTGATCGCCCGCAGCGACCCGTCGATGTTGTAGGACCACCGGTGGTACCCGCAGGAGAAGAGGCGGCAGCGCCCGCTCGCCTGCTCCTCCAGCAGCGCGCCCCGGTGCCGGCACACGTTCACGAAGGCCTTGACCGACCCGTCGTGCTGCCGCGCCACGATCACCCGGTTCCGCGGCATCTGCAGCGTGATGAAGTCGTTCGGCTCGGGCAGCTCGCTGGCGTGCGCCACGATCGACGGCACCCGGCCGAACACCAGGTCCCGCTCCCGCTGCGCGAGCCCGGGGTCGGTGTACTGGCCGGGGCCGAACGGGACAAGCTGCCCGGTCGTGTCGGTGGTGTGCTGGCGGAGGTGTTCCAGGGTCCGCTGGATCCGGTCGCTGCGGGTGGCGATGGCCGTCGGTGTCATCGGGGCCTCCTCGGAAAAACCTATAGCATTTAGGTTTACCGCATCGGCCGCCGCCGGGGAAGGGCACAGCATGAATTCGAACCGAACGGGCGGGCCGCCCGCTCGGCCCAATGGTCTCTCGCGCGACGGGATAATGACGTTATGCCCCGCCCCTCCAGCCCGTTGATCAGCCACGACGCCGTGGTCGAGGCGTCGCTCCGGATTATCGACCGCGAAGGCCTCGACGCGTTCAGCCTGCCCAGGCTGGCCCGTGAGCTGAAGGTCCAGGCGCCGTCGCTGTACTACCACTTCCAGGACCGGGCCGACATCCTGCGCACGGTGGCGCGGGCCATCGTGCTGCAGAGCCGGGTCCCGGCTCCGGCCGACTGCCGCACCTGGGTCGACTGGTTCGTCGGAATCAGCCTGTCGTTCCGCCGGGCGGTGCTGAACCACCGCAACGCGGCGCCGATCCTGCTGGAGTTCATGCCGCGGGACGTGCTCATCTGGACCTACGAGCTCGGCGTCCAGATCCTCGCCGCGGTCGGCGTCCCGCCAGACCAGCTGATCGGCGTCATCGACGGACTGGACACGCTCACCCTGGGTGCCTCGCTGGCCGAGGCGGCCAAGAGCCCGGCCCGGGCCGGGCAGGTGTTCGCGAACGTGGACGCCGGTAGCGAGCCGATGCTGGCCGGCGCCCTGGCGGCGAATACGCGCACCGCCGAGCAGTTGTTCGCCGACTCGATCCGCAGCTTCCTGCGCGGCGCGGTCCCCGGGGTGCCGCCGGACGCCCCGGCCCCGCGGGAGCTGATCGCCCGGTACCGGGAAAGCCCGGCGCGGCGCGGCCCTACGGCGCCGCGGCCGGAGGCCTAGGCTAGCCCAACGGCGCGAGGTCGTCCGGGATGACGATGTCCCGCTTCTAGATCTTGCCGGTCGGGCCTTCCTGGCCAGGTTCGTCATCTGCTCATTGTCCGGCGGCCGGCCCGGGCGCTCGTCGGTCCCCGGTATCGAGCCTTGTTCCCGGCGTTGGTACGGCGGCGCAACCTGTCCGGTCGGCTGGACCGCCGGGCCTATACGCTGCTACTTGGCACGCCGTCAGGCTGAGGCGGACGTGATGCCACAGGGAGGCAGCGATGACGCTTGCGGGCAAGACCTTGTTCATCTCCGGCGGCAGCCGTGGCATCGGCCTGGCGATCGCGCTCCGGGCCGCGCGGGACGGCGCCAACGTCGCGCTGATCGCCAAGACGGCCGAGCCCCACCCCAATCTGGACGGGACCGTGTACACCGCGGCCGCGCAGATCGAGGCGGCGGGCGGCTGCGCGCTGCCGGTGGCCGGCGACATCCGCGACGAAGCCCAGGTCGAGCGGGCCGTCGCGGCGGCCGTCGAGCAGTTCGGCGGGATCGACGTGTGCGTCAACAACGCCTCGGCGATCAACCTGTCCGGCACCGAGGCGCTGCAGATCAAGCGCTACGACCTGATGCAGTCGATCAACACCCGCGGCACGTTCGTGGTCAGCCGGGCCTGCATCCCGCACCTGAAGCGCTCGGCTAACCCGCACATCCTGACCCTGTCCCCGCCGGTCAGCCTGGAGCCGCGCTGGCTCGGGCCGCACATCGGCTACACGATCGCCAAGTACGGGATGACCCTGTGCGCCCTGGGCTTCGCCGCCGAGTTCGCCGGTGACGGCATCGCCTCCAATGCGCTGTGGCCGCGGACGCTGATCGCCACCGCCGCGGTGCAGAACCTGCTCGGCGGCGACGAGGCGATGGCCCGGGCCCGCAGGCCCGAGCTGTACGCCGACGCGGCGTACGCCGTGATCACCCGGCCCAGCCGGGACTGCACCGGGAACGCGTTCCTGTGCGAGGACGTGCTGGCCGCCGAGGGCGTGACCGACTTCGACCGGTACGCCTACCGGCCCGGCACGCAGCCGCAGGTGGACCTCTTCGTCGATCACGCCTGAG
>Ga0335076_10005529_pt1 | contig 12758 bp, 11 predicted proteins | sample Lox_Sample_25_FD_206717 | JGI IMG/M metagenome (GOLD analysis project Ga0335076, IMG submission 206717) | Soil microbial communities from Loxahatchee National Wildlife Refuge, Florida, United States - Lox_Sample_2.5 | ecosystem: Environmental > Terrestrial > Soil > Wetlands | place: USA...
GCGGATCGAGTGCCAGGCGCGCCGGCTGCTCGACCGCACTGATATAGAGCGCGGCACCGGCGAACACGGCGGCCGTCAACAGCGCGAACTGGCCGACGATCATGCGTGCCTCCTTGACGGCGATGAGGGGGTGCGGCGGCGATCCGACGCCGGGACCGCGTCATCCGTCGCGGCCTCCAGGCGCGTGCGCAGCGCGCGCAGCAGCTCGGTCGCCGCGTCGATCGCGCGCCGCGACAGGCCGTCGGCGAGCGCGGCGGCCCATGGCGCCTGGCGCTCGGCGGCGGCCTCATAGAGCGCTCGACCGCGCTCGGTCAACAGGATCAGCTTGGCGCGCTGGTGATGCGGATTGGGCGCGAAGCGCACGATCCCCTGCCCGGCCAGCTCGTCGGTCAGGCGTTGCACATTCTGGCGCGACAACCCCATGTTGCGCGCGACATGCGCGACCGGCAGCGGCACCGGCGACAACGCCAGCGCGCCGAGCACCTGCCAGCGCGCGCTGGTCAGCCCGAGATCGCGCACCAGCGTGTCGCCGGCCGCCAGCAGGCGGCCGTTGAGCCGGAAGGTCTCGAGGATCAGCGCGGTCATGGCGGCGGTCTTCGTCATGCCCCATGATGTCAATTTGACACTCTATTGTCAATCTGGCGTCGCGATCAGCGTCAGGCCGGTGGCGTCGTCGCCCGGCTTGACCCGCGGGACGCGCCGGCAGTCGGGATCGTCGGCCTCGAGCGCGCGCAGGCGCTCGAGCAGCCGCGCCAGGCCGACCTCGAACGCCGCGGCGAGCAGGCCGGGTGCATCGTAGACGTGAAAGTGATCGACCAGTCGCCACAGCCCGTCGGACACCAGCAGCACGCGCGTCGGCGCGCCGAGCGCCACGCTCCGCACGTCCATGTGGGCGGCGGCGCGCGGATCGACGCCGATCATCCAGTAGCCGTCCGGCTGGTTGAGCCGCGCCCGCCGGCGGCGCAGCTCGTCGAGCATCTCCGCCATCACGGATGACGGCGCGGTCGCCAAGGCCGCCAGGCGCGCGCGCACGGCGGCGTTGATGTCGTCCTCCCAGGCGCGCGCCTCGTCGGCCCCGGCGATCACGACCCCGTCCGGCGTTTCGACCAGCGCGACGCAGTCGCCCTGCCAGGCGAGATCGAGCGTGCCGCCGCGCACGCGCAGCCAGGTCGTCGCCGCCGACGGCAAGGCCCAGGCCGGCAGGTCGCGCCAGCCCGGCACCGCCGCCTGATAGTCGGCCGCCAGACGCGCCAACAGCCTGGCGAAATAAGCGCGCGCGTCGTCTGCACCTGGGCCCGCGCCGGGATCGTTCTCGGCGAGCAGCGCCGACAGGCGCTCGGCCAGCCAGGCGGCGTCGGTCGGGCCGGCCGCGACCCCCTCGCGGTCGGCCAGGCCAGTCGCGCCGTCGATCACCCAGGCGGTACTCGCGCCCGAGGTGAAATGCGCCGCGCCGGCGCGATCCTCGTTGACGCCGTCGCCGGGCGCGCTCATGCGTTCGACGATCTCGATCGCCATGTCCCGCTCCCCGCGTCAGCCGGGCGGCGAGCCCCAGCTCGAAAATGTTTCAGCCGCCGGTCTTGAGAACGCGCGAGCGGCCTCGGCGCATCACGGCGGGGCGGGCCGGAAGTCCTGATCGGGGAACGGCGAGGCCTGCGGCGGCTGGATCACGATCACGCCTTGGCCGGCCGCCTTGTGGCAGGCGTTGCACGCCTCGGTCAGCCCCCGGTACGCCGACGCGAAACGCCCCGCGTCGGCGGCCTTGATGGCGTCCGCCAGCTCCGTCATCGGCGCCTTGGTGAGCGACCCGATCATCTCGGCGATCGGCACCGAGCGCCATTGCGGCCAGCCGCGCGCCGTGCGCTCGAACGACTCCTCGAGTTCGTGCAGCTCGTAGGCGGCGTACGGCCAATTCCTCGCCTGCCCGGCGAGCCCGAGCTTGGTGTGGCGCGGCTGCACCGTCATGGTCATGAGATCGCCGAGTCCGGGGCGGTACGACGCCGGCGCGCCGGTCTGCGCGCTCCCGGCGACCGGCGCCGCCGCGACGGCGAGGCCGGCCAGCACCAGCGCGCGGCGCACGATGCGGCTCATCGGGCGAGACTAGCCCAGCACGTCCTCGCCGCTGCGCAGCACGCGGCGCGCGTAATAGCAGAACACCGCGCCGACATATTTGGGCTTCAGGCGATAATCGTGCGCCTCGCGCGCGCATGCCGGGTCGAGCGCCCGGATGGTGCCTGCGGCGCGCGCCATCAGCTGCAGCCGGGCGGCGCGCTCGATGAAGATCGAGCGCATGGTGGCTTCCTCGAGCGTGCCGCAGGCGGCCAACTGGCCGTGATGGCCGAGCAGGATCGAGCCCTTGTCGCCGAGCGCCTCCGAGATCATGCGGCCTTCCTCGTCGCCGATCGGCACGCCCGGCCATTCGGGCATCCAGGCGCAGTCCTCGTAGAACATGCTGGTGTCCATGTGCGACACCGCCAGCGGCTCGCCGATCATCGACAGCGCCGAGACGTAGGGCGGGTGCGTGTGGATGATCGCGTTGATGCGCGGGAAGCGCTCGTAGATCCACAGGTGGAAGCGGTTCGACGGGTTCGCCATGCCGTCGCCCTCGACGATGGTGAGCTGCTGGTCGACCAGCACGATGTTGCTCGTCATCGCCTCCTCGAAGCCGAGCCCGAAGCTGAGCATCCAGTAGGTGTTCGGCCGCGGCCCGCGCGCCGTGATCTGGCCGGCGAGCGCGGACTCGTGGCCCTGCTCCGCCAGGATGCGACAGGCCAGCGCGACCTTGGTGCGCAGCGGCCAGTGCGGCTCGGTCAGATGCCGCTCCATGCGCTCGGTGGTCTGCTCGTGATAGAAGCTCTTGTCGCGCGCCGAGGCTTCCAGGCTCATGATCGATCCTCCTCCGCCGCGCGGCGGCTCGCGACGCGGCGACAGCGGTCCCAGCCTACGCCAATCTAGTCGGCATGGACATTGGCCTGCGCGACCACGCGCTGCCACTTGGCGAACTCGGCATCGAGGAACGCCGCCGCCTGCTCGGGCGTCGTCTCGCGGATCTCCGCGCCCTGCGCGGTCAGGCGCTCGCGGACGTCGGGGGACTTGAGGGCCTTGGCGAGCTCGGCGTAGAGCTGGGCGCGCACGTCGGCCGGCGTCCCGGTCGGCGCGTAAAGCCCGTACCAGTTCTCCGCCACGATGCCGGGATAGCCCGCCTCCGCGAGCGTCGGCACGTTGGGCAGCACGGCGGCTCGGCTCTTGCTGGCGACCGCCAGCGCCCGCACGGTCCCGGCGGCGACGTGCGGCTGCAAGGTCAACGAGGTCTCGAACAGCGCCGTCACCTCGCCGCCGAGCAGCGCCGAGACCGCCGGTGCGCCGCCGCGATAGGGCACGTGGGTCAGGCGGATGCCGGCGGCCTCCATGAAGAGCTCGGCGGTGAGATGGAACACCGTGCCGTTGCCGGCCGATCCCATCAGCAGGGCGCCCGGCCGCGCCTTCGCGAGCGCGACCAGCTCGGCGACGCTGTGGGCCGGCACCGCGCTGTTGACGGCGAGCACGACCGGCAGGGCGGCGACGATCGAGATCACCGCGAAGTCGCGCTTGGCATCGTACGGCAGTTTCGGATAGAGGCTGGGATTGATGGCATGGCTGGCCGGCGCGAACAGGAGCGTGTAGCCGTCGGCCGGCGCCTTCGCGACGATCTCGGTGCCGATCGAGCCGCCGGCGCCCGAACGGTTGTCGATGACGATCTGCTGCCCGAGCGCGTCGGCGAGCTTGGCGCCGATGATGCGCGCGATCGCGTCGGTGCCGGCGCCCGGCGCGAACGGCACCACCATGCGGATCGGATGGTCGGGATAGGCGGCGCCCGCAGGGCTCGGCGGCGCCAGCACGGCGGCCGCGAGTCCGAGGGCGGCCGCAGACCGCGTGATCCACCTGATTGCGCGACGCCCCGCGGCCTTGGCTTGCCGTGGTGACATGAGCTTCACTCCAACGTCCTGCGGCCGACGGGCCGCGATCATACGCCGGTCAGCCTATCCCGTTGGGACGACCGCTGTCCTGGCGACAAGCGCCGCACCCCGCCGCAGCCGCACCGAACCGCTACAGCTCGGGCGCCAGCCACTCCTCGAGCGCGTCATTGACGGCCTCGGGCTGCTCGAGGCTCGCCAGGTGACCACACTCGTCGAGCTCGACCAGCCGCGCGCCGGGAATCGCCTCGGCCATCTCGCGCGACAGGGCGGGCGGGGTCAGCGCGTCCTGGCGGCCGCACAGGATCAGAGCGGGACAAGCAATGCGCGGCAAGTCGGGCCGCCCGTCGGGGCGCTTCAGGATGGCGTTCTGCTGGCGCAGGAAGGCGGCCTGCCCGACCCGCTCCGCCATCGCCATCACGGTGCCGGTCAGCGCGCGATCGCCGAGGCGCCCCGGATGGATCAGGAGCGGCAGGAGACGCGGCGTCACGCCCTTGAACTTGCCGGTCTGGGCGAGCTTGATGAGCGCCTTGCGGCGCGCGGTCTGCTCGGCGCTGTCGGGCCGCGCCGAGCTGTCGAGCAACGCCACCCGGCTCACCCGGCCGGGCGCTTCGCGCAGAATCTCCTGGGCGACATAGCCGCCCATCGACAAGCCGGCCAGCGCGAAGCGCGGCGGCGCACCGGCGAGCAGCCGGCCCGCCATGCCGCGCAGGCTGTCGTCGCGCGTCAGGTCGCCAACCCGGACGTCGAGACGCGTGCCGAATCGATCGATCTGCGGCCGCCAGAGCGCCTCGTCGCACAACAGTCCGGGCAGCAGGATCAGGGTCGGCTGCGCCATCGCGCGCCGCTGCGCGGCAAGCGATCGCCGCGCGCCAAAGCATAAATGCCCGCCGGGTCACAATTTCGAAAGATAATTACTCTAGCCTCCCCGTCATGCGCCACGCGCATTGACAGTGGATGTTGAATTCTCATAATCCGCAACCACTTAACAGGCGCGAGACGACTTCCCCACCCTCGCCGCTGTTCGAAAGGAACGCCGAGCCGCATGGCTTTTTCCGCCCTTGGCCTCAGTCCCGAGGTCGTTCGCGCCGTCGCTGACGCCGGTTACCAGACCCCCACGCCGATCCAGGCAAGCGCCATCCCCGAGGTCCTCAAGGGCCGTGATGTGCTCGGCTGCGCCCAGACCGGCACCGGCAAGACGGCCTCCTTCACCCTGCCGATGATCGACATCCTGGCGAGCGGCCGCGCGCGCGCGCGCATGCCGCGCACCCTGATCCTCGAGCCGACCCGCGAGCTGGCGACCCAGGTCTCGGAGAATTTCGAGAAGTACGGCAAGTACCACAAGCTCACCATGGCGCTGCTGATCGGCGGCGTCTCCTATGTCGACCAGGAAAAGCTGCTCGATCGCGGCGTCGACGTCCTGATCGCCACGCCGGGCCGGCTGCTCGACCATTTCGAGCGCGGCCGCATCCTGCTCAACGACGTCAAGGTGCTGGTGATCGACGAAGCCGACCGCATGCTCGACATGGGCTTCATTCCCGACGTCGAGCGCATCGTCGGCCTGCTGCCGCCGCGCCGCCAGACCCTGTTCTTCTCGGCCACCATGCCGCCCGAGATCCGCCGCCTGGCCGACGCCTTCCTGAAGGATCCGCTGGAGATCTCGGTCGCGCCGCCGGCCTCGCCGGCCGAGAACGTCGCGCAGTTCCTGGTGCCGGTCGGGGAGGACGACAAGCGCGAAGCGCTGCGCCGCTTGATCGTCTCGGAGGACGTCAAGAACGCACTGGTGTTCTGCAACCGCAAGAAGGACGTCGGCATCCTCTACAAGTCGCTGCAGAAGCATGGCTTCAACGTTGCCCAGCTGCATGGCGACCTCGCCCAGTCGATCCGCACCGAGACGCTGGAGCGCTTCAAGCGCGACGAGATCACGCTGCTGATCTGCTCCGACGTGGCGGCGCGCGGCCTCGACATCGCCGATCTCAGCCACGTGTTCAACTTCGACGTGCCGTTCCATGCCGAGGACTACGTCCATCGCATCGGCCGCACCGGCCGCGCCGGCAAGCTGGGCCGCGCCTTCACCTTGGCGACGCCGGCCGAGAGCAAGGCGCTGGCCGCGATCGAGCATCTGATCAGCAAGCCGATCCCGCGCATCGAGGTGCCCGGCCTCGCCGCCGCCGACCTGACCGCCGAGCCCGAAACGCGCCGCGGACGCGGACGCGGCGGCGAGCCGCGCGAACCACGTGAGCGCGGCCGCCGCGGCGGCGCAGGGCGCGGGCGCGGCGGCGAGCGCGAACGCGAGCGCCAGCCGGGTCCGGGCAACGCCGAGCCGACCAACGTGGTCGCGCTGGCCCCCGTCCGGCCGCCGCGCGACGAGGCGTCCGAGGAGCGGCCGCGCGCGCGCAACCGGTCGCGCGCCCCACGGCGCGACGACGAGGCGGCGACGCCGCCGGTCGTCGGATTGGGCGACCACGTCCCCGCCTTCCTGCTGCGGCCGGTGCCCAAGACCGCCTAGCGCGGCTCCCCCGCGTTCTTGACCGGTGGCCACCGCGCCCCGATCGTGGCGGCATGATCCTGCTGTCCAATCTGACCGAACTGCGCGCGCGTGCCGCCGCCGTGGCGCGCGTGCTCGATGTCGGCGGCTGGCGCCATCCCTTCAACCTGGCGACCCACGTCATCGATCTCGGCAGCCACGCCACGCGCAACGCGCGCGCGGCGCTCGACCCCGAGGATGCCGAGCGTTTCAGCGCCGAGACCTGGGTGGTGCACGACGTCTGTCGCACGCCGTGGCCGTTCCCCGACAAGTTCTTCGATTTCGTGATCTGCTCGCACCTGCTCGAGGACGTGCGCGACCCGCTCGCGGTGTGCGGCGAGCTCAATCGCGTCGGCGCCGCGGGCTATATCGAGACGCCGTCGCGCACCCGCGAGATCTTCGCCAAGGCGCGCTTCTTCAACGCCAAGTCCCTGCTCGGCCACGTGCCCGAGGTCGGCTTCTACCACCACCGCTGGTTCGTCGAGGCCGACGGCGCGCATCTGCGCTTCACCGCCAAGACGACGGCGCTGCTCGAGCGGCGCGACCGCTACATCACGCGGCGTGACATCGGCCGCAAGCTGAGCGAGCCTGAGAGCGGACTCGGGCTGTTCTGGGAGGGCGGCTTCACGGCCGAGGAGACCTTCGCCGATCCCCGCACCGACTACGCCGCGTTCCGCCGCCGCGCCTTGGCGGCGCTGACCGGCTGAGCGGGCGGGATCGGCGTCAGTCGGCGAAGTCGCGCAGCAGCCTGCCGGGACGGCCGCACGCCGCGATCACGCCATCCTCGCCCACCGTGCGGATGCCGTTGACCCACACGCCGGCGACGCCGAGCGCCGCGGTGTCCATCCGGCTGGCGCCGGCCGGCAGGTCGTGGACCCGGCGCTTGGGGCCGCGTCCAACCGTCGCGGGATCGAACAGCAGCAGGTCCGCCCAAGCGCCCGGCACCAGGCGCCCGCGATCCTTGATGCGCAGCGCGTCGGCGGCGCGGCTGGTCACCGATTGCACCGCCTGCTCGAGCGAAAGATCGGCGCGCTCGCGCACCCAGTGGCCGAACAGGTGCAGCCCGAAGCCGGCGTCGCACAGGAACGACAGGTGCGCCCCGGCATCCGACAGCGCGATCGCGGCGTGGCGATGGCGCAGCAGATGGCGCACGTTGGCCTCGTCGGCGTTGAACATGACGCAGTCGAACATCGCGTCCATCTCGCCGTCGAGCGCGAAGTCGAGCACCCAGTCGAACGGGTCGCGGCCGGCCTCGCGGGCGAGATCGCCGACCAGCTTGCCGACCAGATCGCGGTGCTTCTCGTCGACCACCTGCTTGATCCGCATGTGCGCGAACTGGTGATAGGAGAAGCGGTTGGGCACGCCGGTGGTCTTCGCCTCGGCCTTCAGCCCGGCGCGGAACGACGGATCGGCCAGCACCTTGCGGAACGCCGCCGAGCCCTCGGCCTCGATCGCCGGACGCCACGCCAGCAGCGCCTCCAGCGGATAGGGATGCGCGATCGTGAACTCCATGCCGAGCGGGAAGCAGCCGACCTGGCCCCACAGCTCTCGGCCGCGCTCGCGCGCCTGGTCGATCTCCTCGAACTCGCGGAACACGCGCTGGGGGTCGTTGGGATCGATGAACATCGCCGCGATCATGACGGGCCGCCGATTGGCGGCGGCCACCTTCTCGAGCCACGGCACGCTCGTCGTCATGCCCTTGGTCAGCATGAAGACGCCCTTGCCGGCCTCGCCCAGCGCGCCGGTCAGCTCGAGCAGCTCGTGCTCGTCGGCCAGGCGCGAGGGCATCGGGATGCCGTTCTCGCCGTTGTGCTGCTCGAGGGTCGAGGTCGCGAAACCGCAGGCGCCGTGCCGCATGGCGTCGGCGACGATGCGCTTCATCTCGGCGACCTCGGCCTTGGTGGCGGCGCGGCGCGCCGCGTCCTTGCCGAGCACGTAGGTCCGTACCGACGAATGGCCGCAGAACGACGCGACGTTGGGCACCATGCCCTTGCGCTCGAGCGCATCGAGATATTCGGGGTAGCTCTCGAAGTCCCAGTCGACGCCGGCGCGCAGCGCCTCGAGCGACATGCCCTCGACATGGGTGAGGTTGCGCAGCGTGAGGTCGCGGTCGCCGGCGCGGCATGGCGCGATCGTGAAGCCGCAATTGCCGATCACGACCGTGGTGACGCCGAGCGCCGATGACGGCGTGGCGAACGGATCCCAGGTCAGCTGGGCGTCGAAGTGGGTGTGCAGGTCGATGATCCCGGGCGCCAGCACGCGGCCGGCCGCGTCGACGCGCTCGCGCGCCGGGCCGAGATCGGCACCGAGTGCGACAATACGCCCGTCCTTGACGGCCAGCGCGCCGGCGCGCGCCGGCGCACCGAGCCCGTCGACGATCGTGGCGTTCTCGATCACGAGATCATGCATGATGCTCAAGCCCACACTTGCTGGTAGAGCGCGACGATTTCCTGCTTGGTCGGCACGCGCGGGTTGTTGCCCGGCGAGCCCGAGGCGAGCGCCTGCTCGGCCATCGTGTCGATGATGTCGAAATAGCGCGCCTGGTCGATGCCGTAGGCCTTGGGCGACGGCACCTCGAGCTCGCGATTGAGCCGGTCGAGCGCATCGAGCAGCCGGGCGCATGCCGCCTGGTCGCCCTCGCCGTCGTCCGCGACCCCCATGGCGCGCGCGCACGCCGCGTAGCGCTCGGTCGCGTCGTGGATCGAGAAGGCCGTGATGGCCGGCAGCAGCATGGCGTTCGACAGGCCGTGCGGCACGTGGAAGAACGCGCCGATCGGGCGACTCATGCCGTGAACCAGGCAAACCGACGCATTCGAGAAGGCGAGCCCGGCCTGGGTCGCGCCGAGCATCATGGCGGCGCGCGCCTCGCGGTCGGTCGGCGTGAAGCAGGCGCGCCGCAGGTTGGTGTGGATGGTCCGCATCGCGGTCAGCGCATAGGCGTCGCTCACCGGGTTGGCGCGCCGGCTGACATAGGCCTCGATGGCATGGGTCAGCGCGTCGATCCCAGTATCCGCGGTTAGCCGGAACGGCGCGGTCAGGGTCAGCTCGTAGTCGACCAGCGCCGCCTGCGCCAGGCAGCCGAGCCCGGTGATCAGCATCTTCTCGTCGTTGGCCGTGTCGGTGATCACGGTGAAGCGCGTGACCTCGGAGCCGGTGCCCGCGGTGGTCGGGATACACACCAGCGGCAGGCGCGCGCGATCGGCCTGGGCGGGCACCTTGTAGTCGCGGATGTGGCCGCCTCCGGCCTCCAGGATCGCGATCCCCTTGGCGGTGTCCATCGGGCTGCCGCCGCCGAGCGCGACCAGACAGTCGTAATCGCGCTCGCGCACGCGGCCGACCCCCGCCTCGATCACGTCGCTGGTCGGATCCGGCACGGTGTCGACGAACAGCCCGTGATCGATCCCTGCGTCCTTCAACTTGCCGGTCAGCCGGTCGAGCGGCCCGCTCGCCTGCATGAACTTGTCGCTGACGATCAGGGGACGCCGGCAGCCGAGGCGCTGCAGGACGCCGGCGATCTCGGCGCTGGCGCCGCCGCCCACGAGCATCAAACGCGGCCCCGTGATGCTGGCGATCATCGTCCATCCTCCTCCCGATCGCGGCCCCGCCGGGGCGGGCCGTCCGCGCTTGCGAGTGTACTCCAGCCGGCCGGTCGCCGGGGAAGCGTTCTCCCGGCCGAAATCACGGCTGGACCAGAGTCGAAACCCGCCGCAACGCGTGAAGGAGGGTGACAGTCAAGCCACGCGCAGCTACAAATAATCGTAGCAGGTTCGCCGTAGAGCCCGCTGACCATTACACCGGTTCTCGCGCGTACTGCACACACCGCCGCGGCCCGCGGCTAGCCCAGGGCGGTCGATGTCGCCAGTATGACGATCACAGCCGATTACCCGACGCCGGCGCCGCCGCGCGAGCAGACGAGCAGCCCCGCGCCGCCCGTGCCGGGACAGCGCATGCGCTGGTTCAACAGCGTGCGAACGAAGCTGTTCGCCTCGCTCACCCTGCTGGCCTCGCTCACGGTGATCGCCTGTACCGTGTCGGTCTGGCTGTTCGACGATTTCAATGCGCTGTTCTCGCGCACCATTCGGCGCGACTTCGCGACCTTCGGCACCGTGGTGCGGCTCCAGGAGGAGGCCCTGCAGCTGGACGAGCTGGCGGCCGCGCTGAGCACCAGCGTACGCCAGACCCAGCTCGCGCCGCTGCGCGATGCGATCGCGGCCGGCCAGGACAAGGCTGTCAACGCCGTCACGGTGCTGCGCCGCGACATCCAGATGGCGGACCGCGTCGACACCATCGCGGCCAAGCTCGACCACGTGTTCGCCCAGTATCGGTCGGCCGCGGCCCTCACGGCGACGCGCATCGCCGCCGTCGAGAAGCGCGCCGAGCTGAGCAGCGGCGTCCTGCCGGCGCTCGACCGGCTCGACGACGCCCTGTCCCGGCAGGGCGGCACGGGCGCATCGGCCGACTATCGCCGCGCCGCAGCCCACGCCGCCGTCCTGCTCATCGAGGCCGGCCAGGTCGACAGCGCCGACCAGGTGCGCGCGTTGCGCGCCCGCTTCAACGCCGACGCGGCCGCGCTCGAACGCCTGGCGCGCGCCACGGGGAGCGATGCGGCCGACCTCGAGAAGGCGCTCGCGGCGTTCCTCGGGTTCGGTCGCGGCCCCGCCAATCTGTTCGATCAACGCGACGACGAGTTGCGCGCGATCGCGGCCGAGGCCGAGGCGCTGCGGCCGGCGCGCGAGGAGGCCGCAGGCCTGGCGGTCGAATTCGGCAAAGTGGTCGAGGACCGCCGGGCGGCGCTCAACGAAACCACGCGCAACTCGGTGGCGTCGCTGAAATCGACCCAGGCGTTCCTCATTCTCGGCGCCGCCGGGGGCGCCTTGTTCTGCCTGATCCTGGCGCTCTTCTATGTCGGGCGGCGCGTCGCCGGCCGGCTGCGCCGGCTGGCCGCCGCGATGTCGGCGCTGGCCGGCGGCGACCTCAAGGTCGAGGTGCCGACGGTCGGCGCTCACGACGAGATCGGCGAAATGGCCGAGGCGATGCGGACCTTCAAGGACCAGCGGGTCGGCGCCCAACGCCTGGCCAACGAGGTCACCCACAGCATCCGTCGGGTCTCGGTCTCCGCCGATCAGGCGAACGTCGCGATCGGCCAGATATCGACCGACGCCAACACCCAGCTGGCCGCACTCACCCAGTTCGCGTCGCGCCTGCAGCAGGCCGCGGAGGCGATCACCCTGGTGGCCGCCCACACGCTGTCGGCCGGCGATCAGGCGCGCCAGATCAGCGAGCTGGTCGAGCGCGGCGGCGTCGAGATGGCCGGCCTGGTGTCTGCGGTCAGCGCGATCTCGGAGAGCAGCGAGCAGGCCGGCGGCTTCGTCGACGACATTGCCCGGATCGCCAGCCAGACCAACCTGCTGTCGCTCAACGCCGAGATCGAGGCGGCGCGCGCCGGCGAGAACGGCAAGGGCTTCACGGTGGTGGCCGAGGAGGTCGGCAAGCTGGCCGACAGCTCGGCGTCGCTGGCGACCGAGATCGCCACCCAGATCCGCAACACCATCCAGCAGGCGAAGCACGGCGTCGCCTCGGCGCTGCTGGTCAGCGAGAGCATCCGGATGATCGCCGCCAGCGTCGCCGAGTCGGACCGGCTGGCGCGCCTGATCGCCACCACCATGGAGGAGCAGAAGGCCAACGTCACCGAGATCCACGACAAGATGGCCGCGCTCACCAGCATCGGCCAGGCGAACGCATCGGCGGCGTCCGAAATCACGTCGACCATGCGCGACCTGTCACGCCTGGCCCAGGACACCCGCAACAAGGTCGCCCGTTTCCGGGCGGCGGGCGGCGGACCCGCGGGCGGCGGGGCCTAGGATCACCACACACCGTCGAGCGAGCATGCTCAGCGTCGGGAGAAGATGAAGCGTGAAGAAATTTTGGCGACTCGGCCCAAAGATCTATTCGGTCGTCATTCTGCTGTCGGCATTCACCGCAGCGGTCGGCATCACCGCGATCACGAGCTTTCAGACCTACAACAACCGCGTGGCCAAGATCGACATGGCATCCCGGCGCGCGGTGATCAGCGAGCGGGTGAACTCGATGATCTATGCCGTCGTGATGGACTCGCGCGGCATCTACATGTCCGACACCGTCGCCGAATCCGAGAAGTTCGCGCCGCTGATCATCCAGAACCTGCACAAGATCGAGGATCTCATGCGGGAATGGACCGCGCTCATCCGGCCCGAGGACGCCGTGACGATGCAGCGCGCCAACGATCGGGTCGCCGAATTCGT
>Ga0335076_10005530_pt1 | contig 12758 bp, 14 predicted proteins | sample Lox_Sample_25_FD_206717 | JGI IMG/M metagenome (GOLD analysis project Ga0335076, IMG submission 206717) | Soil microbial communities from Loxahatchee National Wildlife Refuge, Florida, United States - Lox_Sample_2.5 | ecosystem: Environmental > Terrestrial > Soil > Wetlands | place: USA...
CGGCGCGGCCTCGTTCGTGAACCCGATGACGGTGCTCGGCATGGTCGAGACCATGCGGATGGAGAATCACAGCGCGCTGGTGCACACGGCTGCGGCCTCCAACCTTGGCCAGATGCTCAACCGGCTGTGCATCGAGCAGCAGATTCCGCTGGTGAACATCGTGCGGAAGCCAGAGCAAGAAGCGATGCTCCGCGCGGCTGGTGCCGTCTACGTCGGCAATTCGACGTCCGCCGGCTTCATGGCCGAGCTGATCGACACGCTCAAGGCAACCGGTGCCACGCTGGCCTTCGACGCCATCGGCGGCGGCCGGCTGGCGAGCCAGATCCTGACCGGCATGGAAGCCGCCGCCAGCGCCGCCGCGGGCGGCTACAGCAGGTACGGGTCGGCCGTGCACAAGCAGGTCTACATCTACGGATCGCTTGACCGCGGCCCGACCGAGCTGACCCGCAACTATGGCATGGCCTGGGGCATCGGCGGATGGCTGCTGACGCCGTTCCTGCAGAAGGTGGGCCTGGCGCGCGTGGCGCAGCTGCGTGACCAGGTCGCTGCCGGGCTCACGACTACGTTCGCCAGCAGCTACACAGCGCAGGTATCACTCCCGGGCGCGCTGTCCCTCGAAGCGATCGCCGACTATGGCCGACAGGCGACCGGCTCGAAATACGTCATCATCCCGAGCCGCACCGCCTAGCTCTGCTATAGCTCGTCGCCGAGGTGGACCAGGCCCGCCAGCAGCGCCTTGCTGCGGGACTGGCACACCCCGCTGCAGACCTCACCCGTTCCGAATGAAGTACCCGGCCTCACGTCCTCACCGAGGATGCTCCGACCATCGATTATCCGGCTCGTCCTGGTCCTCAGAGACGATGGTGATGCCCGGGCCCCCCAGCACGCCGGGGATGCCCGCATCGGCCCCGGGCTCCGCGGGCCCCTCCAGCTGGTAGCCCGGCGGCAGGTCCGCCGGCTCCACCACGTTGCGGGCCAGCTGCTGCCGCAGAGCCTCCCCGCGCGGATCGCCAGTCTCGCCGCCCATCTCGCCAGCTTGCTCGTCGCTCATCGCGATCACCCTTCCTCTGATCGGCTACCTGCTCGCCAGTATCGTCCGGCCCCGGCAGGCAATACCCGGCGGGCAATACTTGCGCGAACTTCCCTGCCCTCCGACCAATCAGGGCCTGCGACTCTCTCCCGGAATGTTTGCTCAGATAATGCCGATGACGGCATTGGGTTCTCGCAAGCTTATGCGCTAACCTGCATATCGCTAATGAGCCTGCCCGGAATTAGCGAGCGTCTCACGCGTACGGTCCGGCGGACCAGGGGAACGCCTGCCGCGCTGACGGCAAGCTCAAAGTCTCCGCTGCGCTTGCCGGGCGGCGGATCGAACAGCGCGGAAAAACTGAACGGGTCGTTCTTCGCCGGCAGGTCGAACTCCCACCGCCTCGACCAGTCCGAGTCGCGGTGCATTATCGAGATCGACACATCTATATCGCTGCTGCCGTAATTCTCCAGCGGCAGGCAGACTTGACCGGTCGGCCAGATTTTCACGGTCGGTTCCGTGACGGCACGGACGCATGGCCTTATGATGAGCGTGCACTGGCCTCCGGCCTGGCGGTACGTCCCGGCTGCTCGCCACGATAGACGCAGCGGATAAGCGCCATACTGAGAGCGCCCGATATCACCGGGGCTGATCTCGAGGACGTAGTGCGGGCCGTAACTGTCACCAGCCGACTGGCCAAGACGGACCCACTCCGGGTTGAAATTCGGGTTATCCGAGATGACAGCGAATTCATGAATAGATGGAACCCCGTACGCCGTACGCGCAGCAAATGGAAAGCATGCCGTCTCGCCTGGAGCAATCTGGCGCTCGGTTACGGCCAGAATGACGTCGGACACGGCCCCGGTTAGCGCGGGCCTGCTGCCGGCGACGGCAGAGTCCGAAGCCGCTTGAGAAGCTGATCCGGTCACCTCGGCGTTTGAGTACCGCATCAGGCATATCTTCCTGCTAGCAATTCACGGGCCGGGCAGACTGGATAGAGGTCGCTTCGACGTCCCGCCTGCCCTGGCGCGGCCCGTACCGCATCAACCACCCGAACCCTGCTACATCCCACGATGCACCCCATGAGCCTGACGTTGCGATGGAAGGTTTTCTCCCCAGCTATACGGAGGCCGCTGCAGACGTTTAGATACAGTCGAGCGCGTCACCGGATCGGACCTGGCCGGGGGCGCCTGGCCTGGCCTGGGCAGCGAGCCGGGCCTCTAGTCCGTCGAGGACTGCCTGGAGCCCGAACTCGAAACTGCCATCAGGTGCGGCGGCGTACTCGGCGGGTGGCAGCTCGATCCGGGCCCGCAGCCGGGGGAATTGCGCCGCGACCCCGACGATCTCCGCGCGGTTGGCCTGCATCAGCGCCTGGACGTCACCGCCATCGCGGCCTAGCTTCCTGGTGAACGAGGCCGCTGCGGCCGGGCCGAGCGCGTTGCCGAGCACGAATGTGAATACGGCGGACGTCGCCTGGTCGGCCTCGACCCCGACGAAGCCGGCTGCCTCGTAGACGGCGAGGTTGTGGTCGTCGTGCCGCGCCTTGCCGGGGCCGTAGAGCTGGTACGAGCCGAAGGCCTGGACCAGCCAGGGGTGCCGGGTCAGCATCGCGTACTCGCTGGCGGCCATCCGGTAGGCGGCCACCCGCCAGCCCGCCGCGGCCGGGTCGGGCAGCTCCACCTCGGCCCAGGCGCGGTCGGCGGCCAGGGCGATGAGGCTTTCCCTGCTTCCCACGTGCCAGTAGACCGCGGTGGCCGCCGAGTCCAGGCGCTTGCCCAGGGCGCGCATGTGCAGGCCTTCGAGGCCCTCCGCGTCCAGCAGGTCGAGGGCCGCGGTGACGATCCGGGCCCGGGAGAGCGTTTGGCGCGCCATGAGCCCACCTTAGGTCATCTCGGCCCTGACTTGAACTACGTTCAAGAAATCTCTTGCACAGTGTTCAAGCCCGGCGTACCGTTCTTCTTGAACAGTGTGCAAGCGCGGGCGGCAGAAGGAAAGACCGAGATGTCAGACATGACGCTGGCGGCCTTCGTCAAGGCGGCCGCCGAGAAGTTCGCGATACCCGGCGTCGCCGTGGCTGTCTGGTCCGACGGCACCGCGATCTACGCCTGTCACGGCGTGACCAGCCTGGAGCACCCGCGGCCGGTCGACGAGCACACTCTGTACTCGCTGGGCTCGATCTCCAAGACCTTCACGGCGACGGCGATGATGCGGCTGGTGGCGCAGGGGAAGCTCGACCTGGACGCCCCGGTCCGCCGCTACATCCCCGAGCTCGTGCTCCCCAACGAGCAGTGGACGAGCGAGATGACCGTCTTGAACCTGCTCAACCACACCGCCGGGCTGGACTGGCGCCTGATCGCCGACACCGGCGACGGAGACGACGCGCTGGCCCAGTTCGTGGCGCGGCTGGCCGGGTTCGGACAGCTCGCGGCCCCCGGAACCCGCACCTCCTACAGCCAGGCCGGCTACAACCTGGCCGGCCGGATCATCGAGAAGGTCACGGGCCTGACCTTCGAGCGCGCCGTGGCGACCCTGGTCCTGGAGCCGCTGGACCTAAGGGACACCCTCTACGCGATGGACGACATCATGGCGCGGCCAGCCGTCGCCATGGGGCACAACGCGGACGAGAACGGCCAGTACGCCATCGCCCGGCAGTGGAAGGACAACCGCGCCAACAATCCCGGCGGAGGCGCCGCATCCTCGGCCGCTGACCAGCTGCGATGGGCGCGCTTCCATCTCGGCGACGGCCGCGCGCCCGACGGCACCCGGGTGCTGCCGACCGAGACACTGCACCAGATGAGGATTCCCACGGCCGAACTGCAATCCAGCACGCTCGGCGACGCGATCGGCATCGGCTGGTTCCTGCGCGATGTCGACGGTGTCCGCACCGTCGGCCACGGCGGCTCGGGCAACGGCCAGTTCGCCGAGCTGCTCATGGTCCCGGAGCGGGACTTCGCCATCGTCGCGGCCTCCAACGCCAGCCCGGGCGGCATCCCGTGCAACCAGGCGATCGTCCGCTGGGCGCTGGAGCACTACCTGGATGTGGCCGATCGCGACCCGGAACCAGAACCCTACGACAAGGTACGCGCCGCCGAGATCGCCGGCGCCTACGAAAACGACGCGATGACGTTCACCATCACCACCGACGGCACCGGCCTCTCGCTGGAGGTCCTGCTCAAGCCGGAGATCCGGGCAGCATCGGAGGTCGAGATGCCCGCCGACTACGACCCGTTCGACTTCGGGCTGCTGCCCGGGGACGAGTACATCGTCACCAGCGGCGCGCTCAAAGGCCAGCGCGGATTCTTCACGCGCGACGACTCCGGCGCGGTCGCAGGCGCCGACCTAGCCGGGCGGCTCTTCACGCGGCTGTCGTGAACCGGGCGCCCTCCGGCCCACTCCACGGGCCCTGAATTGGTTCGCACATCAGCGCACGCTGATCAACGAAACCCAGGTCAGCCAGGTGCATTTATCCAGATGACCGGAGCGGACGCACTCAAGGGCCGGCTGATGACGGCTGCGTGGTACGCGATCAGCCCTGATCATCCCCGGCCCCGATGCCGGGCGGTATCACATCGGTGTCAGGGCGGGCAACCGAACGACGGCCGCTCGCCTTCTGCCAGTAGGTCTCCTTGCCCAGCAGCGCCTCCCCGAACCGGTCGAACTCGGCGATCACCTTCTGCGTCGCCGCAGTAACGGCCTCACCGGTCCGCTCGCCCAGCTCCTCCAGCTGCCGGGACACCTCAGCCTGGATATGAGCAGCCACCTCGCCGGCCGCCAGGACGCGCATTTCCTGCCTGGCCTCACGCACCGCGGCGCGCAGATCCTTGGTCGCGGCGTGGGCTTCGCGGATCATCTCACGGCACTCGCTCATCGCCGCTTCGAGCCGATCCAGTTCGCTCACGGCATCCTCCTCCCTTTCCCGTGCAGTCCGGGCCGCTCCGATCCCGGCCGACCACCCGCCCGCGCACCGCGGCGCCATCATCACGCCTGCAGCAGCCCGTGCGCCGCGGCTCAGCTGCCCTGACGGGCCAGGACAACGAAAAGCGGGCCCATCTTGCGGGCCGGGGGAAGCCGGACCGCACCTGGCCAGGTTACTAACCAGCGCCAAGCTCACTGATCAGCGCCTGCGCCGGGCCCAGGACCAGCACGCCGCTGACGCCGAAGCGTTCAATACCGCTGACGATGTCGACGGAAGCTGAATACTGACCCCGGCGCGCGGCACTTGGGTTCTAGGGCAGAGGGTCAGAATTCAGATGCCGTTGACAAACGTTTCCCAGGTGGCGGAAAGCGGGTAACACCAGGCTTACCTCCCAGTAAGGATGTACAGGTGGCTTCAGGCCGCGCGCTTGCCGCTCCTCAGAAAAACCCAGACGGCGGTACCCAAACGCGTCTGATGACGCGTTCCGCCAGTAGACTGTGCCCGTAGCTTGGGGTGGAACGTTGGACGGGCATCTGCGGCTTGGCGGGAACGCAGTCTTAGGAAGAGATCTTTCGAGGGGGATTACCTTGATTAACAGCTTCCCAGGGAGTGTTTACGCGACCCCCGATCAGAGTGGCGCGATCTTTGTAGTCCCGGAGAGTTGTCATCTTCTCGCGAACGTCATCAGCGAAGTTATTAACGAGCCGACGACGGCAGGGCCCACTCTTGACATAACAGTGCTACGAGAGCTTCTGGAACTGATCGGCGAGTACAAAATTCCGGTCAACGAAGACGCGCCGCCTGTCGTCCTATCGCAAGAACTCGCCATCTATCTTCAGCTCATTATCGAGCAGATCATTATTCAATCGACCCTTCCCGTTAAACTCCAATTCACGTGCAGAGACTGCGGCAAGGTATGGCTGGACGATCCGGACCGGATAGCGCAGCGCGAAGCAGAGCAGAGAAATGCGAGACGGAGCCAGGCGCTCTTCGATATTACTAACGTAGCGAATGCCATTGAAGGGCACCATAAGATTCTCGCCGGAATTCGCGGATACGCAGCGCTTACCAGAGGCCAGCCTAATAGCGACATACGGTGCAGCTACTGCCGGGGAAACAGGCTGGATCGAAAATACGTTACCTTCTGCCCTAACTGTCACGAGCTCAGGACTGAGGCGATACTGCTGGAGTGCACTAATTGCGCCTATAATTTTCGGGACCTCTCGTCCGGGCAGTTGTGGACAACGGTCGCTGAAGCGCTCGACCAATTTAAACTCAGTTTTAAGCAGGTCGCCATAAGCGAGGCCATGCACAGTCTTTATAGGTACGCGCTGCCAAACCAAGTCAATGACCTTGTGTCAGGACTATCACCAAGCGAGCAACTGCTTGGTATCAGCCGGTGCGGCGTGGTCGGAAACCGCAGACGGAATACTTTTATTCTGTTCACTTCTGAGAAGATCGTTTGGACAAGCCAGGGGTTGCTAAGCTCTGAACGGCATATGGTGCCTTGGAACCAGGTTCAAGAGCTGTCCGACCCGGCAGACGGGTCAGGCGATGCGCGGCTTACACTCGCAGACGGTAGCACGGTTGTCTTCAGTGCCTTCATTGGCCAAGGGATAGACATGAGTGCAAGTGGTCTTCCGTCCGGGTCTAATCAAGAACAGCAAGGGATCATCTGACCCCGCCTTGGAGGCTTAATGGTTGAACCGGCTGACAAAGTGGATCTCGCTGATGCGATCGAAGCGTTGCGTGCGGCCCTCGTGCAGGCCATGCGGGGTGGTGAACACAGTAGGGTGCGGTTCCGGGTCGAGCCTGTCGAACTGACGGTGCACGTCGGTGTGACACGAACGGGCACTGGCTCCGCAGGGGTTAGATGGCACGTACTGACACTCGGAGGTGAGCGCTCCCGCCAGGCGGAGGCAACGCAGACGCTCAAGGTCCGGCTCGCGCCAGTGTTCTTTGATGAGGGCGGTCGCGAGATGGCATCTGGCGAGCAACTTGTCACTGATCAGGTCGGCGACGAATCGCTGGCGGAAGAGGATCGCCCCTCTCCAGACCCGGCATAGGAGGTGTGCAGTGTCCGACACAGAAACCGGCCGGGTAGCGCTTATCCGTTTTACTACGAGAGGTACTCAGTTCGTAGGATCGGGTCTCCTCGTGAACGATCATGCCATACTTACGGCCGACCACGTTGCTGCCGGGTTCGATCATCAGATCGACTGTTGGAGGCGCACGCACGAAGTCGCGGAGGTGCTACGCTCCGGATCACCGCAGGTCGACCTGGCCATCTTGACCTTGAGGAATCCCATTGCGGGTGTGGACTCGCTGCGCTGCGCCCGGGTTGACCGGGACCGTGTCAGCCAGATCCGTCATTGTGTCGCTGTCGGCTTCCCGCGCTGGAAGCGAGACGGCAGTGTACGGAGATCAGCGCAGGTCGACGGTACCATCCCCACTGCCGAAGGACTTGAGCAGACTGCTGACCAAGGGCTTCGGGACGGGTACTTGACGCTTGTGGGGAATCGCAAGCCCGTTGGGCCGCCCATCCGTCCAGGCCCGGTCATGGAGGTCGGCAACGCGGCGCGTTGGGGCGGCATGTCCGGAGCGGTGGTCACTGCGGATAGCTCAATTATCGGCGTCGTGCGGAGCGTCAACCTTGCCGCAGACGATCGGTCATTGACCGTAACGCCACTGACCGCTATAGAAACCTTTCCGGATCACGCCCTAAGAAGGAAATTCTGGGATGCGCTTGGCGTAACAAATCCCGAGAAATTGCTCCGGCTTCCACAGGCAGAGGATGGGAAGCAGGGTCGGGAACCGGCGAGGCTTCGGCGGACAACTCCGGTAACTGGTGTCAGCGCGCTAGCTGCCGCCGCCCTCTTGGGTGAGTTGCATGGTCAGCGCCATCCGCCCGAAACCCATTCGCATCACACCACGTCGACCGCAGGCGGCGCCCACGATGGAAACCATTCTGAGAACATGGCGCCAGATGACGTGCACCATGAGGACGATCATTGGACCGATGGGGATTACGGCTCCCATGACAGTGGCACCTTTTAATCTCGTTCCGGAGTGCCAGCGGGATAAGATCACGGTTGTCGCACCGATCAGCTGACGCGGCGACTCCGGCGCCTTGGCTCACTCGCGGAACCACCATGAATATCGTCAAAAGACGCACGCAGCGACCCTGAGTAGACGTAGTCATATGGGTGCCGCGGGCAAGGCATTAGCTCGGAGCGCCAAATACCCAGACGTGACGTACGAACTACAGAGGCCACCCTGGGAACGTCCTATCATGTCGCGAGGAGAGCACCAACTGTGACTCGCGCCGGGACTGGGGTTACTCGTTCGCGAGGTCTTCCCACGTCCTGCCGCTGCGCACGCTCCCTGGCTGCTCGGCCACGATGTCCGAACCCGGTCGCGCGTGGTTGTCACGGGTCTTGACCAAAATCCAGCGGCGCTCGCCGGTGCGGGTCAACGCGAACCCCCCGGCGAGCTTGCTGCCGCGCAGCAGGACGGACAGATGGCCAGGCTCATCACGGATGACCTCAGCGTCGCCCTCATCCCAGATGATCACCGCGCCGGTACCGCGCTGCTGCCCGGCCCGGACCCCCTCATAGTCCCCCGCGGCCAAGGAGTGGTCCCCGGCCGGCACGGCCAGCCGCCGGATACGGGGATCCAGCGACGGCCCTTTGGGCACCGCCCACGAGCGCAGGACCTCGCCGACCTGGATCCGGAGATCGAAATGCAGCGTCGTCGCGTCGTGGAGCTGCACCACAAAGCGGGACATCGTCACGGCGCGACTTTATAGCCGGCACCGTCGCCAGGATCAGCGGCGCTGCCGCCCTGCTCAGGAGCCAGCCACGCGGCGAAGCCGCAGAGCGGAGAATCCCGGATACCCGGCTCTGCCGAGTTCAAGGTGATATACGGCATGTACCGTCCTTCATGCGCAGGGGAACCACGTCCAGCATGCCGTACCGGTGTCCTGCCGGACGCGCCGCAAGCCGGGCACGGCGCAAGCCGGCCGCGGCGCTAGCTGGCCGGCGCGGAGGGGGCGATCCCCGCCGCGGCAGCGATCCTGGCCGCTTCCGCCGCCGCGTCGCCGCCCTCAGGCAGGCCGATGACCAGCCGGCTGAACCGTCCCGCCGCCACGTCTACCCGGACCGCGGGCCGGTCGCGGTGCAGGACGCAGAAATCGTAGCCGCCGCCGTGCCGGCGGGTGCCCAGCGCCGCGTGCCCGGGAAAGCTGACCCCCGCCATCCGCCACCCCCGCAGGCCCAGCCACGGCCTGGGATCAGGCGCCACACCGGCGATGGACGACAGGCGGACCCGGATGTCACCGTGCAGGCCCCAGATCTTCTCGCCCAGGGTCAACTGCACCACCAGGTCCCCGCCGTCCACGATCAGCTCAGCCACCGGGCCGAGGATACGCGCCTGCGGCCTGCGTCCGGACCACGCCCAGCGGCTGCGCCCGGTCCGCGGCCAAGGTCGCCGTCGCGGGCGCCTTCGATGGTCTTCGTCGTGACACCATGGCCACCATGTCTCACTACAGCCGTGTGCTGAAGGTCGTCATCGACGCGCCACCCGGTCTGCACGACCAGGAACTGGCATTCTGGCAGGGCGCGCTCGGGCAGGAGCTGCCTGGGATCTACTCCGCCGAATATCACGGTGCCTTCCTCCGCGGGACTGACCTGATGCTGCTCATGCAGCGCCTGAAATCCGGCGCGCCGCGCGTCCACCTGGACATTCATACCGACGATCTGGACGCCGAAGTGGCCCGGCTCGAACGACTCGGCGCGGAGCGCGTGCGGAAGCTGCAAGCCTGGTGGGTGATGCGGGACCCAGCCGGCCTGCTGTTCTGCGTGCTGCCGATAGGCCCCGGTTCGCTGAACGACGAAAACGCCCAGCGCTGGGAGTGATCACGCGCCGCCGGCGCCTGGCGTCGGAGCTCGGGATCGTAGAGTTGCCTGCGTGAGCGACCTGAAGAACCGTGTCCATGATCTCCTGCCCGGCCTGATAGGCGACCTTGAGGCTCTGGTCCGGATCCAGTCCGTCAGTGCTGACCCCGGGCGCCTGGCCGAGGTGGAGAAGTCCGCGCGGAAGACGGCCCAGCTGCTGGCCGCCGAGGGTGTCGGGGCCGAGGTCGTCCGGGCCCGCGACGGTGCCCCGCCGGCCGTGATCGGCGAGCGGAAGGGACCCGAGAGCGCTCCGGTCGTCCTGCTTTACGCGCATCACGATGTCCAGCCGGAGAACGACCCCGCCGACTGGGACAGCCCGCCGTTCGAGCCCACTGTGCGCGGCGAGCGCCTCTACGGGCGGGGCGCGGCCGATGACAAGGCAGGGATCGCGGTGCACGTGGGTGCGCTGCGTGCGCTGGGCGATGACCTGCCGGTCACCGTGCGGTTCTTCATCGAGGGCGAGGAGGAAGTCTCGTCCGAGACCCTTCCCGATCTGCTGCGCCAGTACCGCGACCGTCTGGCCGCGGACGTCATCGTCATCGCCGACGCGGGAAACTGGGACATCGGCGTCCCGTCGCTCACCACTAGCCTGCGCGGCCTGATCCGCGTGGACGTGGAGGTGCGCACGCTCACGCACGCCGTCCACTCCGGCATGTGGGGCGGCCTGGTCCCGGACGCCATCATGGCGCTCACCAGGCTGCTGGCGACGCTGTGGACCGAAGACGGCAGCCCGGCCGTCGAAGGCCTCGTGTCGGCTCCCGCCGCCGCCGTGGACTACCCCGAGGAACGGCTGCGCGCGGAGTCCGGCGCCGCGCCCGGGACCAGCTGGATCGGCACCGGCTCCGCCGTCGGGCGGCTGTGGTCCCGGCCCGCCATCACCGTTACCGGGTTCGACGCCCCGAGAGTCGCCGGCGCCTCCAACACCCTCGTCCCGGTCGCCCGCGCCCGCGTCACCGTCCGCCTGGCGCCGGGGGACACCAGCGCGAACGCCCTCACCTGCCTCCGGGAACACCTGGAAACGCACGTCCCGTGGGGCGCCCAGGTCACCATCACGGTCGTCGACGCAGGCGAGCCGACCGTGCTGCCGGCGACCGGGCCGGCCTACGCCGCCGCGCGTTCTGCCCTCGCCGAGGCCTGGGACGGCACGGCGCCCGTCGATATGGGCACCGGCGGCTCGATCCCGTTCATCGCGGAGTTCCAGGAGACCTTCCCCGGCGCGAGCATCCTCGTCACCGGTGTGGAGGACCCCGACACTCGCGCACACGGCCCGAACGAAGGACTCCACCTGCCGGAGTTCGAGCGCGCCGTTCTCGCCGAGGCCCTGCTGCTCCAGCGCCTCGGCAGCGCCTAGGGCCCGCTCCCGCGGGCGGCTGCGGCGCCAGTTATGGCATCCCAGCCCGAGCTGGGATGCCACAACTTCGCGCTACCGGAACCCGTCCAGCCTCGCGGGCACCGCGTCTAGGCTTGCAGGCACTGTGGGTATGGCTGTCCCGTGTTGGGCTCGCAGGCGATGAAGTTCACGATGCCGCCCGGCGGGACGTTGACGGTCTGCCCCTGACCGCTGCTGTTGCTCTGCACCCCGCAGCCTGGGATGTAATCGCACTGGGCCTGGTAGGTGCCCTGGTCGAGAGTGATCGAATAAGAGCCGTCGGCCCCGGTCGTCACGTGCGGCTGGAAATCGCAGCTGGCGCAGTCGAGGGATTGGAAGGTTATGTCCTGGTCGGCGACCGGCTGGCCGTTCGCGTAGTACATGTGGCCGCTTACGACGTTGCCGCTGCTTTCCGTGGGCTGCGGCGGCGTGGGCTGGGGCTGCGGCGATGGGGCGGGTCCGATGACCAGGAAGTTAAGGCTGCCGCTCTTGTCGACGGTCACCTTGGCGATGGCCGTCGGCGGATTCGTCATCACCTCGCAGGTCTGTCCCGTCTTGGCGCAGAGCGCCTCGTACGAGCCGGCGGGCAGGGTGAGGGAATAAGTGCCAGCGGCATTGGTGACCGCGGTGTGCAGGCCGCAGGTTCCGCAAGATCCGAGGTCGGCGGCGAGCTTAAACGCGACAGTGACGCCTGCTACGGGAGCGGCCGAGCTGGTGTCGGCACTCCCGGTCACCGTTATCTCCGAGGTGTTCTGAGCCGGGGAGGTCGAGACCTGGGGAGGGGCCGGTACGGGTGGGTCAACCGGCGAGGACGCCGAGCCGCAAGCCGCCACACCGCCGCAGAGCGCTAGTGCCAGTCCTGCTGCTGCGGCGGCCTTGGCAATTGTTCCGTGCATTATCGTGATGCTCCTTCCAAGCTGATCCAACGAGGCCGGCGAACCGGCGATGCCTTATTGCCTGGGATGGACGCTAGGCAAGGGAATGCAAGGTCACCACGAAAGAGCTCACACAGGATCACCCACAGTTTTTGCGCGGGGATCGGCCAGACAGGTGCCCCGGGCCGGGTCCGGCAGGGATGGTGCCGGCGCCGCCGGCGCATCCCGGTGCACTAGGCCAGGGATAGCCAGTATCCCGGGCCGCGCATACGCTGGGTGCAGGCCTTTTGGTGCCGCGCAGGACCTGGCCAGGCGGCAGGGTTGAGGGGGGTGAGATGACCGATCAGCCTGCGCCGGATTTTGCCGGGCTGTTGCGGGAGTCGCGCGTGAAGGCCCAGCTGACGCAGGAGGACCTGGCGGAGGCGGCAGGGCTGAGCACGCGAACGGTCAGTGACCTGGAGCGGGGGATCAACCGGAAGGCGCATAAGGATACTGCCCGCCTGCTAGCCGATGCGCTGGGCCTGATCGGCCCGGCCAGAGCCCAGTTCGAGGCGCTCGCGCGGGGCCGCATGCCTAGCGGAGCTGGGTCTGGCGGGACGGCGGCAGCGACGCGGAC
>Ga0335076_10005531_pt1 | contig 12758 bp, 10 predicted proteins | sample Lox_Sample_25_FD_206717 | JGI IMG/M metagenome (GOLD analysis project Ga0335076, IMG submission 206717) | Soil microbial communities from Loxahatchee National Wildlife Refuge, Florida, United States - Lox_Sample_2.5 | ecosystem: Environmental > Terrestrial > Soil > Wetlands | place: USA...
TGTCGAGCTCGTTCGAATGGACCACCCGAACGCCGTCAAGACGCCATCGGGCTTCGTTGTGATCGTCCATGGCCGCTCTCCGTAACAATCGCTCGAGCGCCGGTTGGCTTCGAACACCAGGCTGGGTAGTCTATCCTTCGAGATGCTTGGCGAGAAGCGCTCTGCGCTCGGGCCGGCCTTTCCGAAACGTCTGCGCCTGCTAAGCTGACGTTTGGAACGAACGCCGGGTTTCGGCGTTTGAAGTCTCGCTGGGGGTTCGCCTTGTCGAGGCCCTTGATGGGGTGAAAAACAATCAATGGCCGACCCGCCGGGGCGTGCGCCCAAGGTGACCGTGCCCGCGGCCGATTTGCCGAAGACCGAGGCTTTGCTCGGACTTGCGACGGGCGTGGTGATCGTATCGGCGCTCTATTTCGCGCGGGATGTGCTGATCCCGATCACGCTTGCGATTTTCCTGACGTTTTTCCTCGCGCCGGTTGTCAAGCTCCTGCAGCGGGCGCGCCTGCCGAGGGTCGCTGCGGTCCTTGTGTCGGTGACGCTCGCGCTCGCAATCATCCTGATGCTAGGCGGGGTCATCGGCTCCCAGCTCCGGTCGCTGGTCGAGAACGCGCCTCAATACCAGTCAACGATCAGCCAAAAATACGAGTCGCTTCACCAGACCGTCACCGACCTCGCCAGACAGGCGACCAGTCGGCTGGGCGCGGTCTATCAGCCCTTAAAACCCGCGTCTGGCGCCTCCAGCGACGCCGCGGCGGATGAATCGCCGATCCCGGTCGTGATCCAGTCCGCGGGAAATGGCTATCTGGAGACGGCCCGGCAGATCCTCGAGCCGATTCTGTCGCCTCTCGCCACTTTGGCGATCGTTCTCGTCGTGACGATCTTCATACTCGTTCAGAAGGAGGATTTGCGCGACCGCCTGATCCGGTTGTTTGGCTCGAACGATCTTCATCGGACGACGCTCGCCATTGATGAGGCCACGCGACGGCTGACCCGATACTTCCTGCTGCAGGCCGCGATCAATGCAAGTTTTGGTTTCACGGTGGGCGTCGGGCTGTTCTTCATCGGACTGCCCAGTCCGGCGCTCTGGGGCCTTCTCGCCGCGCTCCTGCGATTCATCCCTTATGTGGGATCGATAACCGCAGCGGCGCTTCCCGTCGCGCTGGCCGCCGCGGTCGATCCCGGCTGGTCGAAAGCGCTTTGGACGGCGGGGCTTTTCATTGTCGCCGAAGGCGCAGCCGGACAAGTTCTCGAGCCGGTGCTCTATGGCAGCAACACGGGTCTCTCTCCCACCGCAGTCGTCGTCGCGGCGATTTTCTGGGGCTGGATTTGGGGGCCGATCGGCCTGATCCTTTCAACGCCGATCACGCTTTGTCTGGTTGTCGTCGGCCGCCATGTCCGGCGTCTCGAATTTTTCGATGTGCTGCTTGGGGACCGCCCAGCGCTCACGCCAGTCGAAACCCTCTACCAGAGATTGCTGGCCGGCGACGCCGAGGAGATCCTGGAACAGGCGGAGATCTTGCTGAAAGCGCGCTCTCTCTCGTCCTACTACGACGACATTGCTTTGAATGCGATCAGGCTGGTTGCGAACGATGTTTCGCGCGGCGCCGTGCAGGGAGCGCAGCTTGAAGGGATTCAGGAGGCGATGCTCGGCCTGATCGAGGATCTTGAAGAGTATGAGGACGTGGATCCCGTGGCGGCCGACGTTCAAGCCGAGGCCGTGGCCGCGGAAGTTGCGGGCGTCGCCCGGCCGGAACGGGAGACGACGGTCCAACGGGCCTCTCTGGAACAGGCGCCGGAGGATTCGAATCTGCCCCGGGAGTGGCGCACGGATCGAAGCGTGCTCTGCATTTCCGGTCGCGATCCGCTGGACGGAATCGTGGCCGCGATGCTCGCGCAGTTGCTCCGCAAGCACGGACTGGGCGCCAAGTCGATGCTGCATAACGAGGTGTCCAGGCTTGCGATCGGCAGACTCGAGACCACGGGCGTCGCCATGGTCTGCCTCGCCTATGCCGAGCTCGACGGCAGTCCGACGCATATGCGTTATCTGCTGCGCCGGCTTCGGCAGAGATTTCCTGCGCATCCGATCCTGGTCGGTTTCTGGAATCCTTCCGACCCGATCCTGGCCGATTCGGCGGCGCAAGGAATGGCCGGGGCCAGCTTGGCCGCAAGCTCCTTTCATGACGCTGTGGCCAAGTGCCTGGAGGAAGCGAGTCGGGCGCAGCAATCACGAGAAGACCAGCCCAGCGGGGCCGGCGACGCGGTCCCGGGGGCGCCTCCGCCCATCGGCAAGGGCGGGACAGTGACCGCCGCCACCACAAGCGCCGGCGGATGAGCTTCTGATCGCGGCATAGCCGGCCGCGCGCCGCCCCCGTCCGCCGGCTGGCGATGGCGCACGCAGCGTCGTAAAACAAAGCATGACTGATGTCTCGTCTGTGACGGCTCCGACGCGCCTGACCGCGCGGGCGCTCATCGTCGGCGAACGCATCGACACGGCCGGGCTCGAACGCCCGGACATGATCTCGTCGCTGCCGCTCGCCTTCCGGGTCGGCGAAAGGGGCATGGTGGCGCTCTTCCGGTTCGGCGTCGCGGTCATGGTGGGACTGACCCCGCTCGAGGAAGAGGACACGCTGCACAAGCTCCAATCGCGAGTCCTCGGGGAGCGGGCGCGCGGCGACGACGAGACGGCGGTGCTCGAAATCGCGCCCGACAGCGACGAGCAGAAGTCTTCGGGCGGGCCGATCCAAATCAAGAACCTGTCGCCGGCGCGCTTTCTGGTTATCGCCGACGCGCTCGCCAAGACCGTGGCGCTGGCGCGCGACGAGCGCGACGTCAACAAGGTCTTCGACGTGATCGAGCCGTTTGCGGCCAAGCTCGCAGCGACCGGGCGCCCGCCGTTCCGCCGCCGCGAGATGCTCAAGCTGATCGGCCAGGCGCTGCTTGCGCAGCATCGCGTGTCGGGCCGAGTGGCGGTCGAGGAGAAGCCCGACGTACTTTGGGACCATCCGGAGCTCGAGCGCCTCTACGCCCGCCTCGCCGATGAATACGAGCTTGGTGAGAGGGCCGACGTGTTGAAGCGTAAGCTCGACGTCATCGGCGACACCGCCCAGGCGCTCACCGACATCATCGACGCGGACCGGGCGACGCGGCTCGAAGCGGCGATCGTGATCCTGATCGTCCTCGAACTGATCGCGGCGATCGTGCAGATATGGCTTGCGACGCGGGGGCGGTAATTTTAGCGTTTACGAAACTCAAGGCGGCGTGAGCGACTCCAGCATGCCGCAGAACATCTTCGTCCTCACCGGCGCCGGGATATCGGCCGAGAGCGGGCTTGGCACGTTTCGCGACAAGATAGGCGAGGGAATCTGGGCTACGTTCGACCCGATGAAGCTGGCGACGCCGGAAGCCTTCGCTCGTGATCCCGAGACCGTGCTTGCGTTTTACGACCTGCGCCGCCGCAACCTTCTCAACGCCGAGCCTAACGCCGCCCATCGGGCGCTGGCCCGGCTCGAGCAGGCGCTGATGGTGCGCGGCGGACATCTGACCCTGGTGACGCAGAACATCGATGATCTGCACGAGCGCGCAGGCTCGCAGGGCGTTATACACATGCATGGCGAACTCCTGAAAGCGCGGTGTGAGGAGTGCAACACGGTTCGCCCCTGGCTTGAGGATCTTACCGTTTCGCACGTTTGTCCGGATTGCGGCTCAGCCGGGCTGTTGCGTCCGCATGTCGTATGGTTCGGGGAAATGCCAATGCGCATGGGCGACGTCGACCGGGCGCTGCGGAACGCCGCTCTCTTCGTCGCAATCGGGACCTCCGGCGCGGTCTATCCGGCTGCGGGGTTCGTCGCGGAGGCGCGCGCCTACGGGTTGCGGAGGTGCGAAATCAACCTCGAGGCCGCCGACAATGCGGACCTGTTCGAGGAGCAACGGCTCGGTCCGGCGAGCGAGATCGTTCCGGCCTGGGTGGATGAGGTCTTGGACCTGTAGAAGACAGCTCGTGGGCAACACGGCGCTCGCTTACCGGGCTTTCGCCACCTCTTTCGCGATCACAACCGCCTCAATCGCGATCTGCCGCAATTGACCGATCGGGGAGACAATCGCGCCGCAGAAATAGAGGCCCTGTTCCGCGGTCGCGCGGCCACTGATGAGCGGGACGCCGGAGGCGCTCAGGACGCCTTTGGCGTCCGGAAGGAGCTTGCGCAGGTCAGGGCGGAATCCGGTTGCAAGGATGACGGCGTCGAACGGCGCCGCTTGCGAGCGGGTGAAGGCGACCCCGGTCGAGGTGAAGCTCGCGATGTCGCCGCGAACCTTGATTCGGCCCGCGCGAATCGCAGCGAGCGTGCCGATATCGATGAGCGGTGGCCGGCCGTCCTCGGCGATCGTTTGGAGAGGTCCCTTAGCCGCCTTGACCAGTCCGGCCGTCGCGAGCGAGCCTATAGCCAAACGGATCGCCGGCGCGTTGAGAATGTCAGCGGCGCGCGGAGGGAGCCATTGCTCCGCGGTCGGAAAGGCGAGGATCGGCAGCCCGAACAGCTCGCGGGGCACAATATTGACCGGACTGCGGACCGAAAGCGTGACCGCGATTCCGGCTTCGCTAAGGTCGAGCGCTATCTCTGCGCCGGAATTGCCATAGCCGACGACGAGGACGCGTTTGCCCGCGAAGCGCGCTGGATTGCGGTAAAGGCTCGAATGAAGGATCGGACCGCTAAACGCATTCATGCCGGGCCAACTTGGCGAATGCGGGAAATCGGCCCAGCCAGTCGCGACGACGACGGTGGGGGCAACGCGAGTGTTGGGACCCGCCTCAGCGCGCCACAGGTTTCCCTCGCGGCGAATCGTGCTGACTGCAGCGCTGAAAACGGGCTTCAGCGCAAATTCAGCAGTGTAAGCCTCGAGGTACGCGACAATCTGGGCGCGCGACGGGTAGCGGCCATAGGCCTTGGGCATCGCAAGACCTGGTAAGTTCGAGCGAGCGCGATCGGTGTGCAGATGCAGCCTGTCGTAGTGGCGCCGCCACACCGACCCCACCTCGGCGGATTTCTCAAGAATGACTGCGTCGAGTCCGCGCGCGCGCAACGCCGCCGCAGTGGCGAGGCCCGCAGGACCTGCGCCAACGACGATCACATCGCTCTCAGCCATGCGTGGAACTTCGCCTGATTAGCCATAGCCCCCGGGAGTTCATGCCGCTGCATCCTCGCGAGGTCTTGGTAGAAGGTCTCAATTCCGGCGCGCGGTGCGTCCATCGGGTTGCAAACGCGACTTCTGCGCCGTCGAACAGGACTTCGCTCTCTTGCTGCGCGTGGACGCCGGAGATGCATTTGAGCAGAGATCGCGGTCGCACAGCCCACTACGCTATCGAGGCTCCGCTCGTCCAAAGTCAAGCAGGCACGGCGAGCGGGCCCTATCATTCCCGTGAGTCCGCTAGTTGAACAGCCTTGACGCACCGCAGCATGGAGACAGAGAATGACGTTAGGCCCTAAGAGGCGAGTTGAGAGCATTGAATTGCAGTCCGGCAGGGCCCTTTTGAACGTCCGCCATCTGACGATCTACCGCTACGCGCGGCCGGTCGAGTTTGGCGATCACCGCATGATGATGCGCCCGCGCGACGGGCATGATCAACGCCTTCTGTCATCGGAGCTCGACATCGATCCTGAGCCGAGGCGGCTACGCTGGCTCTATGACACCTTCGACAATTGCGTCGCCGTCGCGTCGTTCTCTGGCGCCTGGACATCGTTGAGAGTCGAGAATCGGTTTACCGTCGAGCGGACCGAAGACGAGCAGCCCGGCGGCGAGATCGATTCGCGAGCGCAGTTCTTTCCCTTCTCATACGCACCGGAGGAACTGCCTGATATCGCGCGAGCGATGGAGCGCCTGTACGCCGACCCTGCCGGTGACCTCGACCGCTGGGTGCGCCAATTCGTAACGCCAGGCGGGACCGTCTTGACCAGCCATCTCCTGATGACGATGACCTACGCGATAAAGGAAGGGTTCTCTTACGAGCGGCGCGAGGCGCCCGGGATTCAGACGCCCGCGCATACTCTTGAGCGACGCCGCGGCAGTTGCCGCGACTTCGCGGTCCTGATGATAGAAGCCGCCCGGGTGCTTGGCGTCGCCGCGCGTTTCGTGTCCGGCTATGTGTACGTGCCGCGCGGGGACGACGAGCCGGTCCGTTTGGGCGGCGGCGCTACGCACGCCTGGTGCCAGATCTACCTGCCTGGCGCCGGCTGGATCGAATTCGATCCGACGAATGGGCTGGTCGGCGGGAAGGATCTGATCCGTGTCGCTGTGGCGCGCGATCCCGCCCTGGCTGCGCCGCTGACCGGCGCCTACTTCGGCGATCGCGATGACGAATTGGGCATGGAGGTTACGGTCGAAGTGACGCAGCCAGAACATGCTGGGAACGTCTCCCTCGCTGGCGCCTGAGCCATTTGGTCCAAGGGGTAACGCCATGATCATTCGCGCCGGATATGCGATCGCCTTCGAGTGCTCCCTAGTGACGCCGATGATATTGCACCTCAATATCCACCCCTCCCGCGACGCCGATCTCATTACGCCGGATGTCGTGCGAACGGAGCCAAACTGCCCAACGGACGCCTACCTCGATCTCTTCGGCAACAAGGTGACGCGGGTCGAAGCGCCTGCGGGCGTCGTGACCTTCCTCAATGACTTCACGATTCGCGACAGCGGCGCGCCTGACGCGACGCCGGAGGACGCGCCTCTGACCCCGATTGCAAAGCTTCCGAGCGAGGTGCTCGTTTATCTGCTGGCGAGCCGCTATTGCGACAGCGATCTCTTGAGCGATTTCGCCTGGTCGCGGTTCGGTGGGGTGGGCGGTGGGGCGAGATTGGTGCAGGCGGTCTGCAATTTCGTTAATTCGCGTATCCGTTTCGACTACGCGGCGGCGAACCCGCGCCGCACGGCGTCCGACGGGCTGCGCGAGGGGGTCGGCGTCTGCCGCGACTTCGCCCATCTCGCAGCCGCGCTCTGCCGGGCGATGAACGTGCCAGCGCGCTACTGCACCGGCTACCTTGGCGATATCGGCGTACCTCCGGATCCGGCGCCAATGGATTTTTCCGCCTGGTTCGAGGTCTTTCTCAACGGCCGCTGGTATACGTTCGATGCCCGCCACAATACGCCTCGGATCGGGCGCATCGTGATGGCGCGCGGCCGCGACGCCGCAGACGTCGCCATCTCGACTGCATTCGGCCAGCCCACGCTCAAGCGCTTCGAGGTCACAACTTACGAAGAGGCGATCGCCGCGTGACCAGCCGGCTCGGAACGGCGATGCGCGCGGCGTCGCCCTGGACGTCTCCGGGACCGGGATCAACCATTGTCATTCGACGGCGGCGCCGCGCCGATCATCAAGCCTGGTCACCCGGAACCTCGCCCGAAGAGCGTGCGGGTCGGCGGCGTGGCGTCCCACGATCGCAGTGTAAGTGATCGGCTCCACGACCCAGCCGGACGTCGCTGCGTCGAAATAGGCAAGGTCGGCCGCCGGTACCGACAATCGCACCGCACGCATCTCTCCCGGAGAGAGCGCGACCCGCGCGAACGCCTTCAGTTCCTTGGGCGCGCGCTCGACCCTAGAACCTTCCGCCGCGACATAGAGCTGCACGACTTCCTCGCCCGCGACCGCGCCGGCATTCGTCACCTCGACCGTCGCCTCGAGCAGGTCGGTGGCCCGAAGCTCGTCGCGCGCAAGCTTGAGGCTCGCGTAGTCGAAGGTCGTGTAACTGAGCCCGAAACCGAACGGGAACGCCGGGGCGGCGCCGTCGCGCTCGAGCTTGCGGTAGCCGTGCCACAAATCATAGGTGATCTTGGTGGCGTTGCGATCGAAGACGGGAAGGTCCTCGGCCCTGGCTGGGAATGTGCAGGGCAGCCTGCCGCTGGGGCTGACCTTTCCGGTGATCACATCGGCGAATGCGTGACCGCCCTCCTGGCCCGGATACCACAACATGAGAATCGCCTGCGCCCGTTTGGCCCAGACCTCCATGATCACCGCGCTTCCCGCCATCACGGCGACGATCGTGCGCGGATTGGCGGATGACACCGCCTCGATCAGCGCCTCGTCGCGCGGATTGAGCGAAAGCCGCTCGCGGTCGCCGCCGAGCGGCATGCCGGTGTCCATCGCGCCGCCGAGAATGCGCTCCGCGAACGCGGCATCTTCCGGACCGGGAGGCGGGAAGGAGGGCACGAGATCCAGAAAAATGTCCGGAGGGATATACTCGCCTTCGTCGGCATGGGTGTAGCCGACCACGACGAGCGCGACATCGGCGCCCTGAGCGGCCGCGGCCGCCCGCTCGAGATCAGCGCCGTCATCGTGGGCCAGTTCGATCTCGTCGCCGAGCGCGGCGCGCAGGCCCTCGAGCGGCGTCACGACATAGGCCGGCCGGGTGTTGCTCGAGCCGCCGTCGCCGGTGTTCGGGGCGTCGGCCAGTCGGCCGATCACCGCGACGCGCCGCACATTGCGGAGCGGCAATAGCCCGCCTTCGTTCTTGAGCAACACGATGCTCTTCTGCGCCGCTTCGCGGGCCAGCCGCCGATGGGCTTCGCAGCCCACGACCTCGGGACGGTAGTCCCGCGGGTTGCGGCCCTGGCCGAACCGGACCTGCTCGCGCAAGATTCGGAGAACCGCGTCGTCGATGCGTTCGCGCGGGACTTCGCCGCGCTCGACCAGCCCTTTCAGGTCGCGCGAGAACAGGATCCCGAACGGCATCTCGATGTCCTGGCCGGCAAGCGCCGCTTTCTTTGCGTCGCGCATGCCGAAGATGAAATCGGTGATCACGAAGCCCTGAAAGCCCCATTGCGTTTTAAGAACGTCGGTCAGGAGCTCCCGGTTCTGACCGCACCAGTCGCCGTTGACGCTGTTGTAGGCGCTCATCACCGAGGCGACCCCGGCGTCGATCACGCATTTGAAATGGGGCAGGTAGACCTCGTGCAGGGCTCTCGGATCGATCGTCACATCGACCTTGAACCGCGCGTTCTCCATCGAGTTGAGCGCGAAATGCTTGGCGCAGGCCATCACGTGACGCTGCACGCCGCGCGTCAGCGCAGCGCCCATCTCGCCGAGATGGCAGGGATCCTCGCCGTAGGTTTCCTGGGCGCGGCCCCAAGCCGGGTGACGCAACAGGTTGATGCAGACGCCGCCGAAATAATTGCCCCCGAGCGCGCGGATCTCGCGTCCGATGGCGTCGCCGATGCGCTCTTCCAATCCCGGATCCCAGGCCGCTCCGCGCGCCATGGAGACCGGAAACGTGGTTCCTCCTTCCAGAATGACGCCGCGCGGCCCGTCGGTGAAGCGGATGCCGGGAATTCCCAGGCGCGCCACTTCTCCCGCCACCCAAAACTGGCTGCTGTAGCCTCCCGGCGCTGTCATCGCCGCGAGCCCCTCCCACAGCGACAATTGGCCGTGCCTCAGGCTGATTTTTTCGTCGAGGCTGAGCTGATCTCGCAAAGCCTTGGCGCGCTCTTCGATCTGGTTCGGGGTGAAGGTCTCGGCCGTCTGAAGATCGGCGAATGCGTTATCGGTCCGGACAATGGTCATGCTGGCGTCTCCTCATCCGCGTTCGCTGAAAACGAGGTCAGCGCGCCGCCCACAGCATCCCGCGCTCGAGAATAGTCCTCATTTCCGGCACTGCGAACTCGGCGGTTACATGGCCGAGCGACGAATAGAACACCCGCCCCTCGCCATGGCGGCGCTTCCACACCACCGGCATCGCGACGCCCTTGATCCAGGGCGCGTATTCGCCGGAGAAGGTTGTCGTCGCCAGCACTTCGTTCGCGGGATCGACGTGCATGTAATATTGCTCGGACCGATAGGGGAAGCTCGAGATCCCCTTCATGATCGGGTCGTCGGGCCTGGCGACATCGACGCGATAGTCTATAATATTGCCGGGATGGGCGACCCACTGGCCGCCGCACATGAACTGATAGTCGACGCTGTCGCGGAAAGAGTCGCACATGCAGCCGTGGTAGCCGGCGAGGCCGACGCCGCCTCTCACCGCGGCGGTCAGGTTCTCGACCTCTTCCTTTTCGATCTTCGACATCGTGACGATCGGCACGATCAGGCTCATGTCGGCGATTGCCGGATCGGCGAACGCTTCGGTGGTGTTCTCGATATAGACCTTGAAGTCGTGACCCTCGAGCATCTCGGCGACGATATGCGCGCCCATCTCCGGCTCGTGGCCGCTCCAGCCTCCCCACACGATGAGCGCTTCGCGCATTCGTTCCTCCGTTCAAACCTCTGTTCAGTCGAGCTCGCCGACGGCGAGCGTGGGCGGCAGGGGCGCGGGCCGTTGCGGACAGGTCGAGATTGCCACCGCCTGGCCGGCCTCGGACGATCTCTGAAATGCCTCCATAACTTCGAGCACATGGAACGCGAGCTCGCCGGTCGCGCGGTGCGGCCGGCCGGCGCGGATCGCCTGCGCCATGTCGGCGAGCCCAACGATGCGGTAGTTGCCGTCCGCATAGGGGCCTTTGGTCTCGATTTCGCGCCAGTCTTCCGAAGCTGTCGCGAATTCGACCTTGCCGCCGAAATGGTTTGGATCGGGCACGATCAGCGAGCCGGTCTCGCCGTAGAGCTCGATCGGGCCATGCCGATGGCGGGCCACGTCGAAGCTCATGGTCATCGACACCGCCGCTCCGCTCGCGAAGGTCAGCGCGCCGGTCACGTGGGTTGCGACTTCGACCGGAATGCGCATTCCGGCGAGCGGCTTGCTGGTCACCACGCGCTCGGACCTTATCCGCGTCGCGACGCCGCTGACGCTGGCGACCGGTCCGAGCAGATTGACGAGGTCGGTGATGTAATAGGGCCCCATGTCGAGCATCGGGCCGCCGCCAGCCAGGTAGTAGAAGCCGGGATTGGGATGCCAGCGCTCGTGGCCCGGGCACATGAAGAAGGCCGAGCCGCCGATCGGCCGGCCGATCAGGCCATCGTCAACGGCGCGCCGCGCCGTCTGATGGGCTCCGCCGAGGAACGTATCCGGCGCCGAGCCGAGCCTCACGCCTTTGGCGGCCGCGGCCTCGACCAGCCGGCGCGCTTCGGCGACCGTCACGCCGAGCGGCTTCTCCGAATGAACATGCTTGCCGGCGGCGATCGCCTTGAGGCCGACCTCGACATGCGCCTTCGGTATCGTGAGGTTGAGGATGATCTCGACCGCCGGATCGGCGAGCAGCGCATCGACGGCGCGCGCGGCAAGGCCGAACTCGGCCGCGCGCGCCTCAGCCGCGGCGGGATTGGCATCGGCGAGGGCGACGATGTCGAGGATCGGGAACTTCTTCGCCGCGGTCAGGTAGGCGGCACTGATATTGCCGCAGCCGATGACGCCAATGCCGACCGGCTTCATTGCAAGTCTCCGAGCTGCGCCGGCAGCGGTTCGCGAATCGGGGCCGGGCCGGTGGTCCCCCACGGCGCGCCATAGAGGTCGCGCAGGGTCATTGCGGCGGCGCCCTGCAGCCAGTTCCCGTCGCTCCATTCGCGCACGACGATGTCGGAGACATCGGCGAGGCTCGCCGGCAGCAGCGCGGCGACGGTCTTGCGCAGCGGGCCGATGAAATGCTCGCTCGTCGCCATCGCGCGCCCGGAGATGATCACCTTGGGCGGCGCGAACAGGGTGATGAGGCTGGCGACGGCGAAGCCCAGCGCTTCGCCGGCGGCGGTGAGCAGGCGCGCGCAGCGCTTGTCCCCGTCGGCGGCGCGCTTCAACAGAACCTCCATCGCGCGCGTGGGCGCCAGCGCCGCGTCGGGCTCGCCCTCACGCAGGAGCGCCTCGGCCCCGATCAGGACGGAGGCCTCGGAGGCGACGTCGGCCAGCCTCCCGTCGCCGCCGAGCGGGCCGACCATCAGATCGCCGAGGTCGGGACTGAGCCCGTTCGCGCCGCGAAATAATTCGCCGTTGTGAAGAATCCCGAGCCCCAGGCTGCGCTCGACGTTGACGACGAGGAAATCGTTCAAATCGCGCGCCTGGCCAAACCAGTGCTCGGCCAAGGTCACCAGGTTGACGTCGCTGTCGATCGAGGCGGGCACGCCGAGACGTTGGGTGAAATCGGCGCCGAAGGGGACATCCCGCTCCTGAAGGATCGGGCTTTGGCGGCACACGCCGGCCGCGCGTTCGACCACGCCGGGCAGTCCGACGCAGACGCCGGAGATCTCGGCGATCTCGAGCCCGGCGTCGTTCACGCAGCGCCTGACGCCATCCTCGACGAGGTCGGCGATCACCGAGGCGCTCTGCCGGTCGATCCGGATCGGCAACGCCAGCGAACGGATGACGTCGGCGCAGAAATTCGTCACCGCGACGGTGATCTGGTCGGGCGCGAGCTTGACGCCAACCACATAGGCCGCGCCCGGATTGAGCCTCAGCATGACGCGTGGCCGCCCCCGTCCAGCGTCGCGCACCGCGCCGACCTGAAGCGGGACGATCAGGCGGTCGTCGAGCAGCGCGGCGGTGATGGCCGACACGGTCGTGGCGCTCAATTCGGTCAGTTGCGAGATTTCGACTCGCGACATGGGCCCGAAACGGCGGACCGCGTCCATCACGTGAAAGCGATTGATCGCGCGCATCAATTCGGGATCGGCGGTCTTCATCGCTCGGGCGTTTCCGCTGGGGGCGGCTCTTTTATTCGGGAGGCGGAATTATTTTCAATTCCGGCGCGGCCTGTCAACCGCCTCCCCCATTGATTCGGCCATTTGCCGATGGTTTGCCTTGACAGCCGCCGTAAGTCGCGACAGATTTAATTCGCATCGCGGATAAAAAAATATAGCC
>Ga0335076_10005532_pt1 | contig 12755 bp, 13 predicted proteins | sample Lox_Sample_25_FD_206717 | JGI IMG/M metagenome (GOLD analysis project Ga0335076, IMG submission 206717) | Soil microbial communities from Loxahatchee National Wildlife Refuge, Florida, United States - Lox_Sample_2.5 | ecosystem: Environmental > Terrestrial > Soil > Wetlands | place: USA...
GAGGATCTCGGGCAGCACACAGATGTCGCCGTCCATCGAGTAGACGCCCTCGACCACGACCAGCTTCTTGCCCTTGACGCCCGTCAGCTTGCGCTCGAGGTCGAGCGGGTTGTTGTGGCGGAAGAAGACCGTCTTCGACTTCGCGAGGATCGCGCCGTCGACGATCGAGGCGTGCGAGTACTGGTCGAGGAAGATCGTGTCGCCGGAGCGCATCAGCGCCGAGATGAACCCGACGTTCGCGCTGTACCCGGTCGGGAACAGCACGACCATCTCCTTGTCCTTGAAGCGCGCGAGCTCCTTCTGGAACTCCTCGTGCACGTCGTAGGTGCCCGAAAGGATCGGCGACCCGGACGCGCCCAGGCCGTAATGCTCGATCGCGTCGTGCGCGGCCTTCTTCACCTCCGGGCGGTAGGAGATCCCGAGGTAGTTGTAGGAAGCGAGGTTCAGCAGGTCGCGGACCTGGCCGGTCTTGCCGTCCTTGACGCGGACGCGCGTGGTGGGCGCCGACTCGAGCGCCTCCATGTAGAGGTAGTAGCCCGCGGGGCGGGCATCCCGGTACCAGTCGGCATAAGGCCGAAGCAGGTTGATCGGGTCGTCCCCGGCGCCGTAGTAGAAATTGCTGTAGTCGTATTCCGAGAATTCAGGCTTGCTCTCGCTCGCCTTTTTCTGGGCCGCCTCCATCGTGTCTCTTCCCTTTCCGGTCGTGCGCTGCGATGGTGCTCTACCGGGCGCAACCCGACTCTCTTCCGGCTGATACGAACGCGGAACGGCGAATGATATCAGCCCGCTACGGCTTGTGTCACGTCGCGTTTGCGTCGCGATACAGGCTGCCCGCGACCTTGCGCGCGAGCCAGTTCGGAGCGAAGCGCTGCGTCACGAAACCCAGAACGCGGTTCGAGATCCCGACCACGACGCGCAGGCGCCCGCTCTCGAGCCCCGCGAGCGAAGCCTCCACCACCTGGCGGGGCGTCATCGTCGGCATCTTGCGGACGCGCAGGCTCGCGTGTGTCTCCGAGACGTCCAGGAACTCGGTCTCGGTGATGCCCGGGCAGAGCGCCTGGACCTGAATGTCCGTCCCCCGCAGCTCCTCGCCGAGGGCCTCGGTGAACGAGAGCACGAATGACTTCGTGGCGGCGTAGACGGCCAGGTTCGGGATCGGCTGGAAGGCTGCGTTCGAGGCCACGTTCACGACGCGGCCGCGCCGACGCTCGATCATCGGCGGGAGGAAGGCGCGCGTCAGCTCGACGAGCGCGCGCACGTTGACGTCGCACATCGCCGCGATCGCCTCCGGCGGCTGCGACGCGAACGGGCCGGTGCGGCCGAGGCCCGCGGAGTTCACGAGCCCGTCGACGACGAGTCCGCGGGCGGCAAGCTGATCCTGGAGGCGCGCGGCGGCGCCAGTCGTCGAGAGGTCGCAGGCGATCGCGATTGCCTGCGGCTCGCCGCCGAGCTCGGCAGCCAGCGCGTCGAGCCGTTCCCTGCGACGCGCGACGAGCACCACCGACTCGCCGCGCGCGCGGAGCGCCCGAGAATACTCGGCCCCAATCCCGCTCGAGGCGCCGGTGACGAGCGTGCGGAAAGCAGGTCGCGTCACAAGTCGCTACCTCAAGTGTTCCTTGAGGTTCGCCTGCCCCGCGTCAGGCCTGCTCGCGGAGCGAGCGGAGCACGGCCTCGAGCGCCTCGATCACTTCCTCGCGCTCGACGTCGGATCGCTTGAACTGGAGAGCCAGCGCGAATGGTCCGCCGCGCGGCTTGTAGTGGAAGACGTAGTGGCGAGGACGTCCTTTGCCCCGGCGCGCCTCGACCTTCTGCGCCAGCCGGCGGGCGTCGGCGCGGTTCCCGCCTTCGCGCTTCAGACGCTCGACAAAGCTCAGCATTTTCTCGCGCTCGCCTTGCCTAACGACCTGTAGAAGCAATGACTTAGACTGTATGTCGGCACGCCGACATTGCTGTCGCACTTCCTCCGGCATCGAGCTCAACGACAGCGCTTCGGTGATGGTCGTCCGGCTCTTGCCAAGCTTTTCAGCCATCGCTTCGTGCGTGTAGCCGTACTTGTCCGCGAGCACGTGCAGGCCATCGCCTTCCTCGAAAGGCGTCAGGTCCTTGCGCTGGAGGTTCTCGACGAGGGCGAGCTCCATCATCTCCGCGTCGGACGTGTCGCGCACGACGCACGGCAGCTGGTCGAGCCCGGCTTCGACCGCGGCTCGATAGCGCCGCTCGCCCGCGATGATCTGGTACTGCGTCCCCACTCGGCGCACGAGCAGCGGCTCGAGCACGCCCTTCTCGCGGATCGATGCCGTCAGCTCCTCGAGGTCGCCCAGAGCCTGGCGGGGCTGGTCGGGGTTCGGTGCGATGTCTTCGATCGGGATCAGGCGGCCGATCGTCTCGCCGCTCGGGCGGACGAGCTGGTCCACGAAGTGCGGGTCGTGCCGCATGCGCATGGCTTCGGGCAGGCCGAGGCGCCGGGGACTAGACACGTTCGATGACCTCCTCGCAGAGCTTGTAGTACTCGTAGGCGCCGCTCGACTGGGGGGCGAACGTGAAGATCGACTCGCGATGCGCCGGGCTCTCCTCGAGTCGGATGCTCTTCGAGATCGTCGTCTTCAGGACGCGATCGCCGAAGACCTCGCTCATGGCCTTGTGGACGTCCTTCGCGAGCGTCGTCCGCTTGTCGTGGAGCGTGATGACGGCTCCCAGCAGCTTGAGCTCCGGATTCGGCCGAGCGCGGATGCGATCGACCGTCTCGAGCAGGTCGTCGGTGCCCTCGAGCGCGAAATAGCTCGACTGTACCGGGATCAGGAGGTGCGTCGCCGCCACGAGCGCGTTCACGGTGATGAGACCGAGCGCCGGCGGCGTGTCGATGATGGCGAACTCGTACTGGTCCTTCAGCGTCCCGAGGCGATCCTTGAGGCGGTAGTGCGAGTCGATCTCGCCCACGAGCTGGCTCTCGAGCTTCGCGAGTCCGATGCGGGCCGGCGCGACGTCGAGGCGCGGCAGCTTCGTCTTCTGGACGATGTCCGCGATCGCCGCCTGGCCGACGAAGACGTCGTACATCGACCTCGAGAGCGTGCGCACGTCGAGGAACGTCATCGACGAGTTGGCTTGCGGATCGAGATCGACGAGCAGCACGCTGCGGCCGCGCATCGCCAGCGCGGCCGAGAGGTTGATCGCCGTCGTGGTCTTGCCGACGCCGCCCTTCTGGTTTGCGATTGCGATGACGATCAAAGACAAGACCTCTCGCTCGACAGGACGCCGATTCCGCGGATGTTATTGGAGGGCTGGCGACGGGGTCAAGCCCAAACGCCTGTAGCCGGCTCGAACGGCCGACCTACATCTTGTATTTGCCGAGGTCGTCGTCGGAGAGGTTCTCGAGCCAGCGCTGCAGCTTCCCGATGTCCTCCGGCTGGGCCGCGAGCTCTTCCATCCCGAGGCTGCGCGCGTTCTGGATGACGGCCTCCTCGACGAAGATGCGCGCACCGCAGCGCAGCGCCAGCGCGATCGCGTCCGAGGGACGGGCATCGACCGTCTGCACGCCGCGCCCCGAGCGTAGGCGGAGCTGAGCGTAGAACGTGTTGTCCTTGAGCTGCGTCACCACGATCCCTTCGAGGCGCCCGCCGAGCTCGTCGATCACGCCTTTCAGGAGATCGTGCGTCATCGGACGAGGCGGCTCGACCTTGTCCATGCAGAGCGCGATCGCGTTGGCTTCGAACACCCCGATCCAGATCTTGAGAACGCGCTCGCCCTGCAGCTCCCGGAGCACGACCGTGGGCATCTGCGTGAAGGGATCGACTCCCAGCTCCTTGAGGCTCATCTCGACTTCCACGCTGCCCTCGCTCGCCCGAAATATAGGAACCGCGGAACTGACTGTCAATGAGTCAGTTGCGAAACCCTGCCTTGCAGCGAGTTGGAGCCGGCGCCGGTGATCTCGACGTTCACGACCTGGCCGAGAAGGCTCTCTGGGCCGTCGAGATGCACGATGCGGAACTGCGGCGTGCGCCCGGAGACGCGCCCGGGCCCGTCGATCGTCTCGACCAGCACGTCGTCGGCTCGGCCCACGAGTGCCTCGTTGCGGCGCCTTTGCCACTGCTGCTGGTGACCGTTGAGGACGTTCAGCCGCCGCCGCTTCTCCTGCTCGGCCACATCGTCGTCGAGGCGGAGCGCCGTCGTGCCGGGACGGGGCGAGTAGCTGAACGAGAACAGCCCGTCGAACCCGACCGATTCGACGAGCGACAACGTCTCGTCGAACTCGGCCGGCGTCTCGCCCGGATAGCCTACGATCACGTCGCTCGAGAGCGCCACGTGCGGGACGTGCTCGCGCAGGAGAGCGACCGTCTCGAGGTACTGCGCCCGCGTGTACCCGCGGCGCATCGAGCCGAGAACGCGGTCGGACCCCGACTGGACCGGCAGGTGCAGGTAGGGGCACACGCGCTCGAGATCGCGGAGCGCCCGTGCCAGGCGCTCGGTCACGTGGCTCGGGTGGGACGTCGTGAAGCGCAGCCGTCGCAGCCCCGCCACGGCGTCGACGAGCGCCAGCAGGTCGGCGAAGTCGCGGCCTCGAGAGCGGTAGGCGTTGACCGTCTGCCCGAGCAGCATGACCTCGCCGTAGCCCTGCGCCACGACGGCTTCGACTTCGGCCACGATGTCCTCGGCCGGCCGGTTCACTTCCGGCCCGCGCGTCCGCGGCACGACGCAGAAGCTGCAGACCAGGTTGCAGCCTTCCATCGCGGTCACGTAGGCGCGCACCGGGTTCGCGTGGGCCGTGACCGCGTCGGGCACGTCGAAGGCATCGGCGTGCCGGTCGAGGTCGACCGCCATTCGGCCCGTCGACTCGGCCAGCTCGAGCAGCTCGGGGATGCGCCGCAGGTTGTGGGTGCCGACGAGCACGTCTACCTGCGGCGAGCGCGCCGCGAGCCCTTCGCCTTCGAGCTGCGCGACGCAGCCCCCGACGCCGATGCGCAGCTCGGGCCGGCCGCGCTTCATGCGGCCGAGGCGCACGAGCGACTGCTGGAACTTCACCGTCGCCTTCTCGCGCACCGCACAGGTGTTCAGGAAGACGAAATCGGCTTCCGCCGGCGTGGCGACAGCCTCGAAACCGCGCGCCTCGAGAAGCCCCGCCACCTTCTCGGAGTCGTTGACGTTCATCTGGCACCCGAAGGTTTGGATGAAGTAGCGGTTTTTAGCTGTTGAATGCACTAGTTCGAGCTCAACGCCGCAGACTCTGCTTGAGCATCTCCTGGGCGTGCTGGCGCGCGGTCTGCGTGATCGTCTCGCCCCCCAGCATACGCGCGACCTCCTCGACGCGCTCGCGCTCCGACAGCGAGTCGACGCCGGTCTCCGTGCGCCCGCGCGCGACCTGCTTTCGGACGGCCAGGTGCTGGTCCGCAAACGCGGCGATCTGCGGCAGGTGCGTCACGCAGAGGACCTGCTGGCGCTCGGCGAGCGCCCGCAGCTTCCGGCCGACGACTTCGGCCACGCGCCCGCCGATCCCCGCGTCCACCTCGTCGAAGACGAGCGTCAGCCCGGCGCGGTCCGAGCGCACGACCGACTTGAGGGCGAGCATCAAGCGGGAGAGCTCGCCGCCCGAGGCGATCCGCACGAGCGGCCGCAGCTCCTCGCCGGGGTTCGGCGAGAGCAGGAACTCGGCGCGTTCCAGGCCCTGCTCCGTCCAGGCCGAGGCGTCCGACACCGACTCCGCGTCCGCGGGCGTGAAGAGCACCTCGAAGCGCGTCTTCTCCATCGCCAGCTCGGCGAGCTCGGCCTGCACGCGGCGCACGAGCTCGCGCGCGACCGTGCGCCTGCGCTTCGAGAGCGCCCGCGCCCGCTCCAGGTACGCGGCCGAGGCCCGCTCGCGACGCTCCTCGAGCCTCTGCTCTTCCCGTTCCGGAGAATTCAGGGCCTCCAGCTCGCCGCGGCAGCGCGCGCCGAAGGCGAGCACCTCCTCGACCGAGGAGCCGTACTTCTTCTTGAGCCGCTCGAGAATCGCGAGCCGCGACTCGATCTCGTCGAGGCGGCCGGGGCTCACCTCGAGCCGCTCGCGGTAGTCGCGGAGCACGCGCGCCAGGTCCTCGAGCGGCGGCAGGCAGTCGGCCTTCGCCGCGAGAAAGGGCCCGAACTCCGCGTCGATCGCGGCGAGCTCCTCGACCCGCTTGAACACCTGCCCGAGCCGGGCGAGCGCCGCCGACTCGTCGTCGTAGAGCAGGCCGTAGGCCTCGCTCGAGAGGCTCGCGAGGCGCCCCGCGTTCGCCTGGCGGGCCTTCTCGGCCCGCAGGGCCTCCTCTTCGCCGGCCCGCAGCTCGGCTCGCTCGATCTCGTTCGCCTGGAACTCGAGCATCTCGCGGCGCCGCTCGGCCTCGCGCCGGTCGCCGCGCAGGCGCTCGAGCCCGGCCTCGGCGGACCGCAGCTCGCGGAAGACCTCGGCCACCTCGGAGGCGTCGGTGCCCGCGAAGTGGTCGACGAGCGAGAGGTGCGTCCCGGGATCGAGCAGGCCCTGCGGCTCGTGCTGGCCGTGGACGACCGCGAGGTGCGGCGCCAGGTCGCGCAGCAGGCCGACCGGGACGATCGCGCCGTTCACCGTCGCGCGCCCCTTGCCGCTCGCCTGCAACTCCCGGCGCAGCACGATCTCGTCGCCCTCTTGCGGGAGCGCCCGCTCTTCGAGCAGCGTCCCCGCGTTCTTCATCTCGACGACGGCCTCGACGACCGCGCGCTCCTCACCCGAGCGGATGAGGTCGGGAGAAGCCCGCTCGCCGAGCACGAGGCCGAGTGCGTCGATGAGGATCGACTTGCCGGCACCCGTCTCGCCCGTCAGAAGCGTGAGGCCCGGGCCGAACTCGAGCTCCAACGAGGGAACGAGCGCGATGTTGTTGATTCGAAGCAGCTTAAGCATGAAGCGGAGCTTGCGGGCAGAATATCACAGCGTTCGAGCGGCTGTAAACGCATGATGCAGCGTCAAAAGCACCGAGAAAACGGCTCGAATCGCTTTGTGTGATCGCAAATTGACAGCCACTAGCTGTTGTGGCATCCTCAACGGATAGCGCAATTTAGAGAGGTCTTATTGCCATTCTCCCCTCTCCTGGCCCAGGCACCCACCCCCGCCTTCTCGGGCGGGATCGGCGGCCTCATCGCCCACGCCGGCTGGGTGCCGCGCTCGGTCCTGGTCCTGCTGCTCGTCTTCTCGCTGGTGTCGTGGGCGATCATCCTCTACAAGGGCGCGGCCCTTCACACCGCGCGGTCCCAGTCGGACGTCTTCCTCGACGTCTTTCGCCGGAGCGCGAAGTTCTCCGAGGTGAACGCCGTCTGCCCGCAGCTCAAGTCGAGCCCGCTCGTCGGCGTCTTCCAGGCCGGCTACCTGGAAGTGAACCAGCAGGTGCGCGGGGGACAGGCGCCGGCAGCCGGAAGGCCGACGGTGCGCAGCCTCGAGTCGCTCTCGCGCTCGCTCGCGCGCGCGGCGGGCGTCGAGGTGACGCGCCTCGAACGGCGGCTGAGCTTCCTCGCGACGACCGCGAGCGTCACGCCGTTCGTGGGCCTCTTCGGCACCGTCTGGGGGATCATGGACGCCTTCGCCGAGATCGGCCGCTCGGGCTCTTCGAGCCTGACCGTCGTCGCGCCCGGGATCTCGGAGGCGCTGATCACGACGGCGATGGGCCTCTTCGCCGCGATCCCGGCGGCGGTGTTCTTCAACGCCTTCACGAGCCGGGTCAAGGTGCTGGGCGCGATGGTCGACGACTTCGCGCTCGAGTTCCTGAACATCGTCGAGCGCAACTTTACGTAGCATGCAGACGAGCGGCGGCGGCGACACGAGTGCCGGCAGCACCTACCGCGGGCTGCGTTCCCGCCGCAGCGGGACGATGCTCGGCGAGATCAACGTCACGCCGCTCGTGGACGTGGTGCTGGTGCTGCTGCTCGTGTTCATGGTCACCGCGCCGATGATGAGCCGCGGCATCGACGTCTCGCTGCCCGTCGCCAACCAGCCGAAGGTGCCTCAGGAGGACCGCATCACGGTCTCGCTGAACGCGGAGGGCCGCGTCTACATCGCCGACCGCCCGGTCAACATCGTGCTGCTCGAGGAGCAGCTCCGGGCGCTGACCGGCGGCCGCCCCGACAGCGTCGTCTACCTGCGCGCGGACGAAGCGCTGCGCTACGGCCAGGTGATCAAGGTGGTCGACGTGATCAAGCGCGCGGGCGTGCTGCGCATCGGCTTCGTCTACGCGCTCCCGGACGAGAGACACCCGTGACCGACTCGATCGCACGGCTGCTCGCGGAGCGCGAGCGGCTCGACCACGGGCTGGCGACGACGCTCCTGCTCTCGCTCACGGGCCATTTGACGCTCGCCGGGGTTGCCGTCGCGCTGCCGATGCTCCTGCCGAAGGAGCCGCAGATCCGCGTCCAGGAGGGCTTCGTGGCGGTGGTGCCGCGCGGCGGCGGCGGCACCCCGGAAGTCACGATGCCTCCCGCCCCGGCTCCCGCGCCACAGCCCAAGCCGGAGCCGGAGAAGGCGGCGGCTCCCGCGCCGGCCCCGATCCTGAAGCCACCACCCAAGATCGAGCCACACCCGAACGCGCTGCCGCTTCCGGACGCCAGGACCGCCAGGCGCCCGCCGACGCCGCCGCCGGTACGCTCGACGATCAAGCCGAGCGCGACGCCGAGCAGCGGAACGACCGGGACGACGCCGGCACGAACGCCAGCCTCCACCACGCCCGGCATCGAGCTCGGTCTTCCGCCCGGCCCGGGCGTCCCGACGGGAACCGACAGCGGCGGCGACTGGTACCTCGCGAGCGTGCAGCAGAAGATCTGGATCATCTGGAACCAGCAGGTGAAGTCGGGCTACACCGAGTCGGTCGGCGTGGCGTTCACGATCCTGCCGGACGGCACCGTGACCGGCGTCAAGGTCACGCAGACGTCGGGCTCGCCCTTGCTCGATCTGGCGGCGCAGCGCGCCATCCAGAACGCGGCACCCTTTGCTCCGCTCCCGAGAGAGTATGGTCAGAATCCCCGAACGATCCAGGCGCTCTTCAAGCCGACTTTCTGAGCGGAGGCGCGCTCCCCGAGCCGCGCTCGCGCTGGCACTCGCCTGCGGCGCGCTTGCCGCCGCGGGAATGCCGCCCGCCGCTGCGAGGCCGGCGCCGCCCGCGGCGCAGCAGCCGCTTCCCTCCGACACGATCGTGATCACCGGCGTCGAGGGCAAGTTCGCGCTGCCGGACTGCGTTCCGCGCAAGCCCGACGAAGCGAGCCAGGCGGCCTGCCGCACGCTCACGCAGGTGCTGCGCGCCGATCTGCGTTTCGAGAACCTGTTCCAGTTCGTGCAGGACAGCCTGATCGGCGCGATCCCGCCGCTCAACCCCCAGGCTCCGAGGTTCGAGGACTGGAAGGGCATCGGCGCCAAGTTCCTGATCTCGACCCAGGCGGAGGTCACGGGCGGCGAGCTCGTCACCGAGGTGCGCGTGTACCTCGTCGACACGGGGCAGGCGATGCTGCAGCGCCGCTACTCGGGCAAGCCGGACAACCCGCGGATCTTCGCGCACCAGGCCTCGGACGACATCCTGGCGCTCGCGCAGTACAAGGGCGTCGCGCGCACGCGCATCGCCTTCGTCTCCGACCGCGACGCGACGAAGGAGCGGCCGTCGAAGGAGCTCTACATCGTCGACTACGACGGCTACAACCCGCGGCGCGTGACGGTCAACGGCTCGCTCAACATCCTGCCGAGCTGGCGGCCGGACGGCCAGGCGATCGCCTACGTCTCCTACCGCCAGGGCTCGCCGCTCATCTACCTCGCCAAGATCTTCGAAGGCCAGAGCGTCGCGAACCTGAGCGGCGAGAAGGGCGACAGCCAGGCCTTCTCGCCCGTCTTCAGCCCGGACGGCAAGAGCATCGCGTTCGCGAGCAACCGCGCGGGCAGCGCCGACATCTTCGTCGCGGCCGCCGACGGCTCGTCGCCCCGCCGGCTCACGACCACGCAGGCGAGCGACACCGCGCCTTGCTTCAGCCCGACCGGCCAGGAGATCGCGTTCACGTCGAACCGCACCGGCACGCCGCAGATCTGGCTGATGGACAGCGACGGGCTCAACGTGCGCCGGCTGAGCCAGGGCACCGGCAACTACAACGACGGCTGCGCGTGGAATCCGGCCAAGCAATACAGCGAGATCGCGTTCACCGCCCGGCTGGAGGCGGGCCCACTCCACTTCGACATCGCCGTCATCGACCTCGCCACGCGGCAGGTCCGGCAGATCACCGAAGGCCGCGGCTCGTGCGAGTATCCTTCGTGGGCGCCCAACGGGCGCCACCTGGTGTTCTCGTGCGAGCGCAACAAGCGCTGGGAGATCACGATCGCCGACCGAGAGGGCCGCTCGATCCAGACCCTGGCCACGGGGCCGGGCAACAACGTCCAGCCCGACTGGGGCCCGTGAGGCTTCGACCACTTCGAGGAGGGCTCATGCCGTTCCGTCTCGCCGCTCGCCTACCGCTGACGTTTCTCACGCTCGCGTTCGCGCTGACGTTCGGCGCGGGCTGCCCGTCCAAGCGCCCGCCCGCTCTCGCGACGGCCCAGCCCGGAGAGGGCGCAGGTGCGGCCGGCGCCGACAGCCGGAGCCACGCCCGCACCCAGCCCGTCGAGGAGGGTCCGGACGTGCGCGCGATCCGGGGCGAAGGCACGTCGGGCTCGGACATCGCGGGAGGCGGCGCCGCCTTCTCGGGCGAAGGCGGTCCGCTCGCCGACATCCACTTCGAGCTCGACAGCGCCGCGCTTTCGGACGAGGCGCGGGCGACGCTCGAGAAGCACGCCGCCTGGCTGCAGAGCCAGCGCTCGGCTCACGTCACGATCGAGGGCCACTGCGACGAACGCGGCACCGTCGAGTACAACCTCGCGCTCGGCGAGCAGCGCGCGCGCGCGGCCCGCGACTACCTGGTGAGCCTGGGGGTCGCCCAGAACCGGCTGAACATCGTCTCGTTCGGCAAGGAGCGCCCGCTCGCGACGGGCAACGACGAAGCCGCCTGGGCCCAGAACCGAAGGGCGCATTTTGCGGTGAAGTAAGTGTCTCTTCACGCGCCCGTCAGGCAGAGCGCGCGAAGAGACACTCTCTGGCTATTTCGTTGGAAGGCTCGTCGCTCTCCAGCCGGTCGTCGGAATTCCGGTTCGTCCACTCGGCACGTGACTCTCCAATCTCGACTCTCGAGGAGGGACGAACGGTCGGGCTGGTTGCCTCCTTCTTTGAACTGGGGGGATTCCCTCCCCCCAGCCCCCCCTGGGCTGCGCGTACGACCTCTCTGTTCGGGTCCTCTCGGTCTGTTTCCGCCGGCCCTGTCATTCCGCGGGTTCGTCGCGCGGGCCCCGCGTCTGACCTCGGTGTTTCGGACCTTTCGTGTCGCGGGCTTCAAGATATGATGACTGCCTTGACCACCAAGCTTCGTTTCGTCGGCCTTCTTGTGCTGACTCTGGGTCTCCTGACCGGGAGGCCCGCAGGCGCGGCCAACAAGGACCTCGACCGGCTCGCGATCCAGGTCGCCGCGCTTCAGAGCCAGCTCGCCGACATCCAGCGCTCGGGCGACGAGACACGCGCCGAGCTGAAGCGTCTCTCCGAGCTGGTCGCCGAGCAGAACGCGCTCCTGCGCAAGAACGCCGCCGACCAGCGCCAGGCGAGCGAGGCGTTGGCAACGAGCCTCAAGGAGCTGTCGGAGCGCGTCTCCGAGCTCGCCGAGGCCGTGCAGGCGATCAAGGCGGTCTTCCCGCCGGCGCATCTGTCCGCCGACCCGAACACCGCCGCGCCTGCGACCGCGCCGGGCAGCGCGCCGCCCGGGACCACGCCGAGCGTTCCGGCGACCGCCGCGCCCACTCCGCCGCCGCCGGCTCCGCGCGAGCTCTACAGCCAGGCCTACGCGGACTACGCCCGCGGCAACTACGACCTCGCGATGCAGGGCTTCACCGAGTACCTGAAGGCCTACCCGACCACGGACTTCAGCGACAACGCGCAGTACTGGATCGGCGAGTGCCTCTACGGAAAGAAGATGTACGCCGAGGCGATCGAGGCCTGGAACACGCTGCTCAAGGACTACCCGACGAGCGACAAGCTCCCGGACGGACGCGTGAAGAAAGGCATGGCGCTCGAGCGGCTCGGGCGGCGCAGCCAGGCGCTCGTCGAGTACCGCTACGTGGTCGACCGCTACCCCACCTCACAGGCGGCGCGCATCGCGCGCGAGCGCCTGAACCCCTAGAGGAAGCGAGAGAGCAATGGCATCCGTCAACAAGGTGATCCTGATCGGCAACGTCGGGAAGGACCCCGAGATCCGCTACATGCAGTCCGGCGAGCCGATCGCCAACTTCAGCCTCGCCACGAACGAGGTCTGGAACGACAAGAGCGGCCAGCGCCAGGAGCGCACCGAGTGGCACCGCGTCGAGGTGTTCGGCAAGACCGCGCAGGTGGTGCGCGACTACGTGACCAAGGGCAAGCCGATCTACATCGAGGGCAGCATCCGCTACGACGAGTGGACCGACAAGGACGGCAACAAGCGCAACATGACCAAGATCCGCGTGAGCGGCCCCGGCTCCCGGCTCGTGCTCCTCGGCTCGCGCGGCGAGGGCGGCGGCGGCGGGCGCGGAGGCGGCGGCGGGTCGGCGCCCGAGCCCCCGGCCGGAGCCGAAGAGTTCCAGGCCTCCGACGACGACGTCCCCTTCTAGCGCGTAGTCGCTCCCTTCCCCGCTCGCGCGGCCCGTGGCCTCGCTCCTCTCCCTCGAGCGCTTCCTCCCGCCCTACCGCTACCACCAGCGG
>Ga0335076_10005533_pt1 | contig 12754 bp, 6 predicted proteins | sample Lox_Sample_25_FD_206717 | JGI IMG/M metagenome (GOLD analysis project Ga0335076, IMG submission 206717) | Soil microbial communities from Loxahatchee National Wildlife Refuge, Florida, United States - Lox_Sample_2.5 | ecosystem: Environmental > Terrestrial > Soil > Wetlands | place: USA: Florida...
AATCTCCCCGCGAATCGCCGTATATCGGCTTCCGGCCAAATCGCCTTGTCCTTCTAAGGAGCGCCTTTCGCGACGAAGGCTCCCCCCTCACTTCCCCTTCCACAATCCCACCACATTCCCCTCCGGGTCCTGCATCCACGCGAACGTCCCTGACGGAATCTCCACCGGCGGCACCAACGTCTTCCCTCCCAATGTCTCCGCCTTCTTCAAATACCCCGCCACATCCTCCACATCCACATAAAACATCGTGTAGTGATGCGGCTCATGTCCCAGCGAGCTGATGTGCCCTCCGATTCCCGACGCCTCCGACGCAATCATCGCCGCCGGCCCCATCGGCGTCACCGTCCAATCGAACAGCTTCGTATAAAACTCCTGTGTTTTTGCCGAATCCCGGCAACCAATCTCAAAGTGCACCACCGGACGTCCCATGCCCATTCCTCCTCGCAAAATCAGTGCTATTCCAGGCGCAAAGTTTGCCACAACCTTCCCCACTTTACACGTACCCTCCCTCCCAACCTACTCGCTCACATTCCGCGACCCTGGAAATTTCGCCCCAGACAAACAAGAACGTCATCCTGAGGAGTGCTTTCCGCGACGAAGGATCTAAACCCCACATCCCATCTCAGCAATCCGTCCTATTGCGCTCCCCGCCCTCTCCGGGTAAAATCCCACGATTGCATTTTCAAACGATCGTTTGAATTTTTTACCACCGCGTCCGCGCGGCTAAGCAAGGAGCGACTCGATGGCCACCTCCGTTCTCAACAAACCCGCCGCCAAAGGCGGCAGCTTCCTTCTCGAATCCCCGACTCCGCAGGATATTTTCACCCCCGCCGACCTCACCGACGATCAAAAACTCCTCGGCCAAACCGCCGAGGAATTTATCGTCAAAGAAGTGCTTCCCCTCGCGAAAGATCTGGAAAGCAAAAAGCCCGGCCTCATGTCCGAACTTGTTCGCAAAGCCGCCGAACTCGGCCTCATGAGCCCCGCCACTCCCGAAGAATATGGCGGCGCCGGCCTTGACAAAATCGCCACCACCGTCCTCACCGAAAAAATTTCCGGCTACGGCGGATTCGCCGTCACCCACGGTGCTCACGCCGGCATCGGCACGCTCCCCATCGTCTATTTCGGCACCGAAGCGCAAAAGAAAAAATATCTTCCCAAGCTCGCCAGCGGCGAATATATCGGCGCCTACTGCCTCTCCGAGCCTCAGGCCGGCAGCGACGCGCAGAATCTCCTTACCCGCGCTGAACTCAACAAGGAAGGTACGCACTACATCCTCAACGGCCAGAAGATGTGGATCACCAACGGCGGCTTCGCCGACCTCTACATTGTCTTCGCCAAAATCGACGGCGAAAAACTTACTGCCTTCCTCGTCGAGCGCTCCTTCCCCGGCTGCAAACCCGGCAATGAAGAACACAAAATGGGCATCCACGGCAGCTCCACCACGCCGGTGTTCCTCGAAAATTGCCAGGTCCCCAGGGAAAATGTCCTTCACGAAATCGGCCGCGGCCACATCGTTGCCTTCAACGTCCTCAATGCCGGACGCTTCACCCTCGGCGCCTCCTGCGTCGGCGGCTCCAAGCTGGTTCTCGCCAACGCCGCAAAATATTCCAAGGAACGTAAAGCCTTCAATAAGCAGATCGGCGAGTTCGGCCTCATCCGCGAAAAACTCGCCGAGATGGCCATTCAGATTTTCGCCGTGGAATCCATGGTCTATCGCAGCGCTGGCTACATGGAAGCCGCTTTGCACGCCGCCGCTGGCTCTGGCGACAAAACTGCCAACACCATGAAAGCCCTCGAGGAGTACGCCATCGAAAGCTCCATCGCCAAGGTCTACGGTAGCGAAATGCTCGATTACGTCGTCGATGAAGCCGTGCAGATCTTCGGTGGCTACGGCTTCCACGAGGATTATCCCGTCTGCCGCGCCTACCGCGATTCCCGCATCAACCGCATCTTCGAAGGCACCAACGAAATCAATCGCATGCTTATCATCCAGATGCTGATGAAGCGCGCCCTCGGCGGTCAGCTCCCTCTGATCCCCGCCGCCATGAAGCTTGCCGACGAAATCCTCGCCGGCCCTTCCTTCGAAGAAACTCCCGAAGGCGTCCTCGCTGAAGAAGCCCGCACCATCGCCAATGCCAAGAAAATCTTCCTGCAATCCGCCGGCGGCGCCATGCAGAAGTATCGCGAAAAACTCGCCGACGAGCAGGAACTCATCGCCGCGCTCGCCAACATCGTCATGGAAATTTACGCCATGGAATCTTGCCTGCTCCGCGCTCAGAAATTCTCCGCCGCCAAGGGCGCAGTCGCTGCCGCAGCCATGATCGATGCCGCCCGCGTCTTTATCGCCGACGCCTCGGAACGCGTCGATCACGACGCCCGCCGCGCCATCGCCGCCGTCCACGAAGGCGACATGCTCACCACACAACTCGCCGTCCTAAAACGTTTCGGCAAGCGCCCCGTCGTCGACTCCATCACCCTCCGTCGCCGCGTCGCCGCCGCCGTCCAAGCCCAGGATCGCTACCCCTTCGAGTCCCGCTAACCAACGCCTGTCCTCCTACGGGCTCAGGACTGCTCGTCCTGAGCATCGCGAAGGCCTGCGCCGGGTGCCCCACATGCCGCGGGTGCCCCACATGCCGCTTTTGCATGTGGGGTCTTTTCCTGTTCACTCCACCCCCATAACCTCCCCGACACACCCACCTTCCTCCATCCCTCCCAACTCCGAACAATCTCTTACACTTACTAGGATCGGTACTAGGACCGGACTTTGCGCTCCAACACGACCTTCCCTCGTTCCCTCGCCGTCGTGACGCTTCTCGTCGTCGTCGCTCACGTCTGTTCCATTCTGGTCCTCGGCACTTCTCGCGCCGGTTCCCTCATCGGTAACTCCTTGCAACTTATTTGCGCCTTCTACGCCGTCTCCCTGGCCATTCGCGCCGCCCGCAAGGCCCCCGGCTTCTCCCAATCGTTCTGGACCCTCGTCGCCTTCGGCATCGGCGCGTGGGGTGTCTCCAACATCGGCTGGGCCTTCTCCGAAGTGGTCCTCGGCACCGAACCTGCCGCTGGCTCGATGATTCGTTTTCTCTTCGACACCCACGGCATGTTCTTCGTCATGGCGATTTTCCTGAATCAGGAAAAAACCGACTCGCGCGTCGAAACTGCCGAGCTTCTCGACTTCATCCAGGTTGGCATTCTCTTCTTCCTCGTCTACTTCCGTGCCTACTATCTCCCCTCGCTCATCCTCTCCGATCAGCTCGCCTTCACTCGCGAAATGGTCATTTCGCTCTGGGGCGATCTCGGCATCATCTTCCTCGCCACACTTCAGTGGCGTCGCGCGCGTTTTCCCGAAGCCCGCAAGCTCTACGGTGGCCTCGCGCTCTTCCATCTCATTTACACCATCGGCTCGCACTGCCTCGACCTCTATCAATCTCAGCAAGAGATTCCCACCGGCACGTGGTACGACCTCGCCTGGTCCAGTCCGTTTCTCTACGCCGCCTACTGGGCCAGCACCTGGGAGCCATATACCGTTACCAATTGGCAAGTCAGCACCCGCAAAAAATCACTCGCCGACGTGCTCATCACCAACAGCATGTTCGCGTTCGTTCCCCTCGCCGTGCTCTTCGTCCTCGCCGGCATGGGCCCGGGCTGGTATTTCCTGCGCTTCAGTTTGCTTACCACTTCCTTCGTCTGCTACGCCCTGCGCATTGCCCTCATGCAGTTCCGTCAGGAAGCCGACGAAGAAACCGTCCGTCGTCAGACTCTCGCCATGGACACTTCTTCCGACGGCATCGCCATCCTCGACGAACACGGCGTGCACATCTACGCCAATGCCTCCTTCGCGCGCATGTTCGGCTTCGACAGCCCCGACCGCGTCATCGGCCAGCCTTGGCGCATCGTCTACGCCTTCCAGCAGATCGCCACACTCGAAGAGGACGTGCGCCGCTCGCTCGCCCAATCCGGCAGATGGTCCTCTCACCTCTCTCTTAAACGCCCCAACGGCTCCCGCCTTTCCGTTGAAATGACCGTCACCCTCATGCCCGATGGCGGCACCGTCTGCTCTTGCCGCGACCTTTCCCAGCGCGAAGAAGCGGAACAAGCCCGCGCGCAAGCCGAAGCCAAATATCGCGCTCTCGTCGAGCAGGTCAACGCCATCACCTACATCGCCGAAATCGGCATCAATGGTCAGTGGTATTACGTCAGCCCTCAAGTCGAATCCATCCTTGGCTACACTCCCACCGAATGGCTCGGCGTCGCCCACAACTGGGCTAGCTTGATCCATCCCGACGACCTTCCCACTGTCAAAGCCGCCGAAGACGCCAGCTCCCGTGGCGAACCCTTCCAGGCCGAATATCGCGTCAAGCGCAAAGACGGCCGTGAAGTCTGGCTCAGTGACACCGCCGTCGTCGTCGAAACCGGAAACTCTCATCCCGTGATGGAAGGCATCATCCTCGACATCACCGACCGCAAAATCCTTGAAACCCAGCTCCAGCAATCTCGCAAAATGGAAGCTGTGGGCCGCCTCGCCGGCGGCATTGCCCACGACTTCAACAACCTTCTCACCATCATCACCGGCTACACCGATCTCGCCCTCAGCCGTCCCACCGTCCCTCTCGACCTGCGCAACGATATCGAACGTATCGAAAACGCCGCCGGCCGCGCCGCTTCTCTCGTTCGCCAGCTTCTCGCCTTCAGCCGCAAACAGGTCCTGCAACCCAAGACTCTCGACCTCAATGCCATCGTCATGAACATGGACACCCTCGTCCGTCGCCTCATCGACGATCACATCGAAATGATCACTCGCGTCGACGGCGAACTCGGCCAGGTCAAAGCCGACCCCGCCCAGATCGAACAGGTCATCATGAATCTCGTCGTCAATGCCCGCGACGCTATGCCCAAAGGCGGCCGCTTGCTCGTCGAAACTTCGAACGCTGACCTCGACGCCGCTTACGCCGACGAGCATGTCACCGTCAAGCCCGGCCGCTACGTCATGCTCGCGGTCTCCGACACCGGCGTCGGCATGGACGCAGACACCGTCGCGCACATCTTCGAACCCTTCTACACCACCAAGGAAAGCGGCCGCGGCACAGGTCTCGGCCTCTCCACCGTTTACGGCATCGTCAAACAGTCGGGCGGCTACATCTGGGTTTACAGCGAACCCGGTAAAGGCAGCACCTTCAAGGTCTACCTCCCGCGCGTGGATGAAGTCGTTCCCCAGGTCGAACTCAACGCCAAACTGCAACCCGTCGCCGACCATCGCGCCACCGAAATTGTTTTGTTAGTCGAAGATGAAGAAGCCGTGCGAGACCTCGTCCGCACCATCCTCACCGGTCAGGGCTATGAAGTTCTTGTCGCTCTCGATCCCGCCCATGCCCAGGAGCTCGCCCGCAAATTTCCCGGCGAAATTCATCTGCTCTTGACCGACGTGGTCATGCCCGGCACCAGCGGCCGCGATCTCGCCGCGCGCATCCTCGCCTCGCGCCCCAACATCCGCGTGCTCTTCATGTCCGGCTACACCGAAAATGTCGTCACCAGCGGCGGCCTTCTCGAACAAGGCCTCGCCTTCCTCCAAAAGCCCTTCTCCCCAAACGCTCTCCTCCAAAAAGTTCGCGAAGTCCTGACCTACACCCACCCCGCGTGACACTCCCCTAACCCGCTGGCGCTGAGCAAGCTTGTGTAGTGGCCGAACTTTAGATCGGCTCTTTTCGCCTTTGGCTTTTAGCTTTCGTTTTTAGTTCTTAGCTCTTAGCTTCTCGCCGGGTGCCGGGTGCCCCACATGCCGCCTCTGCATGTGGGGAGCCTCCAACCCCGCACACACATCGCTGCATCTGGGCTCCCGCTTGTGTAGTGGCCGAACTTTAGATCGGCTCTTTTCGCCTTCAGCTTTTAGCTTTTAGCTTCTCGCTTCTCGCCGGGTGCCCCACATGCCGCCTCTGCATGTGGGGAGCCTCCAATGCCACACACACATCGCTTGCGTCTTGCCTCCCGCTTGTGTAGTGGCCGAACTTTAGATCGGCTCTTTTCGCCTTCAGCTTTTAGCTTCTCGCTTCTCGCCGGGTGCCCCACATGCCGCCTTTGCATGTGGGGAGCCTCCAACCCCGCACACACATCCCCGCGTCTTGCCTCCGTCCAACAAACCGTCATCCCGTTTGTCCTGAGCGCAGCGAAGGAATCTCAACCTGTGTACTCGCCACTCCATCCTCGCCCACCCGATTCATCGCGAATCCCTATTACCGAAAACTGATCACTGAGAACGGAGAACTGCCTTTTGAAGTTTCCACCATGTACAATGGTAATCAGTACGTGAATACCTCTCCAACTTAATGAAATAGTTTTGACTTGACATTCTTTCGCCCCCCCCAGCAAACTTCCTGCCACTCGCTTGCTTCGGAGGTCGCTCCCATGTCCCCAAGGCCCCTCGCTCCCTCGATCGCGCTCACCATCTCCGTTCTAGGCGCCGCCCTTTTCCCCCTCTCTGCAAACGCCCAGACGCCCAAAGTCCTTGCCCCGCACAAGCCCATTGCCCCGAAACTAGCGCAGCCTTTGCCGCTACCGCCCGCCGTAGCAGGATCCATGGTCGGCGGACCTTGGATGGTCGATGGCGACTTCAAATCATCCATCTACCTGAGGAACGGCGTCGAAACCTCCCCTATCACGGTCACGCCGGTTCTGTATTTAAGCAATGGCGTAAGGTATGCGCTTCCCAACGTCCAGTTGGAACCTGCCGGCACTGCGGTCGTCGATATCAACGCCGCCCTCCAAAGTCTGGGTATCGCCCCTTACGCCACTCTCAGCGGCTACGTCGAACTCGACTACAACTGGCCCTGGGACCCCATCTGCGCCACCATCCACAATCTGGATGTCAGCCACAGTCTCGTCTACAGTTACGGCCTCCGTTCGACCAAGCCAATCCAAATCCCAAATCAACCCCCGCCGTCGGCCACTCCCATCAAAAACATCATCGAGGGGTTATGGTGGAAGCAGGAAAAGAACGTCACAGGATTCGTTGCACTGGCGAACACCACGGCTCAACCGCTAACCGCCACTGTGCAAGTCAGCGACAATCGTGGAATCGCTCTCGGGCAGCAGACGGTCCAGATTTCTCCGCACGGCATGAAGTTGGTCTCTCTCGATGAACTGGCTTCTGTTGCCACCGCCGAAGGCGGGATACGAATCGCTTACACCGGTATGCCCACCGACCTCTTGGTCAATGGCGGTCTCGAAGACAAAAACTCAGGCTATTCCGCGAAGCTACGGTTCAGCCCGGAACCAGCAAGCACTCAATCCTCTGAAATTACTGTTGCAGAACTGGGCCTGATGAACGGACTCCCCGACCCCATGATGCGCTTCCCCTCAGGCATCACCTTTACTCCGTATTCTGTGTTGCGCAACGTCTCCGCCAGCCCCCTAACCGCGACGCCAACGCTCTGGTGGATGTCCGGCAATGCCGCACAGCATTCGCAGCTCCCTCCGATTACCCTGTCGCCGCTCCAGGCTCAGACACTGGATCTTCCGGCGCTTTTGGCGACCGCCGGCCTGAAGCAGTTTGCGGGCAGCGTTAACCTCGTCTTTGACGTCCAAGGGAGTATGGGTGGCCTGCTGATGGCTGCGGGCAGCGTCGATCAAACCAATACCTACGTGTTCGAAGTCACGCCGCACGGAATCGTGGAGGGTTCCTCCAAATCGCTCTCTTACTGGAGCACCGCGAACGGCGACGACACTATGGTCTCCCTCTGGAATCCTGCCGATGAACCGCAGGACTTCATTTTTGAATTGACATTTGCCGGCGGTCATTACGGGTACCCTTTACACCTTGGGCCGCGGGAAACGCGCACCTTCAACATTTCCGAAATAAGCGAAAGTCAGATCCCCGATGCGGAAGGAAACATCATTCCTGGGGGCGTGCACGCTGGAGGCGCGACCATCATGGGCAGCACCCACCAGCACAATGAACACGTGCTTCTAGCAATGGACGCTGGCACGTACAACGTCCGTAAAGCAACCTGCACCCAGGAATGCCAAACGTGCAATGGCGTGAGTTCCTACTCTGTGGCAGCCAACCCCTTCACCGTTGCCGTCGGTGGCCACAACCAACTCACGTTCTATGCGAACTGGAATACTGGCGCACAATACAATTACAACTCGTCCGGCTCGTGGACAACAAATAACAGCGCCGTTGCAACCGTAGGAACCAAGGGAAACGGAACCCCGGGATTGGTCGCGGGCGTGAGTGTAGGCTCCCCATTGATTGAGGTGACAAGCCCGGCCACTGACCCCGCCTACACTTCCTACTGGTGCGAGGAAGGTACCTGGTCCTGCCCACGCTATAACATCGGAGGCAACGGGTCCTCGTCGGGGAACAGCACCCCGACAGTGACGATAGGCACGTTCTCGCAGAATCCAATCCTAAAGGGAAGCACCGCAACCGTTACGATCACCGTAAACCCGTCGGCTACCATCTCCTTGGCGATAACGAGCAGTGGGAGCGGGGCAGCCAAGTTTGACAGCCAGGGAGGTGGCACCTCAAAGACCATATCCGGGACAGCCACGGTCACAATATTCGGAGCTACGGCGAGCACCGCCACTGGCGATCTCACTCTGTCCGCCAGCTATAACGGGTCGCCACTCGCCACAAGCTCTTTCAGTGTGACTAGCGGTGCATGCACGCTAAGTAACGAAAGTGATAGCGGCTCCGGACCAAAAAACTGCCCAAGCACTGTAACTCTCCAGTCTAGATACACGGTTTCACAGTATTGTTCCACATGCACATATAGCTGCGTCGGAGTGCATACTGACGGCACGTGGGCGGCCACGGGCTGCTCGACGAACGTGGGTACCCATATAGTTGGCTCGCTGACCGGTTCCGTGACGACCACAGCAACCGGAACGTTTCAGGCAACCGATTGCAATTACCACACTGCATATTTCGTTACCGCGGTCACAAATGCGCAGAACGTTGTTACCAACAGCACAAGTGCGACCTTGGATCTAAAGTGTAACTCTTACCCGAACGGTAGCTCGTGCCCGTAAAATTAAGGATTTGTATGCCAGGCAAACCCGACATCGGCCGATGGGTCTTAACAGCGATATTCTTTACTGCTTGCAGCTGTCGAGTTTGCGGCCAGCATACCGAAGCGCCACAGATCATTGGAGTCGAGCCAAGTTCTGCGGTGACAACGCCGGGAGCTAGAGTCAATGTCATTGGCGCACACTTTTCGCCGGATTCGCTCGTCTACTTCGGCGGACTTCAGGCCAGACGCATAACCATCGTCAACGCGTCGACCTTGCAGGCAGAAACTCCCTACTTGCGGCCGGGGAGCTATAGACTCGATTTGAAATCAAGCGAAACCGTCCTCCACTCTGATGTGGAGTTCACCGCATTGCCCGCTCCCGTCGATTCCTTCATTGATCAAGCGGAAGAAATGGCACGTAGTAAACGTACCAGCGAAGCGATCAACACGTTTGAGAATATCGCCTCTACGTATTCAGACTATGATGTTCGAGCCTATGCCCACTATCGTGCGGGACAACTCCACCTGGCACTAGGCAACTATATGGAAGCAGGCGTCCAGTGCGGTCTGATGTGGGATGCCAAGGTGAGCATGGGGGTACAGACATCATGGCGATATCGCTTGTTGTTCAACCAAACAACCTATTCCATTTCCGAAAGTAACGATCACGATACGGATTTGAGGACCGCCAACGCTTCTGTCGAAATGGACGTCACTCAGAATCCAGAATTGCGTTTTTGGCGCGCGCTCGTGAGCGCGCGCTTCGGCAAAATGGAACAGGCTAAAACGGACCTGCGGTTCATTCTGGCAGCAGAACATACTAACCCATCTTATCGTGCCTTGGCAGCCTACATCGGCGTTCTCGCGGGTGACAAAACACAGCTCTCTATTTTTCGCAACGACCATGTGAATGATGCTCGCGCGCTTGCGTTACTTGGGCAGGCCGCATGGCTTAGCGGTGACTTCGACGCAGCTCGAAAGTGGTGGAAAAAAATCGGAAGCTCGGCGGTCGCACTTGACTGCGGAGCTGGACAAAAACATGTAACCTACGGTCAGAGGCGCATAGGAACGGCGCTCTTGGAGGAGTGTGCTGCGGTTGCGCCTGATTCTGCAGAGGGTAAGAGCGCAAAACGGCTGCTAGAACAGCTGCAGAGCCAAGGACCAGGCGAGCAATAGATGTGCCATAAACCCCGCGCTGGGCATCCATGCCAAAAACGATAGCTTTACAAACGAAACATCAATTAGGCCGTTCTTTGATCCTTGTTGACCGGCGCGGTGTAGCCGCCCCATTGGGTTGTACCTCCATTCTGTCTGGGACGCTGCGTTCTGTTTCCTCACGAAGCAATGCCCAGACTTCAGTTTGCCTTGCCCTGTTCGCCCTTGCAGCATTCACATTCACGACTCTAGCCTCCGTCCAAGAGACGCGTCTCCCAACCGTCACAATCCGATGGAATGAAGCGGCGGTGCAGGGCATACGGGGCGCGAAGATGGGAACTCCAATGTCCGCGCGCGCGCTGGCCATTGTCCACACCTGCATGTACGACGCCTGGGCCGCCTACGACGAACGCGCTGTGGGCACACAACTAGGTGGGGCGCTGCGGCGTCCCCCGAACGAGCGCACCGAGGCAAACAAACAACGCGCCATCAGCTATGCCGCCTACCGCGCGCTCACCGACGTTCTTCCCGCCGACACGGAATCCGCCTACAAACCACTGATGCGCGAGCTCGGCTACGATCCCAACGACCATTCCACCGACATCGAGACCCCGGCCGGCATCGGCAACGTAGCCTGCGCCGCCGTCCTCGAATTCCGCCATCACGACAAATCCAACCAACTCGGCGACATGGACCGAATCGATGGTGCTGGCACCGGCATTGGCCCGCTCGGCGTTTATGGCGACTGGAGCGGCTATCGTCCCGTCAATCAGCCCGGCACTGTTCCCCTTCACTTCCCTCTGATCAAACCGCTCAACCCAGACCATTGGCAGCCCCTCACCTACACCGACGCCACCGGCAGCCTCGTCCTGCAAATGTTCTCCGGCGCGCAATGGCCTTTCGTCACCCCGTTTGCCATGACGGACGCCGCCGAGTTTCGCTCTGCCATCGAGCCTGGGCCCTGCAAATTTGGCTCGCCGGAATATCAGCAGCAGGCCGAAGAACTCATCTCCCTCAGCGCCAGCCTGACCGATCGCCAGAAAATGCTTGCTGAATATTGGTCAGACGACCCTGGCGCTGAATCACCTCCCGCTCGCTGGTTCGAGTTCGCGCAATTTGTCTCTGCGCGCGACCATCATACTTCCGATGACGATGTGAAAATGTTTTTCGCGCTGAGCAATGCGCTGCTGGACGCCAGCATCGCCACCTGGGATGCCAAGCGCACTCACGATTCGGTTCGGCCCGTCACCGCCATCAATCTGCTCTTCAACGGTAAAACGCTTCGCGCCTGGGGCGGACCCGGCAAGGGTACCGTCGAACTGGACGGCTCCCGCTGGATTCCCTACCAACTCTCCACATACCCAACGCCGTCTTCGCCGGAATACGTTTCTCAGCAATCCAGCTTTGCTGTCGCCGCTGCGCGCATACTCGCGTTGGCAACCGGCGGCGATCATCTCGGCTACTCCGTCACATCGCCCTCCGGTAGCTCCAGGATCGAACCTGGCCTCACGCCCGCTCAGCCACTCGCCTTGCATTGGGAAACTTTCACGGAGGCCGCCAACGACGCGGGTATGTCTGCTCGTTACAGCGGCATCAACTTCGCCCGGGGCGACCTCGCCGGACGCAAACTCGGCCATCTCGTTGCCGACAACGTTTGGGCCAAGTCCCAGACCTACTTCAACGGCACCGCCACCGCCACCGCCCCACTACCAACCAGTGTCGCGAACCGATAACGGGAACCCGTGTGCTGTGGGTCCGCGCAGCGAGGGCTCTCTCGTGGTCTTCCACCCCTACCCTCCGTAAGGCCTTCTTCTCTTCCCACTCGCCACTTCCCACTCGCCACTGCCTACTGCGGCTTCCCCACCGTGCTCAACGTCTCCACATTGAACCGCTTGTAATCCGAATACTTCGTGCTCACATTCACCTTAAAACCCTTCACCAACAACACCCGCACGCCCACATGCGCTTCCATGTACGTCGGCAGCCACACTTCATTGTTCACGTACCCCTGCTCGAACACAAAACTCGTGCCCTTCTGTAAATTCGCCAATACCCCGCCGCCAATGTGTACATCCCCCACAAAATACGCTTCCAGCCGCACCACATCCTTGGCCTTCTCGTCCACCCAAATCACTCCCGCCAATTCCTTCACCACGCGTTCTTCCAGGTTCTTCGGCTTGTATTCCGGGTTCGGCTCAAAATCAAAGACCAGCACATCCTGACCGCGGAAACGCTCATGCCGGGGATTCACGAACTGGCACACCCGTAAAAACACTTCAATCCCCGGATCATCGTCCTTCGATTCCTTACCTTCTTCCTTCGCCTTCTCGTCCTTTTGCTCTTTCTTCTGAGCCTTCTTCTGCTCTTCGATAATTCGCTTCTGGGTCTTCTCGTTCTCTTTCTTTTGCTCCTCTTCGCTCAGTGCCTTTCCATCCTTCTTCACCAGCGTGGTAATCTCGTCCCCATTCAAGTAAAAGAACGTGTACTCGTTCACTTCCTTTTTCGTAACCTTCCCGGCCTTGTCGTACTCCGTTTCCTCTTCCACCTGCGTCCCCGCGTAGTTCTCCTTCACCTTGTCGATTTCTTTCTGG
>Ga0335076_10005534_pt1 | contig 12754 bp, 13 predicted proteins | sample Lox_Sample_25_FD_206717 | JGI IMG/M metagenome (GOLD analysis project Ga0335076, IMG submission 206717) | Soil microbial communities from Loxahatchee National Wildlife Refuge, Florida, United States - Lox_Sample_2.5 | ecosystem: Environmental > Terrestrial > Soil > Wetlands | place: USA...
CTGCGCGAACACGACGCCGACGTTCTCTGGGCCGCTGACACTGCCGAATCGCGTCAGCAGATCCTCTTCTCCGTCGCCCAGCTTTCCATTCACCACCACAACCGCCCTGGCTCCATGATTCCTGGCATTGATCGCTTTGGTGATGAGTTGAGAATGTTGCGTCAAACCATGGTTGCCGCTCTTCTCCGTGAATCCAGTGGGTTCATAGCGGAGCACAACCACAACTTTGTCCTTTACATCGATGCCGGCGTAGTCGTCGTAGCGGAACTCGTCGGCGGTGGCGCCATATCCGACAAACACGAGGGGCCCAGCGATCTGGCCGGAGGCCGAGAAGCTGAACGGGACCCAATCCTGGTCGATTTTGAAGACGCTCTTTGCGGCCGCGGTTTGGACCGAGCAATGGTTGCCCGATTTCAGCTTTGCGCCAGTGATCACGGTGAAGGGCTGCATGTATCCATGAACCCCGGCGGGCTGCAGTCCCAATTCCTTGTAGCGTTTTTCGATGAGGTGCTCGGCCCGCGTCAGGCCTTTTGTTCCTGCTCCGCGTCCTTCCATTTCCGGCGCCGAGAGTGCCTTTACATCGGCGAGATAGCGTTCTGGATTTGCTTGTTGAACAGGTGCCGACGCCGCAAGAAATACCAGACATGCCAGAGATAGAACCGCGCGTCGAAGTTGCGTAGATGAAACCATGAGGAACCTTCTCGTGAACCGAGAATCCTAGGAGGTCAAAACAGAGGTGTCAACAAAGCGATGTCAGTCTCGCGTGTGTTCCGGATAGAGATTTCGCCGGCATTCCGGACAAATGCCATGGCTGAAGTCCGCATTCGAGTGGTCGCGAATATACACTTCAAGAGTCTGCCAGGAACCATCCTGATCGCGGATCTTCTTGCACGCCGCGCAGATGGGTAGCAATCCGCTTAGATACTTGACCCGCCCCAGAGTCTCGCGCAGTTCTCTTATCACCGTTTCCAATTCGACTTGCGCCGCTCTGCGTTGGCTGATGTCGCGAATGATCATGCAGCTCCGAGCCTCTCCTTCAGGGGTCGTGAACACCTGAGAAGAGATCTCGATAGGAAAACTGGTCCCGTCCTTCTTTCTCGCGGTAAGCTCTCCGTCGCTCTTTCCGGTCCGCTTTCGTTCCTCAATCATTTTCGCCAGGCGAGGATCAGAAGAGTCGATCAGCCCCTTTCTTCCGGCCTCGATGACCTCATCGCGAGTTCGCCCAAACATGCGGCAGGCAGCCGGGTTCGCGTCGAGAACAGAGCCATCCGGTGCGGTTAGCATCAACCCGTCCATTCCGTTCTCAAACAAGAGTCGGTAAAGAGTTTCGCTGCTGGGAAGATCACGTCTTACATTAGTCGGCATTTATTGGTGGACAGCAGGGTGGTGTATCTGGGGAACGTTCTCGATGCCCGAGACCCGAGAACGCGCCACCCGCAGGGTTCGCCCAGCATTCTATGGATATCTCTGTGGACAGCGCAACTATTAAAGGGAGTTTTCGAAAGGAGACCAGCAACGAATTCCAGACTATGCAAAGACTTGCATGATCGTCCCCTGTACCTGCTTCCAGGCTTTCGTGCGCGGATCAATCAGCTCGTAGTGCCCAGCGTCAGGGATTTCGAGCAGGTGCACGTCTTCCTTATTCTTGCCACCGCGCTTTTGTTTACGGGAGACATAATCGCGGCTGAACTCGGGCGGAACTTCTGTGTCCCGCGAACCCTCGATCAACCATTGCCGGGCTTGCGGGATGGCAAGTTGCATAGGGTCTGCCTCGCGGTAATGCTCGGGCACTTCCTTCGGGGTTCCGTGAAGGAACTCGATCACGGCATCGCGGCTAAGGTGCAACTCGTAAGTGCGCTGCAAGTCAACCACTCCCGCAAGTGAAACTGCACGCGTGATGGATGGTTCATGGGCAGCGAGGCAGAGTGCGAGCTGGCCTCCAGCTGAGTGCCCCATCACCAGAACCCGCTGTGTATCGAAACTGTGTTGCCCCGCATTCTGGATGAGGAAGTTGTAGGCGGAACGCACATCCGCAAAAGTCCCCGGCCAGCCGCCGCCTTCGTTTCCGACGCGGCGGTATTCGAGATTCGCCGTCGCGAACCCTTGGCCGGTTAATGCCGCGCAAAGGTGCCCCGCGTGATCCAGTCCGTACTTGGCGCGCCAGAAGCCTCCGTGAATGTTAATGACCAGCGGGCGTGTTGTTTTCCCGGCAGCATGCGGAAGCCGTAAATCGAAAAACTGGTTGGGATCTGGACCATAAGCGATGCGAGCGTCGGCGGGGGGCGGAAGGGAACTAAGAATATCGTCCGACATGGAATTCCAAGTCAATTCTACTGCCCAGCCCGGCCGACATCACTCATAACGCAAGGCTTCGATTGGATCCAGTTGTGCAGCCCTCAGTGCAGGTACCATCCCGCTGATCACGCCTACAATCGCCAGAATCGTCGTTGCGACCAGCAAAATCGCAGGCGAGACAAATAGCCGGATGTCTCCTGCCTCGGCATGTTTCGCCATTGCGCTGTATAGCGTCAAGCGACCAACCGATAGTGAGACGATATAGGACAGAACAATTCCTAACACGCCGCCAATCGCGGTGACTACCATTGCCTCCGCCAGAAACTGAAACAAGATGTCACGCTTGCGCGCTCCCAGTGCTTTTTCCACCCCTATTTCCCGGGTACGCTGCGTCACCGAGACCAGCATGATATTCATAAGGCCAATGCCGCCAATGCTCAGGGTCACCGTCCCGATCACGCCGAGGAGAATCTTCAGCATTGCCGTCATGATGCCGAATTGAGAAAGCTGCTGTTGCGCATCAAAGACGAAGACCGCGCGCGGATCATCTGGCTTGAAATTGTGGGCGGACGCAAGGCTTTCCTTGATCGCCTTGGCCATCTTCGCGTGGTCCAGCCCCGCTGAATCCAGCCACATGCCATCGAGGTAGTGCGTATCCTTGACGACATCCATCGAATTAAAGGGAACGTATATGACGCGATTGTCGTCGCTGTCTCCTTCCTGCATGCGAGGCTTGAGCACACCGACAACCTGGAAACTTACGCCATCGACTCGTATCGTCTCGCCTATCGCGTTCATGCCTGAGAACAGCCGGTCTCGGGCTTCCGATCCCAACACGGCATAGAGTCCGTGCTGCATATTGTCGGCGTCGTTAATAAATCGCCCTTGGGCTATATCCAGATTCCAGATGTCTTGAATCCCTGGATCAAGGCCCATCGCCGGAAAAGTGAATGACCGGTTTTCGTTTTGGACAGTGGAGTCCTTTGCGACCATCCGGGAGAGGTTGCGCGCGAGCGGTACATTATTCCGCAGCAACTCCACGTCATCATTGGTGAACCGCACCAGGACACCCGCCTTGTTGCCTCCTGCCTGTTGTGAAGTCCGGCCCGGAAAGACACCGACGGCGGTTGCACCAAAACTCTCAAAGATATTGGTAATCGCCTGCGCGAAGCCGTTGCCGTAGGCCAATAACAGAACCACCGTCGCGATACCCCAAGCCATCCCAGCCATCGTCAACAACGTGCGGCGTAGATCGTGACGCATTGCCGAGTACGCCTGCTTCATCAAGTCGCGGTACGAGGTAACCACGACGCGGGGCCGATGGCCTTTGCCGCCACGAGCCGCAGCCGCGCGCGTTTCCAGGAGATCGCCGGACGGCTCTAATACCGCGTTGTGAGATTGCTCCATACTTATTCCTTGCGCAACGCCTCTACAGGTTCCAGCATGGCTGCACGGCGGGCCGGATACAGTCCGGCCGCAACTCCAGCTACCGCCAGCGAGATCACGGCCAAAGCTGCCGTGGCTGGCACGAGCTTCGGAGGATCAAAGTTGCCCATGTCCACTCCCGATAGTGCGCCCATGATGAACGCAGCTCCGGCAATCCCGATTCCTCCACTCAGCAGGGTAAGGAACGCGCCCTCGACGAAGAACTGAAACATGATGCTTCCATTGGTCGCGCCGACCGCCTTGCGCAGTCCGATCTCCCTCGTACGGTCTGCGACTGCCACGAGCATAATGTTGATGATCCCGATCGCGCCCAGCCCGAGCGTTACCAGGCCGACACTCCCCAGGAAAGTATTCATCGCATCAAAAATCTTTCCCACCTGATCAACCGTCTGGATAGTGTCCCATTCGTCAAAGGAATCCGGGTTGTTGGGATCGAAACCGTGATTCCGTGCGATGACTTGATGCACTTCCCGCTTTGCGGTTTCGTGGAGGTCTCGGGACTTGGGCTGGTAGTTGATGAAACTGATTACATCCTTGGCCTCGCCTGTATTCGTCGGCGGAAAGTCTTCGTGCATCGTGCTGAAGGGAATAAAACTCTGCATGTTCTGATTCGTGTTATCCCCATGGCCGATTCTGGCCAAAGTGCCAATGACCTCGAACCGGATCCCATTTAACAGGATCGAGCTGCCCACAGCCGGCCGCCCAAGAAAGAGCGTTCGCCGCGTCTCGTCGCCCAACACGATAACCGGTCGCTTCTCGTCATTATCCATATCGTTGAGCCAGCGACCCTGGCTGATCGGCAGAAAACGGATCTCGTTGATGTTGGGCGGAACACCCATCACCCTGCCACTGGATTGGAAATAGTCACTCACCGCGCGAATGTCGTTGCGCGAGATCACCGGGGCCGCAAGTCTCACGCTCCGGCAGTCCCGCATGATGTCCTGGTAGTCGCGATAGCTCAGGTAGTACTGGCGCAGGGCGGTAAAACTGCCTTGCAGCGCCGGAGCCCGGCCCGACCAGATAAACATTACGTTTTCACCCACAGATGCGAACTGCTTCCGGTTACCTTCGCGGAAGCCTTCGCCCACTCCGACGAGCAGCAATAGAGATCCCACTCCCCATGCGATTCCAAACATTGTGAGGAAAGAACGCAGCTTGTGCGCCCAGAGGGTCCGGAGGGTTTGGCCAAAGATATCGAAGATGTGGCGCACGCACTTCAATTATAAGGTGCGCGGAAGGGGTGCGGGCTGCGGCCTTCGGGCTTACGGCCGGAGCATTAGAATCCTTGCCGGTCCGCGACCAAGCCGCAGCGAACCTATGCTTGGCCCGAAGACGAGCAGGGGTTTTACTTCACTTTTTCTTTCCGCAGGTTCTCGACTTTGGTTATTCTCTAGGCGGAATGCCCAGTCTGGCCCTTACCGAACTGTTGGGCGCGACGGTGTACGACCCATCCGGCGCGGTAAGCGGCCGGGTGCGCGAGGTGACACTGGCTCCGCAGGAAGACCGCGCCCGCATCACTTCGCTCATCGTGAAGACCAAGACCGGGAATCGTGTGCTTCCTTTCAGCGCGGTATCCGCCATTAACGGCGGAGTCAAGGCTTCTACCACTCCTGGAGAGTGGCAACCCGCCGATGGTAGCGAAGGTTTGTTTCTGCTGGAGCGCGACCTGCTCGATCAGCAGGTCATCGACATTAACGGGCGCAAAGTGGTTCGCGTGAACGACGTCGAATTGCAGGTCGATCCCCAGCGGCCGGGCGTGCGCACTCCACCGGTCCTGCGCGTCCATTCCGTCGATGTCGGAGCCAAAGGCGCCGTCCGTCGTCTGCTCCGCGGCCTGGCGCCCAAAACGGCGATCGACGCCTTGCTCGGCAAGATTCCTCCGCGCAACATCCCGTGGAATTTCGTCGATGTCATCGAAACCGATCCGGCGCGCCGGGTAAAGCTCAACATTTCGCACGAGGGATTGGCTAAGCTGCATCCCGCCGACATTGCCGACATTGTCGAAGAACTGGCTCCTGACGAGCGCCAGGCAGTCTTCCAGACACTCGACGAAGAAACCGCGGCCGAGGCTCTGGAGGAAGTCGAACCCAGGGTTCAGAAGGCGATCGTCGAATCGCTCGACTCCGAACGCGCCGCCGAAATCGTCGAGGAGATGAATCCCGACGCCGCGGCCGATTTGCTCGCCGATCTTCCCGAAGATCGCACAGAACAAATTCTCGTCCAGATGGAGCCGGAAGCCCAGCACGATGTCGTCGAACTGCTGGAGCACAAAGAAGAGACCGCGGCTGGCCGCATGACCACTGAATTCCTCGCGTTGCCCGTGAACGCGACGGCCCAGAATGCGATTGAATCCATGCGCGAGTTTGAAGGCGGTGTCGAAGCCGTCAGCACGATTTATCTTGTCGATTCCCATGGAACCCTGGTCGGGGCTGTGCCATTGGCGAAGGTTGTGCTCGCACAGCCCTCGGAACCCATGCTTTCCCTGATCCAGGAACCTCTCGTTTCCGCGCAAGAAAATACTTCCGAGAACGAAGTCGCCGAACTGTTTGACAAGTACAACTTGCTCACCCTCCCCGTCATCGACGAGCACAATAGGCTCAAGGGAATCATCACCTCTGACGACGTGATAAGCATGCTCCGTGCCAAGCTGTAGCGAAATTGAGGTATAATCCCTGCACTTCCCCGGGGCGGGCGAATTCCTGTTAGCAGTGAGTCAGCTATGAGCACAACAGTCGCGGGTGTGCGCACCTTTACGAAACCGGCCGCCGCTTTGCCGGGCCGCCGCTTCGATCATTTCTTCTTTTCCGTCACGGCAGGGCTGATGCTAGCCACGGTAGCGGTCGGCTTCGCCCCAACCTATTACCTTGCGGGTGTCTTTCATGCTCCACTTCCGAGCACGATCGTCCATATCCATGGGGCGCTTTTCTCGTGCTGGATTCTGTTGCTCATCATTCAGAACTCCCTGGTGCTTGCAGGCCGAGTGGATATTCACCGCAAATTAGGGCTGGCAGGATTCCTCCTCGCTTGCCTCATGGTCGTGGTTGGAGCCACTGCAGCTACGGATCGTCTGGCACGCGCGACGGCTCCGCCTAACTTCGACCCTTATTTCTTCTACATCATCCCCATGACCGATATGGTCATCTTCGCGACTTTGATCCTGTTTGCATACCGCGCGCGCCGCGACTCGCCGTCGCACAAGCGCTTCATCTACGTCGCAACGGTTGCATTGTTGACCGCCGCCATCGCACGGTTCCCGTGGACTTGGGTTCATAGAAAAGCGCCGCGAGCCGCAATTGCTTCCTATGCTTTCCTGCTGCTTCTCTGCGCTTACGATCTGTGGTCGATCCGCAAGATCCATCGCGCTACGCTGTGGGCCAGCGGGATCTTGATCTTCATTCAACAGATTCGGCTTCCGATCGGCAGAACCGCAGCCTGGCATGCATTTGCCGTATGGATTCGATCGGTAGTCCGCTGATCTTCTGCGGTCACTAAAAAAATTCTGCGCTGCCACTTTTTCTTTGGCGGATTCTCCACATGCGTTTATCCTGATCGGTCCTTTGCAGCCAAAATCAAGCTTCATTTATATGTCTGCGATAAGTCCGCATGATGTCCATGAGACGCTGGAAGACCCGGATTCTTCTGTTCTTCGCCGTTGTCGGCCCGGGATTCATTACCGCAAACGTCGACAATGATGCCGGCGGCATCCTGACCTATTCCCAGGCCGGCGCCCAGTTCGGTCACCTCCTGCTGTGGACCCTGATTCCGATCACCCTCGCCCTCATCGTGGTTCAGGAGATGTGTGCCCGCATGGGCGCGGTCACCGGCAAGGGGCTTAGCGATCTGATCCGGGAAGAGTTCGGCCTGCGCATCACCTTCCTGATGATGATTGGGATCCTGATCGTCAACTTCGGCAATGTGGTCACCGAATTCATCGGTATCGCCACGAGTCTGGAGTTGTTTGGACTTCCCCGCTATGCCACCGTTCCGGTCTGCGGCGTGATCGTGTGGCTGATCGTCGTGAAGGGGCAGTACAAGAGTGTCGAGAAGGTGTTTCTAGCCGCTTCGTTCTTCTACATAACCTACATCTTCGCCGGAATCCTCGCTCATCCACTCTGGAAAGACGCTACCATCGCGACTTTCAAACCACCGAAGTGGCACGTCTTCCGCGATCAGGCCTATCTCTATATGGCTATCGGAGTCGTGGGCACGACCATAGCCCCGTGGATGCAGTTCTACTTGCAAGCCTCTATCGTAGAGAAGGGCGTGACCCGCCGCGGCTACAAAGCGTCTCAGTTGGACGTGATTACCGGTTGCATCTTCACCGATGTCGTAGCGTGGTTCATCATCGTAGCCTGTGCCGCCACGCTGTGGATTCATGGTTTTCGTGAGATCCGCTACGCAGCCGATGCCGCAGCCGCATTAAAGCCCCTCGCCGGCGACTACGCTTATATTCTTTTCGCCGTCGGACTGTTCAATGCATCGCTCTTCGCAGCCTCGATCCTGCCACTGTCTACCGCCTACGCCGTATGTGAAGGCCTCGGCTTCGAATCTGGTGTTGACCTCAAGTTTGGCGAAGCCCCAGTTTTTTATTGGCTCTATACGCTGTTGATCGTGGCCGGTGGGGCCGTCGTGCTGATCCCCGGCTTACCGCTGCTTAAGATCGCCGTTCTCTCGCAGGTTATCAATGGCGTAGTCCTGCCCTTCGTTCTTATCTTCATGCTGTTGCTGATCAACAAAAAAGACTTGATGGGCGACTACGTCAATACGCGCGTCTTTAACGTGATCGCGTGGGTGACCACCATCGTGATGATTGGCCTGACCCTGGCCTGGTTCTGGACGCTGCGCAGCGGGTAGGACCCTCATGGCATCGCAGACGATCGTATGGCGTCGTCGACCACATTTCGCTCGTGGCTTCTAGCGCTTATCTTTTGCGCAGTCGCGGTGGCATGGTCGATCGCATATATCGATCATCCGCTCGCGTTATGGCTGGATGCGCATGTGCGCCATACCAACGCTTGGACGATTCTGAATCGCGCGCTTCATCCGCTTCTGCTCGTCGTCGCTGCCGCATTTCTCTTCTTGCTCGGTTGTGGCGTCTGGCGCATAGCCGGCCACTCACTCCGTGGCTGGACCTCGGTTCCTCTCCTTTGCTCATGGGCGACGATCTGGGCCCTAGCTGCGACCGATGCGATTCTTAAGCCGGTCTTTGGCCGCGGTCGAGTTGATCCAACCTTCGTTCGCTATCACTTATCCGGTTTTCATTTTTTGCGCGGAGAAACATACTGGGATGCCTTTCCATCCGGCACCGCGACCGTTACCTTTGCAATCCTGGCAGTGCTTTGGATCATGAGGCCGCGTTTCCGTGCAGCCGGTGTCGTTTTAGCGGTGCTGCTGTCGATCGCGGTCGTAATCGGGAACTATCACTGGCTGTCGGATGTGATTGCGGGGGCCTTCCTGGGAGCGTCTGTGGGTTGGTCTACTGTGGAACTGCAGACGAAGGGCATTCCCTCCGTTCGCTGATCTGGGATTATGAAAGCAGTTTTCCGGCCGCTAAATCCCTAACCAGCTTGAGGTCGGCTTCGAGAAAATCGTATTTGGGCAGGTCGCCCGGCAGCGACCACTGCATATCCTTGAAGATCCGGTTCTCAATCTCCCGCTCGTACTCGCGCACCAGGAAGAAGCGAAGCTCCACGATTCCGCCGTTCGGATACTCATGCCGGATTCGTGCAACCTCATCTCCGATGGTTGCCAGGATCCCGAGTTCCTCTTCCAATTCGCGGCGTAGTGCATCCCGAGGCTGCTCCCGGTCTTCAATCTTCCCGCCGGGAAACTCCCACTTGAGCGGCATAGTCTGATGCCGCGTTCTCTGGCACACGAGCAGCTTGCCTTGTTTTTCGATCAGCGCTGCAACCACTCTCTTCATGATTTCGGTAAATTCGCGGATTGTACTGCGCTTGCTACCGGGTCCACACAACTGGTGAAGGTAAAGGCAAATGCGGCAACCCCCGAAGCACATTGCAGTTCCAGCACGTGAGAGCCAAAATCGTGGTTATCGAGCAGAAAGTACATTCGGGCAGAATCCACAACGACGTAACTCTCCTCGGGACCTTCTTCCGCACTTTTACGAAACTGAGTGTCTCGACCCGCCTGTCTGCGGCTCAACGGTTTTCCATCCTGCAGGATAATCACTTCCACCGAGGTCGCTCGCGGGCACGCCATCACCAGGTTCACGGCGGCCGCTTCGTATTTTAATTGCAAAGTATGAAGTCCCGTTTCCACAGCCTCGAAGTATTCCGCCGTGGACGCCCATCGCCCGTTCGCATAAAAGAAATTTTCTTCCGGCACACCGGTGTAGAGATAATCCGCGATCTGATCTTCCCGGAATCCGCCTTCGTTGCCCATGCGCCCGCGCCGATGTCCCAAATACAGTTCCCCGGTGGCACGGTAACAGATCGCGCCCTCGTGATCTTCCTCGCGCAGCGGCTCCATGATCTCCGGCAGCAGAACGCCTGGATCAATCTCGCGCAGCAGTTCATGGATGACCTGCTCGCACTCCGCGTAAGCTCCCTCGCCAAAATGTCCGTAGCGCAGGTACCCATCTTGATCGAGCAGGTATTTCGTGGGCCAGTAGCGATTGGCAAATGCCGTCCAGATCTCGCGCCCGCTATCGATCACGATGGGATAGGTTAGCCCGAATTCGCGGATTCCGCGCTCCACATTCGACTCGTATTCCGCAAATGTAAATTCGGGGGTGTGCACGCCGATCACGGTCAACCCTTTGTCGTGATAGCGATCGTGCCAAGCCTGCACGTAGGGTAGAGTGCGGATGCAGTTGACGCAGGTGTAGTCCCAGAAATCGACCAGCACGGCGCGGCCGCGCAACTGACGGAAACTGAGCGGAGGCGAGTTCAGCCAGATGCGGCCGATCTCCGGGGCCCGCACCTTGCCTTTTTCCACTCTCATGCCGGCGAGCTTTCCAGTTTCTTCCCGACCAGATGCGCGCAATACTGCACCAATTCCTGATGTTCGGGAGTAAACGCGGCAGGGAAGTGGCTGTCGATATCGAGTTCGCCCACAACTTTTCCGTAAGCGAATACTGGTACTACAATCTCGGACTTGGTTTCGAGCGAGCACGCCAGGTACCGTGGGTCCCTGCTGACGTCATCCACCACCACCGTGTGTCCGCTCGATGCGGCTGCGCCGCAAATGCCCTGGTTAAGCGGAATCCGCGTATGCGGCGTCATAGCGCCCTCAAATGCTCCCAGGGCGAGCATCGGCGGTTGCGCTCCCGGCTCCAGCATGTAGAAACCCACCCAGTTGTATTTCAGGACGCGCTCGTGCAGTAACGTGACCATGCTCCTCATTAGATCCTGCGCAGTCCGCGACGCTTCCGCCAGTTCGGTGACGTCATGCCGCACTTCATCGATTCTGCTCGTAACCGCCATGGCTAGAATCTTAACTCACGCGATAGGGTTGGCGAGTGCGGAAGCTGGAACATCAGTAATCTGACGGATTCCTTCGGGTCGAGGAAACAGCTCGGGATGAATCGCGAAAGCAAGGGCATCGAGCCCGTGCAGAATCGTTGGCGCAGGCGTGTTCAGGTATTCATCTCGGATGCAGTAGACGCGTCCATGCTCAGCTGCCGATGTCCGCCCCCATGAGCGCTCGCGAACAATCTTCTCCAGCGGGACGCGGTCCCCTGCGCCACACCATGCCGCCACAACCACCTCTGGATTTAATCGAGCGATTTCCTCCGCCCGGGTTCTTTGGCCGGGCGAACTGACGAACACTCCTCCTGCCGCCTCAACCAGTTCAGCAACCCACTCCTGGGATGCGATGACCGGCTTGCCCCACTCTTCGCAGAAAACACGCGGCCTCGAGGTGCGGCCAACACGGGCTCGCACGCCCTCAATACGCTCTTGCATGGAAGATATAACCTGCTCTCCACGCTCGCTCGTCCCCACAACTCCAGCGATCGTTGCGATGTCGGTGTAAATGTCATCCAGGCGCTTCGGCGCGAGTCCCAAAAATCGCACCCCAGCTTTCAGGATCTCGCTGACCGACTTCTCCTGATAGGGCACGGCCGCGATAACCAGGTCCGGCTTTGCCGCCACAATCTGGTTTGTCTCGGCGGTCCATGAATCGGCCAGGATGATCCGCGTTCCATCGGACACCTGCGGCACGACGTCGGCGCAATACCGCGTGCACGCAACCACCCGGGAAAGTTCCCCGAGTGCCTCTAGAATTACCGTGGCGCTTGGCTGGAGGCAGGCGATTCGCCGAGGAGTATGAGCAGAGGGCACAATTCCATCTTATGCGAGGAAGTTCGAGGTCTGGGAATCGGAAAGCTGGCTTACGAAGTCGGGATCGTGCGCTGCGAATCAATCTGATCCAGAGCTGCCTTTAACGTATCGAGCGCCAGTTGCGCAGCATGGTTCGACGCCTGCGGCAGGCCGCCTACCACTTGGATCAGGTCTTCACGATCTATTTCGCGAACTTCGTCGATGCGCTTGCCGAGCGTCAATTCGGTTATCGCCGACCCGCACGCCATGACAGGAACGCAGCCTTTAGCTTTGAATCGAATTTCTGCAATGCGTCCCTCGTGAACCTTCATCGTGATCCGGAGTACGTCTCCGCAAACTGGATTTGAGAGCTCCGCACTGGCATCGGCGGCGGAAATCTCCCCGGCATTTCTTGGATTTTGAAAGTGATCAAGAAGCTGTGCTGAGTACATCTACGCTTCTACCTTACCCGCTTCCTGAGTAACCCCGCGCCGCGTGCCCTCCGGAAAGTAAATCGTCCACCCGCGCTCCCGCGCCACGGCTTCAAGGTCCGGAGTCGGATTCACCGCAAACCCATGGTCTGCCATCGCCAGCATTTCGGTATCCCAGCGCGAGTTACCAAATGCCGCCTCGATCTTCTTCTTCGCAACTTCGCGCAGGGCCTCTGGCTTGCCTGGTCTAGACGGAACACGCACCAGCCGGTCGCTGACGATGCCGTCATCCAGTTCAAC
>Ga0335076_10005535_pt1 | contig 12753 bp, 16 predicted proteins | sample Lox_Sample_25_FD_206717 | JGI IMG/M metagenome (GOLD analysis project Ga0335076, IMG submission 206717) | Soil microbial communities from Loxahatchee National Wildlife Refuge, Florida, United States - Lox_Sample_2.5 | ecosystem: Environmental > Terrestrial > Soil > Wetlands | place: USA...
AGGTCGGGCGCGGCGGGGAGGGGAGCGGGATCGCTGGCGGCTGGAGGCGGCATTGGCGGAGTATTGGCGGGGAGGGCTTAAGGCGCGGTTGCGGAATGGCGAGGCGCTGGAACGCACGCCATGTTTGTGCTAGAATTGACCGGTCAAATTGACTGGTCGATTCCTATGGCTGACATTCTCGAATATCAAGCCTCTGACGCCAAGACGAAATGGGCGGAGCTGTTGGACGAGGTTGAGCGCGGCCGCACCGTCCGCATCACCCGCCACGGCAAGACGATTGCGCGCATCGTGCCTGAGACAGAAGGGCGCGCGGCCGAGGTCGCCGAGGCGATCGAGGGGATCAAGGCCCTGAGCAAGACATTCGGCAAGGCGCCGCTCGACGAAATCCTCGCGAGCCGCCACGAGGGCCACAAATATTGAGCTTCATCATCGACGCTTCGATTGTCGCTGGCATAGCCTTCGGAGAGGCGCCGATCGCCAAAGTCGCCTTTGCGTTTGAACGGCTTGCCGTGAGCGAGGCTCTGGCTCCGATCCTTTTCTTCTTCGAGGTGCGCAATGCGCTTGCCGTCAATGAGAGGCGAGGGCGGGCCACGCAACAAGGTTCGAATGAGTTTCTCCGGCGGCTTGTGAGGTTGCCAATTCGATTTGCGCCGCTTCCTGACGACGATGTGCTGATGGCGCTCGCTCGCAAGCACAGGCTCACCATCTACGACGCCGCCTATCTCGAGCTCGCCGTACGCGAGGGACTGCCGTTGGCGACTCTCGATCGCGCTCTCGAAAAGGCGGCGGTTGCCGAGGGCGTGGCGCTGTTCGGGGCTTGACCCCCCGCCTTGCTCCAGCGGATGCTGTGGTCGCCCGACCGCCGGCGCGTCGGCCTCCCAGTCGCGAACCATGATCTCGCGCGTAGCGGCGGTCGAGAGCCGATAGGAGATGTCCCATGCGGTTTCTCGCCTTCATCGGCGCTCTTGCGATCCTCGGCGCCATCGCGGCGGCGGTCTATTTCTTCGGCGGATTCTACAGCGTCGCGGAAAACGTCGACAATCCGGCGATTGTCGATTGGGCGCTGGCGAGCGTGCGGGGCGCCTCGGTGGCGGGTCACGCGACCGACGCGCCGCCCGCCAATCTGGATGACGCCGAAACCGTCAAAGCCGGCGCCAAGGTCTATTCGACCATCGGCTGCGTCAATTGCCACGGCGGGCCGCCGGACGCCAATTGGGCGAAATGGTCCGAGGGGCTCAAGCCGATCCCCGCCGATCTCAAGGTAATGGCGAAAGAGCGGACTGCGCCGCAGCTCTTCTGGGTGATCAAGAACGGCTTGAAGTTCACCGGCATGCCGAGCTTCGGCCTGGCCGGAGCGTCCGATCAGGACATCTGGTCGATCGTCGCCTTCATCCGCAATCTGCCGAAGATGTCGGACGACGACTACAAGGGCTGGACCGCGTCGCCCTGAGGGCCCGCGCGAGACGCCTCACCCCAGCAGGTCCTCGAGATGCGGGATGAGCGGCGCGTCGGCCGGCGGCATGGGGTAGGAGCGCAGGTCCTTCGGCCGAACCCACTTCAGCGCCTGTCCGTCGAGCGGCTGAACGAAGCCTTCCCATCTGCGGCAGATGTAGAGCGGCATCAGCAGGTGAAAGTCGTCGTAGGCGTGGCTAGCGAAAGTGAGCGGCGCGAGGCAGGCCGCCTTCACTGCGATGCCGAGCTCCTCGGCGAGTTCGCGGATCAGCGCCTCTTCCGGCCGCTCGCCGGCGTTCAACTTGCCGCCCGGGAACTCCCATAGGCCCTCGAGCGGCTTGCCCTTCGGACGTTGCGCCAGCAGCACCCGGCCGTCCGTATCGATCAGCGCCGCCGCGACGACGAGCGCGAGCCTCACGAACGATAGTCGCCGTTGATGGCGACGTAATCCTTCGTCAGGTCGCAGGTCCACACCGTCGCGCGCCCGCGCCCCAGGTGAAGATCGGCGGTGATCTCGATCGAATCGCGTTTCATGTAGGCCGAGGCAGCCGCTTCGTCGTAAGCTGGGTCGCGCGCGCCGTCATGGGCGACGCGGATCTTGCCGAAGTAGACGTCGAGCTTGTCCCGCTCCGCCTTCTCGCCCGCCTTACCGACCGCCATGACGACCCGCCCCCAATTGGCGTCCTCGCCGGCGCAGGCGGTCTTGACCAGCGGGGAATTGGCGATCGAGAAGGCGATGCGCTTCGCCGCTTTGCGGCTCGCCGCGCCTTCGACGTTGACGGTGATGAACTTGCGCGCGCCCTCGCCGTCGCGCACGACCTGATGCGCCAGATTGCGCAGGAGCTTGTCGAGCGCGCGCCTGAAGGGCGCCGCCCGCGGATCGGCGGCGTCCTCGATTCGAGGCGCACCCTCGGCCTCGCCGGTGGCGAAGATCATCAGCGTGTCCGAGGTCGACGTGTCGCTGTCGACCGTGATTGCGTTGAACGAACGTTCGACCGATTTCGACAGCATGGCCTGGAGCGCGGCCGGCGCGATGGGCGCATCGGTGAAGACATAGGCCAGCATGGTCGCCATGTCGGGCGCGATCATTCCCGCCCCCTTGGCGATGCCGCTCATGACGACCTCGGCGTCGCCGAGCTTGACGCGCTGGGTCGCGATCTTCGGATAGGTGTCGGTGGTCATGATCGCCTTCGCGGCGCCAAGCAGCGCATCGGCTCTCGCTTCCGTGAGCAGCGTATCGATCACGCGCGTGATGCGCGCAGCGTCGAGCGGCTCGCCGATGACGCCGGTCGAGGCCATGAAGATTTCGCTTGCGGCCGCGCCGATCGCCTTGGCGGCGGCCTCCGCGACATGGGCGACCGCGGCCGCGCCGACCCCTCCGGTAAAGGCGTTGGCGTTGCCGGAATTGACGATGAGCGCGCGCGCCGACCCGCGGGCGAGATGGGCGCGGCACCAGTCGACCGGGGCCGATGGGCACTTGGAACGGGTGAACACGCCCGCGACCGCCGCCGGCCGGTCGAACAGCGCCATCATCACGTCGGTTCGCCCGGCATAGCGAACGCCGGCAGCGACGGTCGCGAACCGGACGCCGGCGATCTCCGGAAGAATGGGATAGGTCTTCGGCGCCAGTGGCGAAAGGGGCGCGGGAGCGGCCATGGGCGTTTCCGGAACCAGAACTGGAGCGGCCCGGCCGGGTCCGCTCTCGCGAAGTCGAAACGTTCGCGTCAGGGCGTCTTGGGCTTGTCGGCCGGGGCGGCTGCGGGGGCCTCCTTGGTCGGATCGGCCGCCTGGGCCTGCGGCGGCAGCGGCTTGCCGTCGGCGTCGAAGTACTCGATCTTGGCGGCGTTGTGGAGCTGGCCGATCGCCTCGCTCTCCGCCTTTTGAGCGACATAGCGCGCCGCCTGGTCCTTGACCTGCTCGAAGGGCGGGAAGCTCTTCGTGCGGGTGTCTTCGACCTTGATGATGTGCCAGCCGAACTGCGTCTTGACTGGGTCGGAAACCTCGCCCTTCTTCAGCTTGAAGGCGGCCTCGGAGAATTCCGGCACCATGCGGTCCTTGGTGAACCAGCCGAGGTCGCCGCCGTCGCCGGACGGGTCCTTGGAGATCTCGGTCGCCACTTTGGCGAAGTCTTCGCCGCCCTTGACCCGGGCGAGCGCGGCCTTGGCTTCGGCTTCGGTCGGCACGAGGATATGGCGGGCGTGGATTTCCTCCTGTGGCGGCTCAGCCTTGGCGGCCTCGTCATAGGCCTTCCGCTCGGCTTCCTCGGTCTGCGCCGCCTTGGCGATCGAGCCGAGCAATTCCTCCATCGCCAGCTTTTGGCGATAGTACGAGAGCTTGCGGTCGAACTCGGGCGACGCCGTCAATTTGTCGGCCTCAGCCTTCTTGGCCGCGAGCTTGAGATCGATCAGATAGTCGAGGACGTATTTCTGCCTGGCCGCGCCTTCGAGCTTCTGCGGCAGGCCCGGGCCGATATCGGCCATGGCGTCTGCGACGTCGTCCTCGGTGATCGGCTGACCGTCGATCTTCGCCACCACCTTCGGATCGGCCGAAGCCGGAGCGGATATCGCGAACGCCGCGCCGAGCCCAAGCGCGCATGCGAGAGCGACGTTCCGCGAACGCGCGGAAAGAATGGTTGTCATGGGAACTCCTCTGGGGCGAACGGAACGCCGGCCGCGGTGACTTCGGTCTGCTGGAGGCGGCTATAGAGGGATTTGGGCGACATTGCGAGGGAAAGCAGCGGTCTTGCCCGACAAAATGGGCCCAAGCTGGGGGCTACGCGCCCGCGCGCCCCATCATTTCCGCCGCGGCCGCGGTCCAGGTTCGGAACGAGGCGCGGCCGACGGGGTCGGGTTTCGCTTGACAGTTGCGATTTTGCTTGACATGCGCCGGTAAAGCACTACATCCCGCGGCATCCTGAAGCCGTTCTGGGTCCCGGCGCCGTTCCCGAGCGCGTGGGACCTTTTGCGTTTTCGCGGATTCTCGACATGGGCCGGCCTCCACCGGACGTCGAGACTGGCAATCCCGCGGCGCTCGCCAACTTGGTCGAACCGCCGCCGAAATGGAGCGTTTGCGCGAATGGCTCGCATAGCTGGCGTCAATATCCCGACCAACAAGCGCGTGATCATCGCGCTTCAGTACATCCATGGGATCGGGCCGAAGAAGGCCGAAGAGATCACTGAGAAGGTCCATATCCCGCCGGAGCGGCGGGTCTCTCAGTTGACCGACGCGGAAGTAATGCAGATTCGCGAGACGATCGATCGCGACTATATGGTCGAAGGTGACCTTCGCCGCGAAGTTGCGATCAATATCAAGCGGCTGATGGACCTCGGCGCCTACCGGGGGCTGCGCCACCGCAAGCAATTGCCGGTGCGCGGCCAGCGCACCCACACCAACGCCCGCACCCGCAAGGGCAAGGCGAAGCCCATCGCCGGCAAGAAGAAGTGATCGCCGTTTTTCGGCTCGACGCATTTTTGGGAAAGCGCGCTCTCGTTCCCTGGCGCGATTGAAGGATAGTCCTGATGGCAAAAGAAGCGACCCGCGTCCGCCGTCGCGAACGCAAGAACATCGTGTCGGGCGTCGCCCATGTGAACTCGACGTTCAACAATACGATGATCACGATCACCGACGCCCAGGGCAACACGATCTCGTGGTCTTCCGCCGGCACCATGGGATTTAAGGGCTCGCGCAAGTCGACCCCGTTCGCGGCGCAGATCGCGGCCGAGGACGCGGTGCGCAAGGCCTCCGAACATGGCATGCGCACGCTCGAAGTCGAGGTCTCGGGTCCCGGTTCGGGCCGCGAGTCGGCGCTCAGGGCGATCCAGGCGGCCGGCTTCAACGTCACCTCGATTCGCGACGTGACGCCGATCCCGCACAACGGCTGCCGCCCGCGCAAGCGTCGCCGCGTCTGACCCGAATGACTGCGCCGATCGCCTCAACCCGCGCGAGCGGCGTCCGCCGAAAGAGAAGGCCAACCCCGTGATCCAGAAGAACTGGCAAGAACTCATCAAGCCGAAGAAGCTCGACATCGTCCTGAGCGAGCCCACGCGCAAGGTCGCGACCGTCGTCGCCGAGCCGCTCGAGCGCGGCTTCGGCCAGACGCTCGGCAACTCGCTGCGCCGGGTGCTGCTGTCGTCGTTACAGGGTGCGGCGATCACCTCGATTCACATCGACGGCGTCCTCCACGAATTCTCGTCGATTCCCGGCGTGCGCGAGGACGTTGTCGACATCGTGCTCAACGTCAAGGACATCGCGGTCAAGATGCAGGGCGAGGGCGTCAAGCGCCTGGTGCTCAAGCGCCGCGGTCCGGGCGCGGTCACCGCCGGCGACATTCAGACGACCGGCGACATTCAGATCCTCAATCCGAACCTCGTCATCTGCACGCTCGACGAGGGCGCGGACCTCAGGATCGAATTCACGGTGACGACCGGCAAGGGCTATGTGCCCGCCGACCGCAACCGGTCCGAGGATTCGCCGATCGGCCTCCTGCCGATCGACAGCATGTTCTCGCCGGTGAAGAAGGTCTCCTACCGGGTCGAGAACACCCGCGAGGGTCAGGACCTCGACAAGGACAAGCTGACGATGACGGTCGAGACCAACGGCGCGATGTCGCCGGAGGACGCGCTCGCCTATGCCGCCCGCATCCTGCAGGACCAGCTCGCGGTGTTCGTCAACTTCGAGGAGCCCCGCCGCGAGGAGGCCCAGCATGCGATCCCCGAGCTCGCCTTCAATCCTGCGCTCTTGAAGAAGGTCGACGAGCTTGAGCTTTCCGTGCGCTCGGCCAATTGCCTCAAGAACGACAACATCACCTATATCGGCGACCTCATCCAGAAGACCGAGGGCGAGATGCTGCGGACGCCGAACTTTGGCCGCAAGTCGCTCAACGAGATCAAGGAAGTGCTGGCCCAGATGGGCCTCCACCTCGGCATGGAGGTCCAGGGCTGGCCGCCGGAAAACATCGAAGACCTCGCCAAGCGGTTCGAGGAGCACTACTGATTCCCTTCTCCCTCAGGGAGAAGGTGGCCCGAAGGGCCGGATGAGGTCGCACCCTCATCGCAACTCTCTTCCGCTCGCGGAAGAGGGGAAGAAAGATCGGCCGGCCCTTGGCACGGCGGCCGAAGACCCGAGAAGGAGAACGCCATGTATCACGGACGCGCCAAGCGGCGGTTCAATCGCACCGCCGAGCACCGCCAGGCGATGTTCGCCAATATGGCTCAGGCGCTGATCAAGCATGAGCAGATCACCACCACGCTGCCGAAAGCGAAGGACCTTCGCCCGGTGGTTGAAAAGCTGGTGACGCTCGGCAAGCGCGGCGACCTGCATGCCCGCCGGCTGGCGATCGCCCGCCTGCGCGACGCGGAATTGGTCAAAAAGCTGATCGATGTCCTGGGGCCGCGCTACAAGACCCGCAACGGCGGCTATACTCGGATCATGAAGGCGGGATTTCGCCCCGGCGACAACGCCGCCATGGCGGTGATCGAGTTTGTCGACCGCGACGTCGAGGCGAAGGGCAAGGATTCCGGCCCGACCCAGACTTCGGCGCAGGGCTGAGACCCGGCCGCGAACGACTCGCGGCGCCGACAAGGCGGCGGGGCGTATGGTCTTTCCTTGACAGCGGTCGGCCGCTCTCCCAGCATCGAGCGGAAGACCCTGGCGGGTGGACGCCCCGGGAGGACCGACGTGTCAAACAGCGATGTGCTGACAAACGCGGGGCGGCGCGAGGTCCCGGCGCCAAGCGGCGCGCAGGCGAACGCCGCCGACCGCATTCAGCGCGAGACGAAATACTTTCGCGACCTTTCGGCCGTCTACACGGACTCGATCCGTGCGAGCGACTTCAAGGCGAATATCGCGCTGCTGTTTTTGCCGCTGCTGATGGTGCCGATCCTGGACGCGCATGAGAAGAGCCTGGCGCATATCCCTTTGTGGGGGATCCTGGCGCCCTTCCTGATCGCTTATTTTTTTCTCATCCTCTCAATCTTTCCGCGCTACCGGAAAACGGACAAAAGCTCATTCCACCTGTCGCGCACCGCTGCGCCTCATCATTTTACCTACACCCATGATGACGCCGCCGAGCTCGAGGAGGTCAGGCATCGGGTCGCGCTCCTATCGCAGATTCTGTGGTGGAAGACCCTGTATATCCGCATCAGCCTGGGAACCTGTCTCGTCGCGCTGCCGGTCTTTGGCGTGGCGCTGGGCGTCTTTGGCATCTAGCCGGAGCTCTGAGAGGCTAGCTGCGATGGTTCGGCGACCTGCGATCGGGCGTGCCTCCAGACCTCGTTGATTTGCCGTTCGGGCCCGGCGGCCTATATCAACCTCGGTTTGGGCTACTTTGGAGACAGGATTGCTTCGAATCGTCTTCGCGCTCTTTGTCGCATTGCTTGTCGGCGAAGCGAACGCCGAGACCGCTCCAAAAGCCGTCCCCCAGAGCGCAGCGCAGGTGCGTCTCTCCTTCGCTCCAGTAGTGAAGAAGGCCGCGCCAGCGGTGGTGAACGTCTACGCCTCCCGCGTCGAGACGATGCCGCGCAATCCGCTGTTCGATGATCCGATCTTTCGCCGGTTCTTTGGCGGCGAGGGGAGCCAGAACCAGCGGGTGCAGAAGGCGCTCGGCTCGGGCGTCATCGTCGACCCGTCCGGCCTTGTCGTCACCAACTACCATGTGATCGAAGGCATGACCGAAGTGAAAATCGCGCTTTCCGACAAGCGCGAGTTCGAAGCTCAAATCGTGCTGCGAGATCCGCGAACCGATCTTGCGGTGCTGCGGCTCAAGGGGGGCGGAAATTTCCCGGTGCTCGAACTCGGCGATTCGGATACGCTCGAAGTCGGCGACTTCGTCATCGCCATCGGCGACCCGTTCGGCGTCGGCCAAACGATCACTCAGGGCATTGTTTCGGCGCTCGCGCGGACGCAGGTCGGAATCAGCGACTACGGTTTCTTCATCCAGACCGACGCCGCAATCAATCCCGGCAATTCCGGAGGAGCGTTGGTCGATCTCGACGGCAAACTGGTCGGCATCAATTCTGCCATCTACTCGCGCTCGGGCGGCAGCATGGGAATCGGCTTCGCCATTCCCGTCAACATGGTCAAGAGCGTCGTCGCGACCGCGCGCCAGGGCGGCGCGACCGTGAAAAGGCCCTGGCTCGGCGCTACGCTGCAGAATCTGACCAAGGACCTCTCCGACAATCTCGGCCTCGACCGCCCGACTGGCGCGCTGGTGGTGACGGTCGCTGGCGAGGGTCCGGCGTTCGAGGCGGGTCTCAAGCGGGGCGACGTCATCACCGCGGTCGACGGACAGAGCGTCGACGACGCCGAGGGCGTGGGCTTTCGGCTCGCGGTCAAGCCCCTGGGCGGCGCGGCGACGCTCTCGGTTCTGCGCGACCGGCGCATCTTGACCCTGCCGCTCAAACTGGCCGCGGCCCCGGAAATCCCGGCGCGCGACGCCCTCACGATCAAGAGCCGCTCGCCCTTTCAAGGCGCCGAAGTGATGAATATGTCGCCCGCGGTCGCCGAGGAGCTCTCGCTCGAAAGCGCTCGCGACGGCGTCGTCGTCGCTTCGGTCGGCGACGGCTCGACCGCGGCCGAGGTCGGAGTGCAGAAGGGGGACATCATCGTCGCGGTCAACGGGCAGAAGATCGGAACGACGCGCGATCTGGAGAGGGCTTGCGCCGAGCAGGCGCGGGTGTGGGATCTGACGATCAAACGCGGCGCCGAGACTATTCGCACCCAGCTCGGCGGCTGACGCAAGCCGCAAAAAAATGGCAGGGCGCCCGGAAGCGTCCTGCCGATCCGCGCGAGGGAGGGAGGATGGCCGCTCGCGCTTTTCCCATCATGCGAGCCTGTCCCGGCCCGCCTCGAAACTTAAGCCGCTTTGCGCGCGGGCTGCCGGACTTTTCCGCGCGCCAGACGGCGCTTGACCGACTGCCAAAGGCCGCGCATCTCCTCGGCCGCCGCGCCGTAGGGGTTGAGCTCGGTGACGCCCCAGCCATGGCGAGCCGATTCCTGGTAGTCGACCCGGGTCAGAATCAGCGGCGAAATTAGCCCTCCCATTTCTTCGAGCGTCTCGACGCCGTCCTGCACGCGGGCCGTCTGCTGCGCGGGCGGACACTGATTGAGCAGAAACACGAAGTCACCGCCGATTTCCTTCAGCACGGCGCGGGTTCGGGCGCTCGCCCAAAGGTCGAACATGCTGGGACGCGAAGGAATAATGTTGAGGTCGGCGACCTGCATCGCGGCGGACGACGCCGCGCCTTCAGCGCCCGGGGTGTCGAGAATCGCCAGGGTGAAGCCCCGGCGCTCGAATGAGGCGAGGAGAGCCGGCAGGCGCGCCGCTCCCGAGGCAATTACCTCGATGTCGTTGTTTCCACGGGTCCTGGCCCAATTTGCCAGCGAGCCCTGCGGGTCCATGTCGATGACGCAGACTTTCTCCTTCATTTCGTGCGCCGCCACCGCGAGCGAGGATGCGATCGTGCTTTTCCCCGAGCCGCCCTTTTGAGTCACAAACGCTATGGTCCGCATGACTTCCGCCCTCAGTCTTCCAAGTTGCGCCCCTCTTTCGGGATCGTGATCAGGGGCGGGGATTAATGAATGTTCACGAGTTGAGCGGAAAATGGTTAACAGACGGTTTCGGAACGGACGGCGTTCAGCGGTTTGTCATAATTTACCGCAAAACATTCCGGCGCCGCCTGAATTGACGCCGACTACTTGCCGCAACGGCAGCGATGGGCGCCCGCGGCTTGCGACCAAATCTTAACGTTTGCGGCGGGACTCAGTCCTCGTCGAGCGGGACGACCCCCTTGACGGCGCCGTCGGCGGAAAGGGTGATCTTCTCGATCCGCATTTCGGCGTTCTTAAGCAGCTCGTCGCAGCGCTGCTTCAGCGCCTCGCCGCGCTCGTAGAGCCGGATCGATTCGTCGAGCGCGACCGCGCCTTTTTCCAACTGGTCGACGATCGCTTCGAGTTCGGCGAGCGCCGCTTCGAACGGCATCTTGGCGATGTCGGGCTTAGCCTCGGTCACTTCCGCTCCTCTCGACCCGCGAGGGCGGCAGGACATTGGCCTGCCGTCCAGCGCCGCTGCTTCATTCCGGCAAGGCCGATATCAAATACAGGGTTTTGAGCGTGTCGCTCGGTTGGATCTGGCTTCCGAAGCTCTGCGCGAAAATGGTCGCGATCTCGCCGGAACGGTAAATCCGGCTCAGCGCCCGATCGACCGCAAGGCGGAAATCGCTGTCGCCGCGTGGCAACGCCAGAGCATAGGGCTCGACCGAGAAATAATTGTCGGCGACTCGCAATTTGCCTGGCGCGCCGCTGCTCGCGGCGAGATAGACGAGGATCGCCCGATCGCCGAAATAGGCGACGATTTTGCCCTGTTCGAGCATCGCCAGTCCCTCTTGATGGGTCTTGGCGGGCACGACTTCGGCATTGACCTTGGCGCTGGCGAGAGTGTCTCTCAGGCTCTGCTCGGTTGTCGTGCCGGCCAGGACGCCGACCTTCTTGCCCGCGAGAGCGCCGAACTCGCTCGGGCCCTCCGGGCCTACCAGCAGGCTTGCCCCGTCGATGAAGGTGGCGATCGAAAAGTCGACCTCCTCCCGGCGCGACAGCGTGTCCGAGGTCGGTTCGCACAGCAGGTCCGCCTTTCCGCTCTTGATTGCGTCGAAACGATTGGCGCCGGTGACAAGGACATAGTCCAGCTTGAGATCGCCGAGATTGAACGCGGCTCCGATGGTCTTCGCCGCGGCCCGGCAGAGGTCGACCATGAAGCCCGCCGGAACGCCAGTCGCGTCGACAAAGGAAAACGGCGGCGCGTCATTGCGGTAGGCGATTCGCAGCGTCTTATCCTGCTTCACTCTGTCCAGGGTCCCCGCGTCGACAGGCCCAAGGCCGCCGAGTGCGGCAGCCGCGATCCCGAGCGCGAGCATGCATCGATTGACGATAGCCATTGCGTTTCCCTTTTCGCCCTTCCCGCCACGGCGGCCTGCCGGCCATGGTGGACGATGGCGGGTTCGCTCGCAAGCCGTGGCCAACAGCGCGCGCCGAGTGTCCCGATCGTCGATTTCCTGCGATAAGGGTCTCGAGTTGCGTCTCAAAGCCTGCGGAGGCTGCCCATGCTCGTCGGCGTACCCAAAGAAATCAAGGACAACGAATTCCGGGTCGGCATGACGCCGACTGCGGTCGCCGAGCTCGTCCATCACGGCCATGAGGTGATCGTCGAGGCGGACGCCGGCCTCGGCTCGGGTTCTCCCGACGGGGAATACGTCCGCGCCGGGGCCAAAATCATCAAGTCCGCCGCCGACATCTTCGCTCGGGCCGAGATGATCGTAAAGGTGAAAGAGCCGCTCGTCGAAGAGCGCAAGCGGCTGAGAGCCGGCCAGATCCTGTTCACCTATCTGCATCTCGCGCCCGACCTCCCCCAGACCCGCGACCTGATGGCTTCGAGGGCGACCTGCATCGCCTACGAGACGGTGACCGGCGTCCACGGCGGCCTGCCGCTCTTGACCCCGATGTCCGAGGTCGCCGGGCGCCTCGCGCCGCAGGTTGGGGCGCACGCGCTCGAGAAGGCTCAAGGCGGCCGCGGCGTGCTGCTCGGCGGCGTGCCGGGCGTGGCCGCCGCCAACGTGCTCGTTCTCGGCGGCGGCGTCTCGGGAACCCATGCAGCGACGATCGCGGTCGGCATGGGCGCTTCCGTCACTGTGGTCGATCGCTCGCACGAGGCGCTGAAGCGGCTCTCGACCCAGTTCGGCTCGGCGCTGCGCACCATCTATTCAACCCGGGCTTCGATCGCCGATCTGGTCAAGCACGCCGACCTAGTGATCGGCGCCGTGCTCTTGCCGGGCGCCGCCGCACCCAAGCTCATCACCCGCGACATGCTCAAGACGATGCGCCCGGGCGCCGTCATCGTCGACGTCGCCATCGACCAGGGCGGCTGCTGCGAGACCTCGAAGCCGACCACCCATTCCCATCCGACCTATGTCGTCGAGGGCATCGTCCACTACTGCGTCGCCAACATGCCGGGCGCGGTCGCCCGCACCTCGACCTTCGCCCTCAACCACGCCACCCTGCCGTTCGCTCTTGCGCTTGCCGACAAGGGCTGGCGCGAAGCCTTGAGCGAGGATCCGCACCTGCGCGCCGGCCTCAACGTCCACGACGGCAAGCTCACCTGCGAGCCGGTGGCGGCGGCGCACGGGCTGCCTTACACGCCGCCGGAAAGCCTGCTCGGCGGGTGAAACGGAAGGCCGGCGGGCCGCGCAACGAAATCCAAATTGGCCGCAACAAGATCCAAGCCCAGCGCAACAAAAAGCAAGCCGACCGCAA
>Ga0335076_10005536_pt1 | contig 12752 bp, 11 predicted proteins | sample Lox_Sample_25_FD_206717 | JGI IMG/M metagenome (GOLD analysis project Ga0335076, IMG submission 206717) | Soil microbial communities from Loxahatchee National Wildlife Refuge, Florida, United States - Lox_Sample_2.5 | ecosystem: Environmental > Terrestrial > Soil > Wetlands | place: USA...
ACAGGTGACCAGAATTGTCCGAAAGTAGGAATGTACAGCTCTACTCCGTATCTTAGTTGTTAACAGCGCGGAGCGTCAACGCGGTTAGATTGAAGAAGCTTGCCAGTGCGGCGCGGCTGAAGCTGGGAAAAAACAGGTATACGGATTTCTGAGCTTTGCATCTGATAGAGGCCCTTCGTCGAGGCTTTACAGAGCTGAGTGGATTAGGTCTGATCTTAAAAGGTTGGGTTGAATCGTGATCGCGTTCTTGATGCCCCTAGTTCTTCTCTTCACGGTCGTCGCCTCCGTGAGCCTTGGAGTGCTTGCCGCGTATGCTCTGGTACTTGGCATCCTGTACTCGTTCGGCCGTCCGGCCGAGCCCGAGGCTGTCCCTGTACGCCCGCGCCTGGTGTTGGTTCCCACACAAAACCACGCCAGCGGCGACTAGCCAGTCTTTCCCGACGCTCGCAATTTCAACGCTCATAGCTCACGCCTTTTGAATTTCGAAAGAACAGCTTGACAATTCTGCTTGATTTATATAACTATACGGTTATGGAACCTATAGGTTATCAACTGCAAACGGAAGCAGGTTTGGACGCTACCTTTGCCGCCCTTGCGGACCCCACTCGCCGCGCCATTCTTGCACGTCTGGCACTAGGCGAGGCTTCAGTCAATGAATTGGCCGAGCCGTTTTCGATGAGCCAGCCCGCGATCTCGAAGCATCTGCGAGTGCTGGAGCGGGCGGGCCTGATTTCTCGTGGCCGTGATGCGCAGCGGCGTCCACGGCGTCTTGAAGCCCAACCTTTGGCCCAGGCGACGCAATGGCTTGAGCACTACCGCAAGTTCTGGGAGATGCGTTTCCAAAGGCTCGATGCCCTGCTCGACGAGATGCAGCCGCATAAGAAGAAAAACATCCACACGAAACATCGAGGAGATCGACATGACTAATCCCGGGGCGATGAAACTAACACTCCAGGGCGAGTGCGAGATCGTTATCACTCGCGTATTTGATGCGCCACGCACGCTGGTATGGAACGCCTTTACCAAACCCGAACTCCTCAAGCAGTGGCTCATCGGGCCGCCCGGGTGGACGCTCGCGGTCTGCCAGACCGGAGCCAAAGTGGGCGACCGATACCGCTACGTGTGGCGCGGCCCCGACGGAGTTGAGATGGGCATGGGCGGCGTGGTACGCGAATTCGTCCCACCGGAACGCATGGTTGCCACTGAAAAATTCGACCAATCCTGGTATCCCGGCGAGGCCGTCGGCACCATCGTTCTGATCGAGCAGAGTGGCCGGACGACGTTGACACAGACGATTCAGTACGAGTCTCGCGAAGCACGCGAAATCGCTCTCAAGTCTCCTATGGAGCAGGGCATGAACATGAGCTACAACCGACTGGAAGGGGTACTGGCGTCTATGCGCTGAGGCTCAAGGCCCTTTTGCTCAGGACGAGTGTTGCGGGCGGACCTTGGGACGGTTCGGGCATTTCAAGTGCCCGGCTCGCAATGCTGCCCGGGGTGACGCATTACAACATCCTGGCCTCGCCCCTCTTACCGGCGACGGTAGAGCCATTTCTGAATCCAACGTCCCAGGCAAAGTAGATCAGATCAATTCGCGCTGCCGCCTGCGCTCGCGACCGCGAGCAGGTACCAGGCCGAATGCGGCAGCCACTGCTCTCCCCATCGCCAGTCGTTGTCCGCGCCAGTCTGACGATAGGGGACCAGGTAGTCGATGTCGCTCTCGTCTTTGAATCCGCCGGTGATGCCGTTGGAAATGCCTCCCGGCGCATTCGTGAACTCCCATGAATCGAAATACATGTAGGGAGGATTGTTGCGTCCAACCCCGTTCAGCATGCACGAGTCAAACGGATTGAGTCCGAGAATCCAATTGAGCTGATTGGCGGAAAATGCTTCGAGTTTCTCGCGAAATGACTTGTTCTTGGCGAAGTATCGCACCGCCAGGTTTGCCGCCGTCGCAACCGACGCCAGGCGTGCATTTTCTCCCTGCCACCACGGAGCAGCGTCACTGTTGTGCGGAAAGAAAAAGCTGGTATGGCGTGCTCCCGTTTTGTCGTGCACGTATTCGCGGCTGTAGCCGAAGGGGTTGTTCACTTCCGCAGTAATGGCGAGTTCGAACTCCAGCGATTGCTTCACCGTGTCAAGAACTCTCATCCTGACGGACGGATCCGCGACTTCCTCGTAGTAGAGAAGACTGACTACCGGAAAACCTCCATCGGAAGCATGGAAGAAGGGACGTTCTCCATCATCGGCCCGCCAGTAATTGGCGTAGCCGCCGGCGGTGATCTGACGCGAAATCAAGTTCTGCGCACGGCGGTCGGCAGCAGTCTTGTACTTCTCCTTCTTTGTGGCCCGGTATAACTCCGTGGCTGCCGCTAATGCACAATAGTCGTCGACAATGTTTTCTTTGCCGTCATTGATCAGTTTTAGATTCTCTTTTTCAAGGAAAACGAACGCATCCTCGGCGGACTTTAAATAGTCTGCGCCGGAAAACTCGCCCGAAGCTGGATACGTGCTCGCCATGGCCAACGCGGCGATAGCAATTCCGCCTCCAGATCGGTAGCTGACTTCGTACTCCAAATCGCTGTTCGCCGACTCAATCATCTCTTTGGCACCCTGCCCCGGCACCGACTCGATCCCGAACTTCTTCATCTCTCCGGCAATCTTTCGTTTCTCGGGAATCTGGTCGACGCCACCGTTCGACACCGAGCGATAGAACGATCCGTTTGGCACTTTCATCCGCACCAGGTAGTCGGCCCCGAACATGGCTTCGTCCAGAAGGTGTCCTTGATAACGCGCAAGATTCGGATTTCCGTTCAGCTTGTTCAACTCGTAACTCTTGAGCAGGCTGTAGACGACAAGAGGAATCTGCTGGGGATTGAAATAAGTCGAGAAGGAAAGGTGCGACAGATGTTTGCCATAATCTCCGGTGGCATCCCACCAACCGCCATGTGCGTCAACCGTGCCCGTCTTTGATCCTTCAAACTTGAGATGGCTGTCGGCCTTGTCCATCGGGCCCGAACTGCGTTCCTCTTTGAAGTAGTAGATGACGTCGGACATCGTGTTTCGCGCCAGGAGGTCGCGCTGGATGAGAAACGGAAACGAGCGAATGTTCCCGGAGGTTGCACCGCATTCCAGGTAGTACTTGCCTTCAGTAAGGAAGGAATCAAAATCGAGCGTCCAGAAATACCAGTCGCGCCATTTCTCGACTGCGCCAACCGCCTTTACCGGTACCGCAGCAACTGCCTTGTCCGTGGCGGCTTCTTTCAACGCGCAAGAGGAGATCGTGTCTCCGGCCTTTCCCAGAATTACAGCGTGCTTTGGCCCGGCAGATTCGTACCCGAGGTGATTAGTAAGAATCCTCAGGTCAGAAGCAGAACCTGCGCCGCAGAGACACACGAAACTGCAAATCAGGAGAGAGAAAGAGCGCTTCATGATGGCCCTCGCAAACCGCGATCAGTAGATCACCTTGAGCGAAAACTGGATTTGTCGCGAGCTTCCGGCTGTCTTGCTGATAATCCCAAATCCACTGCCGTTCACGATGTTTGACGGCAGACCGAAATTGACGATGTTGAACAGATTGAAAAACTCCGCCCGGAATTCCAGCGTTCCCAGCTCCGCGTTGCCGCGATGTCCAAACGGAGTGTCTTTGATCAGCGCAAAATCAAAATCGTGAAAGGCCGGCCCGCGAAACGTATTTCGCCCCAGTGTGCCAAAGCGGCCGCTGTGAGGCCCGGTTCCACCGGGGATGTCAATGGGCACATAGAAAAACGATGCGTTGTCATCGCGCTTTGGATCTTGCCCTCTCCCGAAGTAGTCGGCACGATTGGTGCGGCTGGTAGAAAGTTGCGGCTTCATTACCAGGTCCGGACGATCGGCCCCTCCCAAGCCCGCTCCCGTTTGCTGTACGCCTGAGTAAATCGTGAATGGCGAGCCGGTTGTCAGCGTCGTGATATTCAGAACTTGCCAGCCGCGCGTAAAGGTCCGGCCAAGCGGCCGCAAGAACGGCACTCGTTCCAGAGGCAATAACTGAATCACGCTGGCTGCAAACACGTGCGTTACGTCAAAAGTGGACGGCCCCTTTTCCAGCGATGGATCAAACGGATTCTGCGGCCCGGTCTGCAGCACAGTTCCGGAGGTTCCCAGCAGGCCGCCGAGCACGGAACTGGTGTCGTCCAGCGACTTCGAATAGGTGTAGCTCGCTTGCAGGCCGAGCCCCAGCCGGGCGGAATTCTTTGTCAAGCCAGTCTGCAACGCGTGGTACGACGAGTGCGAACCGTCGGTCATGATGGTCTCGGGTCCGAACCCGCCTGTGGCATGACATTCGGTATCGAACTGAGTAAACGGCGCAAACCCGGCGCAGGCTCCGCCGTAGCCATTGGGGTTATAAAAGCGTGGCAGGTGAATCCCAGTGGTCGCCACGTAGGAGGCGCTAAATTTAAAGTCGCGAAAATCGTGGTCCACACCTGCGGTCCAGCTGCCGATATAGCCATTCCCGAAGTTCTTCGCGATTCCATAAATACTGAGCAACTGCACATTACCCGGCGCCAGCGCATTCAAATCATTCTGGAACCGCACATAGTCAAAAACTGTATTCGACGGGACATCCTGGGTTCTGCCGGTAGAAAAAATCGGTTGCCCCTGAACGTTGTAAGCGGTGGGCAGGCTGAGGGGAACGAACTCATTCTGGAAATTGATCGGCTCGGTTGGTTGCGCATAGATCACGGGCGCGAACACGTAAGGAATCGCCGCAGTCAGCGCATTGTCCTGCCAGAGATTCGGAAGCAGCGTCGTAATCGCCCCTCCAGCGTGCAGTGTGGTGCGCTTGCTCAATCCGTAGTCGAGCGCAAGACGCGGCCCCCAGCCCTTTCGATCAAGGTCGTATGGTGGCTGCGGATTGATGAGCTCCAATTGGCTCGCCGTGCGATCCCAGTACGGTACTGTCCGTCCATCGGCTCCGAGAAAAATGGGCAGTGAAGTCCTTTTCGTCGCCTCGTGTATGCGGGTATTCAGTTCGTAGTGCAAGCCATAACTGACGGTAAGCTTCGCACTGGCCTTCCACACATCCTGGAAATAGAACTCATACGCCTCGCGCCGCACTCCCGCCTCATTGAACTTATTCCCTACCGGCGTAACATCGGCTGGCGCCATGATGTCGTAGGAATACGGCGTCGCCGTCAGCAGCCCGCTTAACGAGTCGGGCAGAGGTTCACCCGGACTGATGTCATGCGTGCCGCTGGCGGATGTGATTTCTACTGGCGAGAAAGCCGTTCCCCCACCAAATTCATAAAGTCCAGTCGGATTCACTCCGAAGATCGTCGAGTCTCGATTCACTCGGATCTCGTTTCCCCACTTGAAAGCGTGCGAGCGGTGGGTCCAGGCAAAACTCTGTTTGAATTGCAACAGATTGCCATACGAACCGAAGATGGATCCGGCTGGCTGGTTGTAGGGCTGGTAAAGCCCGTCAGCGAATGTAATTCCCGGCTGGGTGTGATTCGTTGCCGGAAAAAACGGTGTGCTACGGATATAGCTAAGCGAAGTATCGGATGTCAGGTTGGGTGAAACTGTCCGCGTATAACGCACTCCAGCATTGCGTTGGTGGTCGAAGAACTGAACGCCGAACGTGGGATTGATGACCGTCTGATCGGGATTCGTCAGCGGACCCGTCACCTGATTCAAGCTGAATCTCGTCAGCAGGGACGCTTTGTCGGAGATCTTGTGATCGATCCGTATCGAGAACTGATCGGTTCTGGTTACAACCTTGGACGATGCCGCGTAGGTTCGTGCCCCGGCCGGTCCGTCCGGCTCATTTGGTAACGGATACCCATCGAGAATCGGTCGGATCCGGCCATCGATGGGAATGAACAAAGTATCGCCCGGATCGGTATCGGTCTTGGGATACGCCGTTGTATCGATTCCCTGCCGCTCATCTGCGGTCGGAACTGGAATCACCTGCGTGGTGCCCAATACCTGCCGGAAACCTTGATATTCGCCGAAATAGAAAGTCCGATCGCGGCCGTTGTAGATTCCCGGGAGCACGACTGGACCGCCATTGGTGAATCCGAACTCGTTTCTCACGAAAGGAGGAATCCGGCGCCGGCCCGTAGGGTCCTTATAGTCGAAGTAATTCCGAGCATCCAACGAAGCGTTGCGTAGGAATTCGAACATGCTGCCGTGAATCTGGTTGACTCCGGCTCTCGTTAACACATTCGTAGAACTGGCGGCACCGTGCCCGATTTCAGCCTGCATCACGCCGGAGTCCGATTGGACCTCTTGAATGGCGTCCACGTTGAAGTTCGAAAACGTAGCGCCTCCCATTTCCGGATCCGTGGTGTCGAATCCATCTACGGCAAAGACCGTCGCCGAACCACGTTGCCCGTTCACTGCAAACTGCTGTGTGAAATTCGCCGCCCCATTTGCGTCAGTCATCGTACCTGCCGCCAGCAGCAGGAGTTTGCTGAAATCGCGCGCATTCAATGGAAGGCTGGAGACCTCCGCGCTGGACAGATGCTCTCCCCCGCTCGCTTCTGACGGTGCTTCCGCGGAAACCAGTCCCGCCTTCAGATCCAATCCGGAAGATGACACTTTCAGAACCACCTTCCGCGCTGATGCCTCGCGAACGACCAACGTAGCGGGACTCGTCCAATCCCTGTCAGGCACCCTTACCGATATTTCGTAGCTTCCGGTTTCAACCGTGGGAAAGGCGAATGTACCGTCCGCTGCGGCAGTCGTGGATTGTTCAACGGCGGCCGAATGCATTCTTACCAACGCGTGCGCAATCGGTTTGCCCGCACTATCGGTCACGATGCCGGACAAAGGCACCGAAATCGCCACCAAGAACTTCGCAAGGAGAACAATCAGGACTAGTGCAACAACTCTACGACAAATGAAATAGGAATCGGGCATGAAGGTGGAATTATACGGGCAGGGGCACATTAAGATATGTGCGCGAACGCACTCTTTGCCAAGCGCCTCTCCCAAATTGGCGTGTTAGCATTTGTTTGAGCGGTACCTTTTCTCGCCTCGATCGCATGCGCTACCCGCGGCCACTCACGTTCCGTTGCTTTGCGGCGGCCATATCCTTGTTCTTGTTTTCAACTGTTGCCGCGATAGCGGGAGATCAGCCAGGGTGGCTCGAGATTCACTCTGCCCATTACACCGTAATCACCGATGCCGGAGACAAGAGGGGGCGCGAGGTCGCCCTTCGCTTCGAGCAGATGCGGGCTGTGTTCGCCAGTCTTCTGACCAAGGATCGCCTGACTCAGTCCATCCCGCTCACGATTTTTGCCTTCAAGAACGATAAGTCGTACTACCAGGCGGCGCCTCTGCGTAATGGCCAGCCCATCGATGTTCCCGGCTTTCTTCTCCCGGGCGAAGACCAGTTTCTTATTGTCCTGAACGTATCGGAAGAGGAGCCATGGCGAGCGGTCGCTCACGACTTTGCCCACATGCTGCTCAACTACAACTATCCTCCGGCACAGGGATGGTTTGATGAAGGACTGGCGGAGTATTTCACTTCCATCCGCGTCGACAATAAGCAAGTCGAAATCGGAGGTGATCCCGAACTTCAGCCAACGCTGCGGGAGGATATGCTCGGCAATCAGCGCGAAGCCAATCCGCCGAAGTCGCTCACCGAATTGCTCGGCGCCCAGGTCTGGATGTCGCTGCCTGACCTGTTCACCATGAAGCACGACACTTCGAGCTACAACGAGGGCACGCACCATACCCTCTATTACGCCGAGTCGTGGATGGTGATGCACTATCTGCTTCACGAGAAGAAAATGCCGGAGACCGGCGCCTACTTCAGCCTTGTACTCAATCAGCATGTGCCCGTGGAAGATGCTATTCGACAAGCATACGGAATGAGTTCCGCACAGTTGGAGCAGGCGGTGAAGGACTATTTTCATTCGCAGTCGACACTGCTCGCAGCTCTTGACCATGCGCGCGTAAAAAATACTGATACCGATCATCCCCTTCCCGCCGCTGATCCAGGCTATCGATTTCCTGCCCTGGTGACTCCGGACGATGCCGCCATGACCGTAAATCCACTGTCGGAGGCAAATGCCAAAGCTTATTACGCCGAGATTCAGGCGCGCATTCCTGATCGGCGCGAGACTGGCTTGCAGCAATTGCAGGCGCTGGCAACCACGCCCACCACGACCGACGTAAAAACCGAAGCCAGAACAGAACGCCGGGAAAAACAATCAGACGACGAACGGCAGCTTCCTACCTCCGCTATCGGCAACGCGCTCGCTCATCGTATCCTCGCCTGGGACAACATTGCGCAGGGGAAGTTTGACGAAGCGTTGACGGAACTTGCTGCCGCTGCAGCATTGAATCCACGAGACATGTGGGTGCGTTATTACCTCTCGATCCTGAAGTACCGCATGGCGCAGGCAAAACACACCGACATCCAGGGCCTCTCCAACATGATGATTGACATGAAGGCGGTGCTGGAATGGTACCCGGAGCTGGCGGACGGGTATGACCTGCTGGCGGTCGCCAGAAATGAAGGCGGAAGCACTCCGGCGGCCATGCAGGCGGAACGCGCCGCCATGAACTTGAGCCCGCGCGACGAGCGCTACGTCTACCACCTGGCCCAGATCTACATCTCAAGTAAGAAATGGGAAGCCGCAGGTGCGCTGCTCGACCGGCTCAAAAATAGCAGTAACCCTCAGATTGCGACACTCGCTCGTGAACGTTCGGAAGAGGTGGGCAGTCAGCGCAAGTACGGCATAGCCGGCGCCGCTCCAGCTCAGCCGAAATTTGAAGCGCAAAAATCTCCTTTCGACGTACTCGAGGAAGACGCTGCCAAACGCGCGGAATCTGAGAAGACCGCCGAGACATCGGGTCCATCCGATAAACGCACCACGAAGTTTTTTCGCGGACGCCTGGTTGCGGTGGATTGCACGAAGGCCCCCGCCGCCTTACTCACCGTGACATCAGAAGGGATTGTCCTCAAGCTGCGCGCGCCTGATTACAAGTCGGTGCTGCTGATTGGAGCCGATGAGTTCTCTTGCTCCTGGCGCGACCGGCAGGTCACCGTGAATTACAAGGCCGGTGGCTTGACTGATGGGGACGTCGTTTCCTTGGAAGTCCGCTGATAACTTTCACTCGCCCAAAAAAGACCCTCCCGCAGGGAATCGGGAGGGTCTTCTGATGGTTCGCAGGATTTATGCGCGGACGACGTTGGCCGCCTGGAAGCCCTTGGGGCCTTTGAGCAGATCAAACTCCACGGTCTCACCCTCGTTCAGGGTGCGATAGCCGTTCTCCTGGATAGCGGAGAAATGCACGAATACGTCTTCCCCCGTGGAGCGCTGGATAAATCCATATCCTTTCGCCCCGTTGAACCACTTCACTGTTCCCTTCTCTCTCACGGAAAAAACTCCTTTCACCAATCGCGAAGAATTCTTCTCCCGGCATCTCCGATCGTCGCCCCGGTCGACCGAAGCACCCCCTCAAAGAAACCGTTAGAAGTTGTGCTCTGGAACAAAGTGCGGAGGGAATTCCTTCCAAAAAGGAAAAGACTCTTCAGTCCCCGCTGCGGCTTGCGACTCGCAACGTGAACTTCAAGAGTCCGACAATTTGGCGCTTTTCCACCACACCGAACAAACGTCGTGCAGTTACTGGTCTCCCCGCCAGACAAGGTCTCCGGCGTCGAGCAACAGATAATAAGCACTATTAAAACGATTCGCAAGGAAAATTAATAAGAGATCGAAACATGACCCTTGGTCACTAAAAGATAACTTTAACGCGAATAAAGAAATCGTGCCGGTAACCACGGCCGAAACTTCGGTCTGCCTGATCACACTCGGTTTGTAGGATCGCTTTGATAGGATTGAGTATTCGCCGTGTCTACCCCTATCAGCCCGGCACCCGCAAAATCGGATGTGACGGCGCCTTTGCCGGTTCGCCCTGTGCGGCAGCGCCGCCCCGGTCTCGTACTGTCTACGCTCAAGTACCTGATGCGCACCGATGTGCACACCTTTGCATTCTCGGTTGCCGCGAACTCTATCCTGTCTTTCTTCCCTTTCGTTGTGCTAATGATGACGCTGATTCGGCGCGTCTTTCACTCCCGTGTCATGTCGGACGTCGTAGTTGAACTGCTGCGCGACTACCTGCCTGCGGGTCAGGATTTCGTCATCCGCAATCTCAATGCGATGGTGAATTCGCGGCAACGCGTACAGGTGGTCTCGTTGGTCATCCTGCTCGTCACGTCCTCCGGAGTCTTTCTACCCCTCGAAGTCGCGTTGAATCGAATCTGGCGTTTCGAAAACAACCGCTCCTACCTCGGCAATCAGTTAATCTCTTTCGGCTTGGCCTTGGCGTGCGGCGTGCTTACCCTGCTCTCTATCGCAATGACCGCAGGTCCGGTCGCATTCATGGAGTTCCTTCTGCGCGGCTATGGGACAGGCTTCGTACGCCTGGTCGGCTTCTTGATGATGAAAGTTTTTGCCATTGCCGCCAGCATCGCCATTTTCTTCCTGATCTACTGGCTGCTGCCGAACGGAAAGGTTCCGGCGAGGGCAGTGCTGCCGGCTGCGATCATCATGGGCTTGCTCTCGGAGGCGCTCAAGTACGCTTACTTCCTGGCGCTCCCCTGGCTCAACTTTCAGGAAGTGTACGGACCATTCGCGCTATCGGTCAGCCTGATGTTCTGGGCATTCCTGTCAGGCCTGCTGTTGTTGGCTGGCGCCAACCTCTCCGCCGAAGAACACCTGCATCATTCTCTTTGAGCGTTGCGAGCCATTTGCTCGTGGCTTCCGAATGCATGAAGGATCTCGTTACAAAGAGAAAGCCGCCTATCAACAGGCGGCTAAACTCAGCACTGCCCCGATAGTGTTATTTCTTCTGCTCTGCGATCGAGAGCAATTCCACCTCAAACACCAGAGTGCTGCCGGGAGCGATATCGGCGCTGGGCGGATGATCGCCATACGCCATATCTGCGGGAATATACAGATCCCATTTTGATCCCACGGGCATCAACTGGAGCGCCTCGGTCCAACCTTTGATGACGTTGCCCAGGGGAAAGGTCGCAGGCTGGCCTCGTTTGTACGAGCTATCAAACTCTTTCCCGTCGATGGTCGTGCCGCGGTAATTGCAAGTCACCGAATCACCGGCCGTCGGCTTCGGACCGGTGCCTTCCTTCTCAATCTTGTATTGCAGGCCGTCGGGGAGCGTCACCACACCGGGTTTTGCCTTGTTCGACGACAGAAATGCTTCGCCGGCTTTCCGGTTCGACATCCCTTCTTCCTTGGCCTTCGTGTCCATCTTCTGTCGAACGTCGGTTTGCAACTGCTGCAGAGCTGCACGGGCTTCGTCTTCTGTCAGCAGCGTCTTGGCGCCGTTCATCGCGTCGCGCATACCCTTCGCCACCAGAGCTGGGTCCAGAGTCATCCCCTGACGATGGAGTCCCGTCCCCAAGTTCATCCCCATGGCGTAGCTTTCTTTGTCTTTTTGCGTCTTTAGGGTCACGGCCGCTGCTGCGGTCTTGGCACCCGCTGCCGGCGTCTTCTTTGTTGCCGTGCCCGTCTGCGGCTTGGCTGCGCCCGCGGAAGAGTTGGAAGATTGAGAGTTTGTCGCTGCCGGACTGGTTTGCGCCGGGGTCTGGCCCAGCATCAATCCCGCCGCCAACAGTGGAACAGCTAAGGTGAGCGATTTTCGCATAGGAGTTTATTCTCCCATTGCCTGGGAACACCAGGCAAAGAACTTTAGGTGTAGAACCATGAACAACACGCGGGTAGATTTCAAGAGATGAGGCGGCGACGTTACCTCCGTTGCGCGCCAAGAATCGGTCAGCATTGGGAAGTTTTTGGATGGAAGGTGCACGTCTTGATCAAAAAGGAAGGAACTACCGCCGCAACACCCACATGGCCCATCCCGCCACCAGCACGCCACCCAGGAACATGGCAAAACAGTAGAGGCCGTAGCGGACCATTTCCCGCGCGTTGTCGCGATGAGTGATGCCAAAAACGATAGAAGCAAAAAGCGCGAAAACGAAAGCCGCGCTGAAATGATTAAGGGTCACTGTGTCCGTCCAAAAACCGAAGTGCGATTCACTGCTTTTTTCCGATGGCGATGTGGTAGGCATCCGCGATTGCAATAAAGTTCAACAGCCCGGCCACGATCATGAATTTCGTTCCGTAATCAGCAGTGGCGAAGGCGATCGCTCCCTGCCCCCAATCATTCACCAGGGTCAGAATGTAGAGAGCGCCGGCGCCCACATCGCCGACAAATCCAAGCATATCCAGGATGTCCCCACCATTCGCCTTATAGATACGTCCCTGCATCGCCAACCCGAGCAGGAATAACGAAACTATGGAGATAAACAACAGGCCTCCACGGATCCAGCGCTTCTGCATCATGTGCCCAGCGCCCGGGATGAGCCAACCCACTGCCGGTGCCAGCACTGCCATCATGCCCGCAGCCTCCACCGGCGTTTCCTTCGTCTTTTCTGTCGTGGAATTCGCCATTCAGATGGTCACAATCTCGCGTTGAATTTTTCCCGTCACTTCCGCAGATTTTGCCCGCACCAGCACGTTCACTTCGCTACGCACGCCAAACTCCGGCAGGTAAATGCCGGGCTCAATCGAGAAGCAGGAGTTGGGAAGAATCTGCCGCTCGTCGTGAATCTCCAGGTCATCCATATTGGCGCCATTGGAATGGACGTCGGTCCCGATGGAATGTCCCGTACGATGGATGAAATACTCGCCATAGCCAGATTTCTGGATGTGCCCGCGGGTCGCTCGATCTAC
>Ga0335076_10005537_pt1 | contig 12751 bp, 11 predicted proteins | sample Lox_Sample_25_FD_206717 | JGI IMG/M metagenome (GOLD analysis project Ga0335076, IMG submission 206717) | Soil microbial communities from Loxahatchee National Wildlife Refuge, Florida, United States - Lox_Sample_2.5 | ecosystem: Environmental > Terrestrial > Soil > Wetlands | place: USA...
ACTCTAAGTCAATCTGCGTCATAACTTTTTGCTAAGTTAGTCATAAGTCTAATTATGGTGCTATCCGGCCCGCTTGACGCTTATGCATTCTACGATGCGGCCCTTGTTGCTAAGTTAACTCTAAGTCTAGGACATGGTCGCGCCGGTTGGTCGGGTCCAACCCGAATCCCTAGTCGAAGACGACCCGTCTTTTCCTCGAACCGAGTGCGGCCTTTGGCTAAGCTAGCTATAAGTCTGGCCGCGCAAGGTCGCGCCCGTTGGACTGGCGGCCCGATGCGAATTCTGCTGGTCGAAGATGACGCGATGCTCGGAGGCGCCGTCGATACGGCGCTGAAAGACGCGGCCTATGCGGTCGATTGGGTGCGGGATGGGGAAGCCGCCGCCGAGGCGGCGGCCTGCGTTGACTATGCTCTCGCTTTGCTCGACCTGGGCCTGCCAGAGCGAGACGGTCTTTCTGTACTTAAGCATTTTCGGGTGGCGCGGCGTCCCCTCCCTGTTATCATTGTGACGGCGCGGGACGCGGTCGAAGATCGGGTTGTTGGCCTTGATCTCGGAGCGGACGACTATCTGGTCAAACCCTTCGAGGTCCAAGAACTGCTGGCGCGGATGCGCGCTGTCCTGAGGCGTCAGGGGAGCGGGGCTGGCGCCGTTCTCAGCAATGGCGCGGTTAGCCTCGATCCGGCGACGCGCGTCGCGACAGTTCGCGACGTGCCGGTCCGCCTGACGGCGCGGGAGTTCTCGCTGTTGCGAGCCTTTCTAACGCGGCCCGGCGTGGTCATGTCACGCAGCGAAATCGAGGAACGCATGTATGGCTGGAACGAAGAAGTTGAGAGCAACTCCGTAGAATTCCATATTAACTCGCTTCGCAAGAAACTGGGCCCGGCCGTGATCCGCAATATTCGGGGAATGGGCTGGATGGTCGAGCGAACCGGATGAGTTCCCTGCGGGCCCGCCTGTTTGTTGCGCTGGCCGCAGTTGTCATTCTTGCCGGTCTGGTATCCGGTCTGGCCATCTATTGGTGGGCGTACGGCGAAGCGATCGAACTTCAGGATGGGCTCATCGTTCAAATCGGGTCCTTCCTCGCGGAGCGGCCGGCTCGCCCTGACCCCATTCCGAGCGAAGCCGTAGATCCCGACGTGCAAGTCTCGGTCGCCGAGCTGGATGAGGCGCCGTCGATCGATCCGCCTCCTCTCGCACTTGTGCCGAGGGAAATCGCCGACGGCCTCCATACGCTCGATCTTCAGGGGAAGACGTGGCGTGTCTTCGTCCAAACCCGCCGCGACGGCAGCCGGATGGTCGTCGGGCAGCCGGCAGAAGCCCGCGACGAGATTATGCGCGAAGGCGCCGCTCACGCGGCGGTGTCCTTCGCCGCGCTCATCCCATGCCTGATGGTTCTGATCGCGCTGGTCATCCACTACAGCTTTCGCCCAGTTTCGGTTCTCACCGAAAAATTGGACCGCGAAAGCGACGGGACGCCGTCGAGACTTCCGGACAAGGGTCTTCCGGATGAGCTCCGACCATTCATTCTGGCCATCAACCGCCTCATCGGACGACTTGCGGACCGGCTCGATCGCGAGCGCCGCTTTATAGCAGACGCAGCGCATGAATTGCGCACTCCAATAGCCGCGCTGACAGTTCAAGCGCAGAATCTGGAGAACGCGCCGAACGAAGCGGACCGAATAAGGCGAGCGAACGAACTGAGGACGGGACTTCGCCGGACCTCGCATCTTCTGGATCAACTACTCGACCACGCCAGATACGCGGTGGGATGGGCGAGTTCGAGCAAGACTGTCGACATTAGCGCAATCGCAAAATCGACAGTGGCGGACCTTCTTCCGCTCGCGGAGGAGAAGGCGATCGATCTTGGCTTCGTGCGTGCGGACAAAGCCCGCGTCCGCATAGCCCCCGCCGCCTTCGCGACGGTCGTCCAAAACCTTGTCGGCAACGCGCTTGCGTATGTTCCCGAAGGCGGACACGTGGATGTCGCCATCGCCGTCACCGACGGCCGCGCGACGTTCTCAATTGACGACGACGGGCCTGGAATTCCCGCCGATGAAATCCCTGCGATTGTGGAGCCCTTCAAGCGCGGAGCCTCAGCGATGGCCCAAGGGGCCGGTCTCGGCCTCTCGATCGTGGACCGGATCGTGCAAGCCGCGGGCGGGCAGCTCGATCTTGGAATCCCTCCGAACAGGCAGCGATGCGGGCTCCGCGTCACTGTCAGCCTGCCGTTGGCGGCCCCCCGAACCATTATGCGGTGAGACGGGCGCCGGATTGACAGCCCGGTTCGCGCCGGTCAGGCATTGCGCGCCATGCGACCGCGCCGTGACCTGCAAAGCCGTGCGTTCCTGCTCGCCGCGGCGGCTATCTTCGGCCTTGCGCGGTCGCCAGACGCGGCGAAGGCCCAAACTCCCGACGCCGGCGCTACGGCGGCGCTTTTCGAGCAACGCTGCGCAGCCTGCCACGCGGACGCGGCAGAGCGTGCGCCGACCCAGGCCGCGTTGAGAGCGATGTCTCCAAGTTTCATCGTCGATGCCCTCACCCGCGGCATGATGAAGGAGCAAGGCTCGGGCCTCACCGATGACCAGCGCACGGCGCTCGCCGAATATTTGACCGGCCGCAAGCTTGGCGTCGACGCGCCGATGGCGGGGAGATGCGTCGGCGCCGCGCCGCCGTTTTCTCTGGACGGGCCCATGTTCAACGGCTGGGGCGCTGATGTCGAAAATTCGCGGTTCCAGCCGGACCCCGGCCTCGCCGCCGTCGATCTGCCGCGGCTCGAGCTCAAATGGGCGTTCGGCGTGCCCGGCGCGATCCTGATGTTCGGCCAGCCGACAGTCGCGGGGGGCCGCGTTTTCATCGGCGGACAGAACGGTCACGTCTACGCGCTCGAGATGCGGACCGGCTGCTATTTCTGGGACTATCGGGCGAGCGCGGGCGTAAGGACCGCGATTACCGTCGCGCGCGTCGGCGAGCGAATGGTCGCCCTGTTCGGCGACCGCCGCGGGCATGTCTACAGCGTCGACGCCGCGACGGGTGAAACGATCTGGAAGGCGGCTCCCGATGTCGAACCCCGAGCGGCGATCACCGGCGCGCCGGTCCTGTTCGAGAACAGACTCTATGTTCCGATCGCGAATGGCGACGGCGCCACCCCCGGCGACTCGAGCTACGAATGCTGCAAGGGGAGAGGGGCGGTTGCCGCGCTCGACGCGGCGACCGGCGACGTCGTCTGGAGAACCTACACGACCGCCGAGGCCACGCCGCAGGGCCGAAACGCTGTTGGGACGCAGCTCTACGGCCCTTCCGGCGCCTCGGTATGGTCGGCCCCAACGATCGACGCCCAACGGCGGCTTCTCTATGTCGGAACCGGCGACAACCACTCGGCTCCGGCGACCGAAACCAGCGACGCCGTCCTCGCACTCAAACTCGACGACGGCAAGATCGTCTGGTCAAAGCAATTGCTGGCCGGCGACATCTGGAACGGGGCCTGCGGCTACGCCGACCACACGAATTGCCCCGAGCCGCATGGGCCGGATCAGGATATCGGCTCGTCCGCCAATCTGATCGGGCTCGGCGGAGGGAAACGCGTCCTCACCGTCGGTCAGAAGTCCGGCATGGTCTGGGGGCTCGACCCCGACGACAGCGGCCAGATCGTATGGTCTCGGCGCGTCGGGGACGGAGGCCGCCTCGGCGGGGTTCAGTGGGGAACGGCCACCGACGGCAAGGCGGTGTTCGTCGCTGTCTCGGACATCAGAAGCCGCGCTTACGCTCCCGGACGGCCGGCTGGCCCCGATCCCGAGGCCGGAGGCGGGCTTTTCGCTCTCGCCGCTGCGGATGGCGCGGTCTTGTGGCGCGCGCCGCCCGCGAACGCCTGCGGGACCGCTCCCGATTGCAGCCCGGCGCAGTCGGCGGCGGTCACCGCGACGCCGGACTTCGTTCTGTCGGGCTCGGACGACGGCCACATCCGCGCCTATGCGACCGCCGATGGGCGCATTATCTGGGATTACGACATGGCCAAGCCGTTCAAGACGGTCAACGAGGTTGAGGCCAGTGGGGGCGCCCTCGACGCCGCCGGGCCCACGGTCGCAGGGGGCATGATTTTCGTGAACGCGGGATACGGCCTGTACGGCAAGAGGCCGGGCAATGTGCTCGCGGCCTTCGCGCCGGCGCCGTGAAAGGCGCGGCGAGCGCCCTCTTACACAATGCGGCCCTCATGGCCCTTCCAGTAGCGCTCGCGCAGCGCGGCCTTCATCAGCTTGCCGGTCGGCAGGCGCGGCAGCTCGGCCTCGAAATCGATCGAGCGCGGGCATTTCAGATGGGCGAGACTGGCGCGGCAGAAGGCGAGAAGCTCGGCCTCGATGTCCGGGCCGGGCTCGACGCCGGGCGCGAGCTGCACCACGGCCTTGACCTCCTCGCCCATCTCCGCGTTTGGGACGCCGAACACGGCCGAATCGGCGACCTTGGGATGGGCGGCGAGCAGGTTCTCGCATTCCTGCGGATAGATGTTGACGCCGCCCGAGATGATCATGAAGGACGCGCGGTCGGTGAGATAAACGTATGCGTCCTTGTCGACGTGGCCGATGTCGCCGAGCGTGCTCATTGTACCGTCGGGAGAGTTAGCCTCGGCGGTCTTGACCGGATCGTTGAAATATTCGAACGGCGAAGCGGTCTTGAACCAGAGCTTGCCGGTCTCGCCGGCCAGAACCTCGCGCATCGCGTCGTCGAGAACGTGGAGCTCGCCGTAAACCGGCCTGCCGACCGTGCCCGGATGGGCCAGCCACTCGGCGCTGTCGCAGAGCGTCATCCCCATCGCTTCGGTGGCGCTGTAATATTCGAGGATGATCGGACCCCACCAATCGATCATCGCCCGCTTGACCGGTACCGGGCAGGGCGCGGCCGCGTGGATGGCGACCTCGAGCGACGAGAGATCGTAGGCCCGGCGCGCCGCTTCGGGAAGCTTAAGCAGCCGCGAGAACATGGTCGGCACCAGCTGGCTGTGGGTGACGCGATATTGCTCGACGAACGCAAGGAAGCGCTCGGGATCGAAGCGCTCCATGACAACGACCGTCCCGCCGCGCCGGATCGTCCCGCCGACGCCGGCCATCGGCGCCGAGTGGTAGAGCGGCGCCGGCGAGAGGTAGATCTGGCCCTCGCGAAATCGCCAGAGGTTGAGCCGCGCGGCAATCGGAGACAAGGGTTCGGCGGGCGACCGGTCGGGCAGCGGCCGCAACACGCCTTTAGGCCTTCCGGTCGTGCCGGACGAATAGAGCATCGCCGCGCCGAGCGACTCGTCGGCAATGGGTGTCGCGGGACAATCAGCGGTCACCTCGGCGAGATTGGCGACCCGCGTCCCCTCGCCGGGCCCGTCGACGATCAGACAGAGCTCGACGCCGGGGCAGTCGGCAAGCGCAGCAAGCGCGATCTCACGTTTCGCCTGAGAGGTGATGAGGACCTTCGACAGGCTGTTGTTGACGATATAGGAGAGCTCGGGCGCGGTCAGATAGGAATTGACGCAGGTGTAGTAGAGCCCCGAGCGCTCGCCGGCCGAGCAGCACTCGACGAACCGCGCATGATTTTCCATGAAGATCGCATAGTGATCGAGCCGCCTGAGGCCGGCCGAGCGCAGAAGATGGGCGAGCCGATTCGCCCTCGCTTCTAGCTCGCGATAGGTGATCGCTTCGCCCGATCCCGCCATGATGACGGCCGGCTGATCGGCGCGCGCGACCGCGTGGTTGCCTGGGTACAGCGTTCCCTCCCGATTCGACGGCGCCGGCAAAAAACCGCGCCCCTTGTCCAGAACGAGGCTGGAGCCATAGGCAATCAGGGCGGGGCGTTCAACGGCTGAGCACCGCGATCAGGTTATCCACCCCGACCGGCGAGATGCGAAAGAGTCCCGAATAGGGTTGGCTGAACTCGAGGATCATGTAGACCGCGCTCGCAACCGCGATCGAGCCGAACGCGACCGCGGCGAGGCTCACGACATTGAACGGGTTGAGCAGGCCGAAGCCCAGGAACAGAAGCGCCGACCAGCCGACGACCACGAACAGCAGCAGCTTGGGCACCGGGCTCGCCAGTTGGCGGCTCATGAGCAGCGTCGTTTGAATGACCTGAAGGAATATTGGCTTCGCGGTCGCAATGAGCTCCCGTTGCGCGTCGTCGGCAGGTTTGAGCTGAGAGAAGAAAGACGAGATATTTTCGAGGTCCGCGCGCGCCTGCGCATAGGGAGCAAGCCCGGTAGGCCTGCCGCCCCACAGCCGCTCGCGCGCCCGGACGACCGCGTCCCGTAGCAGCTCGCGCCCCGGGCGGGCTTCCGGCCCATACCGCTCGAGCGCAAAGTCGGCCTGAAGGATAGCCGGCCCCAGCGCCTGCGACACGGTATTCTGGTTGGTATAGACGCCGTAGCTCGTCCAGACCAGGAGGCCGAGAACGAGCGCGAGCAGCAGCGTCACGAGGCCGATGATCGACCCGACCATGCCCTTCGAATCGGCGACGACCTGCGCCGGCAACAGCCATTGCAACAGGAAGCCGATGAGCCCGCTCGCGAAGGTCAAGCCGGCGACGATCACGGTTCTTGCGAAGGGATTCACGCGTTCGCCTCCCTTGCCGCGCGCACTGACGCCGGTCGTGGCGCCAGCCCGAAGGGCGCCGACTCGCGCAACGCGCCCGGAGCGGAGCTTATACGAAAGCGTCCGGGAGTTCATGCCTCTGCGGCTGGAACCCAGATTGCCGAGTCCCCCGCCGCCCCGCTCTACCGCCCCTGTGACCCGCTCGGCCGCAGTGGGCGTTATTTCACATGCACCGCAAGCCAGACAGTTGGCTCGTCGGCGTCGGTCCAGTCCACGCGATGGCGCACGTGCGGCAGGATTTCGAGGTAGCCGCCGGGGCCGAGGATTCGCGCCGCAGCCTCGCCTTCGATCGGCACGCCCGCCGAGCCGCTCAAAACGACGAACCATTCCGTCCAGTCCTGGTCGTACCAGAAGCCATCGGGGCTCGCCTGCCCGGTCGAGACGATCCGCTCGATGCGGGCGCCGCCGGGCAATTCGGCGAGGACTGCGGTCTCCTCTTCCTCGAGACGCGCCGGAACGCCGGCGAACAGGTCGCCGCTTTTCAAGCGATCGCCGCTCACGCCTGGCTCTGCGCGCCGGCCTGCTCGACGCGGATCGAGGTCTCGATCTTCTCCTCGCCGCCGCCGCTGTGGGCGGAACGGGCGGTCGCGCCGTCCTGGCCGTCGAAGCCCACCGCGACGCGAATATAGCGGTCGTCGGGGCAGATCGGCGCGGTCGCGTCGAAGGCGACCCAGCCGAGGTCGGGAATGTTGGCCTCCGCCCATTCATGCGCGCCGGCGAATCCGGACCCTTCGCCCGCCACGCGATAGCCGCAGACGAACCGCGCCGGAACGCCGAGAAAGCGCGCGCAGGCGATGAAGATGTGGGCGAAGTCGCGCCCCCGACCACGCCTCAGCGCGAAGGCTTCGACCGCGGTCCCGGCGCCTTCGCTTTCGTCGGCGTGATAGGCGATCGCATCATGGAGCGCGTCCATCAGCCGGTGCATTGAATCGAGCGCATCCGCCGAACCGCGAGTCGCCTCGGCCGAGAAGCCGCGCAGCGCGCCGTTGATGTGCGCGAGCGGGCTTTCGCGCAGATACATTTCCGCCGGCAGCGGCTCGATCGCGCCCCTGACTACGCCCGTCGCGTCGCTGGTCTCAACCTCCCCTGCGGCCAGGATCGCCAAGCGCTCGACGAGGCCGTGATGCGAAAACGAGGTGACGGCGTTGCCATGCGCGTCCTCGGTTTCGCGCAGAGCGCCGTCGGCGTCGACGTCGATCCGCCAGCGCAGCACATACTGGCTGTCGAAGGACAGCGGCGTCAGCCGCAGGATCTGGTTGACCGTGCGGGCCGCCGGGGAAAAATGATGGATGATCTCGTGCGAAACCCTGATCCGCATGTCGCGACCGGCGCGGCCTTTCTCAGGTGAAGAGATATTGTTCGGAGATCGTGTTCGAGAGGCGCGCGTTGTCCTCGATGAATTCGGTGATGAACTCGTGCAGGCCGCCCTGGAAGATCTCGGTCATGCTCGATCGCTCGAGCTTGGCGTACATCGCCCGCGCCAGGCGCTGGGCGACGCCGCTGCGCCCGTCCTCGCGGGCGAGCGAATCGAGCGCGCGGTCGATGCTCTCGTAGCAGGAGATGAGGGAGCGCGGCATCGCCGGCTTGAGGATGAGGAGGTCGGCGATCAGCCAGGGCTTCACCCGGTCGCGATAGACCCAGTGATAGGCGGTCGCCGCGGAGACCGCGCGCAGGATCGCGACCCACTGGAAGTAGTCGAGCGGGCCGCCGACCGTCTCGGTCGAGGGCAGGAGCAGATGATATTTGACGTCGAGCAGGCGCGCCGTGTTGTCGGCGCGCTCGACGAAGACGCCAAGCCGGTTGAACCAGTAGGCGTCGTTGCGCAGCATCGTGCGGTAGCACGAGCCGTCGAAATCCAGCGAGGCCTTCTTCACATAGTCGAGGAAGCGCATGAGCTCCTCGCGGTCGAGCGAACGATTGCGGCCCCGGCTGGTCTCGAACCGCTTGAGCTGGAGCCAGGCGTCGTTGATCGCGGTCCACGTCTCCGCGGTGAGCGCGGTGCGCACGGCGCGTCCAGCGGCGCGCGCGTTCTCCAGGCAATTGCGGATTGAGGACGGGTTGGCGAGGTCGAAGGTCAGATATTCGATCGCCGCCTCCTCGTCGAGCTCGCCGTGTTTTTCGACGAAGCTGTCATAGGCGCCGGCGGCGTTGAGCGCACCCTCCCATTCGCCGACCCTGTCGCTCTCGGTCTTGGGCAGATATTCGAGTCGAAGCGTCGCCTCGATGGTGCGGGCGATGAAGTCCGCCCGCTCCATCGAGCGGGCGAGCCAGAACAGATTGTCGGCGGTCCGCGCGAGCATCTCTGTCAGGCCTGGCCTTCGAGGTCGTCGACGATCCAGGTGTCCTTGGTGCCTCCGCCCTGGCTCGAATTGACGACCAGCGAACCCTCCTTCAGCGCGACCCGGGTAAGGCCGCCCGGCACGATGCGCACCCCGTCGGCGCCCGAGAGCACGAACGGCCGCAGATCGACATGGCGCGGCGATACGCCGCTCTCGAACGAGGCCGGGCATGTTGAGAGCGCAAGCGTCGGCTGGGCGATGTAATTGTTTGGATCGGCCAGGATCTTCGCCCCGAATTGCTCGCGCTGGGCGGCGCTGGCGTGCGGGCCGACCAGCATTCCGTAGCCGCCCGATCCGTTGACCTCCTTGACCACCAGCTGATCGAGCCGCTCCATCACGTATTTGAGCGAATCCGGCTCCCGGCAGCGGTACGTCGGCACGTTCTTGAGCAGCGGCTCTTCCGAAAGATAGAAGCGAATGAGGTCCGGTATATAGCTGTAAATCGCCTTGTCGTCGGCGATTCCGGTGCCGATTGCATTGGCGATCGTCACATTGCCAGCCAAATAGGCTCCGACGAGTCCCGGCACGCCCAGAACCGAAGCGGGATTGAAGACCAGCGGATCGAGAAAATCATCGTCGACCCGGCGGTAGATCACGTCAACGCGGCGGGGGCCGAGCGTGGTGCGCATGAACACCTGGTCGTCGTCAACGAACAGGTCCCGGCCCTCGACCAGCTCGACCCCGAGCTTGTCGGCCAGGAACGAGTGCTCGTAATAGGCCGAATTGAACGCCCCCGGGGTGAGGATCACAATCGTCGCTTCTCCACCGTTGGGACGCGGCGCGACTGAGCGCAAGCAGGCGAGCAGCTGGTCGGGATAGTCGTCGACCGGAGCGACGCTATGGCGCGCGAAAAGATCCGGCAGGAGCCGCATCGTCACTTCGCGGTTCTCCAGCATGTACGAGACGCCCGAGGGCGTGCGGGCGTTGTCCTCGAGGACGTAGAACTCCTCGTCGTCCACTCGCACGATGTCGATGCCGGCGATATGGACCCAAATGTCGTGCGGCGCGCGCCGGCCGATCATTTCCGGCCGATAAAACGGATTGCGCACGATCAATTCATGCGGGACGATCGTCTCCTTTAGGATCGCCCGCGGCCCGTAAACGTCCTTGAGAAAGAGGTTGAGCGCTTTCGCCCGCTGAGCGAGGCCGGCCTCGAGCTTGCGCCATTCCACGCGCGAGATGAGGCGCGGAACGATATCGAACGGGATGAGCCGCTCTGCGGCGTCCTTGTCGCCATAGACGCCGAAAGTGATGCCGATGCGCCGGAACATGTATTCGGCCTGCGCCCGGCGAGAGGCGAGGAGTTCAGGCGGCGTTTCCTCGAGCCAGCGCGCGACCTGGCAATAGAGCGGCCTCGTCGGACCGCCGGCAATTCCCATCTCGTCGAACGCCGCCATTCCGCCTACCCAAAACCCTTTTCCCTGCGCCGTCAGGCCCGAACGACGCTCCGTCCCGGAGATCCCCCCGTCGCAACTTCCGTGCCGTCGTGGCGAGCTCGCGCGAGCGCCGCCGCGCCGCTCATTTCGGCCGCCGCCGGCCATGCGGCGAAATCCGCTTCGATCTCGAGCGCGTCGGCCAGCCGGAGCCGGAACGCCTCGCGCGAAATCTCGACTGCGCCGAGACTCGCCAGATGGTCGGTCCAAAACTGGGCGTCGAGCAGCCGGAACCCGCCGGTCCTCAGCCGCGCGAACAGGTGGACGAGCGCAACCTTCGAGGCGTCGCGGGCGCGGTGGAACATACTCTCGCCGAAGAAGGCGCCGCGCAGGCTCACGCCATATAGGCCGCCGACCAGCGTGTCGCCCTCGTAGGCCTCAACTGAATGGGCGTGACCGGCCGCGAACAATTCGCGATAGAGCCGCACAATGTCATCGTTGATCCAGGTCTTCTCGCGCTCGGCGCACGCCCGCACCACCGCTTCGAAGGCCCGGTCGGCGACGACCCGGTAGCGGTCCGACCGCACCGCCTTCACAAGGCTGCGCGAGACGACAAGTCCGTCGAGCGGAAAGATTCCGCGCTCGTGCGGCTCGACCCAGAACAATTCCTTGGCGTCCCGGCTCTCCGCCATCGGAAAGACGCCGATCGAATAGGCCCGGAGCAGGATGTCCGCCGTGAGCTCGAATTTTCGCGGCGCGGATTTCATGGCCGCAATCGTGGAACCCTCGGCGCCACCCGTCAAGCGGCGGGCCGGGATCGTCTGGGGCGATGTTGCCTCGGGTTGCAACTCATGTATGCTGAATTTTCTCAATCTTCATACGCGCCGATTGCTGGGGCGCGCGGAGGCACGGGCGTCGTGGAACGAATCACGATCAGCGTATCCGACGAGTTCGCAGCCGAGCTCGCCGCCTTCATGGAAAGCGAAGGCTATGACAACCGGTCCGAGGCCGTCCGCGATCTGGCGCGTCTCGGACTCAACCGCGCCCGCGTCGATCACAGCCTGTCGGGCGATTGCGTCGCCACGCTCTCCTACGTCTACAACCATCACACCCGCGAGCTCGCCAAGCGGCTTACCGACGCGCATCACAACCATCACGGCGAACAGGTTGCGACGATGCACGTCCACCTCGACCATGACAGCTGTCTCGAAGTCGCGGTGCTGCGCGGCGACGCCGCGAAGGTGCGCGAGTTCGCCAAGACGATCGTCGCCGAGCGCGGCGTCACGTACGGCGAGATCAGTTTCGTGCCGGTCTCGATCGACGCCGCGACGCATGCTCATGGCGGCGCGCCGCACCGACACGCGCACACTCATCCGAAGATATAGTTGAGCGTTTGCGGGGATATTGCGAGGACGCGGGAATGGGGAAGTACGTCTCAAGCCTCTTCAGCGACGGGGGCGCTAATTTGCGGGCGAAAATCCTCGCCCTCTACGCGCTCCTGATCGCCGCCAATGTCGCCGCCTGGCTTTGGGCGTTCGCGGCTTTCCACGACTACCCGATCCTGCTCGGAACTGCGATGCTGGCCTACACGTTCGGCCTGCGCCACGCTTTCGACGCCGATCATATCGCCGCGATCGACAACGTGACCCGCAAGCTGATGCAGGAAGGCAAGCGGCCGGTCGCGGTCGGTTTCTTCTTCTCGCTCGGCCATTCGACCATCGTGGTCCTGCTCTCAATCGCGATCGCGATCACCGCAACCGCGCTTCAATCGAAATTCGACAACTTCACCACCGTCGGCGGCGTGGTCGGAACGCTGGTGTCGGCCTTCTTCCTGTTCGCCATCGCGATCGCCAACATTCTCGTCCTCATCTCGATTTACCGGACCTTCCAGATCGTGAAGGGCGGCGGCAGATTCGTCGAGGAAGACCTCGACCTCATGCTGTTAAAGCGCGGATTGATGGGCCGCATCCTGCGCCGCTTCTTCCGCCTGATCGAGCGCAGCTGGCACATGTATCCGCTCGGCGTATTGTTCGGCCTCGGCTTCGACACGGCGACCGAGGTCGGTCTGCTCGGCATCTCCGCGACGCAGGCGGCGCAGGGCATGTCGATTTGGTCGATCCTGGTCTTCCCGGCGCTGTTCACCGCGGGCATGTCTCTCATGGATACGACCGACAGCGTGCTGATGGTCGGCGCCTACGGCTGGGCGTTCGTGAAGCCGATCCGTAAGCTCTATTACAATCTGACCATCACCGCGGTGTCGGTCGTCGTCGCGGTCGTGGTGGGCGGACTCGAAGTGCTTAACCTGATCGGCGACCAGCTTGGCCTCACCGACGGAGGCGGCTTCTGGGGCGCAATCGGCGCGATCAACGACAATTTCGGCCTTCTCGGCTACATCATTGTCGGCATTTTCGTGCTGAGC
>Ga0335076_10005538_pt1 | contig 12751 bp, 9 predicted proteins | sample Lox_Sample_25_FD_206717 | JGI IMG/M metagenome (GOLD analysis project Ga0335076, IMG submission 206717) | Soil microbial communities from Loxahatchee National Wildlife Refuge, Florida, United States - Lox_Sample_2.5 | ecosystem: Environmental > Terrestrial > Soil > Wetlands | place: USA: Florida...
TCAGAACCCCATCTAACTTTGTCATCCTGAGCGGAGCAGTGAGGTGAGCGACAGCGAGCCTCACTGCGCAGTCGAAGGACCCCTACACCCTCAACGCATTGCCGGGTCTAGGGGTTCCTCGCCGCCGCTCGGAATGACAAAACCTTGGTGGGTTTGCCGCTGCCCCACCATCCCTTGTCATCCTGAGCGGAGCAGTGAGGTGAGCGACAGCGAGCCTCACTGCGCAGTCGAAGGACCCCTACACCCTCAACGCATTGCCGGGTCTAGGGGTTCCTCGACTTCGCTCGGAATGACAAGACTTATGGGGTGTTCCGCACCCCATCTAACTTTGTCATCCTGAGCGGAGCAGTGAGGTGAGCGACAGCGATCCTCACTGCCCCAAGGCCTCTCAAAGGACAGGGCTTTAGCCCCTGCCTGCCCCCACCCACTCCTCAATCCTGCTTCTGACTCGTATTCTGCGCGGGAAGCCGCCGCGTCACCAGAAAACTCCAGACCACTTCGTTCGCATTGAAATCCTGACTCGTCTTGCCGACCGTATTCTCCGGCTCGTACTGCTCGCCGCCCGGCCACGTGTTCCCTCCGCCTTTCACCGAATACAACTCCACCTGCGCGTTTTCCTGGCAGCCGTCGAAAGTTTCCACTTTCGTCTGCATCCCGCCCTTGCCGTGCTCGGGAAGTTTGCTGTGCACCGGCTTCTCTCCGCAGCGGTCCAGCTTCGCCCATTCCTTGGCGCTGTCTTCTGCAGAAATCGTTTGGAACCTCCCATCCTTCCCGGTCCCTCCGTCGTACTTCACCACCGGATCCGAGGTTCCATTCACCATCACCACGGGAACCGGTCGCGACGGCACGCAGATCATCGTCTTCGGCATCGCTGCCCCAACACTCGCGATCGCGGCCACCCGGTCGCTCAAGTTGCAGCCCACTCGCAACGCCATGAACCCGCCATCCGAGAGTCCCGCAAAGTAAATCCTCGACATATCCACCGTCGACTGGGTTGATAGTTGATCAAGCATCTTGTTGAAGAACTCCACGTCATCCGCGCGCTCCTGACGCCTTCGCTGTCCCTCTTCTTGCCGCGGTGTCTGCTGCGGCGGTGGAGGTGGCAGATACCCCGGATATCCCCAGCGCCGACCATACCCCCGCCGATACACTCTGCGCTGCTGCGGCGCCGTCACTCCCACGTTCCAATGCCCCTGCATTGCGTTCGGATACACCACGATAATGCTGTCTTTATCCGCCAGATCGTTGAAACGCGTCAGGCGCTCCATATCTTCCGCCTGCTGATTCGGTCCATGCAGCAGCACCACCACCGGATAATGCTGTTGAGCGTCGAACCCTTTGGGTAGATGTACCAGGTACGTGCGATCGGCCTTATCGACCGTCACCGTCTCTTTCGTGTCTTGGGCCCATACCGCAAGTGACAGCAAACCCATCGCACAACCGGTCACCAAAACTCCCGTACCCATGCTCCACAACCTTGATCTCATGCTCACTCCCGATTTCTTATTAGAACCTAACAGCTTCTTCCCTGGCCCGGAAGCGCAAGCTCCCCGGCACCTGCGTCCCATGGGGCCAAAATTTTCTGGAACTTCCCCGCTTCCGTCAGCGTACTTTCCTGTGGACAACGAATTCACCTCCGGACGCGCACCTCGCGGTTCCGGTCAAGGAGAACAACCATGGAAGGCCTCACCGGTTTGGCAGCAGTGACCATGTTCCTGGGTATGCCCACGGCGATTTTAGCGATGTACACCTTCTATCGCGTGCGCAAGCTGCGCACCGATGAGAGGCTGGCGGCGATTCAGCGCGGCGTGAACGTGCCCATGGAGCCCGAGCTTTCTGAAGGGGCCAAGTCGCGCCGCTCCGGCATCCTGTTCATCGCGGGTGCTGTCGGATATATGCTGACCTTCTCCATCATCGCCCGCTATGAGCCAGATGCCATGATGGCGGCTGCCTTTGGCGCCATCCCCTTCACTCTCGGGCTCGGCTATCTGCTCGATTCCGTACTGATCCGCCGCGACGCCCGCGCGTCTTAGCTAGGTTGGATGCCCCATCCTCGAACCGGGGTGCCCTGTGTGATGTGGGTGGGTAATGGCGTGAGTGGATAAGTAAGTCGGTGGGTAGGTAGGATTAAGAGGGTGCCCCATCCTAAACGTCGCGCCCTTTGCGACGTTTAGGGTGGGGATTCGAAGCACTCGAGGAAAATCGGTTTTGAAAAGACGCGGGCTTCAGCCCGCGAACCCTACTCCCCCGTCAAAAACTTATACTGCCTCTCATTCAAGGGCACCACGCTCAACCGCCCCTGCCGCACCAGCGGAGACTCCGAAAACACGTCGCTCGCCTTCGCCTCGGCCAGCGTCACCGGCTTCGCATTCGCGTTGCCAACCTTAATCTTCACCTGCGGATTCCTCGCGTCTGACGCGTCCACCGACACCACCGTCGCCGTGCCAACCGCGCTCTTCTCATCGCCGGTGTGATAAATCACCAGCCGCTCCCCCGGCTTCATCGATCGGAGATTCTTCAAGGCCACCGGATTCGATACGCCATCCCAGATCGTTGTCTTTTCCCGCTGCAGGTCGGCATAGGAATACGTGGACGGCTCAGTCTTCAGCAAATAATCCATAGTTCCCCACTCTTGCGATTTCAGTTGGTGATCAGTTTGGTTTCTTGTCTTGATCGGCTGGCGGCGCTTCTTTAGATTGCGCGCCCGAATCTTTCTTGTCGTCGTAAACGGAGAACTGCCCCTGCGGCCGCTTCAGCTTAATCGTGAATTCCATACGCGGCTTGTCGACGTCGAAGTCTTCTCCGTAAGTTTGAAAGCCCTGCGCCAGCACCTGTACCCGCAGTTTCCCGTACGGAATGCCGTCGAAATTCGTCTTACCTTCGGAGTCGGTCTTCAGCTCCATGCCGCCTTTTCCCTGCCTGCCGTGGTCGTTCACAGGATGCATGATCACCGCCGCGTTTCTCACCGGCTTCCCGTTATCGTCCTTGACCACTACAAAATTCAGCCATGATGTCGGCTCGTCGTCCTTATCCTTCTGGGCGAACACGGCCCCCACCGTTAGCAGCATCATCAATGCCAGACCAGCAATTACAGTCCTTTTCATGGAAATCATTATTATGCAGAAGGCCGCAGCCTGTCACCTCATTCGTTGCGAATGAGCGTTGATGCGACCTCCGATCTCAGCCGCCGCCGCTCTCGCGCCACCCTGGACGTTCTACAATTCCCTGCGTGAAGACCTGGGACGTGATCGTGATCGGTGGCGGCGTCATCGGCCTCTCGCTCGCCATCGAACTGCGCAAGGGCGGGGCCTCTGTACTGGTCGTCGAACGCGGAGAGCCCGGCCGCGAGGCCTCTCACGCCGCCGGAGGCATGCTCGTCGATTCCCCGCTCGAAACTGCGCCTGCCCTGCAGGAACTCGCGATGGCCAGCGCTCGCATGTATCCCGAATTTGCTCACGAATTGGAAGTGGAATCGGGAATGAAGGTCGATCTGCGGGATTACGGCACGATCCTGTTTCCCCATATCGAACAGGACGGCATTACTGAACTCCGGGCCGCCGCTGTTAGCTTGGCGGATCTGGCAGAGATAGAACCTGCGTTAGGTACACCTTCCAACCAGGAAGAACTCGAAATGAAGGTCAGCATATACCTCAAAGAGGCAGGTATCGATTCAAATCCAGACACATTCGCCGAAGTGAGTACAGCATATCTCGGAACTGCATTCTGCCTAAAAGAGCGCAGCGTCGATCCTCGCGCCCTCACTGCCGCAGCACTCAAAACCGCGAAACATCGTGGCGTAGATTTTTCCTCCGGCGATCCCGTCACAGCCGTAAACATCACTGACAGCCACGTCACCGGCGTGACCACAACCAAGACCAGCTTCCTTTCTGCCAAAGTCGTGAACTGCGCAGGAGCCTGGTCGTCACAGGTCGGTCCTCATGCGATTCCCACCCGCCCCGTCAAAGGCCAAATGCTGTGCCTCGCCATGCCATCGCGCACTCTCTTGAAGCACGTAATCCGTTCTCCGAAGGCATATCTCATCCCTCGCAGCGACGGACGCCTGCTAGTCGGTGCCACAGTCGAAGAAGCCGGGTTCGACAAGCGCACCGTCCCGGAAACCATTCAGCGTTTGCATAAGGCCGCCATCGAACTGGTCCCGCAACTCGCAGGTGCACGCATCCTCGAAGACTGGGCTGGCCTGCGTCCCGGAACTCCCGACGCATTGCCGATTCTCGGCGCGACTTCTGTTCCCGGCTATTTCGTCGCTACAGGTCACTTCCGCGATGGCATCCTGCTCGCTCCAGTCACAGCTCGAGTCATGGCCGCAATGATCGAGGGTCGCAAACCGGATTATGATCTAAGCGCCTTTTCCCCAGCCAGGTTTGCGTAGCATCGAGGTGGAACTTCTGCTGCACACAATTCGTTTAGTTTGTTAGCCGTCATCCTGAGCGGAGCCGCTTTTCAGGCGGAGCGAAGGATCTCCCGTGGAACAACGCCTGACCAGGTAGCCGAGCGCCGTCAGAGATTCGTATCAGGGAGGCGCATCGCGCCGCACAGGTTCGTATCAGGACGTAGCACCGTCGCGCCGTACAGGTCCGTATCAGCGCGCGGCTTCAGCCGCGCCGTAAAGGGCCCAATCACGACAGGGCTTTAGCCCCTGAGAACCGAGAACCTTTGCACCTAACCATCGATAACGTCAGCAAACAATACCACGGCGGAACCTGGGCTCTGCGCAACTTCACGCTTCAACTTTCTCCCGGCATTCTCGGATTGCTCGGCCCCAATGGCGCCGGCAAAACCACGCTCATGAGCATCCTCGCGACCATCACGCGCGCCACCGAGGGTCGCGTGCTCTGGAACGACACCGACGTCGCCGCCAATCCCGATTCTCTCCGCGCCACGCTCGGCTACCTTCCTCAGGATTTCGGAGTCTACCCAAATCTCAACGCCGTCGAGTTCCTCGAATACTTGTCTGCGGTCAAAGGCCTCGACCGAGCCTCTTCCCGCCGTCGAATCGACGAACTGCTGAATCTCGTCAACCTCACCGACGTCCGCCAGCGCCCGCTCGGCGGCTATTCGGGAGGAATGAAACAACGTGTCGGCATCGCACAAGCGCTGCTCAACGATCCCAAGCTGCTCATCGTCGACGAGCCAACCGCCGGTCTCGATCCCGAAGAACGCGTGCGCTTCCGCAATCTGCTCTCCGAACTCTCCGGCGAGCGCATCGTGATCCTCTCAACCCATATCGTCTCCGACGTGGAAGCAACCGCGACCGACATCGCCTTGATCTCGCAGGGCACACTCGTCGCACACGCCGCGCCCGAAGCGCTGCTGCAAAAAGTCGAAGGGAAGGTCTGGGAGTGGATCATCCCCAGCAACGATCTCAACGCCGCACGCCAGCGGTATCTGATCAGCAATGTCGTGCGGCGCAGCGACGGCGTCCACGCGCGCGTGCTCGGCAACTTGCCTCCCGCAGGAGCGCAACCTGCCACGCCCAACCTTGAAGATGCTTACCTATACTGCCTGTCCCAGCATCGCGGAGGCAGTCCCGCGTGAACCCCACTCGCGTGCTCTACCACATGATTCGTGCCGACTTCCTCGAACGCGTGCGCCGCTACAGTTTCCTCGTCACACTGGCGGGATCGCTCTGGCTCGCCTACGCGGTCGCCGCGGAAAAGCTCTGGATCGTAGTCGGCGATGGCTATCGGGGCGTCTACAACTCAGCCTGGATCGGCGCCCTCATGGCCGTTTCCTGTTCAACCTTTCTTTCCCTGGTTGGCTTTTACATCGTAAAGAACTCCGTGCAGCGTGATCGCGAAACTCGCGTTGGGCAAATTCTCGCCGCGACCCCGATGCGCAAGGATTTCTACACCCTCGCAAAAACACTGAGCAACTTCGCGGTGCTCGGGTGCATGGTCTTCATCCTGATGCTGGCTGCGATCGTCATGCAGCGGATGCAGGCAGCATCGCAATCATTCTCGCTCTGGCAACTTTGGTCGCCCTTTATCTTTCTCACCCTTCCCGCGATGCTTCTGACCGCGAGCGTCGCCGTACTATTCGAAACCATCCCGTTTCTGCGCGGCGGCCTCGGCAACGTCATCTACTTCTTTGCCTGGACGGCCATCCTCGCCATGAGCGTCAATGGTGTGAACGATCCCACGGGATTGCAGCTGATTTATGCCAGCACGCGCAACACTCTGATGCCCATCGATCCAAGCGTTGCGGACCACTTCAGTTTCAGCCTCACCATCGGCGGCGAGCGCGCCGTTCGGACGTTTCTGTGGAACGGAATTGACTGGACGGGAACGATCCTGCTGATGCGCCTGTTCTGGATCGCCATCGCAGCGGGAATCGCTCTGCTGGCTTCCCTTCTGTTCGATCGCTTCGATCCCGCCAGGTCGTGGCGCAGGTCGAAAGCCGCACCGGCCGCTCGAACACCGGATGCAACTGTTCCGGAGACAGACAGCCCGCTGACGTCCTACCCTTCCACTGCACCGGCGCTCCCTCCGTCTCAGCTCACGGCCGCAACCAGAACCAGTTCACCGCTGCGATTCGCGCCCCTGGTCGTCTGCGAGCTTCGGCTCATGTTGAAAGGCCAGCGCTGGTGGTGGTACGTATCCGCCGCTGGCATCCTCGTCGGTCAACTGGTCGCACCAGACGCTGGAGTTCGCGCGGGATTTCTCATTGCCTCTGGAATCTGGCCCATCCTGCTGTGGTCGCAGATGGGATGCCGCGAACGGCGTTGGTCCACCTCAGCTTTGCTGTTCTCCTGCGAGCGCAGTCTGACGCGCCAGCTTCCCGCGCTGTGGGCTGCGGGATTTTTGCTCGCGTTACTCACCGAAGCCGGATTCGGCATTCGTCTCCTGCTTGCCGGAGATTGGCACAGCCTTGCAGCATGGCTTGCGGGTGCGGCATTCATTCCCAGCGTGGCGCTCGCCCTAGGCGTTTGGAGCGGCGGCAGCAAGGCGTTCGAGGCGCTCTATACCATCTGGTGGTACATGGGACCAGCGCACCAGATTCGCGGCATCGACTTCATGGCCACGACCCCAGCCTCAAGCACTCCAGCCACCTATGCGATCGCCGCAGCGTTCCTGCTGACGGCCGCATACTGGCGTCGACGCCAATTGCTGGGATACGCGTAATTTTCCGTTGAATTGGGTGCCCCGTCCTAAACGTCGCGCATTTTGCGACGTTTAGGGTGGGGATTTTGGAATCTCATCCTGTAAGTCGGTGTTGCGAACGGACACTTTCCACGGCAGCATGTGGCCTTTCATCGCGCTATACTGATTCGTTTCCTCCGAGCCCAGATCCGCAATTCTGCGTTCTCGCCGAGATCAACAGAAAGGACCTTGTATGGCCTCTCCCGCAGTCGATTTTGCCCGCTCCAACCAGCAACGATTCTTAAGCGAACTCAAAGATCTTCTCCGCATCCCCAGCGTCAGCACTCTCGACGAACACAAGCCCGACATTCAGAAAGCAGCCGACTACGTGGCGAACGAAATGCGCCGCATCGGAATGGAAAATGTCGAGGTCATTCCCACCAAAGGCCATCCGCTCATTTACGCCGACTGGCTGCATGCTCACGGCAAGCCAACCGTTCTTTGCTACGCGCACTATGATGTGCAACCCGCCGAGCCTCTCGACGAATGGCACACTCCGCCATTTGAGCCGACCGAGCGCAACAACAATCTTTACGCGCGCGGCGCGGTCGACGATAAAGGCCAGCTCTGGATGGAAGTGAAAGCCCTCGAAGCCCTCATGCAGACTGGTGGCGGAAAACTCCCCATCAATGTGAAGGTCATTTTCGAAGGCGAGGAAGAAGTTGGCGGCGAGTCGATCGCCGAATACATCCGCAAGCAGAAAGCTAAGCTGAAAGCCGATTTCGCCTTGGTGTGCGACACGGAACTCTTCGCGCCTGATTTGCCCACGTTGTGCGTCGGCCTGCGCGGACTGGTGTACACCGAAATCGAAGCCTACGGCGCCAAGACCGACCTGCACTCAGGAATGTACGGCGGCGCAGCGCCGAATCCGTTCTTCGCTCTCATTGAAATGATCAGCAAGATGAAAGACGCGAAAGGCAAGGTTCTGATCCCAGGGTTCTACAAAGGCGTGAAAGCGCCGACCGCAGCCGAATTGAAGGCCTGGAAGCGGCTTCCGTTCAAGGAAGAGGAATATCGCAAAAAAGAAGTTGGATCGAAAGTTCTCACCGGCGAACCCGGATACTCAGTTCTGTATCGCACATGGGCCCGTCCAACGCTCGAAGTGCACGGAATGCCCGGAGGCTTCATCGCCGACGGCGCGAAGACCGTCATTCCTGCGAAAGCAAAGGCGAAGGTTTCGATGCGGATGGTACCGAATCAGGATCCGGACGACATCCTGAAGAAGTACATGGCATTCGTGAAGAAGCACACGCCGAAGGGCATCGAGACGAAAGTGAAAGTGTGGAGCAAAGGACCGGCATGCGTCGTGAGCACCGATAACAAGTACATCGAGGCCGCAACCCAAGCCCTGCACGACACGTTCAAGAAGGATACAGTGTTCATCCGCAGCGGCGGGTCGATTCCAATCGTGACTGATTTTCAGGACGTGCTGAAGATTCCAAGCGTGATGATGGGATTCGGTCTTCCCGATGACAATCTGCACGCGCCGAACGAGAAGTTCCACATTCCGAATTTCCATCGCGGAATCGAAACCATCTGCCGCTTTTTCGAGAAGCTGGGAGGCTGATGCTCGTGGCTTCGGGCGCTACTGCATTTCGTGGCTGAGGCGCAAGACTCTTGCGAAAGCCGGCTGCTACGGCGCCGGCACTACTTTCCCACTTCTCGCAACAACGACGAGAAGTGGGGAGGCCCAGGGCTTTTGCCGGGCAGGTGAATGCTAACCGAAGGCCTGGTACGCCTTCCAGAACTCGGGCCATGGCAAGCGCGGCGAGCCGCACAGGAAAATGTCGGGGTGGTCTTCGCTTTCTTCGTTGTGAACACCTTCGGAGTTTGCGTTGTGTCCAATGAGCCGGCATGCGGTAAACATGCGGTCCGCATAGTTCTTTCCGTGGCCAAGAACGATCAGCGTTGTTGGTTGCGGGTCGGGATATCCGCGCAGCCAGGCTGAGTTCGTGCCGCTGATTGGCAGCGGAAGGTGATACGCCGGGCCCAGAATCTCGATGGCGCCCTGCTCGCCATAATTTCCCACGACGATGCCGACGTGCTCACGCTGCTCGGGCGGCAGCGAGTCGCGGATTCCGGCGACGTTCTTGACGAGTTCATCCCAACCGATTTCTTCCCGCAGATCGCCGTTGCGCTTCAAGGCAAAATTCTTCAAAGTACCGCCCGAGGCTATGGGCAGAATCACCGCGCACATGTAAACCGCCGCCTGCACGATGGCAACAAAGTAGACCGCTTCGATAACGCGGCGCTTGAGCTTCGAAAGAGACGACACCCAACGCTCGGCGACGACGGCCCCCATCGCCAGGAGCATGGGATACGCGGCTCCAAGGTAGTAGCCTCTTCCCTTCCCGACGACGTAGAGCGCGAGTGGGACAAGGTACATCCACGCGAGCATGCGGTAGCGGCGGTCGCGCAGATAAGCGATGAGCCCGGCGATCCATAGCGGAGCGGCGAACAAGTTGGTACATATCCGGATCTGTTCGAAGAAGAAACCTCTGGCGCGGCCTTCGCCGACATCGCGAGTATGGATGTGCTGGAGGAAGTGCAGCGAAATGAAGTCGTGCCTGATTTGCCAAATCAGATTCGGAAGAAAAATCAGGATGGACAGCGCCACCCCGAGCCAAAGCCACCTGCTTTTGAGATGGCGGCGAGCCGGCGAGAGCAGGACTCCGGCGACAACCCCGCAAACGAAAAAGCCCATCGTGTATTTTGTCTGCATCCCCAAACCGATGGTGGCGCCGATGGCGAGCCACCAGCGCGGATCGTCGGATTTCAAAAGACGAATCACGAAATAGGCGATCAGCACCCACCAGAGATTGTCGAAGGTGGTGTATTGGAATTCGGTGCCTTCGAACAAAGCGATAGGTGCCAGGGCCGCCGTGAGGGCGGCGGCGATTTGGGCGAGGCGTCCACCGCCCAGTTCGCGCGCCATCAGCCCTGTGATGACGATCAAGCTTGCCTGCGCCAGCACTGATAACAGTCGCAACCCGACCAGCGAGAGCCCGAAAACCGACATTCCGATACGCTCGACCAACGGGGTAAAAGGTGGGTAGGCAACAAATCCCCAATCGAGATGGCGAGCATCGCTCAGGGTTTGCAGTTCATCGCGATGAAAGCCGTAGCGGCCGTTGGTGAGCAGGTGTACGACAAGGATCGCGGCGGCGATTCCGAGAAGCGGCCAGTTGTCGGCGGAAGTGGACTGGAACGGCGCGGATTTGGCTTCGCCCGAATGCTCTAGCTTGACGGTCCCCATGAAAAGTCCTCCCCGGCGGTCTGTCTCTCGGTGCTCTCGCTTTCACACAATACGCTACGCCGACGGATCTGGTTCCCCGTTCCGGCAGCGGCATGCGCTCCGTGCTATGCTCGATTTCAGTTGAGGCGATTTGCGGGCGTGAGCGGAAGCCGGCAACCGAAATCCCGAAAGGAGTAAGGGATCTGCCTTTTGCATGCGGATTCTGACTCGCTACATCCTGCGCGAAGTGACGGCGCACGCGTTAATCGGCGCGGCCATCTTCACCTTTGTCCTCTTCACCCGCGACCTCGGACATATTCTTGAGTTGGTCGTTCGCGCCAGCGCGCCCCTGCCCAGTGTCGCTGAAATTTTCTTTTTTACCGTCCCCCTGGCACTGACCTACACGGTGCCGATGTCGGTCCTGGTTGGAATTCTAATTGGCCTCAGCCGTCTCGCTGCCGACAGCGAGGTTACCGCCATGCGAGCCAGCGGCATGGGGGTGTGGAGTTTCCTGAAGTCGCTTTCAATTTTCGTGATTCTCGCCTGGCTCATCGCCCTGGGAAACGGGCTGTACGTCGCTCCCCGATCGCAGGCCGCACTGGCTCACCTCGAAGAACGGTTGAAAGGGTCGCAGGTTTCGTTTGAGATTCAGCCCCGGGTCTTCTATGAGGGATTCCCGAAATACGTTCTCTATGTGCAGGACGTGAAGAGCGCCCAGGGAGCAGCGTTGTGGAAGGGCGTCTTCATGGCCGATCTGACGGAGGCCTCGAACCCGCGTATCACGCTGGCCAAGGAAGGCATTGTGGTCAGCGAAGGGCCGGATCGCCTGCATCTGCACCTCGTCGACGGGTCGTCGCACGAGACGGATCCAAAAGACTCGGGTCACTACCAGATCTCAACATTTCAGCAGACCGATATTCCGATCGAATTGCCTTCAACGGAGAGCAAGACGGATGAAACGCTTCCGGCGGGAGTGATGAGCACGGTGGCCCTCGAAAAAAAGGCGAGCCGCAGTGATCCGGCCACAGCGCGGTGGTATTGGATTGAGTTTCACCGGCGCTTCGCCTTGCCTACAGCCTGCCTGGTGCTCGCGCTGGTAGGCATTCCACTTGGATTGTCGTCGAAGAAAAGCGGCAAGTCCGGCGGATTCGTGCTGACAATCCTGCTGGTATTCGCCTACTACGTGATTTCGCTGATCGGAGTATCGCTGGCAAGGCAAGGAACCGTGGCGCCCTGGTTCGGCGCCTGGCTGGCGGATTTCGTATTTCTCGCCCTCGCGCTGTTTCTCCTGCGGCAGGCCGAGAGGCGGCCGTTTGAATTCTCATCGATCCGGCCGATTGCCAATCCCCTGGTTCCGAGGCAACGAGCACCCTTTCTGCGCAATGGGCGGCGCGAGAATGCCTTTGAACGCGCCTCGACCCGCTTGCGCGTATTCCGTGCCAGCTTCCCTACCCTGCTCGATGACTACGTGCTGCGCGATTTCTTCGTATACCTGGGGATGATCCTGTCGACATTCCTGGTGCTGATCATCGTGTTCACGCTGTTCGAACTGCTGGGAGACATCTTGCGCAATCAGGTGCCGGCGACGGTGGTGGCCGCCTATCTGCTCAACGTGGCTCCGTACCTGCTATACAACGTGGCGCCCCTGGTGATGCTGCTGGCGGTGCTGGTGACCTTCGGCCTGATGCAGCGGTCAAACGAAATTACCGCGATCAAGGCGACCGGGGTCAGTATTTATCGGGTTGTGGCTCCGGTGATCGTTGCGGCGGGGCTGCTGGCGACGGCGCTGTTTCTGGCGGACCAGTTTTACCTGCCGCACACCAACAAGCGGCAAGAGGCACTGCACAATCAGATCAAGGGTAAGCCCGCGCAAACCTATTTGCGTCCCGACCGCAAGTGGATTTTCGGCCAGAACAATGACATCTACTACTACCAGTTCTTCGATCCCGACCGCGATCAATTCGGCAACGTCACCGTATTTCAGCTCGATCGCAAGAGCTTCACCATCACCCGCCGCGTACACGCCGAGCGCGCGCATTGGGAAGAGACCCTGAACCGCTGGGTTTACGAGCAAGGATGGGAGCGGTCGCTGAACACGTCTGCGATTGCGAACTATCGGCCCTTCGATGTCGCGACGTTCCCGGAATTCCCCGAAACACCGCCATATTTCAAGAAAGAAGTGAAGCAGTACACGGAGATGAACTACGAAGAGTTGCGGGCCTACATTCACGACCTGCAGCAGAGCGGATTCGACGTCGTACGCCTGCGCGTGCAATTGAACAAGAAGCTATCGTATCCGCTGATCACGCTGATCATGGCAATTCTGGCGATTCCCTTCTCGTTGTCCGCAGGAAAA
>Ga0335076_10005539_pt1 | contig 12751 bp, 11 predicted proteins | sample Lox_Sample_25_FD_206717 | JGI IMG/M metagenome (GOLD analysis project Ga0335076, IMG submission 206717) | Soil microbial communities from Loxahatchee National Wildlife Refuge, Florida, United States - Lox_Sample_2.5 | ecosystem: Environmental > Terrestrial > Soil > Wetlands | place: USA...
CAGGATGACAGAGATTTTTAGAAGAACGCTGGTCGAAATCGTTCGTATGTCGCGATACCGCTGGTTCACCACCTGTCATCCTGAGCGGCGTTGTTTGCCGCGAAGGACCTATACATTTTCGCCGGCGCCGGGCAAACTGCATAGGTCCTTCGCTTCCCTCAGGATGACAAAGGCTCTTAGAAGAGCAAACGTGCGTTACAGCTCCCAGGCTGGGGTGAAAAGCAGTGGCGGAAGAAATGGTCGCTAGAGCCTCGCCGCCACGATCTCCAACTGCATTCCAGGTGCTACCGCCGTCAACACGGTCTCTGTCACCGCTCGCTGACTAATCTTCGCCCCATGCACTTCCACCAGCGTCGCCGCCTGAATTGCCGGGTACTCCTCTCGCGCCGCAATCATTGCTGCCAATGCTACCTGTAGCGGCGACAGGCTAGGATTGAACGCGACACTCTCGATATAGGACCCACGATAAATTCTCCCTCGCTTCGTCCGCAGCGCGACTCCTGACGGAGACTTCGAATACGGCGCATACGATTTCCGCATCGCCTCCAGCGCCGCCAGACTCATCTCATCCGTCTTCGGCGAAACTAAGGACAGCGAGTTCCCGCGAACCGGAAGCGCCCCATGCTTCATCCCCAATGCCGCCGGTCCAAAGGCCTCCGGAAGAATCTCCGACAATTTCCTCGCCCCATGTTCCGGAGTGAGTATCACAATCTCTCCTTCCGGAGCCATCTCGTCGATAAACTGCCGGCAATGTCCGCACGGAGCACCCCCGACAGCCAGCGCCATCACGCTGTTCTCACCGTGCATGTAGGCGTTCGAAAGTGCCGACTGTTCGGCGTGCACCGCAAATCCCAAACATTGGTTCGGGATCTCGATGTTCGCCCCGGTGTACAGCGCACCGCTTTCGCCGCGCACTACCACCCCGACATGGAAATTTGAAATCGGTGCCCGCGAGTAACTCTGCGCCAGTGGCAACAACGCCAGCATCAATTTCTCGACGCTCATGTTTTCGTTCCGCGCCAACGCTGCTAAGTCCCTTGGCTCGATTCGCCCACTGTACGCCGAGTCCTCAATTAGTTCGCTCAACGACTCCAGCGAAGCCTCAGTGAACTTCGGCAGCTGCTTGCGCAGTTCCCCATTCACCGCGCCCGCTCCAAACAATGGCAGCCCAGTCAGTGTCACACCCAAGCCTGCCGCACCCAAAACCCCCAATGCCTCCCGCCGCGTGATCTCTGTATTCACCTTCGATCGCTCCTGGACGTCTCGTGGTCGATTGGAAGTTCCATGCTACATTTTCTTCGCGAACTTCGCGCAACCCCGGCGTTCTTGGCGGTTATGCCGTCGTACGAAACTAGAGTATCGCGGGCACCGAGCGCAGGGCGGTTCCGCTCGCTGGACGGTTCTGACCCAAATCACTTCTCGTCCTCAACCTCATTCCCATATACCGCGGTTGCCGCTGGAACTTGTTTGTCCTTCTTCGGCTTCTTCGTTGGATACAGCCGCCCCGCGCTGAAGTGTCCCCGATTCTCTACGTCGTAATTCTTCGGCAGCGGGGGAATCATCGCCGCCCCTCCCTCGATCTGTCCGATCCTGCTTAGAATGATTTCCGCCCGTCCGTCGTATATCTTTACCGTCCCACGAATCTCGATCACTCGCCCTACGAGTTGCCGCACGTCTCCCACATCTTTCAGATCATGGCCGAAGACCACCACGGTGAACGGACACGCCAGTTGATCCTCGCAAAAGTCGACGAAGTGGACGCCTCCCCTTCCCACTTTCACGCGCACCACTTTCCCGGTGACACACTTAGTTTCGCCCACATGCTGATCGGCTTGTTGAATAGGAATACAGTCTGAGCAAAAAAGAAGGGAAGCACTCTGCAACAGAAAACAACTCAACCCAAGGAGAATTCGGCGGCGCATGCCCCGATCTTAGGAGTTATACGCCTGCCTAGTCTGTGATGGTGCAGGAATTAATTCGAGTGTGGTTCCAGAATGAAACGGTACGGGCTCGCACTCCCCACTGAGGTCGCGAGAAGGAGCGAGCCCGGAAGCCCCTTAATGTTTTACTTGAAGGATTTGACGGCCGCTGCTTCGTCGTCTTTTACGTCGAAAACCGTATACAACTTCGTGATTTGCAGCAGATCGTTCACCTTCTTTGTCAGCTTCAGCAACTTCAACTCGCCGCCCTGGTTCTTGGTGGTGGTGAACGCGCTCACCAGCTCGCCGATCCCTGAGCTGTCGATGTAGTTGACATCCGCCAGATTCAGCACGATCTTCTTATTGCCCTTCGAGAGCAAATCGCGCACCAAGTCGCGCAAGACCACGCTGCCTTCACCCAGCGTGATGCGCCCGCTGCAGTCCACAATCGTGACTCCATCCACCTGCCGCGTACCGACTTTCATTGTCACCGGGAAGCCTCCTTGCCGCCCGCGGTTGCCCCGTGGACGCGCTTAATTAATTTGAGTTCTGTTCCTGTGGTGGACGGCCGTATCTCCACGACGTCCATAAAAGATCGCATGAGAAAGATTCCGCGGCCCGACGTCTTCAACAAATTCTCCGGCGCCAACGGATTCGGGATCTTGCTTAGATCCATGCCAGGTCCCTGGTCGCGGATCGTGATCACCAAATCTTGTTCGGTTCGTTCAAACGCCAAGGTCACTTTTTTTTCCGGGGAGTAGGCGTTTCCGTGCAGCACGGCATTGACCGCGCCTTCCCGTACCGCCATCGAGATCTGCATGACCTCGTCTTCGCCAAATCCGAGTTCCGTCGCGATCTTGGTCGCTTTCTCCTCCGCGCTGTCGATCGTCTCCAACGAGGAGTCGAGCGTATAAGAGACCCGTTGCTCGGTCATGGCCATGAATGAAGTAGTTTGAGTATAAGCCGGAGACGGCTGGAATGTCCGCACATCGCCTCCCCAGCCTCGCCGGACGTATATTCCAGCGAATGCGACAGTTTGCCTGTCGCATGGCCGAGTTGTCAACGATTTACGCCGTTGAAGCGAAGTTCAAGATGAAGACGCGGCGAGAAGATTCAGCAAAACCGGGTTGCCCGCCCTTGTCCGGGCGTTTTGCTCGAAACAGGGTGAGCCTTCCGAATTCTTCGTAGCCTAGGTGCTTCCTCAGCGCGCCTTGCGGTAGAGAGCCCGATTTTCATGCCGTCACCTATAATCGACCGTCGTGCGCCAATCCCTCACCGGCAAGCAAAAGCTTCAACGATTCTTCCTTTGCATCCTCGTCACCTTGATCGCCGGTGCGGCCTTTACCTGGATCACCGATTTCACTATCTTCCGCGTCCGCGTCGCCCTCAATCGCAGCCCGTACGGTAACGTCCAAGTCGATCACTACTACGCAGTCGCCCAAAAGAACGGCAAGACGCAATTCATCTTCGACCCACCTGCGCCCCAGTCTTGCGTCAACGCCATGTTTCCCCACTCCGGATTCCAACCCTGCTGGTATCTTCGTCGGCACCCAGAACAACGCACTAACATTTGAATTCAGTGGCCGGTGGTCGGTGGCCAGCCAAATATCTCTCGATTCCAAAGGGATGTGCTTTTCTTCGCGCCCCATGCGCTTCCTCCGCAGGCTTAGCGGTAGAGATCTTCGCCCTTCGGACTGATCAGTAGCCACCGGTCACCGACCAGTGCGTTAAAATGTCTGCCCATGGGCAAATCTCTATTCGCCATCCTCTTTCTCACAGCGACCGTTTTCGCTGCTAACGCGCCCCAAGATGCCCGTCTCTCCCGCGCGTACCGCTTCCAGCAAGGCGGATGGACCTACGTCCATCTCGAAGGTTCTCCTTCCGATGTCGGGTATCAGCACGGCTATCTACTCGCCGCAGAAATTCAAGACGCCTTTGAAGCTATCAAACTTTATGACACGCATCAGTCCCAAAAAGACTGGGACTTCTACCGTACCGCGGCGCGCACCATGCTCTGGCCCCACATCGACGCCGAGTACCAACAGGAACTCCAAGGCATTGCCGACGGGGTAAAGGCCCACGGAGTTAACCTCGACCTCTACGACATCGTTGCCCTCAACGCCTTCGAAGAGACCATGGACTACTACCTCCCGTGGCTCAACAAGCAAGATAAGTCCGCGAAGAATCCCAAACTCGCCGCACCGGGCAATTGCTCCGCTTTCATTGCGACCGGCGGTATGACCAAGGACCACCAGATCGTCATCGCCCACAACAACTGGACCAGCTATCTCGCGGGTGAACGCTGGGTCGTCATCTTCGACATTCAGCCCGAACACGGCAATCGCATCCTCATGGATGGATTCCCCGGCGTCATCACCAGCGATGACGACTTCGGCATCAACTCCGCCGGCATGATGATCACCGAAACCACCATCACGCAATTCGAAGGCTGGGATGCCAAAGGCAAGCCGGAATTCATGCGCTCGCGAAAAGCCCTACAGTACGCCAATTCCATCGACGACTACGTCCGCCTGATCAAAGAAGGGAACAACGGCGGCTATGCCAACGACTGGCTCATCGGCGACCGCAAGACTGGAGAAATCGCCTACCTCGAACTCGGCCTTAAGAACACGCCGCTCTGGCGCACCAAGGACGGGTATTTCGTCAGTTCCAACTTCGCACGCGATCCCAAGGTCATTGCCGAAGAAACCACCTTCGACCCCAACGACAAGTCTTCCAGCCCCAACGCCCGCCACATTCGCTGGGAACAACTAATGAAGGAATCAAAAGGGAAGATCGACGTCGAAATGGCGGAACGGTTCCTCTCTGACCACGCCGACTCATTTGAGCCGTCCAGCAAAGTTCCCAACGAGCGCGCTCTCTGTGGTCACGTTGATACTTCATCCCGCGGCGTGAAGGAATGGGCATGGGACGCCTATGATCCCGGAGGCGCGGTGCAAGGCAAAGCCGCCGACAGCAAGATGGCGGAAAAGATGAGTTTCGTCGCGCGAGCGGGCCATCCTTGCGGTGAAGATTTTCTTGCCGACAAATTCCTGGACCAGCATCCAGAGTATGCCTGGCAAAAGCCGCTACTCAAAGACATGAAAGCCGGCCCCTGGACCACCTTCACCGCCGGCCAAAAAGAAAAATAACTGCAGCCGCGGACCTAGGTGTAAATGAGAACCACGTGGTCCCGGACCCTTTGGTCCGGGACCACCGCCGCGCGGAAGGCGTATCCTGTCTGGTCACCAACGACGCTAACATGGCGAACCTGTGCAACCCGGACTGCACGAATCTACATGCCTTCGAGCGACTCCGGATTGTCCTCGCGCTGCTGATCACTTCAATCTACCTCTCAGCGCAGACCGCCCCGAATCCCCCGACCGACACATTCGAGGGCAAACCGCGAGTTGCAATCATCAGCGACATCGGCAATGAACCAGACGACCAGATGTCCTTCGTGCGCCTGCTCGTCTACTCCAACGAATTCGACATTGAAGCGATAATCGCCACCACATCCACTTGGCAGAAAGCCGCGATCCACCCGGAGACGATGCACGCGCTGATTCACGCCTATGGCGAAGTGCAACCGAACCTCATGCTGCACGCCAAAGGCTGGCCCACGGCCGACGAACTCGATCACCACGTCTTTCCCGGCCAAACCGCATTCGGCCTCGCTGCCACCGGAGAAGGGAGGTCTTCTCCAGGATCTACTGCTCTGGTTCGCGCCATCGAGCGTGACGACCCTCGCCCATTGTGGATTTGCATCTGGGGTGGCGCCAACACTCTCGCGCAGGCCCTGCTCGATCTTCGCCGTGCGCACAACGACGAGACCATACGGACTCTTATCAGCCACCTCCGCGTCTATTCGATCTCCGATCAAGACGACGCCGGACCTTGGATTCGTCGTGAGTTTCCTGAGCTCTTCTACATCGTCAGCCCCAGCCGCCCCAACGCCGAAAATTCGTATCTGGCAACATGGACCGGCATCAGCGGCGACATCTACTACCGCAACGGCGAAGGCGCCGATGATCGCTCAGTCACCAACGAATGGCTCGATCGAAACATTCGTTCCAAAGGTCCGCTCGGAAAGCTGTACCCGCGATTCATGTTTATCATGGAAGGAGACACGCCGAGCTTTCTCGGCCTCATCCCCAATGGCCTTAATTCCTATCGGCGTCCGGACTGGGGAGGTTGGGGAGGCCGCTATATGTTTCTCCAGCCCTACGGCGAGACTCGCCCCATTTGGACACAAGGGGGAGATGAGTTCTTTCGCGTCACATCGCAAGACAACGTTGTCGGCATTGACGGCAGAACCCACGTTTCCGACCAGGCCAGCATCTGGCGCTGGCGCGAAGCCTTTCAAAACGATTTCGCCGCACGCATGGATTGGACCATTCAGGACTTCGCCCACGCCAATCACAATCCAGTCGCAGTCGTAAATGGCAACGCTGGAACCGCACCGATCGAACTCGAAATCGAAGCGGGCAAGACGATGAAACTCGAAGCGCAAGGCTCTAGCGATCCCGATAACCAAAGCCTCAGCTATAAATGGTTCGTATACGCGGAAGCGGGACTCACCGGCACTCACCCCGCTGACGTGACGATTACGGCCGACGATCAGCCCGTCGCAATCCTCCACGCGAACTCTCCTTGCCGGCCACCGTGGATTCCCGAGCTGGCTCCATGTCCGGGGACAGGCGTGGCCCACATCATTTTGGCCGTAACCGACAACGGCTCTCCACACCTGACTTCCTACCGAAGAATCATCGTAAGAGTGACTCCGCAGAGTCCGACCTCACTAAACACAGGCACACAGCGCTGATTTCCTCATGCGCTGACACTTACTTTGTGTAAGTTTCAACGAAGATTCCACGCGCGCTTACTCACCGCAGCGCGCCTCGCCGCACGTGATTCTAATCACTGCCGACAACAGAAATGGGCGTCACCCTGATCATGGTTTTCCATCACAATCAGGAACTTCACCAATCTAACCTTCGTACTTTCACTTATGCGGCGCTTTCTTGATAGTTTCAGCCAGGTCTTGAGTGCGATATGGGCGCACAAGCTCCGTTCGTTCCTGACCATGTTCGGAATTGCGTGGGGCGTCGGATCCCTGCTACTCCTGATTGGTCTAGGAGAAGGTTTTCGCGCCGGCACAAAGAAGAGTCTCGCGAACTTCGGCGAAGATTACATGCACGTCTACAACGGCCGCGTTCCGTCCGTGGGCCGCAATCAGCTCTCCTCCCGCCAGTACTATCTCAACTACCAGGACTATCTCGACATTCGCAATTCGCCGTACGTGCGCAACGCCTCGCCCATCATTTATCGCGGCGATCTTCGCCTGGTCAGCGAGTATGGCAGCAGCAATGGCTACGTTGACGGCGCCGAACCCCAGTTCTACGACATTCGCACTCAGCCCATCGACCAGGGACGCTGGATTAACTGGACGGACATTCGCGACCGGGCCAACGTCTGCGTAATCGGCAAAGAATTCGTTCGCATTCTTTTTCCCGGGCACCCTGCGGTCGGCAGCCGGATTCTCATCAACGGTGTTGCCTTTCAAGTGATCGGCACCATGCAAAGCATCGGCCACGGCAACAACGCTGAGCAAAACATGCGCCTGGTAATGCCTATCACTACGATGGAAGTTTATTTCCCCATGAAAGGAGAGGGGAACGCCAAAGCGCTGAAATATGTTGTCTATCAGCCCATCACGCGCGATCAGCACGGGGCCGCGAAAAAAGCGGTCCGCAGCATCATCGCCAGGAATCACAACTTTGATCCAAACACTCCCGACGCCTTCGACGACTGGGACTCCATTGCCACTGCCGAAATGGTTGGCAAGATTTCCGACGCGATGGACGCATTCCTGGGGGCCGTTGGCCTGGTAACGCTTGCTCTCGGAGCCATGGGAGTCGTCAACATCATGCTTGTGTCGGTCGCTGAGCGCACCCGCGAGATCGGCTTGCGCAAGGCTCTGGGCGCCACCCGCCGCAGCATCCTGTTCCAGTTCTTCCTGGAAGGCTTGATGCTCACCGCCATCAGCGGCGCTGTCGGGGTCGCTGCGGCTTATGGCACGACTCGCCTCTTCGGACTCGCACCGCCGATCGACGGCTTTGAACTGCCGCACATCTACCCGGCAAGCGCCGTGCTCGCGATGGGAAGCTTGGCCGCAGCCGGCATTATCGCCGGACTCTATCCGGCACAGCGGGCAGCCTTGCTGACTCCGGTCGAAGCGCTTCGCCAGGAGTAATTCATGATCCGTGCAAAAGACGTTTTCTCTGAAGCCTACGGCGCACTCCGGCAGAATCGCCGGCGTAGTGTAATCACAGTGCTGGGTATGGCTTGGGGAATCGCCACTGTGGTCCTGCTACTCGCCTATGGCACGGGCTTTTCCACTGCTATCGTCAACATCTTCAAATCCTATGCCAGCATGCAGGCCATGGGAGTTGCAGGCGGACGCACGTCCATGCAAGCCGGAGGCAACAAAGCCGGCGTGAACGTCCGCCTGACCCACGACGACGTCGATCGTCTTCTGACCAACGTCTCGCAGATCACCCGCATAAGCCCGGAATCTTTTTATGAAGCGCCCATCAGCTACGAGGGCCGTTCTTACACCTGGACGGTCGACGGCGGCCATCCCCCTGTGCAGGACATCAACAACCTGAAGCTCGATGTCGGCCGTTTCTACAATGCCGAAGACTTGCAGTTGCGCGCGCGCGTTTGCGTGCTGGGCTCCGAGTCCAAGGAAAAACTGTTCTCCGGCCGCTTCGCTCTAGGAGAGAGGATTCGCATCAACGGCATTCCCTACGAAGTGATCGGCGTTTTGAGGCCCAGGCCGCAGGAAGGCGAGAACAGCATCAATCGCGTCGTCTATGTTCCGTTCTCGACCATGAGCGATTTTCGCGACACGCGCTACATCGACATGATCTGGATTGATTTTCTGGGCTACGACTACGGCGCGGTCGAACGCTCGGTGCGCAACACTCTCGCGGCACAACACAATTTCCGCCCTGACGACAAACGCGCCCTCCAGGTCTTCACCCTGATGGAGCAGCTCGCGCAATTCGGCGTCATCACCATGGCTCTGCAGGTGCTCCTTGCTTTTATCGGTGCGCTAACCCTGGGCATCGGCGGCGTCGGCCTGATGAATATCATGCTCGTGAGCGTCACCCAGCGCACGCGCGAGATCGGCGTCGAGAAGGCCCTGGGAGCCCGCCGCTTCGACATCCTTGTTCAGTTTCTCACTGAGGCTCTAGCCATCACGCTAGTCGGCGGCCTGTTGGGTATCGCGCTTGCGTATCTCGTTTCAGTCTCCGCCGGGAACCTGACCTTCTACAGCGCGCTAGCCCAGCATGGAGAAGCGGGCGACATCCGCCTCATCATCTCTCCATCAAGCGTGATTGTTGCCACCGGCATCCTGGCTTTCGTTGGCCTGATCAGCGGAATGATCCCCGCCATCCGCGCCTCCCGGCTCAATCCCATCGAAGCCTTGCACTACGAATAGCCGATGGGTCCGAAGGTCTCGTTCTCATCCTGAGCGAAGCGAAGGACTCATGCATTTGGGGGAGGGTAGCTATGCAAATTTCGAATCGGCCGCGCAATGCGGTCCAAAATATCGGTCAGGCCGTGGGACGTTATTGCCTGCTAGCCGAGTAAACTACTGCGGCAGCCCCACTTTCTTCAACAAATCCACATATCGCGGGTCGGAACGCAACGAAATCAGGAAAGAGTTGTTCTTGATGTACTGCATGCCGTCCGACTTCTCCTTGACTCCCTTTTCTAGCCAGGCAAACGCCTCATCTTTCTCTCCAGCGACCGCGTAGGTAAATCCAATCACCGCCGGATCCTCGTAGCGCCGTTTGCTCAGTGCTTTTTCCTGTTCAGCCCATTCATGCAGGGCCGCCTTGCCTCCCGAACGGATATACACCTTGCTGACATCGTCATAAATCGCGATATATTCGGGCTCATGGGCCAGGGTGGCGCCGAGTTTCTCCTCTTGCAGCCACAAATCATACTTGCCCTGCAACACGTATACAGCTGCCAGGTCAGTGTGAACCGGTGCGAACCCCGCATCCATTTCGACTACTTTTTTGAACTGGTCCAGCGCACGATCGTATTGTCCTGTCATCGAATAGTGCTGCCCCAGATTGTCATTGGCCTTCAGGTTCAACGGATCTAGTCGCACCACCGTCTGAATCTCCCTCAGCGCCTCGTCATAGCGCCCCACGTTGGTCAGGTACAGCCAGTACATTCTGTGCGTGGGCGCCGAGTTCGGATCCAGTTCGATTGCACGCTTGAGTTCCTGCTCTGCATCGGCCCAATCCCACTCCGACATGTGAGAATCGCCAATAATGGCGTGCGCCTCCGCGAGGGATGGGTCGATCGAAAGCGCTTTCTGAGCCGCAGCCCGGGCCTTCGGTGCCGTCTCGCTCGGCTTCAGCGGAGCGTAGTCGGGTGCTATGTCGTAATACTGCCCCAAGCCCAGATACGCTTGCGCGAAGTTCGGATCTTTCTCGATCGCTTGCTGAAAATAATCGCGTGCCTTGTCCAGGGATTCCGGCGTCCGCTTCTCCACGTAGAATCGGCCCTTCAAATAGAGTTGATACGCCTCCGCGTCCCTCGTCCCTGCCTGCGCTGCCTGCTTCGCCCCCTCGCCCGTCAGCTTTTCCCGCAACCGTGACGAAATCGCTTCCGTAATGTCCGACTGCACGGCAAGTACGTCCGTCATCTTGCGGTCGTACCGATCACCCCACACGCTGTGATTGTTGCGCGCATCCGTCAGTTCGGCGCTGATGATTAACTGGTCCCCGTGCTGCGCAATCCGTCCCGTGAGCACGCCGTCCACCTTCAGCTCGCGCGCCGCTGCCAGCGGATCGACATCCTTGCCCTTGTAATGAAATACTGACGACCGCGACATCACCGCCAGCTTGGGCACCTGCGACAAGCTGTTGATCAGCCCTTCAGTCAAACCGTCGCTGAGATAGTCGGTATTGGCATCGTTGCTCGCATTCACAAAGGGCAGCACGGCTATGGATGAGATCTCATCCCCCCTCCCGCGACTGCGATACCAGAACACCGCAATAACAACCACCGCCAGGAGGACCACTATGGAGGCCACCACCGCCCAACGGCGCCCCGTCTGCACCGGAACCGTACCCGACGCTGCAGTCGCTTGCTGACCTGAGCTGGCGCGGCTGACCTGGCCCGCGCTCGAGCCTTGCGCCGTTGCACCCGAAACGTGCTCTGAGGCATGCGCCGCAACGTTCCGGCTGGAATCCACGTCGCGCTTTAATCGCTGCAGGTCGGTGCGCATCTCCGCCGCCACCTGGTAGCGCAGATTGCGATCCTTCTCCAGCGCTTTGTTAATGATGTCTTCCAGCCGCGGCGGCAAATCCGGATTCACTCGCGATGCCGGCGAAGGCGCGCGGTTCAGAATGGCCTCGAAAATCATGGCCGAACTCTCGCCCCGGAACGGTAACATTCCGGTCGCCATCTCATACAGAACGGCACCAAAAGAGAATAAGTCCGATCGCGCATCCACTTCGCGATTCTTCGCCTGTTCCGGAGACATGTATGAAATCGTTCCAACTGTTGTGCCGGGACTCGTCAGCTGCTCATCTTGGATCGTGCGCGTCAAGCCGTCAGGACTTGAAATGGCACTCCCTCCGCTCGCTGCCACCTTTGCCAGCCCAAAATCCAGAATCTTGGCGTGCCCGCGGTCAGTCACAAAAATATTCGCCGGCTTAATGTCGCGGTGAATGATTCCTTTCGAGTGCGCGGCATCGAGCGCATCGGCAATCTCGATGGCCAGCGAGAGGAGCGACTCGGTTTCCATCGGCCGCCCATCGATGCGATGCTTCAGCGTCGCCCCCTCCAGCATCTCCATCACGATGAACGGGCGCCCGCTGTCTTCTCCAATCTCGTGAATGGTGCAGATGTTGGGATGGTTCAACGCCGACGCTGCCTGCGCCTCGCGCTGAAACCGAGCCAGGGCTTGCGGATCCTTTCCCACTTCGTCGGGCAGAAACTTGAGGGCCACAAAGCGATGAAGATTCAGATCTTCCGCCTTGTACACCACGCCCATCCCGCCCCCGCCGAGCTTTTCGACGATGCGGTAGTGAGAAATGTTCTGACCGAGCATTGGGCTGCCATCTTAGGGCCGGCCACCTCGCAAGTCAATGAAGGCCAGCCAGGACAAGAGAATAGAGTCCAAGAAGAAATCGCTCGGGACTCGCCACCCAGGACTCAGGACTTTTTACGACTTCGTGACAACTCCGACACACAATTTGCGATATCACCCTTTCATCCCCCCGGCATACTCAAGCAGGAGACATTATGTCGAATTGGAATATTACTTATCGGGGCATCGTCTATCCCTGGCACTGCGATCACATGGGGCACATGAATGTGATGTGGTACACCGGCAAATTTGACGAAGCCTGCTGGCAATTACTCGCTATGGTTGGGCTAAACGCCTCCCGCTTCGCGCAGGACCGAACCGGTATGGCCGCCGTCGAGCAGCATATCCAGTACAAGCGCGAGTTGGGTGCGGGCGATGCGATCACCATTCAGTCCGCGCTCTTGGAGGTCAAAGACAAATCCATGCACATGCTGCACAAAATGTTGCACGACGCCAGCGGGGAACTCGCGGCGCTCACTGTTGTCGTAGGCGTTCACATCGATGCCACCATCCGCAAGGCCCTTCGTCTCCCCGAAGACGTCCGGCTGAGGGCCATCGCACTGAAAGAGCAGGAGATGTCCGTGCTCCAAGAAATCTGTGAATAACTCGGCTTTTCACCAGATGGAAGTCCATTGTCAAGTGTGAG
>Ga0335076_10005540_pt1 | contig 12750 bp, 21 predicted proteins | sample Lox_Sample_25_FD_206717 | JGI IMG/M metagenome (GOLD analysis project Ga0335076, IMG submission 206717) | Soil microbial communities from Loxahatchee National Wildlife Refuge, Florida, United States - Lox_Sample_2.5 | ecosystem: Environmental > Terrestrial > Soil > Wetlands | place: USA...
TGCCGCACACCTTGGAGACGGCCTCCGCAAGATGCGGGTCGGTGTTCCCGCCGAGCAGCATCTTCACCCCGGCCAGCTGCCAGATGACGTCGGCTGCGTCCGGGCCGTACCGGTCGCGCAGCTGCGCCGGGGTGTGCACCACCGGGCACACCTGGATGCCGTCCCCTGCCGCGGTGGCCAGCCACTCTTTCAGCGGGACCGCGGCGGTCTGGGTCACCTCGTCCAGCGCGAACAGCACCGGGTTGGGAATCCGGCCGTACGGGGTGACCGACCCGGCGAGACGGCAGTCGCGGTAAATCTTCTCGATCACCGCGCGGAACAAGGGTGCCCCGGACGTTTCCTCGCCGGACGAGATGAAATAGATGGTCCCGCAGGATTCGATCCACTGTTCGGCGTCGAAGCTGACCAGATCCGGGCCAGACACCATCCCCATCAGCCGGGGCGAGGTGACCCACGCGATTGCCTCCACCGCGAACGCGCGAATCGAATCCTGCGTCTTGCTGGACTGCTGAAGCGCGATAGCCGGGGCCAGGGTGTCCAGGGACGCCCCGGGCATGGTGCGGGCCTCCTGCACCTGGTGCTCGTTCAGCCGGGTCACCCACATCCACACGTCCGACATGTCCCCGCGGCGGATGGCGGCAGCATGCAGCAGGCCGGCCAGCGCCGAGCGGGCCATCCGCTGCCACTGCGCATCCTCACCGGGGCTGACCGGGCCGACCAGCGCGGCAGCGGTCTGCCGGGCAACCTCCGGGTCGGCGCAGTCACGCACGATGTCAACCCGGAACGTCGATCCGGCCCCGCCGATGCCTTCCGGGTTGAACACCTGCACCGGGCCCATGCGGGCACGCTGCCCCGAGGTGAGTTCCAGGACATCAGCGCGGGTCGTGCACGACACCGCTGAGCCCGGGTGGCACAGCAGCCTGTCAGCCAGGTGCCCGGACTTGAACGTGCGCGGCGGAGCCACGATGATCACGTGCTCCTCGCCGGGGACGTACAGCCGGCGCAGCCACATGCCCCGGCCGAGGCGGGTGGCGTAGTGGTGGGCACCCCGGGTGAACCGGCCCCGGAAGGTCAGGTCCCGCCGGGCCCGGCGCCCGTGCCACACCGCGGCAAGCCGGCCGAAATGGAGGGTGATCTCCCATTGGGAGGCGAACCCGGGGCCCGGCCTCATCCGCGCCCGGGTCCGCCACACCATCCGCCGCACCTGGTCACCGGACAGCACGGTGCACCGGATCAGCAGGGCAGGGATGAGCAGCAGCGCCAGGGCCAGCAGCAGCATGTCCTTGTCCGCGAGGATGTGCCGGGTCACGAGGCACCCCCGTTGCGGCGCAGCTCCTCGTAGATGTAGGTGCGTCCGGTGCCCGGCTGCAAGTCCGCGAACGGCGCCAGCTCGCCTGCCACCTGGCCCGCGGCGGCGCGGTTGCCGTACTGCTTGTGCGCCCGGTAGAGCACCAGGAAGCGGTCTTTCTTCGTCGGGAGCACCACCGGGTTGTCCTCGTCGTCCTCGTGGATGACCTCCAGCTCGACCACCCCGGGCACGGGTGCCGCGTCCAGGACCATCTGCCGCAGGCCCTTTGCGGTCTCCCTGGGCGCGAGCACGGTGCGCAGCGAGTACAGGGTGACGATGCCCAGCAGGCGCAGCGCGCTGAGCGTGACTATGCCCACCGCGGACCAGGCGGACGTCTCGGTGTCCGCGAGCACGTGCCTGCGGATGACCGCGACCACCCGGTCCACGACGACCGCGAGGAACAGCGGCGGCGCCACGTACGCGACCACTGAGCGGGGCGAGGCGATGTCGGCGGCCGCGTAGCCCATGCCCGCGGAGGCGAGGGCGCAGGCCACGATCAGGGCCCGCTCGGTCTTGCTGCCCATGCCCTGCATGGACAACGCCAGCGCCAGCATGGTGAAGATGACCATGCCCACGTCGAACATGAGCGCTTCGATCAGGCTGGCCGCATGCTGGTGCCGGGCCCGCATGATGTAGGCGAACTGGCCGGCGAAACTGACGAACCCCACGCCAGCGCCGAGGATCACCAGCCCCCGCGTGGACCACTTCAGCAGCGACCACCCAGGCTGACGGGGTTTGGTGTTTTTCTTCTCCGGGGCGAGCCGCCAGCGCACGTCGGTAACGCGGCGCTCGCCATGGTGGTTGACTTCTTCGATCAGCGGGTTGTTCAGGTTCATGTCATCTCCTGCCGACAGCTCAGGCTGCCTCGGACTCGATTTCACGTTCAGGGACGGGCTGGAGCACCGGCGAAGCCGATGCGACGCTCAGCGAAGCTGACCTGGGCATGTGCGTGTCGCACAGCCGGCCCCCCGGGTACAGGCGACCCTGGTCTGAGTCGCATTCGGGGACCATGCACGGGGCCAGGTTGCCGGCCGGCTCGTAAGCCCCGGCGAACGCGGGTGCAGGACGCTGCGGGGCAGCTACGCTGCTGCTCGCACGCTGCGCGTGCTCGGGGCCGTAGCCCTGGGACAATGCCCTACCACGCCTCGTAGCCGTTCACCGGGGCTGCATGGTGATGTAGTAGCGGACGCCGGAGCTGTCCCGGCTGGCCTTCGGCCCGCTGACGCGGAACACCGCGGCGTGCTCCCGCAGCAGCTCGATCACCGGGTCCACGTCGGCCTGCCACCGATCAGGCGGACCTCGATCAGCCCTGACATGACTGCCTCCGGAGCATCAGCCCGGCCTCGCGCCAGGTGACTTCCACCGCGCCAGCGCGGATCGCCTGCCAGCGCTTGCCCTCGGTCAGGTCGTAATGCGGGTGCCGGTGCTGCCGCGGTCCCTGGAACCAGCTGCGCCGCAGGCCGATGGACACGGCGAACCGGTGCAGTTCTTCCAGGTCGGTGCCGGGCGGGACGAACAGGTGCGACCACCGGACCGTGTACCGGCCCACCGTCGCGGGCAGCTGGGCGTCATCGACGTACACGGTCACGCGACCCGCCTCCTCCTCCTCTTGCGCGCGGCCTCGGCCCGGTCCACTCCGGCCCAGATGCCGTGTTCGATCCGCGCGCTGTCCGCGTACTGCTGGCACGCCATCCGCACCGGGCAGGCCGCGCAGTAGTCCATCGCCCTCTGCTGCTCGTCCGGGTCCTCGCTGAACCACAAGTCCGGGTCCTCCCCGCTGGCGGTGCACAGCCCCCCGGTAAACGCCCGGGGCATGCCCGGGGGGATGCGGAACACCACGCGCCCCGCCCTGCGGGGCCTGGGGGTCAGCTGGGGCTGCTCGCCGCGGGCGCGGGCCCGCGAGCGCCGCTTGGCTTCCGCGTCCCGTTCCCGCTTGCGCTTGCGCTGCTCTCCGGTCATGTCTGCACCCGCAATCCCTCGATGACCGTGAGCAGGTCACGGATCGTGTCCACGGCCAGGTCATAGGCGTACGGGTACGGGTCGGCGCGGTAGTCCGCGGACTCCCCGACACGGGTCCCGAACGCCGCGTCGAGCACGGCCAGGGGACCGCCGTCCCGGTCGCGTTTCAGTGGGGTGCGGGCCTGCTGGACGGCGACCCGCTGGCTCACGGTCAGCTTGACCGGGGGCCGGTCCGCCGGCGGGTGGAACGCTTCCCGCTCCGGGGTCAGCCTGCGCCAGAACCTCATGACGCCTCCGGCTCGTACTCGTTCACCCAGTAGCCGGAACCGGCCTGCATTTCCTGCTCGGCAGCGGCCATCCGGTCCCAGGACGTGGCATCCGAGTCCGTGTTGACGGCAGCGGTGTTCGCCTCGGCCGCGTCCATCGCGGCACGCTGCGCGGCAACATCCGGCCCGGTGGGGGCCGAGGGATGTGTCAAGGTAGACAACATCGGTCCTTTCATGTCGGGGCTGATGGCGGGGCCCGGGGTGTCTTGGCGGATCATCCGGGCCCTGCCGCTCAGCTGGCTTCTATCTCTGCGGTGTCCTCGAATTCGGTATAAGCCGCGACCGCGGCGCGGTGCGGGGCTGAGTCTTTCCCGTGGTCCCGTTCCAGGCGTCGCGCGTCGTGGACCAGCTCATCAAGCTGGGCCTCGTACTCGGCGGCCTTCATGCCCCGGCCTCCGGTCCCTCCTGGCGGCCTTCGGCAACCCAGTCCGCATATGGGTAGCAGCCCGGCCCGGGGGGCTCACCACCCCACGCCTCCCGTTCGGCTGCCAGCCGGTCTACCTCGGACCATTCGTCCGGCTCGCGCGTCCACGGGTCCACCCCGGGGATGTGGTCGAACGGGGGCAGGCGCTCGCCTGCGCACCGCTCGCTCAGGTCACCGTTGCGGGTGGGCTCGTGGTCCCGCTCCCATTCGGCCCATTCCACCTCGGACCAGTCCGGGCGGTACTCGCTCATCCCGCCTTCGTCGTCCACGGCCGGACCCGGGTCGTACTCCTCCGGTTCGTACTCACTCATACTCCGGCCTCTGGCTCGCCGTCCGGCTCCGCGTCGTTCTCCGCGGCCTCGGGGGAGCAGTTCCGGCTCGCGCATCGGCGCGAACAGATGATGCAGCAGCTCGGTCACCCGCCGGCCTCCGGCTCGCTGGTGACCACGGACCCGTGGCCGGGCCAGTCGGCCTCAACCGTGTGCGTGACGTTTTCCGCGTCCGTCCATGCCAGTTCTGGCTGTGTGCTCATGCTCTTGTCTCCTTGGTGGTCGTGATCGGTGCATGGCCCGGTGCAGCCGAACCCCAGGTCACCCTCAGGTGCCGGCCCGCCGAGCAGGTGCAGCAGCCCGTCAAGCACGCTGCTCATCCTGCTTGCGCCTCTTCTTCCGGTGCGGGGCAGAACTCCCCGCATGACATGCGTTCAGCCCCGCCCTCGGGGGCCCTCGGGGGGTACTCGGGTTCGTGGCCCCATTCGGCGTGACTGCCGAAAACCCCCTGCGGGCTGGATGCCTTTTTCATCCTGCTTGTGCCTCCTGTTCGCGTTCGCTCAGCGCGGCCAGCAGCTCCCGCCGCGCCTCCAGTCCTTTCGCGTGGCCCTCCAGGACGCCCCGGACGAATCCCCTGCGGTCCGCGTCGTTGTCCGCGCCGTAGCCCACGTCATGGCCGAGGTCGTGCCCGGATGCGTAACCGCCGTGGAGCACCGAATTCCGGCCGTCCTCGTAAAACTCAGCGGCGAGGGATGCGGCGGCGGCTACCTCCGGGCTGACGCCCCCGGGTTCGCGCCTGGGTCCGAAGCTCATTTCAGGTCCTCCGGGTGGATCGGGGTCTCTGCCATGCCCTCGCATGCCCAGCCGTCCGCGTGCACCCAGGCCCGGCACTGGATGTCCACGTACACGTCACGGCCATGGGCAAGGCAGATCGCGCGGCAGCAGTAGCTCACTAGAACAGCGCCCCCTGACCTTCGGGGACCTGCTTGTCCAGCTCCCGGTTCCGCTTCAGCTCCTTTCGGGCCGAGGTATGTGCCAGGAACAGGGGGATGCCCTTCCGCGCACGGGTCGTTCTTGCGCTTGCACCGGGCACAGTCGCCCTGGTGGGCCTTCCATACCGGGGCGGCGGCGCTGGCAGCGATGCGGGCCTGCTCTGTTTCCCGGCTCATCCGGCGTCGGCTTTCCGCTCCCGGGGGAACGCCTCGGCCGTAACCTCGCGCAACCTGGCGGCAAGCTGGAACCGCAGCGCCCCGGCCAGCCGCTCAGCGTGGGCCCGCTGGGCATCGGTGTCGGCCTGGTGACAGTCGCCGACCTGCTTGGTCAGGTACTTGGTCAGATAGCCGATGCACCGGGCCGCGTCCTTCGATCCGGCGAGCACGCCCTGGGCGTCGAACCGCACCCCGAAGCGGGCCACATGCCACGGCTCGTCCTCGTCGGTGATGGCGTCGAGCGCCTGGTCCCAGGTCGGCAGGATTTCCCCGGTGGCCGGGTCCACGTAGTTCCCGGTGTCCTCGTCCCAGACGGACAGCTGGTCCCCGTCGAACTTGACCTCGGTCACGTTCGGCCACCAGACCTGGTGGCAGGTGGCGGCCAGGACGCGGCGGATCTCGGCGCGGGCCACGGTCCCGCGCATGGCGATATGAACGTGCGGGGCGGGCCGCCGCTGGGGTTCGACGGCGGCGAAGTACTGCAGGTCGTGACCGAGGTAGCGGCGCAGGTTCTGGATGAACCGGTCGAACAGCGCGGCGATGGTCAGCGCGTCCCGGGCCGCCCGGTCATAGTCATAGGCGCCCGGGTCAACCGGGGTACCGTCGGCATCGACCCGGCCGTAGCTGGGGCAAGTCAGCGTGACAAACAGCGACGGGCGGAAGGTCTTGCCGTCCAGCGCGATGTAGGTCTTGCCTACCGTGCGCGGGCTGACCTTGCGCCTGGGCAGGTCCGGGGCGTCCTGGCGGCGGCGGGTCGAGCGGTGCCGCCGGGCCGGGCGGTCCTGGGCGGCCTTGCCACGCATGCCCGCCCCGCTGATCTCCTCATCCAGCTCGGTCAGGAGCTCGTCAAAGTCGGCCGTGTCCTGGCCGTCCGCGGCGGCCTGGTCGCGGAGCTGCTGGGCCTCGGCGCGTTTCTCGATCCACCACTTCTGGTCCTCCGTGGCCGGATCAGGTTCGAGGTAGGGTTCGTCCTTGAGGTGCCAGCCTTTCCGGCACTGCGCTGCCCGCAGCGTCCTGGCCCGTTCGGCACAGGACGGGCAGACGTGCGCGAGGGTGTGCCCGCAGGGGACGAGCACGGTATCGGTCTGGCCGGTGTCGAGGCTGGTGCGGCGCAGCTGTACCGGGCGGATGCACGCGCCGTGTTCGACGGCCAGGTCCCGCACCACGTCTCGGGCTAGCGGCATGGCCATCCGCTGCGCCCGCGTCGTCTTGCCCGTGCCGCTAGTCGTGTCGGTCACCGGCCACCTCCGCCCCACAGCAGCGAGGCCTTTCCCGCCCCGGTCGCGCCCGCGATCAGGACGTGGGTGCCGTGCAGCCGGACCAGCCAGGGCAGCCCGTCCTCGCGGCGGCCGACCGGCAGCGCCTTGAGATCCGGCCGGTCGCGGATGGGCACTGATGCCGAGGGCGCCGCGCCGGAGATGGCCATCACCCTGGCCCAGCGGCGCCGGTAACACCAGCACCGCCACTTCCCCCCCGCCGGGCCCGCGACCCGCCGGGCGAACGAGCCCGGCCAGAAGAACCACCAGGCGGCCAGGACCACCAGCGCCCAGGCCAGCAGCAGGACCAGGCCCGGCCAGCCGACATTCAGCCAGGCCAGCACCAGCACAGCCACCACGGTGGCGGCGACAGGATGCCGGACGACCAGCCGGACCAGCCAGCGCAGCAGCCGGACCAGCTGCACCAGGGCGATGATCCAACCCGGGGTCTCGTAGATGGGTGCCCGCCAGGCGGGCAGGGCGAACGGGTCGCGGTTGTACAGCTGGGCCACCTGCTCGCCGGTTATGACCTTGCGCATACGCTGGTCACCTCTTCCTTGCCATAGGGAGAGAACCCGGGGGCGGCTGGAGGGACCAGCTCCAGCCGCCCCGCCTGCATCTGCGCTGCCATCACGCCGCCTGCCCGGCACAGCCCGGGTCGGTCGGCGCGGCGTCGTTCCGGGCGGCGAGCTTCTCCAGTTCGGCCGTGTACCGGTTCACGGCCTCGGCCAGCAGGCGGCCGAAGGCCACATCCTGCTCGGTCACCTCGCCCCGGCCGGGGCTGGTGATCGTTATGTCCGCCGCCCCGTCCCGGATCGTCAGGATCGGCGCCGCGTCCTCGTAGGTGCAGCAGCGGATGTAGGTGCTGGCGGTCAGCCGGACGTACGACTGAACCTTGGCCTCGCCGTCCGCGCCGAACCAGATCGATGCCGTTGTCTCGGTCATGCCGTCACCTCCCGCCCGCCGGGCATCGGCACCAGGTCCGCCCGCTGCGCATCGGCATCCAGCAGGGCCTCTGCCTCGGCGGTCAGCGTGTACGGGACCGGCACGTCGGGCAGCGGCGGCAGGCCCCGGTACCGGCGCTCCACCGCCACCGCGTACGCCCACGCCTGGGCCGCCAGCTGGCGGGCGAAGTCCACATGCCCGGCCTCGACCTGCTCGGGCAAGGTGAAGCTGACCAGCATCCCGGCAGCGCCGATGACGAACAGCGGCGCCTTGGCCGGAAACGGCACGAACGCCACCTGATGCCGGGAGCCGACCCGCAGGCACAGGTGCGCCGCCGGGACGCGCCGGGCCGTCACGCCGCGTCCTTGTGCTCAGGCACCGGGCGGCCGGGCACCCGCGAGGGAGCCCGCACCCCGGTCGCCTTGAGGGAGTACGCCTGCCGCGCGCCGCACTTGTCCTTGCCCTTGCCGTTGCCCTGGCACCGGGAGCTGTCCGTGTACGGCATCGTCGTCCGCCCGTCGAACTCGATGGCCCTGAACGGCGACCCCGGCGCCGGGGGCGGCAGGACCGGCTGTACTTGCGCGGCGATCTTGACCTTGACAGTGCGCTGCCGGGCCTCCGGATCGGCGTCGATCACCTCGACCACCCACAGGGGCAGCCTGGTGTGCATGTTTACCTGTTGGACCACCCGGTCACCGCTGGACCGGTCGAAATCCCGCACCATCTCGATCTTCCCGGCCGCGTACGCGCCACCGGGGAACACCATCCCGGAGTCCACCGGGATCGGTTGACCTTGAAGTGCCATTTTGACGGCTCCTCCGGTTAAGTTGGATTGGTAGCGCACCGTGCGCTACCGGTTGTGTCACTAGCGTCAAGCCGGTCCGGTGCGGGAACCCGGAAAATTCTTCCGGGGTACCTCGCAGGCCGCGGGAAAGGTTGAGCCGTGCGCGGGATGACGGAGAACCTGACTGTCGGCGAGCGGGTGGCCTGGTACCGGCGCCGCCGGGGAATGTCTCAGGAAGTTCTCGCTGGCCTGGTCGGCCGCACCGAAGACTGGCTGCAGCGGGCCGAGAACAACCGGATCCAGCTGGACCGGCTGTCGGTCATCCGCTCTCTCGCTCAGGTGCTGGACGTTTCCATCGGTGACCTGATCGGCGAGCCGACACTGCTGGACTGGACCGCTGACAGCCGGACCCAGACGGTGCCCGCGCTGCGCGCGGTGCTGATGGACTACAGCCAGCTGTCGCCCCTGCTGGCCAGCAGCGAGGGGGACAGCGAGCCGCCAGCGCTCGATCAGCTCGCCCGCCAGGTGGACGACATCTTCGACGGCTATCAGCGCTCCCGGTTCGGGTATGTCACGGCTCAGGCCCCGCGACTACTCCAGGACACCGTGGCGGCAGCCCGGGCAGCTGACGGCGACGCCGCGATCCGCGCTCACGAGCTGCTGGCGCTCAGCTACCAGGCCGCGGCGTCGGTCCTGACCAAGCTCGGCGAGGCCGACTTGGCCTGGATCGCGGCCGAGCGCGGCCTGACCGCGGCGCAGCGAACCGACAGCAAAGTCATCCTGGGCTCGCTGTTCCGGTCGGTCGCCCATACCCTGCTGGCCACCGGCCGGTTCCAGCCCGCTGTGCAGCTGGTGGACCGTGCCGCCGCTGTGCTCGGCGGCGAATTCGGCGCCGCGGACGGTCCGATGCTGTCGGTCTACGGCTCGTTGTTCCTGACCGGCGCCATGGCCGCGTCACGTACCGAAGACCGCCCCACCACGCGGGCGTTTCTGCGCGAAGCCGAGCAGGCGGCCAACCGGCTCGGCGCTGATGCCAACTACATGTGGACCGCGTTCGGCCCGACGAACGTCGCGATTCACCAGGTCAACACTGCGATGGAACTCGGCGACGTGCAGATCGCCCTCGACATCGGCCCGGCGCTGGATACCTCCGCGCTGCCAGTCGAGCGGCGGGTCCGGCACGCGCTGGACGTGGCCCGGGCCTACAGCGCCCGCAACCGGCGTGATGACGGGCTGGCTATCATCCTGGACGCCGAGCAGATGGCACCCGAACAGGTGCGCCATCACTTCATCAGCCGCCAGCTGGTGCTGACCTGGATGCGTCAACAGCGGCGCACGTCCAGCCTGGAACTGGCGGGCCTGGCCGCCCGGCTGCACTTGACCTGACTGCCGTACAGTGGGGCGGGTGAGCAACCCCACAGCCACATTCGCCACGCCCCGGGTCGCTTCCGGGGTGCTGTTCATCGACGACGACCGCATCCTGCTCGTCCACAAGACCTACGGCAATGGCTGGGACATCCCGGGCGGCTACGCCGAAACCGGCGAATCACCGGCCGCAGCCTGCCAACGGGAGCTGAAAGAAGAACTAGGCATCCAGCGTGAGATGCAACGACTGCTGATCGTTGACTGGGCACCGCACGTCGATGAAGGCGACAAGATCCTTTACATCTTCGATTGCGGCGAGCTTGGCGCCGACGAGAGGCGCATCCAGCTCGCAGGTGATGAGCTGGATCGATGGGAATGGGTGCCGGTCCAGCGGATGCCGGACTACCTGATCCCACGACTAGCCCGTCGGCTCACCAGCGCATACCACGCCTACTCCGCCGCAACACCGGTCTACCTCGAACACGGCGAACCGGCTCTGCCGCTGTCCTGAGTCTGCTTCGTGTTTAACCACTGGCCAGCCACGAACGTGGCAGCGCCCAAAGCCAGGCAGCGCTGCCCGGCTGAAGCCAATCAGCCGCGGCCCGGACAGCGTTGACAAGACTCAGCCGAGCCGTAACCGCGCCGCCACACGTCGCCGCATCCGCGCATCGCATCTGAGCGTTTGCGTTGCCGAATTTAGCCGTATCGAGTAGGGGGCGGGGTCGCCCCGCCCCCTCTCACACCACCGGACATGCGGGTCCGCATCCGGCGGTTCGTCAGGCCGCTGGGTTGAGACGCTGCCAGGTCTGGCTCAGGGTCTTCAGGCCGAGGTGGTTCCAGTAGGAGTTGGGCAGGGATACCTGGAGGATCTGGGAGCCTGCAACCCGCCAGTATCTCCTGCTGACACCGGCCCATTTCCGGGCCCCGCCTTCGGAGATACCGCGTATTCGCAGGTTGTGCCGCTTGGCGGCGGCGGTCTTCCATTCCTTCCAGCGGACCTGCCGCAGGCGGCGGCGCAGCCATCCGTCCAGCTTGCCGAGCACGCTGACGCGCTCAGCGAGCCGGAAGTAGGCCACCCAGCCGGTGATGAGCCGGTTGAGCCTGCCAATGCGATGGTCCATCGACACGCGCCAGCTCCGCCGGGTCAGCCTCCGCAACTGATTCTTCAGCCGCTGGATCGCCTTCGGGGCGATCCGGATCCCGACCCGCGGGCCGTCGAAGAAGAACCCGAACCCCAGCAGCGTCGCCTGCGCGGCGTGCCGGATCGAGGACTTCTCCCGGTTCACCTTCAGCTTCAGCCGCCGTCCGATCACGCCGCAGACGCTCTCGAACACCCTCTGAGCAGCCCGTTCGCTACGCACAAAGACCCGCAGGTCGTCCGCGTACCTCACGAACCTGTGACCGCGACCCCACAGCTCCCGGTCCAGATCATCCAGCATGACGTTCGACAAGATTGGCGACAGCGGGGAACCCTGCGGGGTTCCTTCTACGGTCGGCTGCCTGATCCCGCCGGCCATCACCCCGGCCTCCAGATAGCTCCGGATGAGCTTAAGGACCTTGCGGTCATCCACCTTGCGCGCCACCCGCGCCATCAGCACATCGAACTGAACCCGGTCGAAAAACCGGTCCAAGTCGATGTCCGCGACCCACTCCAGGCCGTCGGCGATGCACCGCCGCGCGACCCGCACCGCCTGGCAGTCGGGCCGGCCGGGACGGGACCCGAACGAGGACCCGGAGAAGAACGGGTCGAAAACCGGCGTGAGCACCTGCGCGATAGCCTGCTGGATCAGCCTGTCCAGGCAGGTAGGCACCCCCAGCAACCGCTCGCCGCCCCCGGGCTCGGGGATCACCACCCGGCGGACCGGCGACGGCCGGTACGTGCCCGCGTCCAGGGCCTGGCGGACAGACGCCCAGTGCTCGCGCAGCCACGGGACAAGCTCCTCCGTGGTCATGCTGTCCACACCAGGCGCGCCGCGGTTGGCCCTGACACGCCTCAACGCCCGGCCCAGATTCTCCGGCGAGGGCATCTGCTCCCACAACGAGACCTCCAGGCCGGGGATGACAGCATCCTCAAGGCGCGCCGTCCGGCCGCTACGCTCAGCTGCGGTGCTCAACGGACCTCACCGTCTCCTCCCGGCAGCTGGCCCGCGTCCGCGGGATGGCTGCGATCAACGCGACCGGCACGAGCAACCCGATTCCTCCGTCTCACCTGACGTCCGGCCCTTCCCGGCCCCTTACCTGATCCCGGCCGGTACTACGACCTCGGCTGACTTCTGCCTGGTCAGCCCGCACCTCGCGGTGCGGGCCGCCGGCGCGGCGACACGACAGCACAACCGGCACCCAGGCAGACCTCCCCGGATAAGAACGACCACTTTCCCCCTACGCCCGCCGCGTTTACGTGACGACCCTGTCGGTGATGACGGGCTTTACCTTCTTGAGCAGGCTCACCCAGATCGCCCCGCCTTGTACGCGGTTCGTGTTCCCCGGTGCAGGGTTTCGCCTCGGGCTACCTTCCCACCCCGCCTCACGACGACGCAGTTGCCTCCGGCTCGGAGTTAGCATCACCTCTTCCTCCAGGGGACTCTCACCCCCAAGCGATCGCCCATGCCGGGCGTACTCAAGGCGGCGCCTGACGGCGACGCGGGCCCGGCGTCAGCGCCCGGGCTCTGCCTTGGCGGCCCGCCCGGGCGCACGCCGGGCCACGCGCCCACAGTAATCCGCGGATCAGCCACGCTCATCCGTCAGCCCGGCCGGTCCTGGCCACGGCTGCATGCCGAAGAGCAGGCGCTCGGCGTCGGACAGGTCGCCGACAATCCTGCGGATCGGCGGCGGGCGCATCCTGACCAGCGTCGGCACGGCCAGGATC
>Ga0335076_10005541_pt1 | contig 12747 bp, 10 predicted proteins | sample Lox_Sample_25_FD_206717 | JGI IMG/M metagenome (GOLD analysis project Ga0335076, IMG submission 206717) | Soil microbial communities from Loxahatchee National Wildlife Refuge, Florida, United States - Lox_Sample_2.5 | ecosystem: Environmental > Terrestrial > Soil > Wetlands | place: USA...
GCGACAGAACACCGTCAGAGGAGTCCGTCATGCATCGTCCAGCGCTTTGCCTTGTCGCCCTGTTCCTGCTGGCCGCCAGCGCGTCCGGATGGGCCATCTGCCCGCCGGGCGTCCAGTTCTTCCGCTATGTCGGCAATAAGGCCGCCGACAACCAGTGCACCGACGACACCATACAGTCGGCCATCGACGCGGTCGTCTGCCCGGCGACGACCGTCGTCGTCAGCAACGAGCGCACCTGGTCGAACCAGCACCTGACCATCACCGGCAAGACCTTCACGCTGGCCGGCAGCAATGCCGCGTGCGGCAGTTCCGTCACCACCGGCGGCGGTGGATCAACGCCCACGGCGCCCGTCGTCACCATCAGCGGCAACGGCAGCCAGAGCGTGTTCGACATCAGCGGCACCAGCAACGTCACGTTCCGGTTCGTGGAGATCACCGGCGGCGGTGGCGGCTCCGGCAGCCATGGTGGCGGCATCAACTTCAACGGCAGCGGCTCCCTCACCATCGATACCTCGACGATCGACCTCAATCATGCCGACTTCGGCGGCGGCATCGAGATGAACGGCAACGGCGGCAGCGCAACGCTTACGCTCAAAGCCTACTCGGTCATCGAGTCCAACACCGCCGGAACCAACGGCGGCGGCATCAATCTCGAAGGCAGCGCCAACCTGCTTGCCCTGGCGCCGTTCACCACGATCGGCTTCAACCACGCGCCGAACGGCCAGGGTGGCGGCGTCGCCGTCGTCGGCCCGGCCGAGGCCGACATCGGTTCGCCGGGATTCGATGCCGTGCCGGTAATCAACGGCAACGATGCCGCGCGCGGCGGCGGCCTGTCGGCACAGGCTGTGAACGACGATCAGATTCCGTATGTCAATCTCTTCACGACCGATGCTGCCAACCCCATCACTGTCTCGGGCAATTTTGCCTCGCAGGCCGGCGGAGCGCTCTATGTGAAGCCGCTCTCCGGCCACTTCTCGAGCGGCGCTTTCGCCAACGCGTGCGCGGTAAACGCGCGCATCGACGGCAACTCGGCGCCGGAGGGTTCTGCCGTGTTCCTCGACAACGATGCCATCGCATTCGGCGACATCGGTTCCAGCGCCTTCTATTTCAACGACGGCTTGTGCGGCTCGCCTCCACCGGGTGCCGTCGCATGCGCTCCCGGTGTCATCTGCAACACGCTGAGCGACAATTGGGCCGTCGATGCAGGCAATCACCCCACCGCGGGGGCCGTCGTCTACACCAACGACGATGCCCAGGTGTTCATGTTCCGCTTCGCGATGCGCAACAACAGCGGCGGCTTCGGGATGCATCTGCTCGATGACTTTCACGTGCTCGGCAAATGCCTTGTCGCCGACAACTCCTTCAGCGGCGAGATGGTGCGCATCGACGATAACGGAGACGTCGGCTCGCTGACCGTCGACAGCTGCACTTTCGCGAACAATGCGCACAACAGCGGCAGCGTGATCCACACCGCGAAGGACCTCACGCTGACGAACAGCATACTCGACCAGCCGGCCATGTCCGCGCTGAGTACGGGCGGCACGCCGTCGATCAATGCCCACAACGTGATGGCGTCCGATCCGACCGGCCTGCCGCTCCAGGAAGACATCGTGGCGGGCGAAGCCCTCTTCGTCGAGACGACCAACCCCGACGTCGACCGTCGCGACTATCACCAGGTCGCGTACGTGCAGTCGGGTACGGTGACGAGTTCCTTCGGCATCGACTTCGCGCCTGCCGTGGGCAGCGACCACGATCTCGACGGCAATCCGTACTATGTGGACGTCCCTGCGGTTTCCGACCATTTCGGCGTGCGCGACCTCGGCTGCTACGAGGCCCGGCCGATCGCTGACCGCATCTTCGGCGATGCGCTGGGCGATCCATTGTCGCTGTTGCAATGAGCGGTCAGTGCGGCGCGCCGGTGGCGAGACGCTCCGCACGCAGGCGCAGCGGATGGTCCGCGGGCAGCTTGCCCAGAATGTCCGCCGCGACGGAGAACTCGGCCTTCGCCGCGGCGGTGTCGCCCGCCGCAGCACGTGCCTTGCCGAGCACCAGATGGGCTTCACCGACCCACGTGTGGTGCGCGCCGAGCTCCGCCGCTGCCGCGGCTAGTCCCTTGGCGATTTCGTCCGCGGCACGCGCCGGATCGCCGTCGAGCAGCGCCAGCTCCGCAAGCGCGACGCGGCCGGGCAGCTGATTGGGCTGATGCGCAAACCGTGGATCCTCGACAAGGCCCTGTGCCATGCGCGCCTGTTCGGGTGCGCAGCCGTCGCCGCGGGCGCGCGCACAGGCCAGTGCAAACCAGGCATAGGAGCGCGGCGCAGACGGAGCCGTGCGGCTGTCCGCATCGTTGACCTCGTCCTTCAGGTGCTCGCGCAGCGCGGCGAAGTCGCCTTCGGTCCAGTCGAGCGTCGATTGCGCGACGTCGATGAGCTTTCCGGCGTCCCGGCCCAAGGCCGTGCCCGGAGTCGCCGCAGCCACGCGCGCCCGTGCGAAGTCAGCGCGCGCCGCATCGAGGTCGCCGCCGCGCACTTCGGCGCCGGCGCGACGAAGCAGCGCATACACGAAGCTCCGGTGGTGCTCGCCGACGACCGTGCGCGCCATCTCCACGGCCGCGTCACAGGTAACCCGGGCCTTGTCGATGTCTTCGAGCGCACCCTGCACGTCGCACAGCCTGACCATGTGGCTCATCAGATTCACGTGTTTCTCGATGCCGGCACGCGCATAGCTCGCGCGTGCCGCCTCCAGCGTGCTTGCCGCCTCGCGCCAGCGCCCGCTCCAGAAAAGAATGCTGCCGATGTTGCCGAGCTCGATCGCACTGACCAGGCTTTCGCCTCTCGACCGGAGGTCGGTTTCATACGACTTTCGATACCAGTACAGCGCCTGGTCCCACTGCTCGGCGGTATCGTAGGCATTGCCCAGGCTGTTGTACCCGTTCGACAGGTCGTCGGCGCTGGCGGCCGGGTCCTGCTCCAGTTCGGCAAGAATCCCCCGGCGTGTCGTAATCGTTTGCGTGTTGTCGACGCCGGTGTTGGCGCGGACCCGCTCGATATCGTCCAGAACGTGCGCATGCGCGACGCCGCGAATGCCGGCGCGTTCCATCGCCACGCGGATCGCCGTGTACTCGGCCAGAGCCTCCGTGTCACGCCCGAGGTTTTCCAGCACGCGTGCGTAGCGTTCGTGCGCCTGGAAAGTGCGCAGGTCGCCGTCACCGTAGACAGTTGCGCTCAACCGCCACGCGCGTTGCGACAGATCGAGGTTTCGCTTCACCTCGCCGATCGTGTCGTTGATGCGCACGAACATCGACAGCAGCTCGGCCTGCGCGCGCCGGTCGTCATGGAAGGCTGTGTCGACGCGGGCGAGGCCACGCTCGAGCAACTCGCCGACGCTCGGCGTGCGGTCCAGAGTCCTCGCCTCCTCGAGCGGCTGGAACAGGCTCTCGACGAAGCCCTGAATCTCGCGTGCACGCGCAGCCTCGTGCCGGGCCACGCGCGCCTGCCACACGGCGACGGTAAGACCGGCGAGAACGGCGATCACGAGCGCGGCCGTGATCGCCACGCTGCCGCGATGACGCAGCACGAACTTGCGCGCGCGATACCAGCGCGACGGCGGATGCGCCTCGACCGGTCTTCCGGCCAGATGGCGCGCGACATCGTCGGCGAGCGCGCCGGCCGACGCATAGCGCTGGTCCGCTTCCTCCGCGAGGCACCTGAGCACGATCGTGTCGAGGTCGCCGCGCAGCGCACGTGCGAGCTGATCCGGTCGCGGCACCGAGAGATGCCGCGCCGCTTCGTCGACGAGTTGCGATGGCCGCCGCGGCGGCCGGCGCGGCGGCCGGATGCCGAGCAGCAGTTCATGCAGCAGCACACCCAACGCATAGACGTCCGTCGCCGTGGTAACGGGGGCATTCGCCAGTTGCTCCGGCGCCGCGTATTCCGGCGTGAACACGCCCACGGTTGCGTTGTCGGTGTCGTCTTCCAGCAGCTTGGCGATGCCGAAATCGAGCAGCTTCACCGTACCGTCGGCGGTGACGAGGATGTTGGATGGCTTGATGTCGCGGTGGACGATGAGCGCGCGATGCGCGGCGGCGACGGCGCGGCAGACGACGAGGAACAACGCCAGCCTCTCGCGCACGTCCAGGGCGTGGCGCGCGGCGTGGCTCGTGATCGCCTCCCCGGCGACATATTCGATCACCAGATATGGGATGCCCGCCGCGGTCACGCCACCGTCGATCAGGCGAGCGATGTTGGGATGATCCAGGCCGGCCAGAAGCTGCCGCTCGCGCCGGAACAGGCGCTGCTCGATTTCCGAGTACAGTCCGCGCCGCAGCAGCTTGACTGCGGCGCGCTGCGCGAAGTCGCCGCCCTCGCGTTCGCCGAGAAACACCACGGCCATGCCGCCCTTGCCGATCAGGCTGCACAGGCGGAAGGCACCGATGCGTTGGCCGACCAGACCTTCCGCGCGCAGCGGTTCTTCGGCCGACATGCGCGCCGCGTGTTCGTCGGGGGGGATGTCGAAGTACCCGTCCTCGCAGTCGGCGCTCAACAGGTTTTGCAGAGCAGCGCGCTCCTGGGCGTCGGTGACGTGCGCTTCGATCCATGCCGCGCGCTCGCTTGCCCCGAGTTCGGCGACCACGGCAAAGAGCTCGCGCAGGCGTGCGTAGGAATCGCTCGCGCGTGCGGCGAAATCGGTGTCCCGCGTCGGGCTCTCGTCGTGATCGTTCATGCCTGTACCGGCGTGTAACGGCAAACGGTTTGGTCGAGCGCCACGGGCTCAGCCGAGTTGCCGGTGGAGAAAGGCACGGGCGAAGCGCCAGTCGCGGTTGAGCGTGCGCGTGGCCAGCCCGGTCAGCGACGCGATCTCGGGCAGGGACAGACCGCCGAAGTAGTGCAGCTCGACCAGGCGTGCGGCGCGCGGATCCTCGCGCTCGAGCCGGCGCAGGGCATCGTCAATCTCGAGGGTGCGCTCCGCGGTGCCGTCGGCGACCTGCAGGGCGCTGTCGTCCGCGCTCACGATGCGGTCGTCGCCGCCGCGCTTGAGGCTCAGGCGCTCGCGCGCGCGATCCACGAGGATGTGGCGCATCGCCTGCGCGGCATAGTCGAAGAACTGCGCCGGTGTCTCGAACTCGAGCTCGCGGCTGGCGCTCAATTTCAGGTACAGCTCGTGCACCAGGGCCGTCGTGTTCAGCGTGGCACCGGCCGCGCGCAGGCGCTGCCGGCTTGCCATTGCCTTCAGACGCTTATACACGCCGGCGAACAGCGCGTCGGCCCGCTGGCCCGGGGCTTCGGCCTGACGTGTCGGTGGCGACTGCATTTCCGCCATGACGACCTCCGCAGGCAGTTTAGCAGTCCAGGTCCGCCCGCCCGCGGGCTGGCGACTGTCCCGGCGCGGTGCAATGCGCTAGACTTTGCATATATCCGTTCATCCGGATATAGCGATAAATACTACGGAAACGATCAGATGCCGCTGCAGACGCCCATATCCTTCGAGTTCTTTCCGCCCAAGACGGACGAGCAGCGCGCGACGCTGGAAGCCGCACTGCCGAAACTCAAGGCGCTGAAGCCCGAGTACGTCAGCGTCACGTTCGGGGCCGGCGGCTCGACGCTGAGCTATACGCCGGAAACCGTGCGGCGGCTGCGCGAGGTGCACAAGCTCGACGCGGCGCCGCACCTGTCCTGCATGGGCGGCACGCGGGAGGAGATCCGCGGCCTGCTCGATCAGTACAGGACGATGGGCTGCAGGCGCATCGTTGCCCTGCGCGGCGACCTGCCGTCCGGCATGGCGAGTTATGGGGACTTCCGCTATGCGAGCGAGCTGGTCGAGTTCATCCGCCGCGAGTGCGACGGCTTCTTCCACATCGAAGTGGCCTGTTACCCGGAGATGCATCCGCAGGCCGGCGACGCGCAGGCCGACCTCAGGAACTTCATCGCCAAGGTGAAAGCCGGCGCCAACGGCGCGATCACCCAGTACTTCTTCAATCCGGACGCCTACTTTCGCTTCGTCGACGAAGCACGCCGCCACGGCGTCGAAGTACCGATCGTGCCGGGTGTCATGCCAATTTCGCAATACGCGCAACTGCGCCGCTTTTCCGAGATGTGCGGAGCGGAAATTCCGCGCTGGATCGCCAAGCGCCTGGAGGCATTCCGCGACGATGTCGAATCGATCCGTGAGTTCGGTGCCGACGTCGTTGCCGATCTGTGCCGCAAGCTGATCGCCGGCGGCGCGCCGGGCCTGCACTTCTATACGCTGAATCGCGCGCGCGCAACGACGGCAGTGTGGGAACGCGTCACCGGCTGAGCGCCCAACGCACCCGGCGGCCCTTCCCAATTGCGGGGCCGCCCGCTACCCTGCGCGCCTGTTCAGGAGATCGCGATGGCTCAGCAGTATCCGCAATTCATCTGGCACAACGGAGGCATCAAGCCGTGGGCCGAGGCGACGACGCACGTGATGGCGCATGCGCTGCATTACGGCTCGTCGGTGTTCGAGGGCATCCGCAGCTACGCCACGCCGAAGGGCCAGGTGATCTTCCGCCTGGGCGATCACCTCAAGCGCTTGTATAACTCTGCAAAAATATACGGAATGCCGATGCCATACGCGCAGGAGCAGCTCGCGCAGGCATGCCGCGACGTGATCAAGGCCAACGGGCTTGGCAAGGCGTACCTGCGCCCGGTGGCTTTTCGCGGCCTCGGCGGTTTCGGCCTGTCCGCGGAGACGCCGACCGACGTCGCCGTCGCCGCATGGGACATGGGTCCGTACCTCGGCGCCGGCGTGCTGGAGGCGGGCATCGACGCCTGCGTGTCGAGCTGGCAACGCTTCGCGCCGAACACGATTCCGGCCGGCGCCAAGGCCGGCGGCAACTACCTGTCGGGACAACTCGTCGCGCGCGAGGCGCGCCGCCTCGGCTTCGGCGAAGGCATCGCGCTTGCGTCGACGGGATTGCTCAGTGAGGGCGCGGGAGAAAACCTGTTCCTCGTGTTCGACGGTGCGCTGCACACCTCGCCCGTCAGCGCAGCGCTCCTCAACGGCATCACCCGCGACACGATCATCCGGCTGGCGCGCGCCGCCGGCATCGAGGTCGTCGAGCGCGACATTCCGCGCGAGTACCTGTACCTGTGCGACGAGCTGTTCATGTGTGGCACGGCGGCGGAGATCACGCCGCTGCGCTCCGTCGACGGCAAGCCGGTCGGCGGCGGCAAGCCGGGACCCGTGACCGGCAGGATGCAGAAGCTCTTCTTCGGCCTGTTCGACGGCAGCACACCGGACAGGTACGGCTGGCTCGACGCCGTCGGCTGATCTACGCGCGCAATCTGAAGTCGAGCGTCGCCACCGTGCCGCCCTGCGGCCGCGGTGCCAGCGACACCCGCCAGTCGTAGAGTTCGCACAGGCGGCGCACGATGGCGAGGCCGAGACCCGCCCCGCCGCCGCTTGCGCCTTCGCCGCGCACGCCGCGCTCGAAGAGTTTCTCGGCCTCATCGGCCTTGACGCCCGGACCGGTATCCTCGACGGTGACCTTGCCGCGTTCGGCACCGACGGTGATGACGACCTCGCCGCGCTGCGTGTACTTGAACGCGTTGCCGATCAGGTTGCCCAGCGCGACGGCGACGACCGACGACGGCGCATCGACCTCAACTTCGCCCTCGGGCGCAAGCTTTACATCGACCGGCTTGCGACCAAGATGCGCCCGGTACACGTCGATCACCTGTTCGGCCACTTTCGCGACATCGGTGGTTTCGCCGTCCACGGGTGCGGAACGCTCGCTGCGCGAGAGCAGCAGCAGCGCGTTCGTGAGTTCAGTCGACTGGCGTGACGCGCGCTCGATGCGCTTCAGGCGCTCGCGCACCTTGTCGGAAAGATTCTCGGCGTTGAGCAGCAACTCGGTGGTCGTGGCAATGACCGCAAGCGGCGTGCGCAGCTCGTGGCTCACGTCGGCGTTGAATTCGCGATCGCGCGCAACCAGCGCCGTCAGCTTGCGCGCGTAGTCGTCGAGTGCGGCGGCGAGCTGACCCACCTCGTCGTCGGCGAAATGCGGTGCCAGGGGCTCGGCGCGCCCGGTCCTGCCCATCGCCTGCACGCGCGCGGCCAGGTCCGTGACCGGGCTCATCACGCGGCTCGACAGCCAGCGGCCGATGATCAGGGAAAGCAGCGCGAAACACAGCATCGCGAGAACCAGTGCGATCAGCAGCATGCGCTGGCTGTGGCGTTCCTGGGTCGTGTCGTACTTGAGGAAGAACCAGTAGTTCGGATCCTTGCGCACGGCGAGCTTGTAGACGAGCTTGTCTCCGCGACCGTCTGGTTCGGCCAGATCGTAGACGCCGCTGTCGAGATCGCGCCATGCGAAGGGGACGTTGGCGAACTTCTCCGCGCTGTAGGTGTAGCCCACAATCTTGGTCAGCGGGACTCCCGGCGTGGTCGGATCCTTGTAGAACGCATCGGAGTAACCCTGCAGGTTCTGCAGCAGCGTCTCGCCGATCAGCTTGTCCTCGAGGTAGCCGCGCAGGTAGACGGCGCTGACGGCGAACAGGGCGCTCAGCGCCAGCCCGAAGACGACAAAGGAAATGAAGATGCGGCTGCGGAGCCGGCGCCTGTAATGGATTCCGGCCATGCGTCGCGAGGACGCTCAGGCAGCCGCCGCGTCGGGATCGACCATCCGGTAGCCGATGCCGTGCCGCGTCTGGATCAGTGGTCTGTCGAATGGCTTGTCGATCGCGGCACGCAGGCCGTGGATGTGCACGCGCAGGGAATCGCTGTCAGGCAGTTCCTCGCCCCACACGCGTGTTTCCAGGTCCTGGCGCGTGACCACCGACGGGCTCGATTCCATCAGGTGCTGCAGGAGTTTCAGCCCGATCGGATTGAGCTGGATCGATTTGCCGGAACGGGTGACCACCAGCGTGTCGAGGTTGTAGGTGAGGTCGGCGACCTGCAGGATGCGGCTCTGCAGGCCCCTGCCGCGACGCGCGAGCACGGTCAGGCGCGCCTCGAGTTCCTGCAGTGCGAAGGGTTTCACCATGTAGTCGTCGGCGCCGGAGTCAAAACCGGTCAGCTTCTGGTCGAGCGCATCGCGCGCGGTGAGCATCAGCACCGGCGTCTGCCGGCGTGCCTCCTGGCGCAGTTTCCTGCACAGCTCGAGCCCGTCCATGCCCGGCAGGGTGAGATCGAGGACGATCGCATCGAACTCGTGCACGACGGCGAGGTGCAGACCGGTGACGCCGTCACCGGCGAAGTCCACGACGTGACCTTTCTCCTCGAGATAGTCGCCGATGTTCGCCGCGATATCGCTGTTGTCTTCGATCACCAGGATGCGCATAGAGGCAAAGCATACTCCGTGAAAGCGCCCGTGCCGAACGATCAGACGGTCGGAGGAACGTTGATCGTTGCGGGGCCGGCCAAGTTCCCGAGATGATTCGGGCGCCACAAATAAAAAGGCCCAAGGAGGTGTCATTGGGGGAACACACCTCGCTTGGGCCTAAAGCTACTGCCCCGATTACCGTAATCTGCCTGTCACCTGACCTGACCTTAGGAGTGTCGAGCAGAACTTACAGTGGGGCCGATACTAGGCCAGCCGCGATTAAATTGACGTTAATTTGGCGGTCGGCTTTCGTTAACTGTTCTCCGGCCTCCGGCAGATCATGGAACCGGTGTACGTGCGGCACTTGGCGGCCTCGTCGGCGTGCCCGTGCAGCGTAAAGGCGAAATTCTGCGTGTGCCGCTCCGCCGACTGCAGCGGCGCAAAACGCCACTCGCTGAGCGCGGCGATGGCCGCCGCGTCGAACACGCCGGCAGGCTGTGCGTGCAGCACGCGGACATCGCGCACCCGGCCGTCCGCGTCGACGCCGAACTCGAGTTCGACGTTGCCCTCGACTCCCGATTCCATCGCGCGCGACGGATAAACCGGAGCGACGATGTGCAGCGGCGACAGTCTTGCAATCTCCGGAACCGGGGCAACCGATCCGGGTTCGCCGATGTCCTCCTCGGCCATCTCCACTGCCGGCACGGCAGATCGCAGCGCAGCGGCCACGTTGCGTACGCGCTCGATACCTGCCGCCGGTACGCTGACGTGCGGCCGCTCGATCGTCACCTTGCCCGGCTCCGGCGCGGTCTCCTGGTGGACATCCGCCGGCAACGCCCGCACCGGTGCGGCGGCCGGCACCGCGTAGCGCAGCTGCGGGTTGCCGCTGACGAGCGCGAGCGTCTGTGCCGGCGCGTCGGCCAGGGTCCGCGCGGCGTGCGCCGTCTGGGCGACATGTTGCCGCCACGCCATGCCGACGATGGCCGCCAGCAGGAACAACAGCGGCCAGAAGTTGGTGCGCGGCAAGGGATCTGCGGTCTCGCCGACCCCGACGATGCGGCGAATGCGGGTGAGCAGAACACCGCCGCTCGCACCGAGCGCCGGCGCCATCACACCGTCCTCGTGGCGCAGTTCCTCGAGATCGGCGAGCGTGCGTGCATACGTCAACGCACTGCCCCTGGCCAGGCTCAGCACCAGGTCGTCACAGCAGCTCTCCCGCGCGTTGCGCACGTCGTGCGAAATCCAGTGCACGACCGGATGATAGAAGAGCACGGTTTCCAGAACGACCTGGAACAGGTTGGCGAGATAGTCCCAGCGGCAGACGTGGCCAAGCTCATGCGCGATGATCAGCTCGACCTGCTGCGGCGTGAACCCGCTCAACATGCTCGCCGGCAGCAGCACGACCGGCTTGATCCAGCCGATCAACATCGGCGTCACCGCGCGCGCCGAACAGAGCAGGCGCACGCGCCGGCGCAAGCCGAATTCCCGGCACAGGCGGGCGAGACGCGTGCTCCACTCGGCCGGCGGCAGACTCGCCTCGCGCACCAGACGCAGCAGTCGCTGCCACTGCCATAGCGAGCGGCACGCCAGCACGAAGACGCCGCACAGCCACGCCGCGACCAGCCACGGCAACGCCGCACGCAGCTGCCAGTGTGCCGACGCGCGGTCGGCAACGGCCAAGACGCTTGCGCCGAAGGCGGTCGTGGCGCCGACGCTGTGCACGTCATCGGCGGCCGGCCACAGATAAAGCAACGTCGCAAGCGGACACACTGCGAGTATCCCCAGGGCGATCAGGCCCAGGCGGTAGCGTGCCGCAATTCCGCTGCACCATGGCCGCAGCAGCGCATAGCAAATGCCTATCAGCACGCCCTGCCATACGAAGTGCAGGAGGGTCGTCCCCAATGCATCCACGATGCCGATGAATCCAGCGGACAGATTCATGATCAGCTCCCGGCTTCGATCTTGTTCAGCAGCGTACGGATTTCCTTCAGTTCCTCACGCGACGCCGGCGGATGGCTGCCGAGCGCGTGCAGCACCATCTGCGACGCCGAACCGTTGAACACGCGCTGGACCATGTCGGCCAGGTAGCGCTTCTGTGTGCGCTGCTTGGTGACCGCCGCGCGGTAGACGTGCGCGCGCTGCGAATCGTCGCGCTCGACCAGACCCTTGGCATGCATGATCTGCAGCATCTTGAGCGCCGTGGTGTAGCCCGCGCCCTCGTGCGCGTAGAACGATTCGTGCACCTCGCGCACCGTGCAGGCTCCGTGCTCCCACAGCACCTGCAGGATGTCGAGCTCGGCCTCCGTGGGCCGCGGAGAAGAATCACGTTCGGTACGGGGTTTCATGGCTTACGCTCACGTGAGTGTGATTCCAGCGCCGCTCCCGCACCGATGTTCCGGCGTCGGGGCGCCCCCATAGCATACCGCTCAATTGCCCTTGCAGAAGCCGGTCGCGCACTTGTTCGCACCGGTATTGTCCTGCATGAACTTCTGCGACAGGCGGTGCTCGGACTCGATCTCACCGGCCGTCCTGCAGGTCGTAACCGGGATGTTCGTGCCCACCGGCGCGCGGCGCTCGCACACCAGTCGGTTGCGGTCGCTGTGGCTCAGGACGCCGTTGAGGTGCTCCTGGGTATTGAACAGGGTCAACTTCTGCTCCTGGCTCATTGCATCGACCGAGCCTGCCTGCTGAAACAGCCCCTGCATCTTGCTCAGGTCGGCATCGACCTTTGCACGGCTGTCGGGGCTGATGAACTCGTAGCGCCCGCCCGGACCCATGGCCTCGCGCACTTCGTTGGCCACCTGTGCGAACTTCTCGGCGGTATCGGCGGCGACGGGTTTTTCGACGACGTTATTGGCAGCCACCGCGACACCGGCGAGGGGCAGCACGAGGATCATTGCGGCCAAGGTCAGGATCAGATTTTTCATGATGGATTTCCGTGGGTTCCTGGGTTGGACTTGCGGCAGTCGATGAAACGGATTGCACGAATTTCCCGGTTCGATCACCGGGCGCTTCACCGCCGGGTAGTGCCGGCGCCGCAGGGCAGTACGTCGTTCATCGTACGTAGGGCCGGCAGGGCTGTCAACGATTACCTTCGTAGAAGCCGCGGCGCCACGGACGACTCCGATGTGCGCTTGCATTCCGGCGCTCAGTTGCCGCGGCCTTCATGGACGGCGTGCATGGCCGCGGAATTCACGTTCGCGTCTTTCGCGTGATCGCGCATGTACAGTTGCGAGTCGCGGCGCGCCTTCTCGATTTCGGCGACGGTCTTGCACGTCGTCAATGGGATGTTGGTTCCGACCGGTGCGCGGTGCTCGCACACGAGGCGGTTGCTGTCACTGTGCGTGAGGATGCCGTTCAGGTGCTCCTGGATGTTGAACAACTGCGTCTGCTGCTGCACGTCCATCGCGGCTACCGAGCTCGTTTGACCGAACAGCGCCTGCATCTTGCCCATGTCGGCTTCC
>Ga0335076_10005542_pt1 | contig 12747 bp, 11 predicted proteins | sample Lox_Sample_25_FD_206717 | JGI IMG/M metagenome (GOLD analysis project Ga0335076, IMG submission 206717) | Soil microbial communities from Loxahatchee National Wildlife Refuge, Florida, United States - Lox_Sample_2.5 | ecosystem: Environmental > Terrestrial > Soil > Wetlands | place: USA...
CTGCGCACGGTTTCGGGTGCAGATCGCGATCGTGACGTCCATATCGGCTCTCATGGCTCACATTCGGGCAGGGTCAATCCGGGGGGTCGATGGATCGCGTACCATCAGGCAATCGAACTCGTTGGCCCTGAGATATTTGTCCTCGGAGACGAGAAAGAAATCCGAGACCGCGAAGCCGGCGTCGGCGAATGCCGCCAGGGAGTCCGTGAAGGCGGGCATTCTCTCATAGATCGGCTGCATCGAAATCTCTGTCTGCAGCGCAGGAATCCCGGCAATCGCCATCCTGCCGCCCTCGAGCACTTCGAGATCGAAGCCCTGGGTATCAAGCTTGAGATAGGTCCTGCCGAGATCGGCGGCGTGGAGCTCGGTGTCGAGCAGTTCATCCAGGCGGCGTATCGTCACGCGCTCTTTCGAAGCAACGCTATTGAGAGATTGGAATTGAGGCACCAGGGCATTATTGGGCTCGAGGAAGGAGCTGAAGACCGTCGAGGACATCACGTTAATCTCACGCTCATCGGAACGGGCGCCCAAGGCATAGGGATGGATGAACCAGCTGTCGTCGTCGGACTTCCGCTGCCTTAACGTCGAGACCAGGGCGGCAATTGGCTCGAAGGAATGGATGACGCCCGAAAACCCGACCTCGAGCCGGAGGAAGTCGCGGAACTGACCGGTATTCGCACCCACGTCCAGAACGTATCGAATTTCCAGCAGATCGAACAACCGCCGGAGCTTTCTGGCGGCGGCCAAGCGCGGCATACGCCAGTGGGGTTGCACTTCATACCCCGCTCGCCTGGCGAGCCCCGTCATTAACCTCTTCATCACGCCCCTCGCTCAAACTGAACGTTCCAGACCCGCCCGCCGCCGGATTGCACATGAGCGATCGTACTTTGCCGCGCGCCAATTTCATCAGCGTTGTCGTCCCTACCCACAACCGGGCGACGCGGCTGCCTCAATGCCTGACGGCCCTGCTGGGCTTGACGCTTCCCGACGGCGTCGGATGCGAAGTCATCTGCGTCGACAATAACTCATCCGACGATACACGTCTCGTCGTCGAGCGCCACATGGCGACCGCCTCACCTATCCAATTGAGGTACGTCCTCGAGCCCCGAAGAGGCGCCTCCCAAGCGCGAAACGCCGGCCTACTGGCGGCGCAAGGCACGATCATCACCATGACAGACGACGACTGCGTGGTCGACAGCGGCTGGCTGCTATCTATCTGGCACGAGTTCAACGCGGCGCCCGAGGTCGGCCTGCTGGGCGGTCGGGTCGAGCTGTACGACGCCAACGACCTGCCGATTACGATAAGGACATCGCGAGAAAGAACGGCACCGACACCAGAGCTCGCATTCAACACGATCCCCTCATGCAACATCGCGATCAGGCGCGCGGTCATCGACGCCATCGGAGACTTTGACACCGACTTCGGCCCAGGCACGGCCGTGCATGCCGGAGAAGATACGGACTTCGTTCATCGCGCCGCAATCGCCGGATTTGGCATCCTCTATTCCCCGGATGTGCTGGTCTATCACGCACACGGCCGGCGAACCCCCGCTGACCGGCGCAATCTGGAGAGAGGCTATTTCAAGGGTCGCGGCGCCGTTTACTGCAAACACATCCTAAGCATGGATCGCGTCGTTCTACGCGCGGCTTACTGGGAGATCCACAAATTGCTCAGGGACACCGCTCTGAGCCTGGCTCGGCGACAATCGCCGAGGGAGGAGCTGTGGGTGCTCCGGCTTCTGTGTGCCGGCGCATTTCTGCACATTGCAACGCGCCTGCGACGGTTGGTGTCAGCACCCTTTACGCGCCGGAACCTCCAATCTTCCGCATATATCCCTCGTAAGTCCGCCTCCAATTGAAATCCCGTGACGTGCGCAGAAGGAGAGCCGCCCCCAATTGCCTGGCGTACTCGGGAGCGCGCAACAGTTTGAACAATGCGTCCTGCAACGCGGCAACGTTTCCGGGCTCGACCAACAGCCCCGTCTCCTGATCGCTGATCAGCTCGGGAATGCCGCCGACCTTGCTGGCGATCACCGGCAGGCCGAAGGCGCCAGCTTCCAGCACAACGATGCCGAACGGCTCCTCACGCGAGGGCAGCACGAAGAGGCTGGCTGCCTCATAGAAGTTGCTCATATGCCGATGCGCGACGTCCTGAAAAATCAGAATGCGATCGCCGAGTCCGGACACCGCCACCGCCTTTCTGATGGCCTCTGTCGAAGGTCCGGAGCCGCCGACGAGCACGAGCAGCAAATCGGGAAACTCTCCCGCAACGCCGGCAAAGGCTTGGATCAGCACCTCCTGGCCCTTCCAAGGCACGAAGGCGGCGACGCACAGGATGAATGGCTTGCCCATCAGACGCGGATCGAGCCGGAAATCCACGTCGCGGTTGGCGAGGAGATTGGCAAGATCGAAGCCATTGTGGACGACCGCCACTGACTCCCTATCGACGAGCGGCGACAGCTGGTTTCCGAGATCCGTCGAGACGGCGATGCGCACATCGGCGGATCGGAACAAGAACCGCAGCAGCGCATGATCAAATCCGCCGGCCGCGACTGCCTGGCGGACATCGGCACCGTGGAACGAAAGCACGATCTTTCCCTGGAACATGCCCAAGCGCCGTAGCAGGACGAACAACAGCGCATGTCCGCCGACAGAGTGGAAATTGACGACGAAGATCTTGTGCGCCTTGAGCAGGCGCCGCATCCGGAGCAGGGCAATCGGGAGGGTCGCCAAATACATGAGACCCGCCTTCGCGCCGCTGTCCCTCCCGGGATCTCGGAGCCGATACCGGATCGTCTTTCGGCCGTCTATTGACGCCATGGTGGGGTAGGGAAACGCCCAATCGATGACCATCAGCAACGGCTCCATGGAGCCACCGCGCTCCAGCTCTCGCCAGAGATTGACGACGACCTGGTTGACGCCGCCGACGTGATGCAGGTCCCAGGGCAGGACGAAGAGATACCCCGGCCGCTCCCCGGAGGAACTGCTCACGAACGAGACCCTCGCAACACCCCGCTTCCGCCCCGTTTCATCCAGATCCCGCCCGTGTCCCGCCGCAATAGCGCTCGAGGCCGCTGCCGTCGCCCCGCTCCCGAGTATTCCCCATCGCAGGGCCGACGGATAGCGCGGGGCCGCCGCCCGGCCTTGGTTAATCCGGATTTGCGGCTTTGCCGCTCTCGGCAACCGGCGTAGGGTGTCGCCGCTCCCGCAGTATCGGGGGTGTAGGCCAGAGCATCCCGAGATCATGCCACTCGACGACGTCCTCTTCGCGAGCGCGCCGACGCGGCGCGAGCTGTTTCGCCTTCGCCCGATCGAGTTTGGCCTGGTGGCGCTGCTGGCGCTGGCAGCGACCGTCGCGCTGCAGTTCGCCGCCGGCGCCCATGGCGCGGAGTTCGGCGACGACGAGGCTTCCCATTACGTCTCCGGCCTCCTCGTGCACGACTATCTCCTGCACGGCCTGCCGCACTCGCCGATCGCTTATCTGAAACAGTTCCACAGCCATTATCCGCTGGTCGGGATCGGCCACTGGCCGCCGCTCTACTACGGGGTGGAGGCGGTCTGGATGCTGCTGTTCTCGGCGAGCCGCAGCTCGATGCTGCTGCTGTCGGCGGTAGTCACTGCGGCGACGGCGACGCTCTCCTACGGCTTCGTCGCGCGCCGGCTCGGCCGGCTCGCCGGGCTTTTCGCCGCGCTCGCCTTCGTCGTGGTCCCGATCGTGCAGAAGAGCAGCAGCGAGCTGATGCTGGACGTGCCGGTGGCGCTCACCAGCCTCCTCGCGATGATCGTCTATGTGCGCTATCTCGAGACCGAGAGCGCCTGGAGCGCGGTGCTCTTCGCGCTCCTCGCGGTGGCGGCGATGATGGTGAAGGGGAACGGCGCCTGCCTCGCCTTGCTGCCGCCCTTCGCGGTGCTGATCGGCCGGCGCTTCGACCTGCTGCTGAAACCGTCCTTCTGGCTGCCGCTGCCGATCGTGGGCGTGCTGACCGGGCCCTGGTACTGGCTCACCTACGGGCAGGCGGAGGCCGGCTTCCGTTATCACTGGGGCTGGGACTATCTGGCGACGGCGACGACCGAGAACGGCGCCATCCTGCTGACGACCCTCGGTCCGGTGGTGCTGATCGCCGCAGCGATCGGCGCCGTCGCCATGATCCTGGCACCCTATCGCCGCACCAGCGGCTCCTGGCTGGTGGGGACGCTGGCGCTCTTCGCGGCGATCTGGACCTTCCAGTCATTGGTGCCGGCGGCGATCCAGGACCGCTACCTGGCGCAGGCGCTGCCGCCGCTCCTCATGCTCGCGCTCTGGGGCGCCTGGGTCTGCGGCGATCTGGTGGCCGGGCGTATCGCTTCCGGGTCGCAGCCGCATCGGCTCGCGGGCGCGCTCAGCGTTCTGGTGCTGGCGGTTGCGTTGGCGCCGCAGGCGCTCCATCTCTGGACCAAGCCCCATCGCGGCTACCGGGAGGCGGCGCAAGCGGCCTGGGCCGCACGGCGCGACGACAATCCCGCGGTATTGATCGTCGCCGATGGCCTCGGCGAAGCCTCGACGGTAGCCGAGCTCGCCATGGCCGATCCGCATCGGCCCAGCCTCTTCGCCGTCCGCGGCTCGCGCCTCCTCGGCGGTGGCGGCTACAACCGCGAGGACTATGTGCCGCGCTTCGAGACGCCGGAGCAGGTGATGGCCGCCATCGACGAGTACTCGATCCCGCTGGTGCTGTTTCATACCGACAACGGGCGCAAGCCCTGGACCCACGTGGCGCAGATCGCGGCGGCACGGCGCCTCTACCCCGAGCGCTGGCAGCTCATTTCCGGCGACGAGCAGTCGCCCGACAGCGTCTTGCTGTTCCGCATCCGCGGCAACGACGCGAAGCCGGCGGACACGGTGAAGCTCTCGGCGCTGAGCGCGCCCAAGGCGCTGGCGCAGTAGGCACCGCTTCAAGGCGGCGGCGGCAGCGCCGGATATGCCGCGAGCTTTGCCGCGGCGCGGTCTGGGTAATAGGTGTTGCCGCCGCCGTCGGTCACCCCCTGTCCGAGAATGAGCCGCCACTTGCCGTTGCCGACGATCTTGCAGTCGCGGACGGTGACCTTGGCGTTGGGGTCGGCATTCGCCACCACCATCGCATCGAAGGGCGCGTCGGAGATCAGCCAGCAATTCTGGATCACCAGCGCGCTCTTCGCCCAGCCGCCCTTCGGGCAGTTGTCGGTCTTGCCTTCCTGGTTGTAGCGGACGATGCCGACGTTCTGCGCCTTGGGCCCGAGCTCGAGCACGATGCCGGCACCGTGACCGGATCCGCCCAGGGTGTAATCGCCGCCGCAGGAGAGATCGACGGCGGCACTCTCGGTGCAGTCGGTATAGCCGTGCCGGCTCGGCGCCGCCGCCACGTAATCCTCGATCGAGCCCGAGGGGCCGCGTAGCTTGACCTGGAATCCCTCGTGATTGGTGCAGACGGAATAGCCGCCGCGGATCACGTAATGGGTGGTGTCGGCGGGATCGCCGCCGTAGCCGAGATAGATGTTGTGGGTGGTGGAGGCGTTGATCCCCGAGCCGTTATGATCGAGGCGCACGTTGGTAAGAGTGACCGTGCCGTTGTCGCCGCCGCTCTCGACGCCGAAGTCGTTGTCGTGGATATAGGTGTCGGCGATCGTCGTGTTGCGGGCATGGCCAAAATTGATGCCGCGGTATTGTCCGTGCGACAGGTCTCTGGCATAGGCGATCTCGCCGCCGGTGATGGTGACGCCCGACGTCGGCGGATTCGGATTCTCGAAGGGAAAGACCGCATTCGCTTCGTCGACCGAGCAGCCGATGACTGCGCCCGGTGCCAGGGTGATCGTCACGCCGCTGACATTCACCCGCCCAGCGCTGGCCCAGATCGCCAGGCCCGGCGGCAGCGGCGCCACCTCGATCTTGTCGCCCTTCCTGACGCCAGATGTCATCAGCGCATAGAGGCTGGGGTAGCTCTTGCCCTGGGTCTTGTTGACAAAAGGATTGGCGGCGAGCCGCTGCGGCGGCGGAAGCGTCGGCACGAAACCGGCTGGGCCGTTGACGTACCATATCTGGTAGTTGGTCCCGACGCAGCTCCCCTCCATCAATGCCTGGCCACCGTTGTTGATCTCGAGGTTAGGGAAGCGCGCCATCGGGTTCCAGCCGCCGCCAGTGCTGTGCGCGAGCGTGTCGCCCTCGAAGCGCCAGGAGACCCCCGTCGCATCGGTCAGCGCGCAGGAGGTCCGTCCCGCCGGCATCGGCAGAATGCGGGAGCCATCCGGCGAGGGCTTGCTCGGCGGGCAGGATTGGTTTCCCGATGATTGCGCCCAGGCCAGCGCGCCGGGACTGAGAATAGCGAGCGCCAGCACCAAGCTCGCCAAAACAAATCGGTGAATCACGCCGCCCGCTCCTCTCTTCGCCTGGCCACCTCAGCTCCTCCTCCACCGGACCGGTGGCGCCGGGACAATATCATGCTAGATTTTGCGCGCTCTCATCGTCGCCGGAAATCAGGATCATGACGCGCTTCCGACTTCGAACTGTCATTCCCCTCACCTTATTCCTGCTGGCGGCCTTCGGTCGATCGGCCCACGCGCAGGCGCCCTACTACAACATCCCCGTCTACGACGCCGAAGCTAAACGTTATTTCATGCTCGTAGACGCACGGCTGCCCGGCTCCGTCTATCCCCGCAACGAGGGACTGACCTGGGAGGGTGCCGACGAGGAAGCGCGTGCGCGCCTCTATAAAGGCGTGCACGGTCGCCTCGCGATTGTCGACAGTATCGAGGTGCACGAGTTCCTGCTGCGGACCTTCCACGCCGACGTCCCGGCTTGGATCGGGTTGCGCTACCTCTGCCGAACGCATCGGCTGCTCAAGGCCGACGGCAGCTTCATGAACGCCAGTTCATTCAAGGCCTGGGATCCGGTATGGAACCAGGACACGGGAGGATGTCAGGGCAAGCTGGATACGATGCGGCCCGTCTTCGGCGAGATCTACATGCCGGTGGCTTATTACGCGCACCCGACCTTCGACTGGGTAGCGAAGGGCTGGGCGAAACGCTATCTCCTCTACTTTGTCGAATTCCCTACTGGTCATCCCTGAGTCGCATCTCCTTCATCGCCGGCGAGCCGCTTGGCATCCCCGACCGGCTCGTCTCTTGATCTCGCCTGAAGGATAGAGGCAGCATGTCCCTTCTCTACCGTCGCGTCAGCAAGCTGCCGAATTACGTCAAAGCCTTCGGATTGCTGCGGGGGATTGCGCTGCTGCTGAAGGTGGAACGCCCACTGCTGGCACGATCCAAGCAAGTCCGCTCCTACGAGGTTCCCTGGGCGAAAGCGCCGATCTGGCTGCGCGACAGCGTCAGCGATCACGCGATCTTCTGGCAGAACATGGTGAAACGGCACTATGACATCGAGCAGTTTCCCCACGCAGAACGGCTGAAGCAAAGTTACCAGGCGATGCTCCGCGAGGGAAAGCGGCCACTGATCATCGATGCCGGCGGCAATATCGGGCTCTCCGCTATCTGGTTCGCGCTCAAGTTTCCCGAGGCGCGCATCCTGGTGCTGGAGCCGGAGGCGGAGAACTTCCATCTCCTCAGCCGCAACATCGCGCCCTATACCGGCATCGAGCCGATCCAGGGCGGCATCTGGGCACGTTCCGAGCGGCTGTCGATCCAGAATCCCGCGGCCGGGGCTGCTGCCTTCCGGGTGGAATCCGCCGCGGCAGACGGCGAGACAGGAATTAGGGCCTATACGGTCGACGAGTTGCTGGCCCGCGCGGGAAGCGCCGAGGCGCTCATCGTCAAGCTCGACATCGAAGGCTCCCAAAGCGCTCTCTTCCGCGAGAACACCGGCTGGGTCGGGCGCAGCCATCTCATCATGCTGGAACTTGACGACTGGCTCTATCCTTGGGCCGGCACGAGCCGCAGCTTCTTCGAGTGCGTCAGCCGCTATCCGTTCGAGTATCTGCTGGCCGGCGAGCACATCTGCTGCTTCCGGGATTTTTCGGCGAGCGCGGAGACGCCGGCGTGACGAGACAAGTGCGCCATGCTCTATAGCTTCCGCAACCGGCTCGCGCGGGCTCGCTACGATCGCGGCGTGCGCGGCATTCTGGAGACGCCGCCGCTCCAGATCGTGCCGGCGCCGCTCACTTTCTGCAGCATGGTCTCTGAGCGCGATCTCCTCATGTATTTGGTGGCGATCAAGTCGCTCTATCCGCGGATCGGTGAGGGACGGATCCGAGTCATCGATGACGGCACGCTGACGCCGCGCGGAAAGGAGACGCTGCGGCTGCATCTGGGGTCGCCCACGATCGTGCCGATCGCCAGCATCGACACCGGCCTCTGCCCGCTCGGTGGCACCTGGGAGCGGCTGCTGCATATTCTCGATCTCACCGAGGACTCTTACGTAATCCAGGTGGACTCCGACTTGCTGGCGCGCGCCGCGGTGTCCGAGGTGGTCGAGTGCTATCGCACCAACCGCAGCTTCACTCTCGGAACCCATATGGGGCAGCGCTTCACGAGCCTCGACGAGGCGGCGGCGGCAGCGCGGGCGTCCGGCGGAACCCATGTGCAAATGGTGGCGGAGCAGGCCCTCGACCGGTTGCTGGACGCTGCGCAAAAACGCTACGTGCGCGGCTGCTCCGGTTTCGCGGGCTTCGCCCGCGGCTCCTCGCCGCGGCACGCGGCGGAAGAATTCTCGGTGGCCATCCAGAATATTATTGGAGACCGTTGGAACGAATGGGGCTCTGAGCAGGTGACTTCAAACTATATCGTGTCGAACTCTGAACAACCGATCGTCCTTCCTATCTCTAAATACAGAAATCACACCAGAGATACAGAAATTGAGGAAATATCTCTCCTTCATTTTCTGGGTACCGATCGCTTCTACGGCGGCCGTTATTTGCGTGCCAGCCAGTCCCTAATTTCCGAGGTCCGACGGAAAAACGTCAACGTTAATCAACAGCAATGAACTGATAATCGTCGCATCTTAGCCTGGGCGCGGACTAAGCTTGGGTAGTCTCTCGAGGCAGCCTGAATGCGCGACTTCCTCATCGTACTGATCGTGCTCGGCTCGGTGCCGGTCACCTTTCTACGGCCGCAGGTCGGAATCCTCATGTGGTTCTGGCTGTCGCTGATGAACCCGCATAAGCTGAGCTGGAGCTATGCGCAGCAGTTCCGCGTCGCCCTCGTGGTCGGCGCCGCCACGCTGATCGCCTGGATCTGTTCGCGCGAGGCCAAGCGGCCGCCGAATTCGCTCATCGTCTGGACGCTCGCCTTCTTCACCTTCTGGGTCAGCCTCGCCGCGTTCTTCGCCATCCATCCCGAGGTCGCGCTGCCCAAGTGGGAGGAGATCATCAAGATCCTCCTGATGACCTTCGTCGCTATGTGCATCGTGAACAGCCGTGAGCGCATCCACCAACTCGTCTGGGTGATCACCGTGTCGATCGGCGCCTATGGCGTCAAGGGCGGCGCCTTCGCGATCGCGAATGGCGGCCACTATCGCGTCTACGGACCACCTGATTCCTTCATCGCCGACAACAATTCGCTTGCCCTCGCGCTGATCATGATCCTGCCGCTGCTGCTCTATCTGCGCAGCGAGAGCAGTAACCGCTGGGTCCGGCACGGCCTGCTCGGTAGCGTCGGGTTCGTCGTGGTGTCGATCATGGCGAGCTATTCACGCGGGGCCTTCCTCGGCCTCGCCTTTACCCTCGCCTTCCTGGTGATGCGCATGCGCCGTCGCATGGCCATCATAATCTTCGGCATCGGCGTCTTCGGCGCCGGCATCTTTCTCCTGCCGCAGCAGTGGTGGCATCGCATGACCACCATCGAGACCTACGACAAGGACGCTTCGGCGCTCGGTCGCTTCGATGCCTGGAAGTTCGCCTTCCGCCTCGCCCTCGACCATCCGCTGGTGGGCGGTGGCCAGCTCGTCGGCCTCGACCGGGATCTCTTCTTCCATTACGTCCCGGACGCGGAGGCGAACCGGGCAGCGCACAGCATCTATTTCGAGGTGCTGGGCGAGACCGGCTTCGTTGGCCTTGGCCTCTATCTGCTGCTGCTGGGCTCGTCGTTCCTGGCCGGCGGCTGGATCACGCGCTCGACCCGCGACCGGCCGGACCTCGCCTGGGCTCGCTCGCTGGCAGCGATGATGCAGGCTTCACTGGTCGGCTATGCGGTGAGCGGCGCCTTCCTCAGCCTTGGATTCTTCGATCTCTTCTACGCCCTCGTCGCGGTGATCGCGGTGACCCAGGACGTGGTGCGGCGTGAGCTCGCGAGGCCCACAGTGGCGACGGCGACGCGCGAGGCGGCCATGGGCCGCTGGAAGTCCGGATTCGCCTCGCCGTCGCCGGTCGCAGTGCGCGTGGGAGAGCCGATCGCTGACAATCCCGCACACCGCTTCGGCGGCCGCGCCTACGGCACGCCGCCCGCTCGCTAGTCCGTCGTTTAGGGAGTGCCGCAGAGTGCCACCCTCAGCTCGATCCTCTATTCTCGCATCCATTGCACTGGCGATTGCTCTGTCGCCGGAACTCGCCGCGGCGGATGAGAAAGCCGAGCAGTTCCTCGCCGCATTGAAGCCCGGTCACTGGGCGGAGGTGCAGGACTCCCATCTGAGCCGCATCCTCTACAGGGGCCCTCTCGCCGATGAGGTCCGAGGCGTCACGGGTCCAGCCTCCATCATTGCCGCCTGGGGCGGCGGCGCCTTCGACACTAAGCGCGACCGTCTCGTGGTGTGGGGCGGCGGACACCGGAGCTACGCAGGAAACGAGATCTACGCGTTCGACATCGCGACCCTGAGCTGGATGCGTTTGAACGACCCGTCCTCGATCGCTGGCTATGACGGCAGCGGGATTTATCCCGACGGGACGCCGGCCTCGCACCACAGCTACGGCGGCATCACGTATATTCCCGACCCGGTCGATCGCCTCTTCATCCAGGGTGGCGCGCGCTACGCGAACGGCTTTGGCGATCCTTATACATGGCTATTTGATTTTGCGAACAAGAAATGGCAACGCAGGGCCGATAGTCCCGCCAACAACTACGGCGACATTGCCGCCTATGATCCCATTACTCACCACGTCTGGATGGAGGTCGCCGGTTCGCACGGATATCTTCTCGACTACGACCCCGCCGCCGATCGCTGGACCGCGCACGGCAGCATCTTCTCGGAAGGTATCACTTTCTATATGAGCGGCGCGATTGATCCCGAGCGGCGGCTGCTGATCGCGGTGGGAGCCAAGACGGTCTGCAGCTGGCTGTTGAGCGGCGGGCCTCTCATCGCCATGACGACGCGGAAGACGGAGGGAGGCGAGGCGGTCATAGATGCAGCGAGCCCGGGCTTCGTCTACTATCCGCCAGGGCATGACTTCGTCGCCTGGGCGGGTGGAACTACGATCTACAGCCTCGATCCCGCGAGCTGGAAGTGGACCGCCCATCCCGCCGCCGCGGACAATAAGGTGACGCCGACAGCGCCCAACAGCACAGGCACCTTCGGCCGCTTCCAGTATGTGCCGTCGAAAGGCGTTTTCGTTCTTGTGAACGACGCTGAACAAGACGTCTTTCTTTACCGCCCGGCCTTCGCGGCGGCGCATTGACGGCCGCGCGACTTAGCCTTTCAGTGCCGAGCGGATGTTCTGCTTGATGAGCGAGCCCACAGGGTTCGCATGGGAGACATAGACCAGATTGTGCAGCCAGTTCCCCTGGCGGAGCGAAGCCTGGAACAGCAGCCGCAGTCCAAGCAGATAGTAGCCGTGGACGAACAGGTCCTGGCCGACCGCCTGATAGCGAAATCCGAGGATCTCGTCGATCTCCTCCTTGCTCAGCCGCGCCGCCTGAGCCCGCACATGGCGCTCGATCATCGGGAGCACGAAGCCAGCCTTGCGATAGCGATTGCGGGTCATGTGGCCGGTCGGCACCTGGTGGATCCGGCCCAGCACTTCCGGAAGTATGCCGACTTCGCCCTCGAGCGCGAGCCGGATCCAGAGGTCCTGATCTTGTGAGACCAGAAGCTTCGGATCGAAACCGCCAAGCCGGCGCACCAGCGCCGCCCGCGCCATCACGCTCGAGGTCTCGATGAACGAATATTTGAGCAGCACCCGCCACGCCTCGGGACCGGACCGCGGCCGCGTGCTGTCGAACTCGGTCTCGATGATCCGGCCGTCTGACGCCACGTCCTCGGCGTTGGAGACCACCATGCTGCAGGCAGGGTGCGCTTCCAAAAACGCCAACTGCAGCCGCAGCTTCTCCGGAAACCACTCGTCATCGGAATCGAGAAAAGCGATGTAGCTGCCCTTGGCCTGTGTGAGCGCGCGATTTCTCGCCACGGCCGGCCCCTCGTTGACACTCTTGTCGCTGGGGAGCAGCAGAATTCTGGAGTCCGCGAATTCGAGCACGCGCCGATGTGTATCGTCGCTACTCGCGTCGTCGGCGATGATGACTTCGAGGTTCCCGTGGGACTGCGCAAGGATCGAGGCAAGCGCGCGCACGATCGTTCGCCCCGAGTTGAAGGTCGGGACGACGACTGAGATCAGGGGCGCCTCTATTGCGCCTCTATTCACGCGTTCAGTGTTCACTGTCTGCCCTTTTGCAGAGCCGCCTGCCGCCGCATGCTACCCGAACCATCGCTCCAGCACACGAGAGAGCCATCTCGGACAGATCTTCCCGCGACAGCGGAGCCGCCCTTGGTGCGAGGGATATGGGCATCTGGTCACTAGCATGGCGTGCTTTCGCCCTACGATTGACCCTTGAAATCGTATTTCGTCGAGCTAAAGTGGC
>Ga0335076_10005543_pt1 | contig 12746 bp, 12 predicted proteins | sample Lox_Sample_25_FD_206717 | JGI IMG/M metagenome (GOLD analysis project Ga0335076, IMG submission 206717) | Soil microbial communities from Loxahatchee National Wildlife Refuge, Florida, United States - Lox_Sample_2.5 | ecosystem: Environmental > Terrestrial > Soil > Wetlands | place: USA...
TACGATGGGGGCCAGGAAGGAAAACGCGTTCAGGCCGAAGCAGCCCGCCGCGCCGAGACGGTAGAACGCGACGCCGGCGAGGACCGGTCCGATCACGCGAGCGAGGTTGAACTGGATCGAGTTGAGCGCCACCGCGTTCGGCAGGTCGCCGCGGTCGACGAGCGTCGGCACGAGCGCCTGATAGGCGGGGCCGCCGAACGACTGCGCGCAGCCCACGACGAACGACAGCACGAGGATCATCCACACGTGGACCGCGCCCGTCAGGACGAGGACGACGAGCAGGGTGGCGCTTCCCATCTGCACGAACTGCGAGCCGAGGAGAATCCGCCGGCGGTCCACGCGGTCCGCGAGGACGCCGCCGAAGAGCGAGAACACCATGTAGGGAGCGTCGCCGAGGAACGCGTCGAGGCCGAGCAGGAACGCCGACCCCGTCATCGTGAGGATCAGCCAGTTCTGCGCGACCTCCTGCATCCAGGTGCCGACGCTCGACGTGAAGGCGCCCGCCCACATGAGGCGGAAGTCGCGATACGTGAAGGCCCGGAATGCCTGGCGCAAGCGGGCCGTAGCTTAACCGCGGCCTGCGGCGAGGGAACGCCGCATCGCCGACCGGGCCGAGGGAACCGAGGGCCGGCCGGCGAGAAAGAGTCGGCTCACCCGAGCCGGCCGGCCTGGAAGTCCTCGAAAGCCTGAACGACCTCCGCGCGCGTGTTCATGACGAACGGCCCGGCGCGCGCGACCGGCTCACCGAGGGGCTGACCGGCGACGAGGAGGACTCGGAGACTCTCGCCGCCCTCGCGCGCCTCGATGCGGACGGCGTCTCCGTCGCCGGAGAAGAGGACGAGGTCGTGGGCGCCCGCCTCCGTCCCCGACGCACCGAAGCGTCCGTGGCCCTCGACGACGTAGGCGAAGGCGTTGAATCCCTCGGGCACGGCCTGCTCGTGCACCGCACCCGGCGCGAGCGTCAGATCGAGGTACACGATCGGCGTGCGCGTGTCGATCACCGCTCTTGCCCCGAGCGCCTCGCCGGCGATCACGCGGGCGACGACCCTCCCGTCTTCGGAGCGGCCGACCGGAATCCGAGCGGCCGGCACCTCCTGGTAGCGCGGCGTCATCATCTTGTCCCGCCGCGGCAGGTTGACCCACAGCTGGAACCCGTGCATCCGGCCGCCGCGGGAGGCGAACTCCGTCTCCGGCATCTCGGAGTGCACGACGCCCGAGCCCGCCGTCATCCACTGCACGTCCCCCGGGCCGAGCCGCCCCCGGTTGCCGCGCGAGTCCCCGTGCTCCATGCGTCCGGAGAGCAGGTACGTCACGGTCTCGAATCCGCGGTGCGGGTGGTCGGGCGCGCCCTTCGCCTCGCCCGGACCCAGGTCCATCGGGCCCATCTCGTCGAGCAGCAGAAACGGATCGAAGTGGTCGAGGGCGGACGTCGGGAACGGCCGGTGCACCAGGAACCCGGCGCCCTCGTACGTCTCGACGGCCGGGAGGACCCCGCGGACGGATCGGTTTCGAGCCATGATGTCCGGAATACGCGGGCGCCGGGGAATCGGGTTCCGACCGGCGGTGTTCTCGGCGCTCATCGGAGGACCGACATGGCCAAGGCGACGTTCGGGGCGGGGTGCTTCTGGGGAGTCGAGGAGACGTTCCGCCAGATTCCGGGAGTGACGGCGACGGCCGTCGGGTACAGCGGGGGCCGCTCCTCGAATCCCACGTACGAGGATGTCTGCAGCGACGAGACGGGCCACGCGGAGGTGGTCGAGGTCGACTACGACCCGAAGGTGGTTCCGTACGACCGGCTGCTCGACGTGTTCTGGGAGAGCCACAACCCGACGCAGCTCAATCGGCAGGGTCCCGACGTCGGCACGCAGTACCGCTCGGTCATCTTCTTCCACGACGCGGAGCAGGAGAAGGCGGCGCGCGCCTCGCGCGACCGGCTCGCCGCGAGCGGGAAGTTCGCCCGTCCGATCGTGACCGAGATCTCCCCCGCCCGGCCCTTCTGGCGCGCCGAGGATTACCACCAGCGCTACTTCGAGAAGCGCGGCGGCGGTTCCTGCCACGTCTGAAAAGTTTCCTCCGAAATCCCCGCTTTCGGTGTAGGATCCGCCGGTTCAATCGCGGCCGGTCCGCCGAGACGGCGATGCCGGACTCCCGCAACCACAATAGAGGAGAGAAGCCGATGAAGAAGTTCCTCGTCCTATCCCTGGCGGCCGGGATCGCCGCCGCCGCGGGCGCGCAGCAGCCGTCGTCCGGTCAGTCCGGCCAGTCGATGTCGGGCTCGGGCCAGGAGGCTCTCAATATCGACCGCTACAAGATGGCGCTCTCCGACGCGCGCAAGAAGCTCTTCGCCGCCGGAATGAGCGAGCTGACGCCGCAGCAGCTGGAGACCTTCTGGGCCGTCTACGCGGACTTCGAGAAGGATAAGAACGCGATCACGTCCGCGCGCGTCGACCTCGCCAAGAAGTACGCCGACAACTTCCAGAACGTGTCGGACGCCGAGATCACCAGCATCCTGACCGACTCGTCGAACCTGCAGAAGAAGGCGATCGATCTGCGGATGAGGTACTACGGGATCCTGAGCCAGAAGATCAACGCGCATGCGGCCGGCCGCTTCGCGCTCATCGACGACTACACGACGACGGCGGCCCGGCTCAATCTCCTCAACCAGCTCCCGATTCCGACCGGCGACGGCGGCGCCCGGAAGCAGTAGCCCCGCGGGCGGCCCGCGCGGCCGCCCGTCTTCTAGATCCCCGGCCGGCGCGCGAGGCGCTCCCGAATCACGGCGAGCGCCTCGCTCCGCTCGGCTCCCTCGAGAACGAGGCGCGGCGGACGCACCCGTTCCGATCCCATCCCGCATTCCTGCTGGACGAGCTTGATCAGCTGCACGAACTTCGGGACGACGTCCATCCGGAGCAGCGGCAGGAACCACTCGTAGAGCGCGCGCGCCTCTTCCGCGCGGCCGGCCGCGGCGAGGTCGAAGAGGCGCACCGACTCGCGCGGCAGCGCGTTGACGAGGCCGGCGATCCAGCCGGCCGCCCCCGCCGCGATGCCCTCGACGATCAGGTCGTCGACGCCGACGAAGAGGGCGAGCCGCCCGCCGCAGAGCGCGCGGATCCCGGTCACGCGGCGCACGTCGGCGCTCGATTCCTTCACCGCCTCCAGGTTCCGGTGCCGCGCCGCGAGGAGCGCGAGGTCTTCCGGAAGCACGTCGGTCCCGTAGGCGATGGGATTGTTGTAGAGCATGCACGGGAGCTCCGTCGCGGCGATCACGGCGTCGAAGTGGGCGAGCGTCTCGCGCCGGTCCGGCCGATAGACGTAGGGCGGCAGGACCATCAGTCCGTCGCAGCCCCGATCGCGCGCCCGGCGCGCGGTCGCGACGGCGTCGGCGGTCGAGAGCGCCGCGACGCCGGCGACGAGCGCGGCACGAGTCCCGAGCGCCGCCCGGCATGCCGCGAGCACTCGGTCCTTCTCCTCGAACGACAGCGTCGCCGACTCGCCGAGCGATCCGAGCGGCACGAACCCGCGGCAACCGGCGCCGAGCATCGCGTCGAGGTGGCGCGGCAGGAAATCGAGGTCGAGCGAGAGGTCCTCGCGAAACGGAGTCGTGACCGCCGGGAACACGCCTTCCCACTTCATGTCGTCTCCTCCCGCGCGAGGTGACCCAGGGGCACCGGCCGCGCGGGCGGGCGTACCGTATCCGAATCCCACCCGAAGAGGAACTCGAGCGCGGGCGCGCACACGCGCCCCTGGCACGGCCCCATGCCGGCACGGGCGGCGAGCCTGGCCTCCCGCGGGGCGCCGCACGCGGCGATCGACGCGAGGCGCGCGTCCTCGCACCGGCAGACGACGGTGTCCGGACGCGCGAGCCGCCGCAGCTCGGGACGGGGGCGGAACGCCCGCGCCATCCGCCGGGCGAGCCGGCGGCCCTTGTCGCGCGCGCGGACGATCGCCGGAGTCACGGCGGCTCCGAGCCCCGCGGCGGAAAGCCCTGCGATCTCTCCCTCCGCGATCGCGACGTCGATGCCCGCGACGCCGCACGCCTCGCCCGCGGCGAAGACGCCGGGCACCGTCGTCCGCTGAAGCGCGTCCACGCGGACGGCTCCGCCTTCCATCCCGCAACCGAGGAGGCGCGCCAGCTCGGTGTTGGGCACGAGGCCGTGCGCGACGGCCGCGAGATCGCAGGCGATCTCGAAGCGACCGGCTCCGTCCTCGACGACGACGCGCTCGACGCGCTCCGTCCCTCGCGCCTCCGCGATCCATGCGCCCGTGCGGTAGGGCGTGTCCAGGAACGCGGCCCGGTACCGAGCCGCCTCGAGAAGCTTCCCGGGAGCGAGGGCGAGCGCGCCGCCGAAGATCGCGAGCGCGCCGAGGCTCGCCTGCTCGGCGACGAGCGCGACCTCGGCGCCGGCCTTCGCGAGGTACGCCGCGACCGCGAGCAGCAGCGGTCCGGACCCCGCCACCACCGCGACACGGCCCGCGAGCGAGGCGCCGCCCTTCGCGAGCGCCTGCGCGCCGCCGGCGCCGAGGACGCCCGGAAGCGTCCAGCCGGGGAACGGCAGGAACAGCTCGCGCGCGCCGGTCGCGAGGATCACGCGCCGGGCGGTGACGGTGAGCGCCGCGCCCCCGCGATCCGCGAGGAGCACGAGCCCTCGGGCCGCCGGCCGCGCCTCGGCGACGGTCGCGCCGGCGACCCGTTGCGCGCCCGAGCGCTCGAGCCGCTCGAGCCACGGGCGCGCGGCTTCCGGCGGCGGACGGCCCGGGAGCCGGCGGTGGATCTGTCCGCCCGGAGCGGCCGCGTCGTCCAGGAGGAGCGTCCGCGCGCCCGACTCGGCCGCGCGGCACGCGGCCGCCACGCCGGCGGGTCCGGCGCCGATCACCGCAACGTCGCCCTCGAGAGAGACCGGATCCGGAACGCGGGATTCGGCAGGAGGGATGCCGGGCGCCGCCGCGCCCGTCTCGATCGCCATGCCGTCGCGGACGAGCTCCATGCAGGCGCGGCGGTGAGGCACGCCGTCGATCTCGACGCGGCACTCGTAGCAGATTCCCATCGCGCAGAGGACGCCCCGCGCCTCGCCGCCGACGGAACGGCGCAGCCCGAGAACGCCCGCGTTCCAGAGCGCGGCCGCGACCGTGACGCCGGTCTCCGCGACAACGGCGCGGCCGTCGACCGTGAGCCGCACGGATTCAGCCATGAGCCGCCTCCGGAAACGCCCGCGTCGGCCGGTACGGCGCCGGATCGATCGGGCTCGTCCGCCCGAGCACCGCGTCGGCGACGAGCCGCGCCGTCCCGAGCGCGGTCGTGATCCCGAGCCCCTCGTGCCCGGTCGCGACGAAGAGGCCGGGCATCTCCGGCCACGCGCCGATCAGCGGCAGGTTGTCGGGCGTCGCGGGCCGGAATCCGGTCCACGTGCGGATCGCCGACAGGCCCGCGAGGGCCGGCGCGTAGTCGAGCGCGCGGCGGATCATGCGCGCGCGGATCGCGGGGCGGATCGAGGCGTCGAAGCCGGCGAATTCCCGCGAGGAACCGAGGAGCATCTGACCGGTCGCGCGCGGCTGCAGGTTGAACGCCACCGACTCGCTCGAGGCGCCGTGGGCGCTCCGGAGGTACCCGAGCTCGACGAGCTGCCGCCGGCAGAAGCCGGGGTACCGGTCCGTGATGACGAGGTGGCCCTTGCGCGGCGCCACCGGCAGCCCCGGCGTCAGGAGAGGCGCGGAAGCGCCGGTGGCGTTGACGACGCAGCCGGCCTCGAGGTCTCCCGTCCGCGTCGCGACGCGGCGGCCGTGGATCGCCGACACCTCCTCGTCCTCGACGAGGCGCGCCCCCCGCGCCGCCGCCCGCGCGAGGAGCCAGCGCGCCGCGTTCGGCGGGTAGACGACGCGGTCGTCCGGCACGAGCAGCGCGCCCGCGAGGCCCGGCCGCAGGTTCGGCTCCTCCCGCGCGAGCGCGCCGCCGTCGAGCTCGGCGACGTCGACGCCGCGCTCCCGGTAGAACGCGGCCTTCGTCCGGACGAGCGCGAGCTCGTCCTCCGTCGCCGCGATCCAGAGCGTGCCCGTCCGCTCGTCCTCGCAGCCGGGCGGCATCTCGCCCGCGCGCCCCGTCCAGAGGTCGCGCGAGAGGCGCGTCAGCGCGAACTGGGCCTCCGAGTCGTCCATGACCACGAGGTGGCCCATCGCCGCGGCCGTGGCGCCGCCCGCCGCGAAGCGCGATTCGAGGATCGTGACGGAGAGGCCCGCCGCCGCGAGCGCCTCGGCGCACGCCGCGCCGACCACGCCCGCGCCGACGACGATCGCGTCAGTCGGCATGTCCTCCGAGCCCGTGCCGGAACGGATCCCGCGGGTCGAAGTAGAGCGTCGCCTTCCCGGTGACGAACGCGCGCCCCTGGATCCGCGGCACGAAACCGCCCTCGCGCTCCTCGAGCCAGCCGGTGAAGAGGCTTCCCGTGATCGACTCCTGCCGGAGCCGCTGCCCGGGACGGAGCTCTCCCCGCGCGTGGAGAGCGGCCATCCGCGCGGACGTCCCGGTCCCGCACGGCGAGCGGTCGTAGGCGCCGCCCGGGCACATGACGTAGTTGCGGCTGTCGGCGTCGGGCCGGGAGGGGGCCCCATACAAGATGACATGGTCGACGACCTCGCCGCCGTCCCCCGTGATCCCGCTTCGAACGAGCGTTTTCTGGATCGCGAGGGTGACGGTCCGCAGCCGCTCGCCGTTGCCCGGCTCGATCGCCTCGGCGACGCCGGACCGGACGAGGAAGAACCAGTTGCCGCCGTAGGCGACGTCGCCGACGGCCCGGCCGACGCCGGGAACCTCGACGGCGACGTCCCGCGCCAGGCAGCGCGCGGGCACGTTCTCGATCGTGACGAGGCCGTCGACGGCGAGCTCCGCGCCGACCGCGCCGACGGGGGTGTCGAGGCGAATCGTGCCGGGGGTGATCCGGCCGAGATGCTCGAGAGTGCGCACGACCCCGATCGTGCCGTGCCCGCACATCCCGAGCGGGCCCGCGTTGTCGAAGAAGACGATTCCGGCCACCGCGCCGCGGGAGACCGGGGGCGTCAGCAGCGCGCCGACCAGCGCGTCGTGGCCCCGGGGCTCGAGGATCGCGCCGCGCCAGAGCGGGCCGAAGCGGCGGTCGAGCTCCTCGCGGCGGCCCGCCATCGTCGGCGCCTCGAGCGGCGGCCATCCGCCGACCACGACGCGCGTAGGCTCGCCCTCCGTGTGCGAGTCGACGACCTCGAGGGTCTCGGGAAGGTTCACACGGGATCCCGCGTCAGGTGGCCGTCGACGAGCCTCCAGATGCCGCGCGGGTTCGCGTCGGAGAGCTCCTCGGGCAGCGCGCTCTGCGGGAAGTCCTGGTAGCAGACGGGGCGCACGAAGCGCTCGATCGCGGCGGTGCCGACCGACGTCGAACGCGCGTCGGTCGTCGCCGGATACGGTCCGCCGTGCTGCATCGCGGGACAGACCTCCACGCCGGTCGGGAAGCCGTTGAAGACGAGGCGCCCGACGCGCTTGCGGAGGATCGCCACGAGATCGCCCCACTCGGCGAGGTCCTTCTCGTTGCCGTGGATCGTCGCCGTGAGGTGGCCGTGCAGGCTTCGCGCGAGCTCGAGCATCTCCGGCCGCGACGCGCAGCGCACGGCGAGGGTCGCCGGGCCGTAGATCTCGTCGCCGAGCCGCGCGTGCGCCGACCAGGCGCGCGCGTCGGCGAGGAGCAGCAGCGCGGGCGCCTCGGTGTCCGGATGCGCGCCCGGGCCCGCGGCGCGCGCTCCGATCGAGACGCCGGCGAGCCGGGCGACCTGGCCGACTTCGCGGTCGAACGCCGTCTTGATGCCGGCGTGGACCATCGTGCCGGGCGCCGTCGCGGCGAGGCAGCCGCCCGCCTCCTCGAGAAACGCGGATGCCGCCGGCGAGTCCACGACGAACACGAGCCCGGGGTTCGTGCAGAACTGCCCCGCCCCGAGCGTGACGGACGCGGCCAGGCCGCGGGCGATCGCGGAGCCCCGGTCGGCGATGGCGCCGGGCAGGACGAAGACCGGATTGGCCGAGCCCATCTCGGCGTAGACGGGAATCGGCTCGGGGCGGAGCGCGGCCGCGTCGAAGAGCGTCCGTCCCGCGACGAGCGACCCCGTGAAGCCGACGGCGCGGATCGCGGGATGCGTGACGAGCGTGATGCCGACTTCCGGTGACGTGCCGTGGACGATCCCGAAGACGCCCTCGGACATGCCGGTCTCGCGCGCCGCGGTCCGCACCGCCGAGGCGACGAGGTCCGAGGTCCCGGGGTGCGCCGGGTGGGCCTTGACGACGACCGGGCATCCGGCCGCGAGCGCCGAGATCGTGTCGCCGCCGGCGACCGAGAACGCGAGCGGAAAGTTCGACGCGCCGAAGACGGCCACCGGTCCGAGCGGCACCAGCATCCGGCGGATGTCGGGCCGCGGCTGCGGCTTGCGGTCGGGCACCGCACGATCGATGCGCGCCCCGACCCACGAGCCCTCCTCGATCAGGTCGGCGAAGAGGAGCGCCTGGCTGACGGTGCGCGCGCGCTCGCTCTCGAGGCGCGGGAGCGGCAGCGCCGTCTCCGCCGCGGCCCGCTCGAGGAGGCGGTCGCCGAGCCCGAGGATCTTCTGCGCGACGGCGCGCAGGAACTCCGCCCGGCGCGACGCCGGAAGCGCCGCGTAGGAGTCGAAGGCCCGCTCGGCGGCGCGCGCGGCGGCTTCGATCTCGCCGGGACTCGCCTCGCGGAACTCGCCCTCGAGCGTCGCTCCGGTGGCCGGGTTCTTCGCGCGGAAGACGGCGGTCGAGCTCATGCGCCTTTCCGCGCGGCCACCCACGCGCGCACCTGCTCCTCGAGGACCGGCAGGGGCACGGCGCCGTTGCCGAGCACGACGTCGTGGAACGCGCGCAGATCGAAGCGCGGCCCGAGCGCCTCCTCCGCCTCGCGGCGCAGCTCGCGGATCTTCAGCTCGCCCATCTTGTAGCAGAGCGCCTGGCCCGGCCACGAGATGTACCGGTCGATTTCCGTCCGAACCTCGTGGGTCGAGAGCGCGGTGTGGCCCTGCAGGTAGTCGATCGCCTCCGCGCGCGTCCAGCCCATCGCGTGGAGGCCCGTGTCGACGACGAGGCGGCACGCCCGCCACATCTCGTACGTCAGCCGTCCGAAGTCGCTGTACGGGTCGGTGTAGAAGCCGGACTCGAGGCCGAGACGCTCCGCGTACAGCGCCCACCCCTCGACGAACGCGCCGACGTCCGCGAAGCGGCGGAACTCGGGCAACCCCGTCATCTCCTGAGCGAGCGCGATCTGGAGGTGATGCCCGGGCACCGCCTCGTGCAGCGTCAGCGCCTCGAGCGTGTAGAGCGGCCGCTTGTCGAGGAAGTACGTGTTGACCCAGTACTCGCCGGCCTGCGTGCTGCCGACCGGCGCGGGGATGTACCGGCCGCCGGTGTACTTCGGAGCCAGGTGGTCGGGCACGGGCGCGATGCCGTACGGCAGCCGAGGCAGCTTCCCGAACAGCGACGGGAGCTTCCCGTCCATCCGCTTCGCGATGTAGGCGGCGTCCTTCAGCAGCTCGTCGCCCGACTTCGGGTAGAAGCGCGGGTCGGTCCGCAGCATGTTCAGGAACGCCTCGAAGTTGCCCTGGAACCCCGTCTTCGCGATCGCGGCGTCCATCTCGGCGCGGATGCGGAGCACCTCCTGCCGGCCGAACTCGTGCACCTGCTCCGGCGTGACGTCGAGCGTCGTGTAGCGGCGCACCAGGAACGCGTAGTACGCCTTCCCCTTCGGCAGCGCCGAGGCGCCGACGGTCGTGCGCGCGCGGGGGACGTAGTCCGTGCGCATGAACTCGAAGAGGGTCCGGTACCCCTGGACGGCTCCGTCCATCACGGCGCGCCGCCCGGCCTGGGTCAGCCGCGCGCGATCGGCCTCCGGCACGCCCGGTGGGAACTTCCGGAACGGCGCGAAGAAGACGCTCTTCCCGGGATCGGTGACGACGTGCGTCGTCATCGTGATCTCGTAGCCCTCGAAGACCACCTGCGGCACCGTGAAGCCGGCGTCCCGACCGGCCCGCATGAGCGCGATCTCCTGCGCCACGTAGCGCGGAAATGCGTTCAACCGCGCGATGTAGTTCTCGTAGTCCTTCGTCGTCGCGAACGGCATGCCGTCGGGCAGGTCGGCGAAGTCCGTGTGGAAGCCGCTGTCCGAGGTGATCGGGATGCGGTAGGCGCCGAACTCGTAGTCGGAGAGCGAGTCGGAGAGCTCGCGCGCCATCATGTCGGCGCTGACGCGCTCCGACGGCGAGAGCGCGCCGCGGTCGATCGCCTTCAGTTTCGCGAGGGTGTCGCGGTCGTGGGCCGCCCGGCGGGCGAGGTCGTCCGGCGTCATCGACGGAAGGAGGGCGTCGTACCGGTGGTCGCCCACGAACGTCGCGAAGAGCGGGTTCTCCTTCAGCCGGAACTGCCACTCCTCGTCGAAGACCGTCTGGAGCGCCGCCGACGCGCCCTGCGCGCGGACGGCCGGCGCGACGGCGAGGGCGATCAGGATCACCGAGAGGACGCGCACGACAGGCGCGGATGGTAACAGGAAGCGCCGCGCTACCGGGGATCACCGGCGGCGGAGAACTCGCCCACCTGCTTCCTCAGCGAATCGATCGCCGCCTCCGAGCGCTGGCCCTCCGGAAGCCCCTCGGCGTACGAGAGCGCGTCCTCCACCGTCTTCCGCGCGGCCGCGCCGTTGCCCATTCCCGTGTAGATGTCCGCGCGGACGGCGAAGACCCGGAGCTTCCGCGGCCCGTAGACGCGCTCGAGCGCCCGGTCCGAGGCGGCGAGCGCGTCGTCGTAGCGCTTGAGCTTCAGGTACACGAGGGCGAGGCGCGCCGGCGGGTTGTAGTCCTGGGGGAAGTCCTTCTCCGAGCGCAGGAGCATGGGCACCGCGCGCTCGATCTCGTCCGCGGCCTCGTACGCGTTCAGGCGGTTCGGGTCGAGCGCGGTCCGCTGCTCGGGCGTCTTCGCGGCGCGCTCGGCCGCGTCGAGGTCGGCGACCCACTCGAGGGCCGTCGCGTGGGCGCCGGCCTCGTCCTTCGCCGCCTCGCGGGCGTCCACGAGCGAGCCGTAGAGCGCGGAGCGGTCGTCGGCCGCGAGCACGATCGTGGGGTCGGAGAGGATCGCGCGGACGTCCTTCTCGAAGGCGCCGATCGCATCGGCGCGGCCCGGAGCGTTCGGAGGCAGCTTCAGCGCGCAGTCGAGGCCGGAGCCCGCGACGGACGCGCCCGCGACCGAGCCGCGGAGCGAGGGGAAGGCCTCCCGGGCGACCTCGACGCACGGCGCCGGCCGCTTCGAGTACGAGAACGCGAAGAGGAGCGACTCGACCGCGCGCGGGTACGAGCGCGAAGTCTTCGGCAGCGTCTTCAGCGCCTCTTCATACCCGGGGATCGACTCGGTGTACTTGCCCTCGGAGTAGAGCGCGTCGGCGCGCGCGAGCGCCGTCGTGGCGCCGCCGCCCCGCACCGAGCGCCGCCCCTCGTCGAAGAGCTTGCCGAGCTCGGCGACGGTCGCGCCGCCGACCCAGCGCAGGACGATCGTCTCCCGCGCGGGGTCGATGACGTAGAACGAGGGCCAGGCCTTGATGGGGTACTTCTTCAGGAACTCCGCGTTCCCCGCCTTTTCCGTGTCGATCGAGAGCCAGACGAACTGTCCGGCGCGCTTCGTGAGGGCCGCGTCCGTGAAGACGTAGGCCCTCATCGAGCGGCACGTGTGTCACCAGGGCGCCCAGGCGTCGACGAAGATCGGCAGCTTCCTGGCCCGGGCCTCGGACAGCGCCCGGCCGTAGTCGTCCTCGATCCACGGCAGCGCTCCGCGGGGAGGCGCGGCGGGCGCCGCGGCGAGGGCAGCGGCCGCCGCGAAAAACATCATGGCGAACCGGCTCGTACTCATCCCGTGATCCTAACCGGAGATAGACTTCCGGGGCCAACATCGAGACAGGAGGACGAACGGATGAAGACGTTTCCGAGACTCGCTCTCGCCGCCGCACTGACCGTCTCGCTGGCCGTACCCGCGGGCGCCCAGGACAAGAAGAAGGGCGCCACGGACGAGAAGGCCGCCATGGAGGCCTGGCAGAAGGCCATGACGCCCGGCGACGGCCAGAAGAAGCTCGAGCCCCTCGTCGGCACGTTCGACGCGAAGGTCCGGATGTGGATGGATCCGTCGAAGCCGCCGGACGACAGCGCGGGGACCTCGGTCAACAGCTGGGTCCTCGGCGACCGCTTCGTGCAGACGAAGTACGAGGGCACGTTCCTCGGCGAGGCCTTCAACGGCGTGGGGTACACCGGCTACGACAACGTGACCAGGAAGTACCAGGGCGCCTGGATGGACACCGGCTCGACCGCGATCATGACCTCGGTCGGAACCATCGACTCGGCCGGGAAGGTCATCACGATGAAGGCGACGACGAGCGATCCGGCCACCGGAAAGGTGACGACCACCGACCAGAAGATCACGATCATCGACAACGACCACCACTCGATCGAGATGTGGGGCAAGGCGCCCGACGGCAAGAATTTCAAGATGATGGAGATCCAGTACACGCGCAAGAAGTAGCGCCCTTCGGCGCTTTTCCTCGAGGAGACCTTCCGCCGTGAATACCCTTCGAAAGTTCGTCGCGCTCGTTCTGTGCGTCGTTCTCTCGACGCTGTCGGCCGCCAGCCTCGCGGCGCAGACGTCCTCCGGCACGGCGGCGCCGCCGGCACCGGATCCCTGGCCGCGGCGC
>Ga0335076_10005547_pt1 | contig 12740 bp, 12 predicted proteins | sample Lox_Sample_25_FD_206717 | JGI IMG/M metagenome (GOLD analysis project Ga0335076, IMG submission 206717) | Soil microbial communities from Loxahatchee National Wildlife Refuge, Florida, United States - Lox_Sample_2.5 | ecosystem: Environmental > Terrestrial > Soil > Wetlands | place: USA...
GCTCGCGTGTCGGCGGGAGATGGAGCGATGGCGGAGCAGCAGGCGGACGCGGCAGAGATCGGCAGGCGCGCGGCTGATGAGGCGATCGGCAGTGCCTCCCGAGGCGCGCAGCGCTTCGGCGAACAGATGCGCGATGCGGCGCAATCGGTGCTGAACGAGCAGAAGGGACGTGTGGCGGACGCGGTTCACGGCCTCGCCGAAGCGCTGCGCCACACCGCGCATACCCTTGAGCGCGACGAGAACCCGGCGGTCGCCCGCTACGCCGATCAGGCGGCGGCGCAGATCGACCGATTTTCCGAGACGGTGCGCCGGCGCGAACTCGCCGATCTCCTCGCCGGAACGGGGGATTTCGCGCGCCGCCGGCCCTCGCTCTTCGTCGCCGGCGCGGTCGCCACCGGTTTCGTCATCGGCCGCCTGCTGGCCCAGCCATCCGAAAGCGGCAGCGCGCCGCGCGGCTATGCCATGACCGGCGGCGAGGACGGCCACCATGCCGCCGAGGCGGCGGAAGAACCGCTCGCCGGCTACGGCCCGGGCGCCGGCGGCAGGGAGCCGCGGTGATGGTGGCGCGCGAGGATATCGGCACGCCGCCGCCGCGCCAGGAGCGTACCGTGGCCGGGCTCTTTGGCGATCTCGCGCGCGAGACATCGCGCCTCTTCCGCCAGGAAGTGGCGCTGGCCAAGGCCGAGCTCGTCGATAAGACCCGCCAGCTTGGCGCCGGCGCGGTCGAGATCGCCATCGGCGGCGTCATCCTCTATGCCGGCCTCTTGGTGCTGCTCGAAGCGGCGGTGTTCGCGCTCGCTCTGGTGCTGCCGATCTGGGCCGCCGCGCTCATCGTCGGCGGCGTTGCCGTTCTCGTCGGCGGCATTCTGATCTTGAAGGGCCGCGCCGATGTCGGGCCGCGCGCTCTCGTGCCCGACCGCGCGTTGCGCAGCCTGCGCGAGAATGCGGAATGGGCGCGCGAGCAGATGCGATGAGCGGCGAGGCTCCGGAGCTGTTGCCGCCCGACGATGGCAGGTACGACGCCACCGGCAAATCGCCGGAACAGATCGAAGCGGATCTCGCCAAGACGCGGGCGGGGATCGGCGAAATCCTCGATGCGATCGAGCGCCGCCTTGCGCCGCGCCATCTCTTGGGAAAGGGCATCGACATGGTGAAGGACACGATGAGCCGCGACGATGGCGGCTTCGGCGACATGCTGCGCAACCATCCCGTGCCGCTGGCGCTGATCGGCATGGGCGTCGGTTGGCTGCTGACGTCATCGACCGCCCGGGCGCGCCTCGCCGAATATGGTGGGGCGGTCAAGGAGCGCGTTGCCGACGCAACGCACAGCGCCGGCGGGCGCGCCGGCGAACTCGCCGGCCAGCTGCGCGACAAGGTGGCGGGCTGGGGCGCGGCCGCCGACAGCAGCGCCGCCGCGCGATACCCGACCGAATCCGCCGGCTATGCCTATGCGCGCCAGAAATCGGGCGAGGCTTTGGACAAAGCGTCCGACGCCGTGGCCGAAGCCGGCGGCAAGCTCGGCGACACCATCGAGCGCGGCAGAGCGGCGGGCAGCGCCGCTTGGCAGCAGGCGCGATCCCGGGCCAAGGATACCGGCGCGCATTTCTCCCGGGTGGACGACCGTTTCAGCGACCTGATGCAGGAGCATCCCCTGGCGGTGGGGGCACTCGGCTTCCTTGCCGGCGCGGTGATCGCTTTGCTGCTGCCGAAGAGCGGCCTCGAAGAGCGCGTCGGCGGCAACGCCGGTGATGCCCTGCGCGAGCGCGCCGCCGATCTCGGCCGCGCGGCGGCGGAGCGTGCCCGCACCGTCGCCGAGCACACCGCCGACGCCGCCGCGGATGCCGTGAAAGAAGCGACCGGTCAGGCGACCTCCGACAGCGCGTCCGATCTCGGCGAGCAGCGCGGGCAGGGGTAGCGCTAAAGCGCAAGGGCCGCCCGCTTGTCGCGGCGCGGCCCTGCGCCTGCGAAACGGACCGCTGGCGATCGCTAGGCGGCGGCCAGCCGCGCCAAGGCCCGGCCGGCGCGGCAGGCGGAATCCATCGCCTGCATCTCGCTCGCCGCTTCGCCCGACAGCACGATCTCGCCAGGTGCGGCAATAAGCCAATGCCAGCCGCCTTCCGGCTGGGCCTCAACCCGCATCTCGAAGCGCTTGCCAGCAATGGTGAGCGACCGGATCACCGGCTCGTTACAGCCGAAAACGCTTAAGCTTTTCATAAGGTTACTTTGGCATCCTGGGTTCTGGTGGGCGCTCCGCAAACGCTGCGCGGGCAAGGGGGGTTCCGACCCCTTCGGAGGCACATGGCGGCGCGACGTGACGAGAAAGACCGGCCGGTCCTGCTGCTGCCGGTTGAGGCGCTGGCGGGCTTTCCCGGTGCGGCGCTGCTGCTCGGCGGCGACGCCGCGATCGAGCCTGTCAATGCCGAAGGCGCGGCGGCGCTGGCCGCGGCCGAGGGCGAATTCCGCGCCGAGCTCGCCGCGCTTGCCGCCGGCGCGCGGCGCAACGGTGCGGCGAGCCGCGCCGCGCTGGCGGCTGCGCCGGGCACCGAGGCGCTGCTGCTGCCGCTGGGCGACGGTGCACGCGTGCTGGCCCTCCTCGACGATGCGGTGCTGACGCGCCATCTGCGCGAGGCGCTGATCGAGAGCCGCCGCCGCTACAAGGATCTCGTCGAGATCTCCAGCGACTTCGCCTGGGAGACCGACGAAGCCGGCCGCTTCACCTTCGTCTCGCCGCGCGGGGCGCTGGGCTGGAGCGCCGAGGCGCTGCTCGGTCGCAGCGCCGCAGAGTTCCTGGCCGAGCCCGGCGAGACGAATCTCTTCACGACGGCCGCACCGGTGGCCGAGGCCGAGCTGTGGTTCCGGCGCGCCGATGGCGGCAGTGCCCGGCTCGGCATCGTCGCCGCGCCGCTCACCGATGCCGGGGGGCGCGTCTGCGGCGCGCGCGGCATCGGTCGCGATTTGACGGCGGAGCGCGCGCGCGACGACGCGCTGGCGCATGCCCGGTTGCGCGATCGGCTCTTCAGCCATCTCGTGCGCGCCATCCGCGACGAGCTCGACCCGGCGGCGGCGCTCGAAGCCGCGGTCAGCGCCACCGGCCTCGCGCTCGGCGCCGCCGGCGGCGTCATCTTGCGCCGCAGCGGCGGCGGGTTCACTCCGGCCGCGCGCTGGGGCACCCCGGCGCAAGCGGCGCTGCTCGATGCGGCGGGCGCGGCGCTTCGGGCGGAAGACGCGGCGGCGCTTGCCGCCGAGGGCTGGCAGCTCATCGGCCAGGTCGCGCGCTATCGGCAAAGCGTCGAAGGCGCGATCCTGCTGTGGCGGCAGAGCGAGGATGGCGGCTTTCCCGACAGCGACCGCGCGCTCCTCGCCGATGTCGCCGATCAGCTCGGCGTTGCCATCGCCCAGGTGGCGCAGCATGAGCAGATGCTGGTGCTGTCGCGCACCGACCCGCTGACCGGTCTGCTCAACCGTCGCGCCTTCTTCGACGAGCTGCAGCGCCGCCTGGCGCGGCTGGAGCGCGGCACGCGCCCGGCCGTGCTGCTCTTCGTCGATATGGACAATTTCAAATTGGTCAATGACCGCCTCGGCCATCGCGCCGGCGACGAGGCGATCCGCCGGCTCTGCGACATCCTGCGCAACGAGGCACGTGCCGGCGATCTCGCAGCGCGGCTCGGCGGCGACGAGTTCGCGCTCTGGATCGAAGGTCTCGACGGCCATAGCGGCAGCGAGCGCGCCGCGGCGCTGCTCCGCGCCGCGGAAGCGCTGAAGCCGCTCTCCGGCGCGCCCGACCGCCCGCTCGGCATTTCGATCGGCGTGGCGATCGTCGAGCCCGGCGGCGGCGAGACGCCCGAGCAGATCGTTGCGCGGGGTGATGCCGCAATGTATCGCGCCAAATCCGCGGGCAAGGGCGGCTTTGCCGTGGCGGCGGGGACGGTTCCGGCATGATGGAGCTGCTGCAGCGCGTCTTCCGCCACAGCGGCAAGGCGATCGACTACGAGACGCAGAAGCTGCTGGCGCAGAGCACCCAGCCGGCCGATCGCCGCCGCCTCGCCGAGAACACCAGCGCGCGGCCGGAGGTGCTCTATTTCCTCGCCGCCGATGTCGAGGCGAGCGTGCGCGCCGCCGTCGCTGCCAACGAGGCGACGCCGGTGCAGGCCGATCTGCTGCTGGCGCGCGACCGCAGCGCCGATGTCCGGGTCGATCTCGCCGCCAAGATCGCGCGGCTTGCGCCGGGCCTTTCCAAAGAGGCGCATGAAAGGCTGCGCAAGCTCACCTACGAGGTGCTCGAAATCCTGGTGCGCGACCAGGTGACGCGCGTCCGCCAGGTGATCGCCGAGACGCTCAAGGACGTCGCCGACGCGCCGCCGCAGATCATTCGGCTGCTGGCCCGCGACTGCGAGATCGTCGTCGCCGGCCCGGTGCTCGAATTCTCGCCGCTGCTCGGCGACGAGGATCTGCTCGCCATCATCGCCGATGCGCCGATTCCGGGTGCGCTTGCCGCCATGGCGCGCCGCGACGGTGTGCAGGTCCCGATCACCGACGCCATCAGCGCCAGCGCCGATGTCGATGCCATCGCCGCGCTCCTCGCCAATCCCTCGGCGCAGATCCGCGAGGAAGCGCTGGACCGGCTGGTCGATCGCGCGCCGGGCGTCGTCGCCTGGCATAAGCCCTTGGTCGAGCGGCCGCGCCTTTCGGCCGAGATCGTTCGCAAGCTCGCCGCCTTCGTCGCCGATCAGCTGCTGCGGCGCCTGAGCGAGCGGCGCGATCTCGATCCCGCCACGGCGCGCGAAGTGGCGGCGGTGGTGCGCCAGCGCCTCGCCGAGAAGGCGCCGGAGGAGAAACCCGCCGCCGCGCCGGCCAAGCCTGCCAATGAGGCGCTGGCGCGGGCAAACCGCCTCAAGCAGCAGGGCAAGCTCGACGAGGCGGCCGTGCTCGGCGCGCTCGGGCACGACAGCGGCTTCGTTCGCGCCGCGCTGGCGGTGATGAGCGAGCTGCCGCCTGAGCTGGTCGACCGCGTCCTCGGCGCGCACAGCCCCAAGGGCGTCACCGCGCTGGCCTGGAAGAGCGGCCTCGGCATGCGTGCCGCACACAAGCTGCAACTCCAGCTCGGTCAGATCCCGCCCAACGCCGCGCTCAAGCCGCGCGTCGATGGCGGCTATCCCCTGAGCGCCGAAGCGATGCAGTGGCAGCTCGACTTCTTCCGCGGCATGGGCTGAGGCGGGGCGACAGGCCCCTGGCCCCGATTCGAAGCAATATCACCACTCTTAATTGGCCACGCCCGCGAAACGCTAGGGCAGCGACGCCATATCTCAAGTTTCGCCTTGCCCGCGAAAGCGGGCATCCAGGAGCCTCAGCCCCGATGACTGGTGCGCATCGCTCTGGGTCCCCGCTTCCGCGGGGACGGCAGAAGAGACCTTGGGATCGCAGTGCTTTCGAGATGCTCTTGTTCGACGCCCCACCTCACGCTCCCCGTCGCGGAGCATGGGAGGGTGAGGCGGGCGCCGCTTCGCGTTAGTGCAGCGTTATCTCGACGACGCGGTTTCTCGGCTCGCGCACGCCGGGCGGTGTCGGCACGGGCGGCTCGCGGTCGCCGACCCAGCGCGTGGTGATGCGCTTGGTCGGCACGCCGTCCTCGATCAGCGCCGCGCGCACGCGGTCGGCGCGCCGCTCGGAGAGGCCCAGATTGTATTTGTCGGTACCGGCGCGATCGGCCTTGCCGATCAGCACGACCTGGACATTGGTCTCTTGTTTGGCGATCGCCGCCACCTGCTGCAGGATCTGTTGCGCCTCCGGCAGCAGCTCGGATTTGTCGAATTCGAAGTAGACGCGGTATTCGCGGCCGGGTCCGGGGGCGGCGGCGGGCCGGGCCGCCGGCTGCTTCTGGCCTTCGAGTAACGCCATCGCGTCGAGGAATTGCTTGTGGCAGGGGCCGTCGATGGCGGTTTTCCAGTCATCCTCCATCCGCTCGACCCAGCAATCGTAACTCACCTGGGCGCGGGCGGCGACGAGCGGCATCCGCTCGCGACCGCCGCTGTCGAGCGCCTTCAACAGCCGCTCGCGACTCTGCGCCAGGTCGGTGCGGTAGGCGTTGGGCACTTCGAGCGGGACCAGCCAGTTGCTGTTGTTCTCCGGCGGCACCGCTTGACCGTTGGCGGCGGCGAGACCCTTGCGCGCGAAGTAGTCGGCATCGGCCCAATCGTGGAGCTCGTTCTCGAGCGAGCTGGAGAGCCCGGCGTAATCCGAGGTGAGCCCGTCCGTGAAGCTGGTTGGTGTCGCCGGCTTGGCCGCTTGCAGCGCGGCGACGTTGTGCGGGGCGAAGGAGACGTTCCCTCGCATCGGCGGCTGATAGGACCAAGTGGAGCAGCCCGCGATGAGCAGGACGACGCCCGCAACGGCCAATCCCCCCGCAATGCCTTTGTGCTTCCTCATCCTGCCGTCCTTCCCTGCATCGCTTCGGCTTCGCGGCGACGTGCCGCTGCCGAGCCCGCAACCCTCCGGGAAAAGGTTTGGCTCAACCGCCAATTCCCCGGGGGACATTCTGTCCGCCGGAAGTATTATTGCAACAGTTATCAGCAGTTTCGGCTCGCCGCCCGATCCGTTAAACTGTCGCGCGGCCGAAACAAACAGGCGACGGCCCCGCCGCCTGCGGTGATGTGGCAACGCAATAGCGGAGAGCGGAATGCGATGGGAGGGATGGCGGCTCGCGGTAGCCGCGGCGCTGGCTTTGTCGATTCCGGCCGGGGTGGCGAAGGCCCAGGTGGTGGTGCGTTCGCCCGACGAAGTGCGCTCCTGCCTGTGCAAGGAACAGGCGGTTGCTTCGCTCAACGCCCAGGTTCAGGCACTCAGCAAAGCCTATGACGAGAAGCGCCAGGCCTTCGAAGCGCTCGACCGGCAGGTCCAGACCTCGCGGCCCCAGGTGAACGTCAACAACCCGTCCGATGTCGATGCGTTCAAGCGCCTGCTCGAGCGCCGCGACGAGGCTTCCGATAGCTTGGCCGGTGCCGCCACCTCGGATTATGCCGGCGCGGTGCAACGCTATAATGCGGCAGTGTCGGATTATAACAATTCCTGCTCCGGCAAGGCCTTCGATCAGGACGTCCTCGCCCAGGTGAAACAGTCGCTGTCCTGCCCGAAGCCTTAGCGACTCGGGGCGAATCGCGCGGCGCCGCGTCAGCCGCCGCGGTCGAGCGGCGCGTTGAGCCGGTCGAGCGGAAAGATCGGCCGGCGCACCTGCTCGAAGCGCAACTGATTATTGTCGGACGTCGTGACGCCGTCGCCGTCGCAGGTGATGGTCGCGCGCGCCAGCGGCGCGAAGCCGGCGCGATAATGGATGCGCGATTTCAGCAAGAGGTAGCGCTTCACCTTCGGGTCGATGCCGACCGAGGTGAAGACGCCCTGGTCCCAGGGCTCGTGGTGGCGCGAGACGATGACGATCTCGACCTTGCCGGTGTCGAGCACTGCGGTCGGGCCCATGCTGACCTTGACCCCGGTATACATCGGTCCGCGCACGATCCATTCGCCGTCGGACAAGGTGCGCACCCGGCCGGTTACGGTCAGCGGCTCGCCGCGCTTGCCGATCGACGGCATGTCGGTCTTGCCGCCGAGCGCCAGGGTGACAGTGGCGCCGACGCCGGCCTCGGCCATCCGCTTCACCGCCGCCGGGTCCCACACCGCGGCAACGGCGACATCCTCGAGTCCCTGGCGCATCACCTCGCGCAGCACCGTCATCACATCCTCGGTGCCGCCGGAGCCAACATTGTCACAATGGTCGAGCAGCAACACCGGGCCTTCGGTCATCGTCTTGGCGCGGCGGAGCGCCTCGGCGAGCGGCTCGTGGCGGTAGAGGAACTCCTCGCGCTGCTCCCAGGCGGCGGCCATCAGCCGCTCGGCCGCCGCCGTGGCCTGTGCGCTATCGCCATCGGCGATGCAGATCGCCGACATCCCGGCATCCGGCATATCGGCGAGCGGGAAGCCGCCGAACACCGTAGCGGCCAGGAGGCCCTGGCTCTCCTCGGCGCGCGCCCGGGCGATCAGACTGCGCATCGGCTCGTCTTCGGTTCCCATGCGCAGCGTCTGCGCCAGCAGCGGCCGGCGCGCCCAGCCCATCGCCGGCCGGACCTCGCCCTTCATCGCGCGCAGCAGGATGCGCCCGACCTGCTCGCCGACGATGTGCATGTCGACATGGGGATAGGTCTTGTAGCCGATGAGCGCGGTGCAGTTGCGCACCATGCGGGGGGTCAGATTGGCGTGGAGGTCGCAGGTGACGGCAATCGGCAGGTCGGGCGCCACCGCGCGGATGCGCTCCAGCAGCGTGCCTTCGCCATCCGCGGTCGTCTCCGCCACCATCGCGCCGTGGAGGTCGAGCAGCGCCGCGTCGCAGCCCCGCCGCACCGCGTCGACGATCGCATCGGACATGAGCGCATAAGCTTCCGCTGCCACCGGGCCGCTCGGCATCGCCTCGGCGGCAACCGGCGTCACCACCTCGGCGCCGATCTCGCGCGCAAGCCTGAGATAGGCGCCGATTGGCATGGCGGTGCCTTCATAGGCGCTGATCACCGCGCCGCCGAGATAAGCGCCCCAGTCGCGAAAGCGCTGCCAATCGGTCCGGATCGGCGAAAAGCTGTTGGTCTCGTGCTTCATCATGGCGATGACGAGGCGCATCGCTCACTCCTTCTCGCCGTAAAGCTCGGCGGGCGACACCGCCGGCCGCGCGATCTCGACCAGCGTGCCGTCGCGCCAGGCGCGGAAGAAGCAGCTGCGTCGGCCGGTGTGGCAGGCGACGCCGTGCTGATCGACCAGGAGGAGCAGCGCATCGCCGTCGCAATCGACCCTCAGCTCGATCAGGCGCTGCGTCTGGCCCGAGCTTTCGCCCTTGCGCCAGAGCGCGTTGCGCGAGCGCGACCAGTAATGCACCATCCCCGTGCGCAGCGTCTCTTCGAGCGCGCGCCGGTTCATCCAGGCGAGCATCAGCGCTTCGCCAGTATCATGTTGTTGCGCCAGCGCCGCCACCAGCCCGTGCTCGTCAAAGCGCAGCTCGGCCATGAGCGCGGTGAAACCTTCCGTCATCTTCCCTCTCCCGCTGCGCGCCAGTCTACAAGGCGGACATAGCCGGCGGATAGCCGTTCCCGCGGCGGCGTTAATCTTGTACTGCCGCGGCCGAGCGGCTAGCTTGCCGGAAAATCGACGAGGGGGCAGGCGACGCACCTGCTCCCGGCGGGGGCCCGGGGTTTGGCTGATTATATTCTCGAGACCGAAGGTCTCACCAAGGAGTTTGCCGGCTTCACGGCGGTGCGCGACGTCGGGCTCAAGGTCCGGCGCGGCACGATACATGCGCTGATCGGCCCCAACGGCGCCGGCAAGACCACGGTCTTCAACCTCCTCACCAAGTTTCTCGAGCCGAGCGCCGGCTGCATCCGTTATGACGGAAGCGACATCACTGGGCTGCGGGCGCCCGACGTGGCGCGGCTCGGCATGGTGCGCTCCTTCCAGATCTCGGCGGTGTTCCCGCATCTGACGGTGCAGGAGAATGTGCGCGTCGCGCTGCAGCGGCCGCTTGGCACCTCCTTTCATTTCTGGCGCTCGGAGAAGAGCCTCGATGCGCTCAATCCGCGCGCCGACGCGCTGCTCGCCGCGGTCGGGCTTTCGGACTATCGCGCGGCGACCGCGGCGGAGCTCCCCTATGGCCGCAAGCGCGCGCTCGAGATCGCGACGACCCTGGCGCTCGAGCCCGAGATGCTGCTGCTCGACGAGCCGATGGCCGGCTTGGGCCATGAGGACATCGCGCGCATCGCCAACCTCATCCGCCAGGTCGCCCATAACCGCACCGTGCTGATGGTCGAGCATAATCTTTCGGTCGTCGCCGATCTCTCCGACACCATCACCGTGCTGACGCGCGGCCGCATTCTGGCCGAAGGGAGCTATGCCGAGGTCTCGGCCAATCCCGAAGTGCGCGAGGCCTATATGGGCACGGGGGACGTCGCCGGCCATGCCTGATGCCGCGGTTCGGAGCAAGGCGCTGCTCAGCGTCGAGGAGCTGCACGCCTGGTACGGCGAATCGCATATCCTGCACGGCATGAGCTTCGCCGTGGGCGAAGGCGAGGTGGTGACTTTGCTCGGCCGCAACGGCGTCGGCAAGACCACCACCTTGAAGGCGCTGATGGGCATGCTGCCACGGCGCCGCGGCTCGGTCGTCTTTGCCGAGCGCGAGCTGATCGGCCTCGCCTCGAACCGCATCGCGCGCCTTGGCCTCGCCTATTGTCCGGAAGAGCGCGGCATCTTCTCGAGCCTCAGCGTCGAGGAGAATCTGCTGCTGCCGCCGCAAGTGCGGCCGGGCGGGATGAGCGTCGAGGAGATCTACGCTCTCTTTCCCAACCTCGCCGAGCGCCGGCGCGGCCAGGGCACCAAGCTTTCGGGCGGCGAGCAGCAGATGCTGGCGATCGGCCGCATCCTGCGCACCGGCGCGCGCCTCCTGCTGCTCGACGAGCCGACGGAAGGCCTGGCGCCGGTGATCGTGCAGCAGATCGGCGCCGTCATCGGCGCGCTGAAGCGCAAAGGCTTCACCATCCTGCTGGTCGAGCAGAACTTCCGCTTCGCCGCTACGGTGGCGGATCGCCACTATGTCGTCGAGCATGGCCAGGTCGTCGATCAGATCGCCAATGACCGGCTCGACGAGAACATCGACAAGTTGCACGCATATCTAGGAGTCTAGGGAGGTCTGGAAGATGAGAGTAAAAGCGTTGTTGCTGGCGGCGGTGGCGGTGATGGCGTTGAGCGCCGCAAGTGCCGAGGCGCAATCGGGCGGTCCGGTCAAGATCGGCGTGCTCAACGACATGTCCTCGCTCTACGCCGATATCGGCGGCAAGGGCTCGGTCGTCGCCGCCGAGATGGCGGCCGAGGATGCCGGCCCGGTGCTCGGCCAGAAGGTGCAGATCGTGTCCGCCGATCACCAGAACAAGCCCGATGTCGGCGCCGATATCGCGCGGCAATGGTATGACCAGGACGGCGTCGACATGATCACCGACGTGCCGACCTCCTCGGTGGCGCTCGCAGTCAACGAGGTGTCGCGCGACAAGAAGAAGCTCGCGCTCTTCGTCGGCCCGGCGACGTCCGATCTCACCGGTCCCAAATGCAACGCCTACGCCGCAAGCTGGGTCTACGACACCTATTCGCTCGCGCATGTGACCGGCGGCGCCGTGGTGAAAAGCGGCGGCAACACCTGGTTCTTCATCACCGCCGACTACGCCTTCGGCCATGCGCTCGAGCGCGACACCGCCGAGGTCGTGAAGGCGGCGGGCGGCACGGTGGTGGGCGATGTGCAGGTGCCGCTCAACACCGCCGATTTCTCCTCCTATCTGCTGCAGGCGCAGGCGTCCAAGGCGAAGATCATCGGCCTTGCCAATGCCGGCGGCGACACCATCAACTCGATCAAGCAGGGTGCCGAGTTCGGCATCACCGAAGGCGGCCAGAAATTCGCCGGCCTGCTCATCTTCACCACCGATGTGCACAGCCTCGGCCTCAAGACGGCGCAAGGCTTGCAGCTCACCGCGCCCTTCTATCACGACATGAACGACGCGACGCGCGCCTTCTCCAAGCGCTTCGCCGACCGCTTCGGCCGGCCGCCGACCTTCGACCAGGCCGGCGTGTACAGCGCCGTCGCCCATTACCTGAAGGCGATCAAGGCGATCGGCACCAAGGATCCCGACAAGGTGATGGCGGAGATGCGCAAGCTGCCGATCAACGACTTCATGACCAAGAACGGCAAGCTGCGCGAGGACGGCCGCGTCATCCGCGACATGTATCTCTTCGAAGTGAAGAAGCCCTCGGAATCGACCGGCGAATGGGACCTCCTGAAGCTGATCGAGACCGTCCCCGGCGACCAGGCCTTCCGCCCCATCGACAAGGGCGACTGCCCGCTGGTGAAGAAGAGCTAAGGCCGTTGCTGTCGTTGTTGCATACCATGCAAAGAACCCCCTCCCCCCTTGAGGTCAAGGCGAACGCGCTACGCGCGTTCGTCCGCGGCGGCGGCAGCGATTGCGCAGCAATCGCGGGAGCCGCACCGTTCGGACTAGCTGCGGCGATCTTGCCGATTCGCAAGAGAACCCCCTCCCCCCTTGAGGGCCTTGAGGGGGAGGGAGGGGAGGGGGGTGCTACCGCACCCTCTCTCCAGACCTGATCCCATGCTCTCCTGGCTCCCCCACATCGCCATCTCCATCCCGCCGACGCAGGCGCTGTTCGGCCAGCTGCTGATCGGGCTCATCAACGGCGCGTTTTACGCCATGCTGAGCCTTGGGCTCGCCGTCATCTTCGGCATGCTCAACATCATCAACTTCGCCCATGGCGCGCAGTACATGCTGGGTGCGTTCTGCGCCTGGTTCGCGCTGACCTATCTCGGCATCAATTATTGGGCGGCGCTGATCGTGGCGCCGATTGCGGTGGGCGTGATCGGCATCGCGCTGGAGCGGTTGCTGCTGCGCCATGTCTACCGGCTCGACCATCTCTACGGCTTGCTGCTCACCTTCGGCCTCGCGCTCATCATCGAAGGCGTGCTGCGCAACTATTACGGCTCCTCGGGCCAGCCCTATAACATCCCGAGCGCGCTCACCGGCGCGCGCAATCTCGGCTTCATGTATCTGCCGAACTACCGCGCCTGGGTGATCTTCGCCTCGCTCGGCGTCTGCTTCGGCACCTGGTTCCTGATCGAGCGCACGCGCCTCGGCTCCTATCTGCGCGCCGCCACCGAGAATCCG
>Ga0335076_10005548_pt1 | contig 12740 bp, 13 predicted proteins | sample Lox_Sample_25_FD_206717 | JGI IMG/M metagenome (GOLD analysis project Ga0335076, IMG submission 206717) | Soil microbial communities from Loxahatchee National Wildlife Refuge, Florida, United States - Lox_Sample_2.5 | ecosystem: Environmental > Terrestrial > Soil > Wetlands | place: USA...
GCCCAAGAGAGGACTCGAACCTCCACGACCTTGCGGCCACTAGCTCCTGAAGCTAGCGCGTCTGCCAGTTCCGCCACTTGGGCACGGTAGCACGGGCCAAGCTGGATTCAGTTGCCCGTACAACGAGGCCCCTCCATTGTGCCCGGCTCTGAGTACAGCTGTCAACGATGCAAGCATTTGGCACAATTCCCGACTTCGGCTCTGAGATCCAGACGCCAGGTAATAGCACCAGGCCGTACTGATACCATCCAGTTATTTAACGACGTCATACAATATTTCGCTTGAATTTTATATTACTACTCCGTATAGTGCGGCTCCGCGAACCGCTCACGGGAAGCACTCTCGTAGTTCACAAGGTAACGGGACGGAGGTTCTCAATGGTCATGAAAACGAGCGAACGGTGGCACTGCATGAACCCGGAGTGCCGTTGTGCAATTACCGTGGAAATCGGCGGAGAGATAGATGGCGCAAACCCGATCTGTGCGTGCGGCACTCAGATGAAGAAGGACTACAAGCCGCCGGTCTTTCACTACCTTGATTTTCTTCATCTGGAAAGTAGCGAACTGGTTTCCCGCGATCGGCACGAGAAGTGACCGATGGAACGATTCCGCCATTCATCACGAACGCACAGTCATGCGCACAAGTCCCTGCGCCTGCGGGGCGACGTAGTGCACACCTTTGGCACGCTGCTGACTCCCCTGGCGATCGCGCTGGTCGCTCTGGGCTTCTATTTATTGGGCAACGCGGTGGCCAATCCTCTCTCTTCCAATGCGGCATCCTTACTGTTCGCTTCCATCATTCTTGCTCTCGGCTTCGTATTATTGAGCTACTTACTGCGCACGGCGATGGCATCGCACCAGCGGCCGCCGACCGAGCGAGTTCACATCCGCAATTCCTATGCGGACAGCCCCAATTCCACGCAGACGATCGTGGTGGCCCCCGCGGAGCCGGGAATTCTGCCCTTTCAGCGATCCTATGTGGACTCCGCGCGCATCCGCCGTTGAGCTGTCCGCAATCCGGCACCAAGACAAGCAAAAATGTCAGGCGCGAGGAATGGCCGGGAAATACTGCTCTTCGAGGATACGGCGGTGGTGAAGTTCGTGTCCGGCGCAGATAAACGCAAGGGCACGTACGCTGACTTCATTCTTGTTGGCCATGCCGCGAAGCAGCCAGGCTTCCTCAGTTAGGGTCCTCAGCAGCGAAAGGGTAGAATTTCGGACCACGTCGAATTCCAGGGCGAGATCCGAGAGCGATCGATCCCCGAATCCGCCATTCCGAACGTAATCGTCCTGCTCGAAGCCTTCGATGGGCGTACGATCCGCCCGAGCGATGCGAAGCGCGCGGTAAGCAAAGATCCTTTCGCTGTCCGCGATGTGGCCAATCACTTCCTTGACGGTCCATTTGTTCGCAGCATAGCGAAAATTGCCATCGCGTTCGCTGCGGCCCGCGAGAAGCAAAGCCATCTGCAAGCGCTGCGTCTCCAGCGTTCCAAAAATGTCGTCTCCGGGGATGAGCGAAATGTACTTCTCGTAATAAGATGCGTATTCCCCGGGTTGGGGGCGGTTTTGAGGAGCACGTTTGGGAATCATGCGGGGATTATACGCTTCTCAGGCCTTGGTTTGGTTACTGGGGCGCAAGAGAAAGGGAGGCCGACTTGGCCGTTGATTTGAGCAAGGCGCGCATCGCCTTTCAAGGCGAGCCGGGAGCGTTCAGCGAAGCGGCTGCGGTCCAGTTGCTGGGAGAAGAGATTGTGACCGTGCCGCGGTCGACGTTCGACGCCGCGTTCCGCGCAATTCCCGATGGGGCTGCCGAGGCTTTGCTTGCACCGGTGGAAAACACGCTGGCAGGTTCCGTGGTCCGGGTATTCGATCTGCTGCTCGAAAGCAATCTTTCGATCGTCGCCGAGACGATTCTACCGATCGAACATCACGTGATCGGATGCCCCGGCGCGACCCTAGGGGATATTCGGTCCGTAGCTTCGCATCCGATGGCACTGGCGCAATGCGAAACTTTTTTTCTAAAGCATCCGGATGTGAAGCGTGTCCCCGCGGAGGATACGGCAGGAAGTGTGCGGGAAGCGCTGGCACGCGGAGACAAGTCCGCTGCAGGCATTGCCGGCCGCCTGGCGGCAATGCGTTACGGCGGTGTGATCCTCGCGGAGAGCATTCAGGATAACACCGAGAATTTCACGCGGTTCGTTCTTCTGGTGCCTTCGGCCGAGGCGGAAAAACACAAACGTCCCGAGGCGCGGAAAATGTCGCTTGCGATGCGGCTGGCCCATCGGCCGGGCGCGCTGCTTGCTTCTCTTGAACCCTTCGCGCGGCATGGCGTGAACCTGCTTAAGATTGAAAGCCGGCCGATCCATGGACGGCCGTGGGAATATCAGTTCTTCCTGGACGTGGAAGCCGAATCGCACGACCGGCTGGATGTCGCACTTGCGGAAGTGCGCAAAGCAACGAGCGAGCTTCGCGGTCTGGGACTGTATCCGGCGGCCCGCTTTAATTTTTGATTTAAAACGAAAAGGCCAGCTTGTTGGCCGCCCTTTTTGGATTCTCCCTTTCCAAGAGAACATTTGCTTTCGTTTGAGGTGATTCGATCTTCGGCCCGTTCAGCAGCAGCTGCACTCGGGATCGCCCATACCGCCCGTCATATCGTCCTTCATGCGACGCAGACGCCGACCGAGACGCTCGGCAAGCTGGTGTCTTGCGCGCCACAATCTGGCCTTCAGCGTATTTTCCGTGACGCCAAGCTTCTTGGCGGCTTCGCCGGTGGAATAGCCGTGCACTTCGCGCAGCACGAAAGCGGAGCGCAGGAGCGGCGAGAGCTCGTCGAGATTTTCGTTGATCATCTCGCGCAGCTCCGTGCTCGCATAAACCTGTTCCGGATCCAGGCCGCCGTCCGCGAATTTTTCCGTGGCCGGAAGATCGTCCTCGCGAGGCGGCTCGTCCAAGGAGATCGCCGGGCGCGACTTGGCGCTGCGGCGCTTCATCAACGCGGCGTTGATGACGATGCGCGTGAGCCAGGTGGAAAACTGCGACCTGCCCTCAAAGCGCTTTAGATTGCGATAGGCCGAAAGCAAGCCGTCTTGCAGAGCGTCCTCGGCGTCCTCGCTGTTGCCCAGCACCCGAAGAGCCGTCTGAAAGAGCGGCCGCTGGTAGCGGCGAAACAACGTCTCGACCGCTTCGGCGTTCCCTCTCTGGCCCGCGCGGATCAGTTTAGTTTCCTTCAGTTCCGTCCCCACTAACGCTTGTGTTGCCATTGTCTCCCCCATGTACTACGAAATTCATCTCTTCCATGTTTCGGCCGCCCGCTTTGTGTCGACGCGGCTCAATGCACCGGCACATTTCCACGACCTGTTTTCGGCTTCCGCAGCAGCACCATGAACGGGATCACCAGTAGGAACACGACGCCGAGCATCTTGAAGTTATCCACGAAGGCCAGCATCGCGGCCTGCCGCTCGACGGTGTTGTAAACCATTCCGGACGCTTGCGAGGCCGCCTCGGCCACGGAAGAACCCGCGGCCACAAGTTGCAATTGCGCTCCGTTGACAAAATTGTGATACGCGGCGCTGTAGGTGTTCACATGTTCGGCCAACTGGGCCTGATGAAACTGAGCGCGCCGATCGAGCATCGTGGTCACCGTGGCGATTCCCACGCTGGCACCGATGTTCCGCGCAAGATTGATGATGCCGGTGCCCATGTTGGTCTTTTCCTTGGGCACGTAAGCGAAAGCGGCCACATTGATCGGAATGAAGAGAAAGGCCAGCCCGAACGTCTGCAACATACGCGCCTCGACCGCGTGGCGGTAATCAATGTTCAGATTCCATCCGGCCATAACAAACAGCGCCAGTGCGGATACCGTGCACCCAAACGCGATGAGAATGCGCAGGTCCGCCTTCGAGACCAATATGCCGACGACCGGCATCATGAACATGATGACCGCACCGCCAGGAGAGAGCGCCAAGCCCGCCAGCTCCGCCGTATAGCCCATCAACTGCTGCAAGAACTGCGGGATGAGCACGGTGCTGGAATAAAGCACGAAGCCCAGGAAAAACATGGCCAGCGTGGCGACGGCGAAATTGCGTTCCTTCAACATTTTCAGATCAACGACGGGGTCCTTTTGCTTCCACTCCCAAATAATTCCGGCGATGACGCCAATCAGCATCATCACGAAAAACACCTGGATGAAACCGCTGGAGAGCCAATCGTCGCGCTGGCCCTTGTCCAGGATCACCTGCATGCTGCCGAGGCCCAGGCTGATCAGGCCGATGCCAATGTAATCAATGCGGAAGCCCTGGGTGAACTTCACGCGCTTCATGTACGGCGGATCGCTGACCAGGAACGACGTCAACAGGATGGACAAGATTCCCACCGGCACATTGACGTAGAAAATCCAGCGCCAGGAGAAGTTGTCCGTGATCCATCCGCCGAGCCAGGGGCCAATCGTAGGAGCAACAACGACCGCAACTCCATAAACCGCGAAGGCCATGCCACGCTGGCTAAGCGGAAACGTGTCGTTCAGGATGGCTTGCTCGCTCGGTTGCAAACCTCCACCGCCGGCGCCTTGCAAGATGCGGAAGAGCACCAACACCCCCAGGCTCGGAGCCAGACCGCAAAGAAACGAACTCACCGTGAACAGAGCGACGCACGACATATAAAAGCGCTTGCGGCCCAACACGGAGGAAAGCCAGCCCGAAAGCGGGAGGACGATGGCGTTCGAAACCAAATACGAAGTGAGCACCCAAGTGGATTCGTCCACGCCGGCGGAGAGGTTTCCAGCAATGTGGGGAAGCGCCACGTTGGCGATGGAAGTGTCCAGTACTTCCATGAACGTGGCGAGCGTAACGGTCAGAGCGATCACCCAGGGGTTGATCGTCCCGTCCGGCATCCTCAGCTTGGCTAGTAGACTGCGTCGCATACGCTAGTTGGGTCTTTCGCTCGTTTGAATCCGCTACTTGGTGATGACCGTCGCGTCCACGTTCATTCCGGGCCGCAGAATCGCTTCCTGCGGCGGAATGGGGTCGAGAACGATCTTCACGGGAATCCGCTGCACGACCTTGACGTAGTTGCCCGTGGCGTTTTCGGGCGGAAGAAGGCTCAAAACCGCGCCGGAAGCTCCCGCGATGGAATCCACGTGGCCCGGAAAGGTCTTTCCGTACGCGTCCACCTCGACGTAGGCTTTCTGCCCCGGCCGCATTTTGCGAAGCTGGGTTTCCTTGAAATTGGCCGTGACCCAGACGTCCTGGAGCGGCACGACGACCATGAGTCCTTGCCCTGCTTGCACGATCTGGCCGACTTCGACGGACTTGTGCGTGGCTTCCCCGTCTACGGGTGAACGGATAATCGTGTATTCAAGATTGAGTTCGGCGGCTTCGACGGCGGCCCGCGCTTGTTCCACTTTGCCGATCTTTGCCTGCGCGTCCGCGCTTCGCATCTGGACCTGCTTGGTGTTCGCTTTGGCTTCCGCCACGCCGGCTTGAGCTTGCAGAACGCGGGCTTTTGCCGCGTCCACCAAAGCTTTGGTGATATCGACATTTCTTTCGGCCTGGGCCAGACGATCCTGGTCTGCCTTGAGCGCGCTGGCAGTGGCGTCCGCGCTGGCTTTCGCGGCGTCGTATTGCTGCTGCGAGATTTCGCCCTTGGCGAGCAAAGGGGTGTAGCGCGCCAGATCGGCCCGAGCGAGTTCGGCGTTAGCCTGGCTTTTTGCTATGTTGGCCTGAGCATAAGACAGGTCGGCGGTGCGCGCTTGCTCATAAGTCGCTCGCGCTTTCATCAGGTCAGCTTGAGCGCCAAGAAGCTGTGCATCGGCGTTCGACGTGCCGCTAGCGACGTTCTCGGCAGTTCGAGGAACGTCCACACCGGCCGATTTTGCTTCACCTTCCGCAAGAGCCAGCTGCCCTTTGGCCTGGTCGAGAGCTGCTTGATAGTCGCGCGGATCGAGTTTCACCAGAATTTGCCCCGCTTTGACGTGCTCGTTGTCCTTGACCAGCACTTCCGCCACGCGGCCATAGACCTTCGCGGCGATGGGTGTGATATGGGCGTCCACTTGCGCATCGTCGGTGCTCTCGCGGTTGTGGTAATAGATGATGAGGCCAATCAACGTTGCCAATAGAAGTGCACCGCCTGCGAACAAGAGCCTCCGCACTCTCGGGTTTGCCAGCCCCTTGAGCGGCTCTTCGTTGTTCAAAGGCAATTCTTCGTCCGGCCTGACCTTTTCCATATTTTCCAGCCCGACTTCGATATCTATGCTCATCCCCGGGTCCTCACTTGGAGTAAAGCGTTTCCATTTGTCCGACGGATCTTGCGTAATCCGCGCGCGCCTGATTGAAGCGATAGAGCGCCGAAATTTGGTTGTCGTTCGCGCGCGCTAAGGAGTCTTGTGCCTGAATCACTTCAATATTGTTCGCGACGCCGGCGTTGAAGCGGTCGCGCGCTTGATCCACTTCCTGTTGCGCCAGCTTCACACCGAGGTCAGCCACCTGGACTTCGTTGCGGGCCGAATCGAGATTCAGAAGCGCGGTTTTTACGTCGAGGGCGATCTGGTTTTTCAGATCGGCTTGCTGCTCCTGGAGTTTCTTGATTTGGAGATCCGCCTTGACCACCTCGGCCTTGATCCTGCCCCCCGTGAAAAGGGGAACATCAAAGGTGGCCTGGTAGGTATAAACGGGGATCCCGTTGTTCGTGCTCGTGCCCTGGTAGGCCCAGTTCCCGTCGAAGCGCAGGGAAGGAAGGCGCGAATCCTGAGCCGATTTCCTGGAGGCCTCCGCGGATTTGATTTGCGCCTCCAGGGACTTCCACTCTTGCCTCTCGTCCAGAGCTTCGGTGATACTCGCCTGAACATCCGGCTGCGGCGTTTCGTAAAAGCCGAGCGAATCGGCCAGCTCGATTTTCGTGCGCGGATCGAGATTGAGCAGCCGGCTCAATGCAAAGAGAGAAGTCTCGCGGTCGTTGACGGCCTCGATTAGACGCTGCTTCTCGTTCTGAAGCTCGACGTTCGCGCGCAAAGTGTCAATGCCAGTACCGACGCCTTCTTTTTGGAGGTCCCCCGCCTGGTCGTAAAGCGCCTGCGCAAGGTCGACGCGCGACTTGGACGCTTCGACGTCCGCTTCCGCCCGCAACGAGCCGATATATTGGGAAACGACAAGAAGTATCACCTGTTCGCGAGTGGAAAGGCTGTCGGCTTTGCCGGCAAGGGCTGTTGCCCGCGCAGCCTGCAGCCTTTTCCAGAGTGAGAGATCGAATACCGGCATCCCGAACGTGGGGCCGGCGTTAAAAATCTGAATCGGGCCCACGTGTTGCGGAAATCCCGGAATCCTGGCGCCGAACTGCGCTTCGATGTTCGTGCGCCGGGCCGCGTCATAAACCTGCAAGTCCGCCTGAGGCAAAAGGTCGGCCCTTGTGATGTTCTTGTCCTGTTCTGCCTGGGCCGCTTGCAGGACCGCGATTTGCGCGGTCGGGTTTTGCCTTAACGCCAGCTTCACGGCTTGCTCGAGAGTCAGTTTCAGTGGCTGGTCCGTTGAAGCACTGGCGTCTTGAGTTCTCTCCGGCGAAGAATTTTGTGCCCGCGCGACCGTGGCACCGCTTGTCAGGCTGAACAGAGCCAGGTAAAAAATGATGTGCGAGCCTTTGGGACTCTTTCCCCGCCGCTCGCCCGAATTCTTGGCCTCATCCTTTTCACGGCGAATAATCTCGTTGACGATGGCCTGATTCAAACAGCCTTCCGCGGAAAGATGCGCGCCCTGGCTGTGCAACTCCTTGAGGAGCATTTTGCCGGATTCGTCAATGAAGCTGACTTCACACAAGTTCACGCCGAACTTGGCGTCAGGCTGGGCCGAACGAAGCTCGCGCCAGCACTGCTCGAGGGTTGAAACCGCCGCGCCGCTGAGCTTGCCCTCAACGTTCAGGACAGTCTTTCCGCGTCTTAATTCAGTGGAAATTCTAAGCATATTCCTACTCTCTCTCTCCCCTCAGTTGTAGCATCATTGCGGCCAGACAGTGCTCCGATGACTTGGAATGTATCTAACTTTATTTCAATAACTTATGCTTCGTGATCCTGAGACAAACATCTAATAGGAGCCGACATGATAACATATGCCCATATGTGGGCATTATTAAATAGACCATATATTGTCATATCGCAGCTCCAGAAGGGTGTTTCTGATGACTGAGGGAGGTCTCGCTCCCGAGGTTCTGGGCCGGTCTAGGCCAGCGCCGTGTCAGGAGGCGAAATCTTGCCAATACGGAACTACTTTTTCACCGCAATGGCTTGGAGTTCGAAGTGGGCTCCGCGCAGCAGGGAACCAGCGCCGATGAACGCCCGAGCTGGAAAATCCTTGGAAAAGTAGGTCCGGTAAACGTCGTTGAACTTGTCATAGAGAGACAGGTCGGAGCAGTAGACCTGGACGTAGACGACGTCGTCCATCGTCATCCCCGCTTGAGCCAGCACGGCTTTGTCGCCATCAAGTATGATTTTGACTTCGTCCTCGACTTTTTCTGGAACTTTGCCGGTTTTCGGATCCAACCCGATGCGGCCCGCAAGATAGAGCGTTTTGCCGGAGAGAATTGCGTCACTAAACGGCGCCTGCACTGTTTTATCCGGGAGATTGACCGCCTTGTGATCGAACCGGGGAGCCGATTTGGAAAAGGCACCGCGCACGGTCAGCACACCGGCCAGAACCAAGGCTCCCAACAAGATCCCCACTCGCCTGTTCATGTCTCTCGACCCCCTCGTCCTGCGTAAGACGCGCCCTTAGCCCGGTCGTGAGTGTAGTTCGGTTTCGCCGGCTGCTGCAAGCCGGCTTCGCAACCTGGACGCACGGTTTTATCTGTGCAATGGTGTTCTTTTTCGTGTGATCGAACCTATAGCCGTATCCAGCCGCTATGGATGAAATAGAGCGAGGTGAGCCCCACAAGCAGCCAGAGCAGCACGCCCTGGATCAGAGGACGCCAGCCCACCCGTGCGAGCGTTTCGCGCGAAATTCCAGTTCCAATCAGAAAAAGAGTAGCGGTCAAACCCAACTGGCCAAGCCGAAAAAGGGATTGCGACAAGTGGGCGTCTTGCGGCCCGTAGGTATTGACCACTGCCGCAAGGCAGAAGAGGAAAATGAACCAGGGAATTTGAATCTTGGCCCGGCTGTGTTTCACTGCCGCGGTAGCCAAAGAAAGGGGCACGATCCACAGGGCCCGTGCGAGCTTTACCGTCGTCGCGATGACCAGGGCTTCCGCGCCATAGCGCGCCGCGGCTCCCACCACAGAACTTGTGTCGTGAATGGCCAGAGCGGCCCAGAGTCCGAACTGGACCTGGGTTATATGCAAATAAAAACCGATGGGAGGAAAAATAAGCAGGGCAATGGAGTTGAGGATGAAAACTGCGCCAAGGGAAACGGCCATTTCTTCTTCGTCAGCGTGCAGAATAGGTCCGATGGCTGCTATGGCGCTGCCGCCACAGATTGCCGTGCCCGTTGCGATCAGGTAGGAAGTCGCGCCGCGCACTTGAAAAAGCTTCCCGAGCGCAATCCCAGTAAGCATGGCGAAGCTGATTCCCAGTGCCGTGTAAAGGAATCCGCTGCGGCCGACACTGAGTACCTGTTGAAGATTCATTCCAAACCCGAGCGCCACCACGGAAGCCTGCAGCAGAAATTTCGAGAGGGCTCGTCCATCAGTATGGTAGGGATGCGCGAACATCAGTCCGAATACGATCCCCAACGCAAGAGCCAGAGGCGGCGAGACAAACCCGCTCGCGGAAAGAATCAACAGCACAAAGAAAAGCGTTTTCGTGTTCATAGGGAAGAGCAGCGGCCCCCGGCGGTGACTTTTGCCTGCACGCCCTCGCCTCCGTCACGACCGTGCTGTGGTAATGTGCGACGCGCAGGACGCAAACCAGGCTCATGGCAACCAATCCAACTGCTCCGCTCGGGCCTCGAACCAGCCCTGCTCGAAAGAAGCTGGGTTGTTTCGGAAATCTTAGTGTGGTTCTTGCGGGCGTCATCGTGATCTTTTTGCTTCTCAACCCCTGGGCTCTGCATATGGGCGACCGGTGGACACCCGCGCTGATGTGGCACGGCGCCGGTACTCTGCAGTCCACGACCGGTGCTCGCTATCCGCTGTACCTGGAAATCTGGTTTGATCCACACGGATCCGGTTACCGCCGGGCAAATCTCCGGGGCAAAAGCATTCTGTGCACACCGAACGGGCAGCGCTTTAACTTCACCGTTTACGGTTACCTGCAGCACGCCTGGCTCGACACGGATGGCAAGAGAATGCAGCTCCTGCTGTTTTCTCAGAAAAACAGCAAACCGGTGATCAAGCTGGATTTGATCGGCACCTGGAAAGGGCAAGAACTTTTTCTCGACGACAAAGGCAACATGGCGATGTCCTTCCGCCCCGACGGGAGCCCTAAAGGTTATCTCGTGGGCACGAATTCGCCAAAAGAAGACACTACCGGCACCTTGCACTATGCCCCGCAGAGCAAATTCGATTCAGCCTGCCCAGCCAGCGCGACAACTTTCTAGGCCTGTCATATCTTTGATCCCCCCGCTTCGGTTTTCACCGGCGAGGGCATTGCTTTTGTGTTTCCGTTGCGGATTTCTGAGACAATTTTCTCCGTCAATGCCTTGCTCACGCCGCAATCGGAATCGTTGATGCGGCATTGCGCCAGCGTCATGCCGCAACCGCAGGTGCACCTTTCGGAATTGAACCTGCGCAATGCGGCTTTCTTCTGCTCGGGCGAGAGTTTGCTCATGTCCACTCCCGGGAGTTCCGTAGCCCGGTCGGCATTCACCAGAAAGACCTGACCGGTGTCTTCGAAGTATTCCACCGTTGCATTCACAGGTTCGCCCAGAAGAGAACGGACTTCCAGCTCGTACAGAGAGGGATCGTTTAGCCCGACATGCTTCTGCACCACGCGTCCTTGCGGATCAATCACAAAGGAAGTCGGCAGCGCTGCTATACCACCGAACTTTTCGGTAACTTCGTCCGGAGCCATAGCCACGCGATAATTGATGCCGCTTTCGGCTACAAACTTCCTTACTTCCTCCGCATCGTCTTCCTGCGTTGCCAGACCGATGATCTCGAGCTGATCTTTGTATTCCTTCTGCAGTTCGATCAGATCGGGGATCTCCGCCCGGCAGGGACCGCACCAGGTTGCCCAAAAATTCAAAAGGACAACTTTTCCCTTGGCGTCGCTTAACGACAGCGGATTGCCGTTCAAATCCTTGATGGTAAAGGGAGGTGCTAAATCGGGGTTCTTTACGAAACGCAGGATGGTGGGCTTCGTATGGTCCTGCCGAGGAGCAGAAGCGGGCGCGACGGCGGGCAACATGATACTCACGACCATGAGAACGATTTGGACAAGATTGCCAATCATCTTTCCCTCGACCGTAATAGTGTAGCGCAATGCGGGGCGGGCAAGGACAGCGCATGCCTTCGAGGACCTGGAAGCCCAAGAGAGCATTCGAATGGTAAAAGTCCATTTCGAAAGAATGGAATGCGAAGAGGCGGGAAGGTCGGCCCGCTTCGGCTTGACTCATGACTGGCCGTAGGCCGCGCCATAGCGAAAAAGTCCAGTTTCATGGACCTGCTCGATCCGTTTGATCTGGGCGCGAACAAAGATCCCTGGCGTGCCGGGCTCGTAGGGCGCAGCGATTTCAACGAGCGCCTCTTCCGGATAACGCTTTTTGCTGAGAAAGCACAGCCCGCCTTTTGACACATTTTCGCATTCCACCAGTTCGTCACCCATAAGCGGGAAGCGGATACAAGCCGTGAAGGAGACTCTGGTTCGGACGTGTTTCCGGCGGTTCTGTCTCTTGGTGGGAGCCGGTGGCGAAAGCATGGGAGAAGAGCCTGGTTGCAACCTTTCCAGAACGGTTGTCGCCTTTGGGGAAGCATTAAGCATCGCGTTCGGAAGCACTCCGGTTTGCAAGGCAGGTGTGGCCGTGGCAGCAGAGGGGAGAGAGAGCGTTGCGCCGGGAGGCGACACGCCTTGTGCCGCAGCGAGGGCCGGTATCCATTTGCGCCATGCCGTGGCCTGCCCGCACTGTTCGCAGGGCCGAAAGACACTGCCCGTCGCCAGAAAGACATCCGCTTCGATTTCGCTCTGCTCTACGACTCTTCGCAGATGGCAAATCGTACACTGCAGCGATATGCCCCTGGGTACCTCCGAATAATCCTCCGGCGGGGGAAACTCCAGGCCCCAGTGGTTGATGGAAGGATCGAGAAATTCCACGCCGTAAATGAACCCTTTTGGTGTGTCTCCAATGCGACCGACAAGACGAACGTCGGCTTCGCGGCTCGAATCGGAGAACCGCAACGTGAGAACCTCTTCCGGAGCGAAAGTCTTAGAAGAAACGATCCCCGCGCCGTGGCGGCTCAGAACAACCGTGCGCGTCTCCTCCGAGAAGACTCTTCCTGTAGCGTCCGTGCCAAGCAATACGATGGGCACGTCTTTTCGAATCCGGCCGCTGCGGCGTAGACCATTCATGGGAGGGCCGCGCATTCGATGGCAGCTAATGGCCCTATCGGCCGTACTGGTTGAGGCCTTTATTTTCTGCTGGTAACAGTACTCAGGTACTGATCCTCGTCTGCGAGAGTACTCCAGGGAGTGGGCCGACTGAACTATCGACGCTGGGTGGCCTCGCTGTGACAATTGGCCCTGTTAGTGATCGTTGCTTCTTCTTCGAACTTCAGAAGAGCCCTCCATCCCCACGCCCGAGCCGCCGGGACCCCCACCGGCGGCTCACTTTT
>Ga0335076_10005549_pt1 | contig 12739 bp, 14 predicted proteins | sample Lox_Sample_25_FD_206717 | JGI IMG/M metagenome (GOLD analysis project Ga0335076, IMG submission 206717) | Soil microbial communities from Loxahatchee National Wildlife Refuge, Florida, United States - Lox_Sample_2.5 | ecosystem: Environmental > Terrestrial > Soil > Wetlands | place: USA...
GTGGGCGAACGCGTCAACCTGCGTTTCCGCCCGGGTCAGACGCACGTCTTCGACGCGTCCGAACGGCGGGTGGCGTCATGAGCGAGCGGACGCGCAACGGCGGCATGACGGCGGGGCAAGCGCGCACCGCCGAGTGGGTGATCATCGGGCTCTGCGTCGGCGCGCTGGCGCTCGTCTTCCAGCCCTTCTCGCGCACGCTCTACGGCGTCGGTGCCGGCCTCGTGGTGCTGGGCGGCTTGGCCTTCAACCTGGTGCCGCTCTGCCGTCCGGGCATACCCGCGCGCAGCCTGGCCAAGGCAGGCGCGATCGTGCTGGTCCTGCTGCTCATCGTCGTCGGGCTCGCGATCGCCTCGGCGTGGCTCTACGGGCTCTATCTCCAGCGCGGCCAGTGATCGGATCGGTCGTCCGGATCAGTCTTCACCCGCGAGCTCGGCCCATTGGCCACCCGCGGCGTGCGACTGCAGGGCCGCCTCGACGAATGCCAGGCAACGCACGCCATCTTGCGCCGTCGGCGCCCACAGCGCGAGCGGATCGGGCGGCGTGCCGGCCTCGCGCGCGGCGATGATGTCGGCATAGTCACGATAGAGCGTCGCCAGCGCCTCGTAGTAGCCCTCGGGCAGGCCGGCGACGATGCGCGTCGCGCGCTGTGCCGCCGCCGACAGGCCGCCTTCGCCGCGCACGAGGGTCCGCACGGATTCGCCCTGCAGCGCGAGGCGCAGCTTGTCAGGCTCGCTCTGCTCCCAGGCGATGTGCCCGCGCTCGCCATAGACGCGCAGCCGCAACCCCACCTGCTCGCCGGCTGCCACCATCGAGGCCCACAGCGCGCCGCGGGCGCCGTTGTCGAAGCGGAGCGCCAGCTGTGCGTTGTCCTCCAGCCGGCGGCCCTCGACCATGGTCGCGAGGTCCGCCGCCAGCGCGATGACGCGCCGCTGCGTGACGAACTCCAGCAGATGGAAGCAATGCGTCCCGAGATCGGCGGTCACCAGCGACGGACCGGATTGCGCCGGGTCCGTGCGCCAGGCCGCCTGCTTGCTCGACTTCTCTTCCGGCGTCGACAGCCAGCCCAAGGCGAACTCCACCTGCACGACACGGACGGCGCCGAGCGTCCCGGCCTCGATCAGGGCGCGCGCCTCGCGCATCAGCGGGTAGCCGGAATAGTTGTAGGTGACGCCGAGCAGCCGTCCCTTCTGACGCGCGGTGTCCCGCAGGTCGCGCGCGTCGGAGAGCGAGGTCGCCAGCGGCTTGTCGCAGATGACGTCAATGCCGGCCTCGAGGAACGTCTTGCAGATCGGGTGATGCCCGACGTTCGGCGTCACCACGCTCACGACGTCGATGCCATCCGGCCGCGTCGCCTCGGCCTGCGCCATGCCGCGGACGTCGGTGTAGCAGCGCATCGGATCGAGGCGGAGATCGCGGCCGGATTCGATGCCGCGCTGCGGGTCGCGGCTGAGGCAACCGGCGACCAGCTCAAAGCGGTCGTCGAGGCGGGCGGCGATTCGGTGCGCCTCGCCGATGAAGGCACCGCGCCCGCCGCCGACCATGCCGAGGCGCAACCGGCGCGGCGGGGAAGCGGTCATGACCCGGGTAGTCATATTCCTCCTCCCCTTGCGGGAGGGGGATTCAGGGGGAGGGGCTTCGCGCGCGAGCGCGACAAGAATCGGGTCTCACTGCCGCGCTGATGGATGTTTTCTTCGTACAGCATGTAATGTCAGGTGCGGCAAGCGGCGGCAAGAAATTGCTGAGCGAGCGTCTTTTTGAGGGACTCTTCGCGCGCTGCCGCGCGCAGACCCCGCCCCCTGAATCCCCCGCCCACAAGGGGCGGGGGAATGTGAATCCTCGTCCGCTATTCCGCCGCGACCTGCGCCGCCTTCGCCTTCCGCGGCGGCTCCTTGTGGAAGCTGCCGTCCTTCATGATGGCGAGCAGCCGGTTCCGGTCGCGCAGGATGCCGACGTCGGCGAGCGGGTTGCCGTCGACCAGCAGGATGTCCGCGAGATAGCCGGCTTTGATCTGGCCGAGCTCGTTACCCATCTGCATGATCTCGCCGCCAAGCTTGGTCGCGGCCATGATGGCGTCCATCGGCTTGTAGTCGAGCAGCTTGACGAAATGTTCGAGGTCGCGCGCGTTGGTCCCGATCGGGTTCCAGGCGAAGCCGTAGTCGCCGCCCGGCAGGATGCGCAGGCCGCGCTTCCTCAGCTTCTTCATGTTCTCGATGCACCGGTCGAGCTCGCGCCGGAAGTAGACGGCGATGGCATGGTCCTTCGTGATGCCGTAGCCGGAGCCTTCGCCCTCGGCCGTGGTGTACATGATGCCCATGGCCGGGGCGACGAAGACGCGGTCCTTGTGCGCCTCCAGCATGTCGAGCGCTTCGGCATCGGAGAGCGTGCAGTGATAGAGCACGTCGACGCCGTTGCGCAGCGCCATCTTGACGCTTTCGGCCGAGCGGCAGTGCGCCGCAAGCGTCTTGCCGCGCGACTTCGCGACCTCGGCGACCGCCGCCACCTCGGCCTCGTTCATGACGGTCTGGTGGGCGCGGGCGAACGGAATGAACTCGTCGCCCGACGGGTTGATCTTCAGCGTGTCGACGCCCTCGCGGCACATCTCGCGGGCGGTCTTGCGGAACTCTTCCGGGCCGTCGCAGGTGATGGCGAACGTCTCCCGATACATGTGGGCGCGCCGGACGTCGCCGAGGCCGCCGGTCACCGTCAGTTCCGGGCTGGCGGCGCGCAGGCGCGGGCCGGGAATCTCGCCGGCGTCGATGGCGTTGCGGATGACGACGTCGAGGCGGGCCTTCGCCGCGGCGGCGCTGAAGATCGCCGTGAAGCCCTGGTCGAGCATCACCTTGGCGTACTTCATGGTCTTGAGGGTGTGCTCCTCCGGCGGGATGTCGCCGAGGGCCTCGAGCGACGAGACGTCGCAGAAACTGATATGGCCGTGCGATTCGATGAGCCCCGGCATCAGCGTGGCGCCGCCGCCGTCGACGACGCGGGCGCCCTCGCGCGCCGGGCCCTTGCCCGACTTGCCGACCTGCTTGATCCGGTTGCCTTCGACCAGGACCTCGCCGGCAAAGGGCTGCGCGCCCGTGCAGTCGAGGACGGAAACGTTGGTGAACAGCGTGCGATCCATGGACAGCTCCCAGCTTGGCGACGGCGATTCATCGCCGGCGGCGATATTTCGAAACGCTCTTAGGTGGAGCCTAACACTGTCACCAGAGCGGATAAAGCGGCGAGTCCGCCGTCCGTGCGCGCGGCGTCATCGCGACGTTTGCTGCAATGCGAGATAACTTGATTGACTCGATGTTTAGTTTAGTTGAGTATAGTCAACTAAGCTCAACATTGAGCCGAACGGCCCCGCGCCCGGCGACAGATCGGCCGGAACGCGGCGAAGAACCGAAGGCGATTTCCGAGTCTGCGTACCACCCGGCTTCGTGGTGCAGCCGGGTCAACCACTCAAGGGAGGTCATCTTTCATGCGAATGTGGAAGTCTTGTCTAACCGCCGCGACGCTGGCGATTGCGGCCGCCGCCGGCAGTGCGCACGCCGCCGATAAGCAGCTGACGCTCTGCTGGGCCGCGTGGGACCCGGCGAACGCGCTCGTCGAACTGTCCAAGGACTTCACCGCCAAGTCCGGCATCCAGATGAAGTTCGAGTTCGTGCCGTGGACGAGCTATGCCGACCGCTTCCTCAACGAGCTCAATTCGAAGAGCAAGCTCTGCGATCTCATCATCGGCGACAGTCAGTGGATCGGCGGCGAGGCCGAGAACGGCGCCTACGTGAAGCTCAACGACTTCTTCGACAAGGAAGGCATCAAGATGGCCGACTTCATGCCGGCCACCGTGCTCGGCTATTCCGAATGGCCGAAGAATTCGCCCAACTACTGGGCGCTGCCGGCCATGGGCGACGCCGTCGGCTGGGCCTATCGCAAGGACTGGTTCGAGAAGCCCGAGATCCAGGCCGAGTTCAAGAAGAAGTACAACCGCGACCTCGCGCCGCCCAAGACCTGGGACGAGATGAAGGAAGTCGCCTCGTTCTTCCAGGGCCGCGAGATCGACGGCAAGAAGCGCTACGGCATGTACATCTTCACCGAGCGCGGTTCCGAGGGCATCACCATGGGGGTCACCAACGTCCTCTACAATTGGGGCTTCCAGTATGACAACCCGAAGAAGCCGTACGAGATGGACGGCTTCGTCAACTCCCCCGATGCCGCCAAGGGGCTCGACTTCTACAAGGATCTCTACAAGTGCTGCACGGCGCCCGGCATGACCAACGCCTACATGCAGGAAGGCCTCGACGCCTTCAAGTCCGGCCAGGTCGCCATGATGATGAACTGGTTCGCCTTCTTCCCGGGCCTCTACAAGGACCCGAACGTCGGCGGCGACAAGATCGGCTTCTTCGTCAACCCGGCCGAGAAGGACCACTTCACGCAGCTCGGCGGCCAGGGCATCTCGGTCGTGGCCTATTCCGATCACCGCGACGACGCGCTGTCCTACCTCAAGTGGTTCGCGCAGCCGGAGGTGCAGAAGAAGTGGTGGGCACTCGGCGGCTACAGCTGCCTGCGCGCCGTGCTCGAGGATCCGGGCTTCCCCAAGAGCGCGCCGTTCGCCCAGCAGTTCCTCGACTCGATGGGCATCGTGAAGGACTTCTGGGCCGAGCCGTCCTACGCCGAACTGCTGCTCGACATGCAGAAGCGCATCCACGACTATGTCGTCGCCGACAAGGGAACGTCGAAAGAGGCGCTCGACTCGTTGGTGGCGGACTGGAAGAAAGTCTTCCAGGACGAAGGCAAGATCACCGAGTAGCATCCTCGCGTGATGTCGACGGGCACTCCGGCCGGGATCTCCCGGCCGGGTCCCGGATCCTCAACCAGTCGGCGCAGCACCTGTAAGAGGGGCCGAGCATGACCGAGACCACCGAGGCCGCAACGATCGGCGCGCCGCGGAGCCTGGTGGCTTCGCGCGTCGGCCAGCGGCTGCGCGGCCTCTCCGACCGGTCGATCGCGTGGCTCTTCATCGCGCCGACGATCGTCCTGCTGCTGGCGATCAACATCTTCCCGCTGCTGTGGACGATCCAGCTCTCCTTCACGAACTACCGCGCCAACCGGCCGAATGCCCCGATCAAGTCGGTCGGCTCCGCCAACTACGTCAACATCCTCACCGACCCGGACGTGTGGGCGGCGATGCAGGCGACGGCCCATTTCGTGCTGTGGACGATCGCGCTCGAGGTGCTGATCGGCTTCGGCCTGGCGCTGCTGATCGACAAGAAGTTCCGCGGCCACGGCTTCTGGACGACGATCATCCTGCTGCCGATGATGCTGTCGCCGGCGGTGGTTGGCAACTTCTGGACCTTCCTCTATCAGCCGCAGATCGGCCTCTTCAACTACATCATCGCCTTCTTCACCGGCGTCGATCCGTCGTCGTTCGAGATGATCGGCTCCGTCGACCTGGCGCCCTGGTCGATCGTCATCGTCGACGTCTGGATGTGGACGCCCTACGTCATGCTGATCTGCCTCGCGGGCCTGCGCTCGATTCCCGACTACATCTACGAGGCGGCCGAGGTCGATCGCGCCTCGAAGTGGCGGCAGTTCTGGTCGATCACGCTGCCGATGGTGCTGCCCTTCCTGATGCTGGCCGTGCTCTTCCGCGCCATCGAGAACTTCAAGATGTTCGACATGGTCAATCTCCTGACCAATGGCGGCCCCGGCTCGACCACGGAGGTGGCCTCGATCACCCTCAAGCGCGAGGCCTTCGAGAAGTGGCGCACCGGCTACTCCTCGGCCTTCGCCATCATCCTGTTCGTGACGGTGTTCGGGCTCGCCAACATCTACGTCAAGGCCCTCAACCGGGTGAAGCAGCGATGAACGTCCGGTCGACCGCCCTCTCGATCGTCGAGCCGTCGCCGCTCACGAAGCGCGTCGCCGCCGTCGTCGTCATCGTCTACGCGCTGGTCGCGCTCATTCCGCTGTTCTGGATTCTGATCACGGGCCTGAAGACCCCGCCGGACTCGATCTCGTATCCGCCCAAGATCCTGTTCTCGCCGTCGCTCGAAGGCTACGTGAACCTCTTCACCACGCGCACGCGCCAGACGCCGGAGTTCATCGCCAGCCTGCCGCCGGCCGACAGCTGGTACGAGCGCCTCGTGCGCTCGCGCAACATGGTGATCGCGGGGCCGTCGAAGTTCATCCCGCGCTACATGAATTCGCTGGTCATCGGCTTCGGCTCGACCTTCCTCGCGGTCTTCCTCGGCACCCTCGCGGCCTACGGGTTCTCGCGCTTCAAGGTGCCGCTCAAGGACGACCTGCTGTTCTTCATCCTGTCGACCCGGATGATGCCGCCGATCGCGGTGGCCATTCCGATCTACCTCATGTACCGCGAGCTCCAGCTGACCGACACCTGGATCGGCATGATCCTGCTCTACACGGCCGTGAACGTGTCGCTCGCGGTCTGGCTGCTCAAGGGGTTCATCGACGAGATCCCGCGCGAATACGAGGAAGCCGCGATGATCGACGGCTACACGCGGCTGCAGGCCTTCATCAAGGTCGTCCTGCCGCAGGCCGCGACCGGCATCGCCGCGACTGCGATCTTCTGCCTGATCTTCGCCTGGAACGAATACGCCTTCGCCGTGCTGCTCACCTCCGGCGAGGCGCAGACCATGCCGCCCTTCATCCCCTTCATCATCGGCGAGGGCGGGCAGGACTGGCCGGCCGTGGCCGCCGGCACCACCCTGTTCCTCATTCCCATCGTGGTCTTCACGTTCATGCTGCGGCGGCATCTGCTGCGCGGGATCACCTTCGGGGCGGTGCGGAAATGACGGACGATCGGACCGAACCGGGCTCCCGGCGCCGCCTGCTGCGGCGCGGTCCGTGGGAGAACGCGGCGAGCCTGCTGATCGCCGCGGGCGTGGTGATGCTGATGCAGCCGTTCTCGCTGCTCCTCTATGGCTACTCCTTTTCGGTCATCCTCGCGGGCACGGCCATGTTCGTGGTCGTCAGCCACTTCCCCGAGTGACGCCATGGCCGAGATCCGCATCGAGAACCTGCACAAGCGCTTCGCCGAATTCGTCGCCGTGCGCGATTCCAGCCTCACGGTGCGCAACGGCTCGTTCTTCGTGCTGCTCGGCCCTTCCGGCTGCGGCAAGACGACGACGCTGCGCATGATCGCCGGCCTCGAGATCCCGACCTCCGGGCGCATCCTGCTCGACGGCGAAGACGTCACGTTCCTGCGCGCCTCGCAGCGCGACATCGCCTTCGTCTTCCAGCTCTTCGCGCTCTACCCGCACATGAACGTCCGCCGCAACCTGGCGTTTCCCTTGCAGAGCCAGGGGACGCCGGGCCCTGAAATCAAGCAGCGCGTGGCCGAAGTCGCCAGGCTGCTGCGGATCGAGCACCTGCTGGAGTCGCCGGTGAGCCGCCTCGCCGGCGGCGACCGCCAGCGCGTCGCCCTCGGCCGCGCGATCATCCGGCGGCCGAAGGCGTTCCTTATGGACGAGCCGCTCGGCACGCTCGACGCGGAATTCCGCGACCTCATGCGCGAGGAGCTGCGCCAGCTGCACGAGCGCATCGGCGCCACCACGGTCTACGTCACCCACGACCAGATCGAGGCCATGTCGATGGCTGACGTGATCGCCGTGATGAATCGGGGCGAGGTGCTGCAGGCCGGCCCGCCGGCCGAGGTCTACAACCGCCCGGCGACGATGTTCGTGGCCGGATTCATCGGCAGCCCGGCGATGAATTTCCTGCCGGTCGCTGGGCCGGTCGGAGCGGGCGCCCAGGACGTGCGGGTCAACGGATCGACGGTCAGCGTGCCGCGGCTGCGCGAGGCGCTGCCGCACGAGCAGGGCGTCCTCGGGGCGCGGCCGGAGCACATCCAGCTGACGGACACCGCGACCTTCCGCGGCCGCGTCTTCGGCGTCGAGTATATGGGCGCCCGGCAGCTCGTCACCGTCGATACCTCGGCGGGCCGGCTGCGCGTGCGCGCCGCCAATACGGTGCGGCCGCGCATCGGCGATACCGTCGGGCTCGCCTTCCGCACCGAATCGCTCATTGTCTTCGACGGCCGCAACGAGCGCGCGCTGGCGAGCGACCTGATGCAGGCGGCGTCGCATGGCTGAGGTCGTATTCGACGGCGTCACCAAGCGGTTCGGCGCCAAGGCGGCGGTCGACGGCCTGTCGCTCGCCATCGCCGATGGCGAGTTCGTCGTTCTCCTCGGTCCGACCGGAGCCGGTAAGACCACGACCCTGCGCCTGGCCGCCGGCCTCGAGCTGTGCGACGCCGGCCGCATCGTCATCGCCGGCGTCGACGCGACACGGCTGGAACCGGCGGCGCGCGACGTCGCGATGGTCTTCCAGCAGTACTCGCTCTACCCGCACTACTCCGTGTACGACAACCTGGCGTTTCCGCTGCGCTCGCCCTTGCGCCGGCTCCCCGATTCGGAAATCGGGGCCAAGGTCAAGGAGGTGGCGCGGCTCCTCCGGATCGAGGAAAAGCTGCCGAACAAGGCCACGCGCCTCTCGGGCGGTGAGATGCAGCGGGTGGCCATCGGCCGCGCCCTCGTGCGCGACCCCGCGATCTTCCTGATGGACGAGCCGCTGTCGTCGCTCGACGCCAAGCTGCGCGAGGATCTCCGGGTCGAGCTGAAGCGCATCCAGATCGATCTCGGCGCCACCATCCTCTATGTGACGCACGACCAGGTCGAGGCCATGACCATGGCCGATCGCATCGGCGTCCTCAACGAGGGCCGCCTGATCCAGGTGGGCACGCCGCAGCAGATCTATGCCGAGCCCGACACGCTCTACGTCGCCTGCCGCCTCGGCTCGCCGCCGATCAACCGGGTGCCCGCGGGATCGCTCGGCATCTCGGATGGCCCCGGCAATGCCGCGACGATCGCGATCCGCCCGGAGGACCTCGTGCTCGGCAACGGCGGCGTGAAGGCCCGCCTGCTCACGGTCGAGCCGCTCGGCGCCGAGACGGTGGTTCTCGCCGAGGTCGAGGGGCAGCGCGTGCATGTTCTCGTCGGGCCGGATCACGGCCTGGTGTCGCATCAGGAGACGACAATCGCGCCGCTGGCGGGCGCGGCGCTGTTCTTCGACGAAGCCGGGCGCCGCATCGCGGCGCCGCGGCCGGAACGCCGGGAGCTGCGCCATGGCACCTGAGATCACCGGTCCGATCGTGCAGGCCGCCGTCGCGACGATCCGCGACCATGCCGAGGAGCTGACCGCGCTCGATCAGGCGATCGGCGACGGCGACCATGGCCTCAACATGAAGCGCGGGTTCGACGCGGTCGCCGAGGGCCTCGGCGGCTTGGCGGGGCTGCCGCTCTCCGAGGCGCTGCAGAAGGTCGGAATGACGCTCGTCATGAAGGTCGGGGGCGCCTCGGGCCCGCTCTACGGCAGCCTGTTCATGGCGATGGGCAAGGCGGTCGCCGGCGACCCGGCGCGGCTCGATCAGGTGGCGGCCATGCTCGCCGAGGGTGTCGCCGCCGTGAAGAAGCGCGGCAAGTCCGACGCCGGCGAGAAGACGATGCTCGATGTGCTCGTACCGGTGAATGAGGCGCTGCATGAAGCTGCAGGCCGGCCGGTGGCGCTCGCGACGCTCGTCAGCGATTTGCGCAAGGCGGCCGACACAGGGCTGGAGCGGACGCGCAACATGCAGGCGACGAAGGGCCGCGCGTCCTTCCTGCGCGAGCGGTCGGTCGGGCACCTGGATCCCGGAGCGCGGTCGAGCCAGCTGTTGGTGCATGCGGTGTGCGGCGTCGTGGAAGGGTTGGGTAAATCGTGAATCGGGGAAACGGGGTGACGGACAAGGTCGGCATCGTGGTCGTGTCGCATTCGCGCGAAGTGGCGAAGGGCACCATCGACATGGTCCGCCAGATGGTCGGGGACGAGATTCCCATGGCCTACAGCGGCGGCAACGCCGAGGGCGGACTCGGCACCGACGTGGCCTCCATCATCGAGGCGATCAAGCAGGCGTGGTCGCCGCGCGGCGTCGCCATCCTCGTCGACCTCGGTGGCGCCGAGACCAACAGCGAGATGGCGGTCGAGATGCTGCCGGCGGATTGGCGGGACAAGGTCGTGGTCTGCAACGCGCCGATCGTCGAGGGCGCCGTGATGGCGGCGACGGAATCGGCGGGCGGCGGAACCCTGCAGGCGGTGCGGGCGACCGCCGAAGAACTTTCGCCCTAGGGTCGGGACGGACGATGAACATCTCCACGGCTGCCGAAGCCTCGATCGTGATCACGCACCAGGTAGGGTTGCATGCGCGCCCGTCCGTCAAGCTGACCAAGCTGGCGAAGAGCTTTCAATGCGAGATCCGCGTGCGCGGCGACGGGGTCGAGAACTGGGTCGATGCGAAAAGCATCGTGCGCGTCATGGGCCTCAAGCTGCGGGAGGGGTCGACGATCTTCTTCCGGGCCGATGGGCCCGATGCGGAGGCTGCGGTCCTGGCGCTGAAGGGCCTCGTCGAGCGCGACTTCGATGAGCAGCCGAAGGCCTGAGCGGACATTCGGCGGACAGGTCGCCTCGGCCGGCCTTGCGATCGGCACGATCGATCTGCGCTCGGCGGGCCGGGCAGCCGTCGCCACGAAGGGCGATGTCGCCCACGAGAGCGCGAAGCTCGAAGCGGCGCTCGCAACCGCCAGGACGCAGCTGTCGCAGCTGATCGAAAAGGTGGGCGACGCCGGCGCCGAGATCCTCGAGTTCCAGGTGGCGCTCCTCGAAGACTCCGAACTGCTCGATCCCGTACGCCGGCAACTGGCCGACGGCGCGGCCGCGGTACTCGCCTGGCGCGCGGCTCTCGACATGCAGATTGCCGACTACGAGGCCGCCGAGGATTCCTATTTCCGCGCGCGCGCCGCCGATCTCGCCGATCTGCGCGAGCGCGTGGTGGAACTCCTGCTCGGCGTCGCTGCGGGGCCGGCCGGCGGCCGGCCGGACGGCATCTATGTCGGCGAGGATCTGGCGCCGTCCCGCTTTCTCGAACTCGACTGGCAGCGCTGCCGCGGCGTCGTCCTCGCCGGCGGCAGCAGTGCCGGCCATGTGGCCATCCTGGCGCGGGCGCGCGGCATTCCGCTGGTCGTCGCGCTCGGCGGCTTCGGCCCGCAGCTCATCGACGGCGCGCCCGCGATCCTCGACGCCGAGAACGGCCGGCTCATCCAGGATCCGTCGGCGGCGACGCGCGAGCAGTACGCGCGCCGGATGGCGGCGCGCGAGTCCGAGGCGATCGAGGTCGCCGCCTACCTCCCGCGGCCGGCGACAACTCGCAGCGGCGAGCGGGTCACGACCCTCGTTAACATCGACCATCCCGGCATTCTCACGAGCCTCGACGCCGCGCACTGCGACGGCGTCGGCCTGACGCGCACCGAGTTTCTCTTCTCCGGTCCCGGCGGCCTGCCCGACGAGGCCACGCAGTTGCGCGTCTACGAGTCCCTGCTCGCCTGGGCCGGCGGCAAGCCGGTGACCATTCGCACGCTCGATGCCGGCGGCGACAAGCCGATCCCCGGATTGACGCCGGACGGCGAATCGAATCCCTTTCTCGGACTGCGCGGGCTGCGGCTGTCGCTCACGCGACCGGACGTCTTCCGCGTGCAACTGCGGGCGCTGGCCCGCGCTGCCGTCAAGGGGGCGCTCAAAGTCATGGTGCCGATGGTGACGGTGCCGCGGGAACTGACGGAGACGCGAAAGCTGTTCGCGGACGTCGTTGCGGAACTGACAGCGCAGGGGATCGCGGCGCGCCTGCCGAGCGTCGGCATGATGGTGGAAGTGCCCTCGGCGGCGCTCAGCGTTGCCGCCTTCGACGCCGACTTCTTCTCGATCGGCAGCAACGACCTCGTCCAGTACGTCACGGCCACGAGCCGCGATTGCGCCGCCGTCCAGTCCCTGCACGATCCGCTGGATCCCGGCGTCCTCGAACTGATCGGCCGCGTCGTCGCCCACGGCAAGGCGAGCGGGCGCGAGGTCAGCCTGTGCGGCGACATGGCCGCCGATCCACGTTACCTGTCGGCGCTGCTCGATACCGGCCTGCGCACGGTTTCCGTGACGCCGGCCAGGCTGGCGCGCGTCAAGGCGGAGATTGCCCGCTATGGCTGACGACTCGCGCGACCTGCCGGCTGCATCGGCGCCGCGCGAAGAATTGATCGCCGCCTACAAGCGGCTGCTGCAGACCTACCTCGACCGGCGGCCGTCGGGCCTGCGCCTGAAGATCGCCAAGGCCATCGGCAAGCACCGCAGCTTCGTCTCGCAGATCGCCAACCCGGCCTATTCCGTGCCCATCCCCTCGCGGCACGTGGAGACGATCTTCAAGATCTGCCACTTCTCGCCCGAGGAGCGGCGGACGTTCCTGGCGGCCTATGCCGCCGCCCATCCCAACCAGCCCGCCGAAGCGCGCCGGCCGGCGCGGCGGACCGCCGGACGACGGACGATCGAGATCGAACTGCCGGCCTCCGGCGATGCCGTCTTCGACGCCGCGGTCGAAGACCTGATCCGGCGCTTCGTGAAGGATCTCTACCGGTTGCCGCGCGGCGGCTGACGGGGGAAGTAGCAGAACCGAATAGGGCACTCGGCATGCCACGGCAGACATGAGCAAGTTCACCACAAGGCCGGAAATCCTCGGCACGTTCGGCGTCGTCGCCACGACTCACTGGCTGGCGACGGCGGCGGGCATGGCGATCCTGGAGAAGGGCGGCAATGCGTTCGATGCCGCCGTCGCGGCGGGGTTCGCGCTGCAGGTGGTCGAGCCGCATCTCAATGGGCC
>Ga0335076_10005550_pt1 | contig 12737 bp, 9 predicted proteins | sample Lox_Sample_25_FD_206717 | JGI IMG/M metagenome (GOLD analysis project Ga0335076, IMG submission 206717) | Soil microbial communities from Loxahatchee National Wildlife Refuge, Florida, United States - Lox_Sample_2.5 | ecosystem: Environmental > Terrestrial > Soil > Wetlands | place: USA: Florida...
GGACGTGATCGCCTCCCATGGCTCCGGCACTTGCCCTATTTTCACCGCCAGCAACTTCTCCGACGTCTCGTGCTGTTCCGCCGACACCAGAACTACCCTCCCGCCACGCTGATTGCAGTCCCTCGCTAGCCGAACTCCCAGCTCCGCTGCTCGCCCCATCGCCAGAATGATCGCGACATGCGTCTCGTTTACGTCCAGCAGCGGGCCGTGCCGGAATCCCGCTCCGGTACACGCCGCTGAGCGCACGCCCGTCATCTCGCGTATGCACAGCGCCCCCATGAATGCCGCTCCGTAACTCGGGCCTCGCCCGATCACCTCAATATTCGCCGCGTCCCGGCAAAACTCCTCCAGTTTGCCCTTTAACGCAAACACCTGCTCCAGCGCCTCGCTGAATGCATCCCACGCTTGGCGCGCGTCTCTTTGCCAATCCCGCTGCAGCATCTCCGACGCCGCTACAATCGCCGCAGCGGTCGCATTCGTGTACGTCTTCGTCGCATTCCCGTATTCCGGTCCCGCGAGAATCGGCAAACAAATATCCGCCAACTCCCAGCACTTACTTCCTTCGTTGTTGCAAATCAGCGCCAGCGGTTTGTCCGGCTTTTTCTTGCACAACTCCACCAATTCCGCGCTCTCGCCGGAAGTGGTCAACAGAATCGTTCCTGCCATCTGCTCCCACACTGGCAAACCATAGTGCAGCCATTCGCCCGCATCGACTACGAACGCGTTCCGTCCCTGCGATTGCAGCAGGGTTGCTGTAGTCACTCCCGAACAAAACGATGCTCCCATCCCCGCCACCAGAACCGGCCCATCTGTATCTTCAATCGCCTGCAGTTTCTTCAATTCGCTCCGGATCCCGCCGCTCCCCGCATAGGCGCTCACCAGTTCCGACAGCCGTACAGGCTGTTCCCGGCATTCCTTCTCCAGGATCTGCACCCCGTTCATGGCACGCACTTTCGCCGGTGGCTCTATACCGCCAATCCACCGGGTCTTACTACCGTCCCCCGCGTTCATTCGTCACCTCGAATCCGATGTTTCTCATGATTCCTTAGAAAGTTTACGCTATCATTGCGCCAGGGTGAACCATGCCGGATTCCCGCGTTTCCGCGCATCCTCACGTCAACCGCGCGTTTATTTTTCGCATCTCGTTCATCGCCGCCCTCGGCGGCGTTCTTTACGGCTACGACATGGGTATCATCGCTGCCGCCATCATTTTTGTGAAACGCTCCTTCGCGCTTTCCACGGAAACCGAGGAACTGGTTGTCAGTATCGTTCTTCTCGGCGCCATGGCCGGCGCACTCATTGGCGGCGCCGTCGCCGACCGCATCGGCCGCCGCGCCACGCTTGTCTGGGCCAGCGTTGTCTTTATCGCCGGCTCTCTTCTCGCTCCGCTTTCGCCGAATGCGTTCACGCTGATTCTCGCCCGCATTATCATCGGCGCCGGCATCGGTTTCACTTCGGTCACCGCTCCGGTTTACGTCTCCGAGCTTGCCCCGCCCCGGTCTCGTGGCATGCTAATCGGCCTATATCAACTGGCCCTCACCATCGGCATCGCCCTCGCCGATCTCGTCGGCTACTGGCTCGCTCCCCACGAAGCCTGGCGCTGGATGTTCGGCCTCGCTGTATTTCCCACCGTCCTTTTTCTTCTTGCCATCCTCACCGTTCCAGAGAGCCCGCGCTGGCTGTATGCACACGGCCGCACCGCCGGCGCCAAGACGGTACTGAACAGCTACACAGATCCCGCTGGCGCACAGGTTCTTCTTAACGACATCATCGAAGGCCTCAAGACTCCCATCGAACAACGCTGGAGCGCGCTCTGGAGTCCCGCCGTCCGCGGCTCTCTTTTCATCGCCTGCGGTTTCACCATTCTTCAGCAAGTCACTGGCATCAACACCATCATCTATTACGGACCGCAGATCTTCGAACTCGCCGGATTCGCCACGCACAGCAACGCCATTCTCGCCACCTTTGTCATCGCTTTGATGAACGTCGTCGCCACGATCGTCGGCATTCTTCTCGTCGACCGCGTAGGACGCAAGCCGTTGCTCTACGTCGGCGTCAGTGGCATGACGCTCTCGCTGTTCGCGCTGGCCTGGGGATTTCATCACAAGGCCGCCCTCGGTTCCTCCCTCGGCATCATCGCGGTCTCCAGCTTGTTGGTTTACATCGCCTGCTTTGCCCTCAGCATGGGCGCCATCGCTTGGATTCTCGTCTCCGAGGTCTTCCCGCTTCGCGTTCGGGGGCGGGGCGTCGCTGCCGCTACGCTCGGCTCCGGCATTTCGAACTTTCTCGTTTCGTTAACCTTCTTGTCCGTCATTCACGCTGTCGGCGACGCTGCCACCTTCGCGATCTTCGGCATTCTCAGCATCGTCACGCTTGTCTTCATTCGCTTTGCTGTTCCGGAAACCGCCGGCCGGGACCTCGAGAGTATCAGCTCGCATGTGATCCCAGAACAATCCGCCCCCAACCGTTGATACCCATCTTGTAGGGACCGGCTTCTGAGGCGGTCCGCCGCCCGGGAGCCCGGGTACCCGCCACTCTTGTCTGTGCTTCTTAGCTCACAGCCTCAGGCCGATTCTCTTTTCCGCCTCATCCAAAGCTAGTCGCAGCGCTCCGAACAATTGCGCGTCCGGTCCAAGGCTACTCAGCCGCAACTGCGGCCGTACGGGTTGCGAGTAATCCGCCAGAACGCTTTCCGTCGCATCCTTCAGAATCGCACTCATTCCCACCCCACCGCCCAAAATAAACAGCGGGCAGTTCAGCACCACCGAAATGTTGTAGATCGCGTGCGCCAGAATCCGCGCCGAACGCTCCAGCACTCCCCTTGCACGCTCATCGCCGCCCGTCGCGCGCTCAAAAATCTCCGTTGCGCTCAAATCGTGCAAGGCCTCTCCAGACAACCGCTGCGTCTCTTTTTGCCATTGGCTCTTAATCCCTTCACCTCCGATCACCGATTCCAACGGGCCCGGCATTCCTTCGCGCACCCCTTCCTCTGGAGTTCCCGGCACCACCAGGTACCCAACTTCGCCTGCCGCACATTCGGGTCCGCGCAACAGTTCCCCGTTCGCATAAATTCCCGCCGCGATCCCAGTCCCAATTGCCAAAAATGCGAAATCGTTCATCTTCCGGGCAGAGCCCTTCCACCGTTCTCCAACGGCGCCCAGCCTCACATCATTTTCGATCACTGCGGGCGCAGCGAATCGATCCTCCAACATCCGCCCCAACGGTACATCTCTCCATCCGCCCAAATATGACGTCAGCAGCACCACTCCGTTCCTCGAGTCCGTGACCCCCGGTGCGCCCGCCGCTACCGCCTGAAGCGAATTTGCCGGCACTCCAGCCTGGCGCGAGATTTTCCTTAACCCTTCTTCGATCAGCTGTACGATTTTTGCGGGATCCGCTACACCCACAGTCGAGCCCGACCATTTCCCCAGGATCGTGCCCGCAAGATCCGCAACGATAACGCGTAAGTTTGTGCCTCCGATGTCGACCGCCGCTACATGCCCCCGCTCTCCACGAATTCGCAGACACGGTTGGAGCGGCCCCTTCGCTTTCATCGGCCCTTTCTCCACCAGTCCTTTCTTTTGCATAAGCCTGAGCGCCGCATCAAAATCCCATTTTCTTAGTCCGCAGCTCGTGCGCGCCTCGCCAAGAGACTTGAAGTCCCTCTCTCGGAGAGCGTCCAGCAGACGTGAGGCTGCGTTCCTTACCTCTCGTTCCGCAGGCCGATTTTTTCTGGCCGCCGCCATGCTTCGCTCACCACGGTCGCTAATTTCACCCTGTTTTCCAAACTGGCCGATTCCCCTGCGGAATCGCCCGAATCGCATAAGCGCGAGCCTTTCTCCACTACACCGCCACTCGCGCCGTATGCAGCAGTCCCGCAATCCCGCTTTCCAGACCAGTCGCGATCCCGCCCCACAGCGCCGCTTCCGTGCCCAACTCCCCGAGCTTGATACTACTCACCCCGAATTCACTTCCCGCCAGCAACTTTTTCACTTCTTTCATTAGCACTGGGTGGCTGCCTACCTCTCCACCGAACAAAATCATTCCGGGATTCAAGATCAATGAAAGATCCAGCACCACGTCCGCCAGGATCTTCGCCTTTTGTCCCAGAATCTTTCTCGCCCGGCTGTTTCCCGCGGCAGCCAGATCGCACACATCCACCGCGCGCTTCACCTTCACCCGCCCGTGCGGTCCCATCCCTGCCGCCCGCCAACTCTGCAAAATTCCTGGACCACCCAACATTTTCTCGAGCCGCCCGTACCCGCGAATCCTCGGACTTTCCCTCGACACACTGGGCACGTGCAGGTATCCGATCTCCCCGGCCGACCAGCGCGCCCCCCGGCACACTTTCCCATCCACAAAAATTCCCGCGCCGACGCCCTCCCCGATGGTAATAAAGACGAAATTCTTTTCCGCTCGTGCGGCGCCCAGCGAAAACTCACCCTGCGCAGCCAGGTTCGTGTCGTTTTCGACCTCAACCGGGCACTTCAGCTCCTCCGCCAGCATCTCCCTCAGCGGTACATCCCTCCAGTCCTTCAACTTCGAGAGCGACACTACGACTCCGGCATCCATGTCCACAATCGCCGGCACGCTCACCACCACACGCACCAATCGTTCCTGCGGTTTCTTGAGTTTCTTGAGCAGAACCCGCACTTCTCGCCCCATCAATTCACAAATGCTCCTGGGACTGGACGCTCCCCACGCAAATGTTGCTTTCGCCCGCCCCATTTCGTGACCTTCTAGGTCCGCCGCCAGCAACACCACGCCGTCCGGTCCAAGCTCCGCTGCCACCACGCATGCTCGCTCCGCTCGAAATCGTAGAATGTCCGGCGGCCTTCCTCCGGTCGACTCTCCTTCCCCAATCAACTCCACGAGTCCCGTAGACGCCAGATGCTCCACCACATTGGTCACCGTCGGCGCACTCAATCCTGACGCCCGCACCAGATCTGCTTTCGAACAGGGACCCGTTTCTCGCAGCAACCGCAATAGCAGTTCTGCATTCGTGTGCCGAAGCAGCGGTGGCCTGCCGATTACCACAGGTTCTTTGCGCAAGATGCGCTCCCAGCCTGGCGGCTCTCCTGCGACATTATAATGATTCCTTACTATGTCCGTATATAATGCTTCTAGCTTCAGCCAATAGCCCGACAAGGAGTAACGGATGCCGATACTCCCCCTTCCTTCATCACGAATCACGCGCTTATTCTGCAGCGTTTTATTAACTCTAGCTCTCTGCGGTTTCGCTGCGGACGTTGCCTTCGCTCAGGGCTCCGCACCTCGCTTCAAGGCCATTGCCATCGCGGAGGACGGCGGCATTCACAAACCCTTCGTCGATGCCGCGCAAATCTGGCTCAACCGGTTGGCCAAGCAGGAAAACTTTACGGTCGACTACATCCAGAACACTGACAACATCGACGACGAATTCCTCTCGCATTACCAGCTTTTTATCCAGCTTAACTACCCGCCCTATATGTGGACTCCAAAAGCCATGGCCGCTTTTCGCAAATACATCGAGGAAGGGCGCGGCGGTTGGATCGGTTTCCACCACGCCACGCTCCTTGGCGAATTTGACGGCTACCCCATGTGGCCCTGGTTCTACGAATTTATGGGCAGCATTCGCTTCAAGGACTACATTGCCACGTTCGCCACCGCGCGCGTCATCGTCGAAGACAAGACCCATCCCGTAATGCGCGGCTTGCCCGACAGTTTCGTCATCGACAACGAAGAGTGGTACACCTGGGATCGCTCACCCCGCCCCAATGTCCGCGTGCTTGCCCGTGTCGACGAGTCCACCTACACGCCGGACTCCCCGCTAAAAATGGGCAATCATCCCGTGGTCTGGTGCAACGAGCACGTCAAAGCTCGCAACATCTACATCTTCATGGGCCATCGTCCGGAACATTTCCAGAACACTAACTTCACCACGCTATTTCGCAACTCCATTTTCTGGGCGGCCAATCAATGAACAAATCTCTTGCCGTTTTTTCTCTGCTGTTTGCCGTCCTCTTGTTTCCGGTTCTCACCCTGGCGCAGTCTCCCCAATTCCGCGCCGTCGCCTTCTACTCAACCGACGCGGAACGCGATCACGTTCTTTTCGCCGAGGACGCCCTCAAATTCTTCGCTTCCCTCGCCCAGAAACATAATTTTGTCTTTGACTCCACCACCGACTGGCGCAACCTCAACGAAACCTATCTCAGAAATTATCAGCTCGTCCTCTGGCTCAACGGCTCCCCCAGCGATCCCGCTCAGCGCTCCGCCTTTGAACGGTACATGCAATCCGGCGGCGCGTGGCTCGGCTTTCACGCCTCCGGCTACAACGACAAGGACACCGGCTGGCCTTGGTATGTCGATTTTCTGGGCGGTGCTGTTTTCTACACCAACAGTTGGCCGCCACTTCCCGCCAGCCTCCTCGTCGACTGCCACGCCCATCCCGCCGCTTCCTCTCTTCCCAATTCCTACCTCTCTCCACAAAATGAGTGGTACATCTGGCAGCCTGACCCGCGCCTCAACAAGAACGTTCGCGTCCTTCTTACCCTCGACCCCGCAAACTATCCCCTCGGTCTGAAAGACATTCTTACTTCCGGCGATCTTCCTGTGGCTTGGTCCAACACAAAATATAGAATGATCTACCTGAACATGGGCCATGGCGACAAAATCTTTACCAGCGTCACGCAGAACAAGCTATTTGAAAATGCCATCCTCTGGCTCGGTGGCACGACTCCAGCACCACCACCGACTGACGCTCCAAAAAGAACAGACGTCCCGCCTGCTTCGGGCTTGCGTGTCAGTTTCGACGCCGTCGCCGTGAACTCAAAAACCGGTAAGGTCTACGCCGTCGATCTCGACAAGGGGCTGGTTACCGTCATACCCAAAACCGGCCGCGCCTCTTCCATCAAAGTCGGCGAGTCTCCTTTGGCCCTCTCCATTAATCCCGAAACCAATCGAATCTACGTCGCCAATTCCGCCGGCGGCACTGTCAGTGTCATCGATGGCGTCAGTGATTCCGTGATCGCCACCGTGAAGGTCGGCGCCCTTCCCACGGTCATCGCCGCCAATCCCGCCAACAACAAGGTCTACATCGCACGCACTTTCAGTAACTCCATGCCGGTTATCGACGGTGTCACCAATTCCGTAGAGACTATCGAGCCCGGAATCCAGGCGGATGCCATTGCGGTGAACTCCGCAACCAATCGTCTCTTCATGCTCAACTACGAAAGTGGCAACGTCACCGTCCTTCGCGGCTCCGATAATGCCCCGTCCAAAATTCCTACTTCCGCTCATCTCTGGGGCATCGGCATCAATCCGGTCGCCAATAAAATCTACGCGGGAAACACTGGCGGTCCAGTGCTGACGATCGTTGACGGCTCACAGCAAAAGCCTACCGAGGCCGCTGTCGGCCAGATTCCCTGCGCGATTGCTGTTGACTCGAAAGCTGGGCGCGTCTATGTGGCCAACTATGCCGGCGATTCGGTGTCCGTCCTCGATGCCGCAACCGATGTAGTCCTGGCGACCATCCGTACTGCCGCGCATCCGCAAGCTATTGCTGTCGATCCCCAAACACACATGGTTTTTGCAGTAAGCACCCGCGCCAACACGGTCACGGTCATCGACGGCTCGACGAACAAAGTCGTAGCCAACGTCCCCGTCGCCAATAGCCCCTATGCCGTCGCCGTCAATTCCGCCACCAATCAAATCTTCGTGGAGACCATCGCCGGCGACCATCTCATCCAGATCGACGGCAAAACCCTCGCCGCAACGCCAGTCATCCCGTAGCCGTGAAGTAGCCCGTACCAGAATCCGTCATTCCGAACGAAGTGAGGTACTGTTTTCCATCACACGTCTTTTGTGCGATGAATCCCTCTTTCCTCCCAGTTACGCCCATCATCCAAGTACTTGAGGGTGCCCCATCCTTTCGCGCCGTTTGCGAAAGGGTGGGTTCCGACGATCCAACGCCACAAATTCTGTTCTCCTACGCAGTTCACAAAACAAATTCACTCCATCGGCAATCCCACATAATTCTCCGCCAATGTCTGCGAAGCCGCCCGCGAACTCGTCACATAATCCAGTTCCGCCAACTGTCTCCGCAAATCAAACGGATTGTCACTCGTGAACCTGTGCAGCATCGACGTCATCCACCAAGAAAATCGCTGCACCTTCCACACGCGCCGTAAACACTTCGCCGAATACCCCTCCAGCAATTCTGTCGCCCCCGACCTGTAATATTCGGCAATCGCCGCCGCCAGCACCCGCACATCCGCCACGGCCAGATTCAACCCTTTCGCTCCGGTAGGCGGCACAATGTGTGCCGAATCGCCCGCCAGAAACAGCCGTCCGAATTGCATCGGCTCCACAACAAAACTCCGCATTCCGGTGATTCCTTTTTGAAGTACCGGACCTTCCTTCAACTTCCAATCCTCCACCACCTCGAATCGAGCACGCAGTTCTTCCCAGATCCGTTCATCCGCCCACCTCGCAATGTCTTCGTCGGGCATGCATTGCAAATAGAGCCGGGAAATCGTCGGCGATCGCATGCTCAACAATGCAAATCCCCGCTCGTGATGCGCGTAGATCAGCTCCTTCGAGGAAGGTGGGGCCTCGGCCAGAATTCCCAGCCACGCGAATGGGTAAGTCTTGTCGAAGACCGTCAACACGCCTTCCGGAATCGACGGTCTGCAAATCCCATGAAACCCATCGCATCCTCCGATAAAATCGCACTCCAATTCCTCATCTGTGCCATTCGCGCGAAACCGAATTTTCGGCCGTGGTCCCTGCAACCCCTGCACCCTTACGTTTTCCACATCAAAGAAAATTTTCCCTCCCGCCTCCATTCGTGCCTGAATTAAATCCTTCAACACTTCGTGCTGCGCATATACCATCACGCCCTTACCGCCGGTTAGTTCGGCAAAGTCGATCCGGTGCCGCCCGCGCGCGAACTGCAGTTCAATCCCGTGATGCATCAGTCCTTGCCGCAACATCCGCTCCCCAACTCCGGTGTCGCGAAGTAAATCCGCTGTTCCCTGTTCCAGCACCCCCGCCCGCACCCGCTCCTCCACGTAGCTCCGGCTATGTGTTTCCAGCACCACCGATTCAATTCCGGAAAGATGCAAGAGGTGAGACAGCACCAGACCCGCCGGCCCGGCGCCCACGATGCCGACTTGCGTTTTCATCGACGACCAATTCTTTGATCCGCACTCATACGTCGAAAAAGACCGTCTCGCTCTCTCCCTGCATGTGTATGTTCCACTCGAATGTCGCCGCACTCGTTCCGTGGCGCTTGGCGATCAAGGTATGCCGTCGCTCCGCTGGAACCAACCGCAGAATCGCATCACCTTCGTTCGCTGCATCATCGGCGAAATACATTCGCGTCAACAGATGCCGCAGCAATCCCCGCATAAAAAGAATCACCACCAGATGCGGAGCCTGTGTCGATCCTCCCGGTCCTTCCACCGCGCCCGGTTTGACCGTCACGAAACGAAACTCGCCCTTGTCATTCGTCGGCACGCGTCCAAATCCCGTGAAGCCTTCACGCGCTTGGTCCACCCTGGCGTACTCTCCTTCTGCGTCCGCCTGCCAGATCTCAATGATCGCGTCTGGAATGCCCTTTCCATCCCCATCCAACACGCGACCATGAATCGTCACGCGCTCGCCCAAAACGTCCGCGGACGCCAGCTCTTCGCAAAGTAGCGGTGCCATGCCGATTCGAAAGAACGGCCCCACCGTCTGCGATCCGGTCACCGGCAGCGTCATCTCACTTCTCCATCGGCGTCGCTTCGCGGCCACGCAGCACAATATCGAATCTGTATCCCAGCGCTCGCTCTGGAACCGTCGTTTCCCAATCGAACGCAGAAATCAGCCGAGCCCGTCCTGCCTCCTCGGGGATACTTTGGAAAATAGGATCGGACGCCAGCAGCGGATCGCCGGGAAAATACATCTGCGTCACCAGCCGCGTCAGCAATCCCCCTCCAAATAACGAAAAATGGATATGCATCGGCCGCCACGCGTTCGCGTGATTTTTCCACGGATACGCGCCCGGCTTTATGGTGACAAATCGATAGCGCCCCCGCTCGTCCGTCTGCGTGCGTCCGCATCCCGTAAAATTCGGATCGAGCGGCGCGTCATGCTGATCCCATTTGTGCAGGTATCTTCCCGCCGCGTTCGCTTGCCACACTTCAATCAACGCGTTCCGCACCGGCCGGGCGTCCTCATCCAGCACGCGGCCCGAAACAATGATCCGTTCCCCCAGTGGTTCTCCTGGCCCATGTTTCGTCAAATCCGCATCTTTCTCATCAATATCACTGTGCCCAAACACCGGCCCCGTCCACTCCGACAATGTCTGCGGCACCACGATCAACGGGTGCATCGGCGCGCGCTTCACCGACGAAATATAAGCAGGATAGAAATACGGCGGATGCACTCCCGTAGCCGCCTTGCGGTATTCGCGCCTGTCCGCCACCCTTGCCTCTCCTGCCCCAATCAGCCGCAAGTCTACCGCGACTCCCCAACGACGGAAAGCTTCCGCCAGAGCTCGCTTTCTCCGTTTCCTCGACTCTCCCTCCGTGGCCTCTGCGTTAATCTGCTTGCTTCTGAACTGGAAATTTCCCCGAGCATCCGCTACTCTCCCTGCAAACATGACCACTTCCAGCGAGGCCCTGACCACCCTGCACGACACCCATCCCTCCCTCTACAACCCCGACCTCGCTCCCATCCCTCTCGAAAAGCGCTCCTGGGGTACCTACAACTACGCCTCGCTCTGGGTCGCCATGTCCGTCTGCATCCCCACCTACATGCTCGCCTCTGGCCTCATCGCCGAAGGCATGAACTGGCTTCAGGCCATCGGCACGATCCTCCTTGGCAATCTCATCGTGCTCATCCCGATGCTGCTCAACGCCCACGCCGGCACCCGTTACGGCATCCCCTTCCCCGTTTTTGTTCGCGCTTCCTTCGGTGTTCGCGGCGCGAATGTCCCCGCGGTTCTTCGCGCTCTCGTCGCCTGTGGCTGGTTCGGCATTCAAACCTGGATCGGCGGCCAGGCTATCCACTCCATGCTGCTCATTGTTTGGCCCAGTGCCGCCAATATTCCGGGCAGCGCGTGGCTCTCCTTCTTCTTTTTCTGGGCGATTAACATGCTTGTCATCTGGCGCGGCATCGAAACCATCAAATTCCTCGAAGGCATCGGCGCTCCCTTCATGCTCGTCGTCGGACTTCTTCTCCTCGGCTGGGTCACCCGCAAAGCCGGCGGCATGGGTCCCGTCCTTCACAACCCCAGCAAATTCCAATCCACCTCTGAATTCCTCCGCGTCTTCATTCCTTCCCTTACCGGCATGGTGGGCTTCTGGGCCACGGTCGCGCTCAACATCCCCGACTTCACCCGCTACGCAAAATCGCAGCGCGCGCAGATCGTCGGCCAGGCCCTCGGCCTTCCCACCGCCATGACGCTCTACTCGTTCATCGGCGTCGCGGTAACCTCCGCCTCCGTGATCCTCTTCGGCGCCGCCATCTGGGATCCCGTCGCGCTTCTCGGCCGCTTCAATCAACCGCTCATTGCTTTTATCGCTCTGATCGCCCTGCTCATCGCCACCCTCAACACCAACGTCGCCGCGAACGTCGTTTCACCTTCCAACGATTTCTCCAACCTCCGCCCCAGCCTCATTTCTTTTCGTACCGGCGGTCTGATCACGGGCGTCATCGGCATCCTGATGATGCCGTGGAAGCTCATGACCAGTTACAGCTCCTACATTTTTGGCTGGCTCGTCGGCTGCTCCGCGCTTCTCGGCCCCATCGCGGGCATCATGATTTTCGACTATTACCTCGTCCGCAAACGCCACCTCGACACCGCCGACCTCTATCGCCGCAATGGCGCCTACGAATATTCCGCCGGCTTCAACTACAAAGCGCTCGTTGCTCTGGCTGCCGGCATTGCCCTAGCTCTCATCGGCCTGATCCTTCCCTCCGCCCACTGGCTCTACGACTACGCCTGGTTCGTCGGCTTCCTCTTCTCCGGCGTCATCTATCTGCTCCTGGTGCGCCGCGCGTAGTTTTTTTTTGTAGAGACAGCCTTCTGAGGCCGTCCTCCGCCACCTAGTGCGGAGCTCGCTTCGCTCCTGAGCTTCGACTGATCCGGATAAAGCTCGTTGGACTTTTCACCTTGTACCTTATACCTTGCACGGTTTCATTTCCGGTTTGGCCTTCCGCTGAAAACCTATAACTTCAAACTTAAAACTGCTTTCCTGTGGTATGTATATCTACTCCGGAGGTTCGTTTGAGCGACCTTGCATCCTCTACTTCCGGGCTTCGCGAATTCCACCCTCCCCTCTCCGAGCACGAAGCCCTGGTCGAATCCGCGCGCTGCCTCATGTGTTTTGACGCGCCCTGCACCCATGCGTGTCCCACTCACATTGACATCCCCAAGTTCATCAAGAAGATCAACACTGGCAACCTTCGCGGCTCCGCCCGCACCATTTTCGAATCGAATCTGCTCGGCGCTACCTGCGCCCGCGTCTGCCCAGTCCAGGAATTGTGTGAAGGCGCATGCGTCCTTGGCTCCGAACACAAGCCCATCGCCATCGGCCGCCTTCAACGCTACGCCATGGATCACGCCTATTCGAAGAAGTCCGAATTCTTCCGGCCCGCCGCTACCACCGGCAGGAAAATCGCCGTAGTCGGCGCGGGTCCCGCCGGCCTTTCCTGTGCGGGGGAGCTCGCCAAACTCGGCCATTCCGTCACGCTCTTTGAACGGCGCG
>Ga0335076_10005552_pt1 | contig 12736 bp, 11 predicted proteins | sample Lox_Sample_25_FD_206717 | JGI IMG/M metagenome (GOLD analysis project Ga0335076, IMG submission 206717) | Soil microbial communities from Loxahatchee National Wildlife Refuge, Florida, United States - Lox_Sample_2.5 | ecosystem: Environmental > Terrestrial > Soil > Wetlands | place: USA...
TCCACGCTTGCGAAGGCGACTCTCCGTAATACCAAGACCCATCCGGACGCTGCTTTTGAACGGAACAGCGCGCCACGCCCAGGGCCGGCGCCAAGAGCCGTTGCTGTTTAGTGTGTTTGTAGATCCGGCAAAGCAACCCAGAAGCAAGAAAATTGGCGTTATGGGTCTGGCTTGGGACCAACGGCTGGGGGTAGCTGAAGCTTTCAATTCCTTTCGCGTCGCTCCAGTACAGTTTGTCTACGATGTATTCGGCGGCGCTCACTGCCATCGCTAAGCAATCGGAATCGCCAAGACTTTCGTAGGCATCCATGAGGCCCGACGCCACGAAGGTGGTGCAGACCAGATTGGGCCAGCCCGCGGGAACGACTTCCTTTCTCGTTTGCCAAGGAAAGCTGTAGCCCCAATTCCAATAGGTTGTGTCGGAGGAGCGCTTTTCTTTGATGAGCTCGATGAGCCGTCGGATTTCCTCGCCTCTTCCCGGGTACAGCTCAGCATCCAGAAGGACCAACGATGACAAGAAAAGCGCCAGTGCTTTGGGATTCTGTGTCTTTGGAATTGCCAAAACTCCCCGCAGATTGATCGGTGACCTCTTGAGAGCCTGGGTCATCGCAATTCGCGGTACAGACGAGTTCAGCAATGGGAGCCTCTTCATCCACTTGCTGGTAAGTGCGTCGTAAGGGTCATAGCCGGCCCAATCGCTCGCGCGACAGTAGGCCGCCAGCTGTAGCAACGTCCGGTCTAGATTTGTGTCATACATTTGGTTGATATTCCGCCAAAATCGGTCAGACCAGAACCGGTGCACCTACGGGCGCCTTCATGGCACGAACTAAGACTTCTAGGATCCTCGTCGCTGCCTTGCCATCCCAATGCGCGGGAATCTCCGCGGCCTTTATCGACTCCGACTGTTGTCGAATCGCATTGCGAATACCTTCCTGGCTCGTGCCCGCAATCACATTCGTCCCTTTCACCACTGTCACCGGCCTCTCGGTGTTTTCTCTCACGGTTACACAAGGGACCCCAAGACAGGTTGTTTCCTCCTGTATCCCGCCAGAATCCGTCACGACAATTCTGGCATTCTTCATCAGGCACAAGAAATCCAGATAGCCCAGGGGATCTATCACCTTGATGCCTACTCGGGCGCCGTCGCGCGCTGGAGCCAGACCGTCTTCTTCCAACCGAATTCCAAACTCCTTGATCCGTGTCTGTGTTCGGGGATGAACCGGGAAGATCACCGGACACTTGCCTCGCAACTCGAGGATTCCGTCCAGAATATTTCGCAGTGACACAGGATTATCGACGTTGGAAGGACGATGCAGAGTCAGAAGCGCATACGGTCGAACCGCGCTACCCGGTGCGCCACGCAGTTCCAACTCGTCCAGTTTGTTCGAAGAATCTGCCTTCTCTTTGAAAGCTAACAGCGAATCGATCATCGTGTTTCCTACAAAATGGACATGGTCCGCAGATACTCCTTCATTTCTCAGGTTAATCAAGCCGCTCTCTTCGGTGACAAACAGCAGATCCGAGACGTGATCGGTGACCACCCGGTTAACCTCTTCCGGCATTTCCCTGTCGAAAGACCTGAGGCCGGCCTCGACGTGAGCGACCAGTGGCCGCGCGCCCTTAGAATCGAACGAAATCTTTGCAGTCACGAGCGCACACGCTACGGTGGAGTTTACGTCTCCCACGACCACAACAACATCGGGTCTCTCGGCCATCAGCACGCTCTCAAACTTTTTCATAATCTCCGCTGTTTGCGATGCGTGGCTTCCCGAGCCGATTCCCAGGTGCACATCGGGCTTGGGCAATCCAAGGTCTGTGAAGAACGAGCCGGACATGATCTCATCGTAATGTTGGCCTGTATGGACGAGTTTATGCTCGACGGTCATGAAGCCATTTGCGTTTCCGTGACCGGAACCGTCAGCTGCGCGACGATTGTGGGCATTGATTGCCGTAATCAAAGGCGCCGCTTTCATAAAATTGGGTCTAGCTCCAACCACCGTCATGATTTTCATAAGCCTGTCCTAAATGAATCTCAGTAAATGAAATAGATCCGTCTCAAAAGACAATTTGACGAATCTCTATGCCCGCCGCGCAGAGGTAACTAGACCCGGATCCTTGGACTCGAGGATGGCAACGATCGAATCGAGAATGTTTCGCAACGCGGGGCGGCTACCGCTTTGAAAGTTGTCTGACACCTTCCGGCGCAAAAGCTTGATTTTTGAGGTCACTTCCGCGGAACTCTCGATCAAAGTCAGCCTTCCCTGCTCCGCAAGATACCGATCTACCGCTCCGATCTTGCCCCGGAATATGCTGTACACCGGCACGCCCATTGCGGCCGCCTCACGATTCATCGTGCCTCCGCCGCTAACGACGAGATCCGAGAACCAGATCAAGTTCAGCCCATCCACGACATGGCTGGGAATGATAACCCGCTGCTCTGCGATGAGGTTGGGCCATTTCTCCCGGATATGTGCTTCCTGTCTGGCGTTGCGCGGCAATACCACCATCTTGATGCCAGGCTGCAATTTCAGATATTCAATAACGTCGACAAATAGCTCGTCGCTTTCATGTCTGTGATAGTGTGCTTCGCTGGCAGGCGGCCGGATAGAAACCACAAGGTCGGTTTCCGAGAGCCCCAGTCGTTCTCTGACGGAAGGGTCTGCAGTGAATGAGGGAACGTATACATCCTCTTTGATTCCATGATATTTCAGCACATGGTCTTTTCTTGAGCCCAACGATTCGTCGGGAATGATGTCCGGAACGATCACCCAGGTGGGGTGAAAAATAACCAAATCTTGGACATATTCGTAATCGGCCAACACGATGCTCTTGATGCCCAAAAGCGATGCCGCAAGAACCTGCGCGCGGGAACCGTGGGAAACCGCCAAATCCGGTCGTTGTTTCATGATGAACGGAAACAAGCGAAGCGCTCGCACCAAAAGCCCCAGCACCTTCATGAATTTATTCTTGCCGGTGTGGCGCCCGATTCGCTCGCATTTGAGCCCGTAGAAGTCGACCAACTCCGTCACTTGATACGCGTCCCGAGCCGTGAGCACCACTTCGTATCCCCGGCTCTCTAATTCCCGTTTGATCGGAACAAAGAACGGCACGTGTGGAGAATTATCCAAATCGATCCACACTTTTCTCCTGGAAGACTCCGGTACATTTGTCGTCGTATTCACGGTCGTTCCCTCGAGACCTGCGTTAAATGGCATCGGATGAATCTGCGCGCGCGTAGCGCTCCATCAATGTTCCGTTGTGAAGCAACACTTTCTTGATGAACTGGGGAACATGCATCCAGTCATATCCGCCCAGCAATTTCGCTTCCAGCACTCTCGGGCGATCCCAGGAGTTCATCCCTAGGCGGGGCAGAAAATACGGATCGCTCTGGTGGTGCGCTCTTCCGATGACGTTCGACACGCCATTTTTGAAGCCTTGATTTTCCAACGCATCCCCGAGGAAGCGCGTGAAATCGCGGTCCTCCTCCGGGAAAGGAAATGGATAGGAGAACGATTCCACTGCAGCTCCCAGCTTGTCCTCAATCACTTCCTTCGAATAACCCAGTTCATAGTCGATCTGATCGGGCTCCATCGAGCGCAGATCGGGATGGGTCACGGTATGCGAGCCGAGGTTCACGCCTTCGCGGTGAAGTTCTCGAACATCGGACCAGGTCAAGTAGTCAACTCCCTCAAACCGCATCGGTGTTTCGCGAATACGGTCGGTGGCCAGGAACACCGTGGCGGAAAATCCGCACTGCTTCAGTATTGGCAGCGCTTCCGTAAGAATGTCGCGGTACCCGTCATCGAAGGTAATCACTACTTGCTTGCTCATGTCCTGCCTGCAAGCCAACCCTTCGAGCGTGTCTGACAGATTGATGGACTTGTATCCCGCGTTACGCAGCCAACGCATCTGCGCTGAAAATACTTCCGGGGTTGTGTTGATTTGCGTATGAGGATGCGAGAGACCAAAAAGGTTGGTCGAAATACTGTGGTACATCAGGATCGGCACACACGAGCGCCGACGGTCGCCCAACAGGCGCGCCACGGGCAAGCCCAAATATAGGGTTAACAGTCGGTCCAAGCCGAGCATAACTGCGTGCTTTGAAGACACTTGTGGTTTCGTAAGCGGAACTACGTTGGATTACGCGCCGATTACCCGACGCGGGCGGCGGCGAAGTCGCGAACTTTCTTCGCGACTTCTTTCAACTGCTCCGATTGCAACTGGGGAAACATCGGCAAGGACACGATTTCGCTGGCGACGCGCTCGGTAACCGGAAAGTCCCCTTTTTTGTAGTTCAGGTGTACGTAGGCCTTCTGCAAATGCAATGGGATCGGGTAGTGAATTCCGGTTCCGATTCCGGCTTCGCCGAGATATGCCTGCAGTGCTTCCCGATCTTGCACCCGCACAACATAAAGGTGATATACACCTTTCGTCCAGGGTGCTTCTACCGGAATCGCCACCGCGCTCTTCGCTTCAGCAAGCAACTCGTGATACTGGTGCGCCAAGTTACGACGCTGCGTGTTCCACTTCTCGAGGTGCTTCAGCTTCACGGAAAGCCAACCAGCCTGAATCGAGTCGAGGCGACCGTTATAGCCTTCGATATCGTGATAATACTTCTTGGCCTGCCCGTGATCCCGGATCATCTTCATCCGGAGATACATCTGCTCATCGTTGGTTGTAATCGCACCCGCTTCCCCGCACGCCCCAAGATTCTTGCCAGGGTAGAAGCTGAACGCCGCCGCCCTGCCCATCGAACCTACGCGCTTCCAGGCATTGTCCTTTTTCGAGAAGTATTCCGCGCCATGCGCCTGACAAGCGTCTTCGATGACAAATAGGTTGTATTTTTTCGCAAGATCCAGGATTGGATCCATGTCGGCGGTCTGCCCATACAGATGCACCGGAACGATGCCCACCACCCGACGCTTCGAGGCTTTTTCGATCAATTTGCCGTGGCCATCGAGTTCGCATTGCGATTCCAGGTAGTGGCGCAGCCGTTCGGGATCCATCGTGTAGCTGTGCTCGTCGATATCTACAAACGCTATGTGCGCGCCCGCTTGCGAAATCGCTTCGGTGGTCGCGATAAATGTGTGGGGTACGGTAACGATCACATCCCCAGGCTGGACACCAGCGGCCATAAACGCAAATCGCAGTGCGTCCGTGCCACTGTTTACCCCCACGCAGTATTTTGCGTGGCAAAAGCCCGCGAATTCCCGCTCAAATTCTTCAACCATCGGTCCGCCGATGAATCCGGCAGTGCTGAACGCCTTCTTGGCCACTTCCAGCAGCTCTGCTTCAAGTTCCTTGTGCGGAGTCACCAGATCCAAAAACGAAATCTTCGTCGCGTTCGCCATGTTTTTACTTTTTCTCCTCTGTAACGAATCTCATGAACTTCGCGGGATTACCCACAACGATCGCATTCGCTGGAACATCTTTGGTAACCACGCTGCCAGCGCCTACGATGGCGTTCTCTCCAATGGTCAGATTGCTCAGAATCGTTGCACCCGACCCGATCGAAGCGCCTTTACACACCTTTGTTCTCTCGACTTTCCAATCCGTTTCCGTCTGCAACGCCCCCGCGGCACTGGTAGCCCGCGGGTACGTATCATTGACGAATGTCACGCCGTGACCGACGAAAACGTTGTCTTCGATGTCCACACCTTCACAAATGAAGGTATGGCTGGAGATTTTGCAGCGCCGTCCGACTCTCGCGTTTTTCTGGATTTCGACAAAGGCTCCGATTTTTGTCTCGTCGCCTACTTCGCATCCGTACATGTTGATGAACTGGGATAACTTGACGTCCTTGCCTAACTTCACGCTCGGAGCAATGCAGTTGAACTCGTTCACAGCGTCACGGCCTCCCCACGGTTCCGTAATGACCGATCTGCGGCTTCCAGTATGCGCACCACGCGCAAGCCCGCGACTCCATCGTTGAACGGTTTCTTGTTTTCCTCGATACACTTAATAAAATAAGCCGTTTCCGCGCGCAGTGCTTCGATCTGTTCCAGCTGGGGAGCCCACATATCTCCTGACCGGTAGCTGACCAGCAAACGGTGCAGATTGCTAGGGCTCGTGGACATACTGACGCCCTTATCGTAGACGCGAATCTTTTCGTCGGCTTCCAGGTCGTTCCACACCAGCATCTTCTTTTCACCGCCGATCAGCGTCGTCCGCACTTTTACCGGAGACAGCCAGTTCACGTTCACGTGAGCGATGATCCGCTTCGGGAAATAGACCGTAATGAACGCGATATCTTCTACGCCGTTCAGATGTTTCTCACCAGTGGCTACTACGGCTTCGGGCTTATCGCGGATAACATGATCCATGATCGAAAGGTCATGCGGGGCGAGGTCCCAGATCACGTTGACGTCATGTTGGAACAGGCCGAGGTTCACGCGCAACGCGTCATAGTAATAGAGATCTCCCAATTCGCCGGCGTCCACCAATTGTCGAATCTTTTTCATCGCTCCGGTGAACAAGAACGTATGATCCACCATGATCTGCAGCTTCTTGCGGTCGGCAAGCTCAATCAACTCTTCGGCCTGGGCCGCGCTGCACGTGAACGGCTTTTCGACGAAAACATGTTTGCCATTCTCTAAGGCCGCCTTCGCCAGGTCGAAATGGGTCCAGACCGGCGTCACCACCGCCACCAAGTCAATTTCCTTGGAGTTGACTACTTCCAGAGGATCCACTGTGAAGCGGATTGAGGGATAAGCCTTCTTCAGGCGCTGCTCTGCGTTGGGGTTCGTATCTGCCACCAAAGCTACTTCCGCCGATTCGTGCGTGTGGAAGTTTCGGACGATATTGGGGCCCCAATATCCGTAGCCGATAACACCAATTCGAATCATTCAGCCTCCTAGCTCTTTCTCACTCGGGATGGACGGACGCACCAATGCTGCTCTTCTGGCAGATTGGTGGTTTATCTCGGGCGTGAACTGCTCTTGAGCAAGAGCTTAGAATTAACTCACTTCGAAGCGACTAAACGGCTAGCGGAGGGCCCTTTTAGTGCGCTCCATCTCCTGACACAACTGCGGCTGGAGTCCTCAACAGGATCTTGAGGTCCAACCACAAAGACCAACCCTTGGCATACTGAAGATCCAGACGCACCATATCGTCGAACTGCGTGCGGCTGCGGCCTTCCACCTGCCACAGTCCCGTGATTCCCGGCTTGATCTCCAACACGCGGCGACGATGCCACATGTCGTACGCACGAAATTCGTATTCCAGTGGGGGGCGAGGCCCGACCAGTGACATTTCACCGACCAACACATTCCAAAACTGCGGAAGCTCATCCAGACTCGTCTTGCGCAGGATGCTTCCGACCGTCGTGACCCGCGGATCCCCCTGAATCTTGAATGTTTTTGAACCTTCCCCCTGCGCGCCGACGTTACCAGCGATAAATTGTTTCACATACTCCTGGTGAATCTTGGTGTCGCAGTTCGGACGCATTGAGCGGAACTTCAGCACACGAAACTTCTTCCCATGGAGTCCCAGGCGTTCTTGACTGAAAAGTACAGGCCCGGCGGAGGTCAGCTTCACGATCAACGAAATCAACAGGAGCAGGGGCGAAAGAACAATTAACGCCATCGCGCTGCCAGTAATATCGATCGCCCGCTTGAAGCCCAGCGCCAGCTTTCTCGACGGCTTTTTCCTGGAGAATTCCGGGTATAACGCGTTGGTCCCGGAGCCATTGAAATCACCACTCTCGGGATCTTCGGGGAAGAAGTGGAACGAGACGGTAATCTGTTCCGCCTTTGAAGCTCCTAATGCCTCCGAGAACGCGGCACGGAACTTCTGGGTCATTCGCTGACGAACTTCTGCCGAGGTTGCTTTTCCAATTTCCGTGGCGATAATCCCGATGATCCGTTCGGGCACATACCATCCCAGAACGTCGGTTTCGCGCGTTACGCTGCACAACGTACGGGTAACCTTCTGCACTGTTCGAATCTTTTGTTTGTCCGCCACCGCGTCGTTCAGCTCGACCAACAACAGAACATAGCGCTTCTGTGAGCGCTCTGCGCGGCGACGCTCGAGGTACAACATCGACATGAAGGCGTCCTGCGGCAGAACCATACGGCTCGACACTTCTTCCATACTCTCTTCGGCCAGGCGCACCGTGACTTCCGGTTCGTGTTTCTCTTCGCGAGGCGCTGCCGTTCGAAATAGACCCATGACGTTCCGTCTCTTTCTTGAAAAGTCGCCGCTATTCACTAACTCAATACCGCGATAGTCCGTCTGCCAAAACTCTGCTGCGTGGGGGCGGTTTTCGGCTCGCTCAATGGAGTAACCCAAGCGAGATCAACTTCCATGGCGACCGAGCGCTGCAACAGCGTCACCGACAATACAACTCGATTGCTTCCCTTGAAATTTATGAGCAGCCCCTCCAGATTATTCAGGCTGCCGTGGCTGACCTTCACCCGCTGACCAACCTGCAAATAGGGCCAAGGGTGATTCGGCAAACCCGACGCGATAGCCTGCCGGATCGCCTCCAATTCGCTTTCCTCGACAGGCACCGCCGTACGACCGACACCTACGATTTGCTGCACTCCTGGAGTCATCAACAAGCGACCGCGCTTTTGCAGGTCGAGTCGGCAAAACAAATATCCAGGGAAAAGAGGCTGCTCCACTTCCTTCATGCGGTCAGACCAGGTTCGAAGGCACTTGCTGACCGGCAGGAAACACTCAAAACCCTGCCCCTGAAGATGGGTTGCTACCACCCCCTCTCGCCGAGACCATACCTGCAACGCATACCAAGGCAGCCCAGGCACCACTAGACTGCTTTGCAGCGTGTTCTCCGTTCCTTCGCTCAAGAGTTCTCCTGAATCGCCAGCGGTGAGCCGGGTATCTCAAGGTCTTAGCGGGCTACCGCCACTAGAGTCCCAAACAACTCGTGAAACATATCGCAATTCCCCTTCCACAAAACCACCAAGAACCTTTTAGCGGCCGAACTTGCTCCGTCCGTAAACTACAGAAAATAAGTTAGATACCGCAGCACCAGCACCCTTACCTCGAAGGACGGCTCGGGCCACCACAGCGCGTGAGAAAACGAATGCCCCTTTGTTGCAAACACCTTCCGAGAGTTCCCAACTAGTATTGGTACTAGGGGTAGGCCTGATGCCCCCTCCGCGTTCATCGAGGCTAAACAATTGATTCATAACACACTTACAGTAAGAGCAGGGAGATTAAGGTGGGCATCACGTTCTTTAAGCCTATGTCTCGGGAAGGCGTCTGGTTCTCTATGCCAACGGCTTACTCTCTACGACAGAACGACAGTGGTGGTTATTCCGAAGGGTGGTTTGGGGTCTGCTTTTCGGCAGGATACCCATAATAGTATCCTCCGTAGCTTTCCTGTTTCTCGACCCGGTTCAGCACGACGCCGAGCAGGTTTTTTTCTCGGAATTCTTCAGAGGCGCGTTCCGCCACTTCATAGTCGGTGGTGCCGGCCCGAATTACAAACAGCACACCATCACAGATGTCAGCCAACAGGCTGGCATCATGCACGGCTAGCGCGGGTGGCGTGTCCAGCAAAATCCAAGTGAAGATATGCGACATCTTGTCCAACAAGCCTTTCATCCTGTCGCTGTGCAACAACTCGCTTGGATTTGGCACACTCGACCCGCCAGGAATGAAACATAGGTTTCCGTCGGGGCCCACTTGAATAACCTTGGTTTCGTCGACATCCCCTCGCAGGTAGTCCGTTAGGCCTGGTGTCTCCGGCGCTCCCAGCGGGAGGTGCAGACGCGATGCTCTAAGGTCTGCGTCGATCAACAACACTCGGCATTCCGGTTGGCGGGCAAATGACTGCGCAAGGTTCGCCGTGACGAAAGTCTTGCCTTCCTCAGGGATACTGCTGGTGATCACCAACCGGCGCACGGGCTGTGCCGCCGCGATTTGGAACAATCGAGACCGCAAGGTACGGAAGCGTTCGGCACCGCCGGGAGACGGCGAGTTTGGGCTAAACACACTGAAGCGCGGTTCAATCCGCCACTGCGGATGCGAACACTTTTTGACCAAATCCTGATACTCGAATATCTCCGGAGCTTTCGGGGACTCAGCCGGCCCTCGTGGAATCTCCAAGTCGGGAACCACGCCACCCGTCAATGATTCGGACGTCAAGTCAAGAACCGCTGGCTCCGAGCGGTCGGCGGCGTTGGCGTTACGTTCCTGCGCGGCTTTTTTCAGTGCTTCGTGGATTCGACTCATCTATTGGTCTCTCTAGTCCTTATCGTCGCCTCACGCTTTCAGGCTGCTTCAAGATTGCTGGACTTCCCGTGATGTCTTTTCAACTTGTTCGCTACGATCGCGTCGATACTCGGGATGCTGGCCAACACCGGCAGCTTCAATGTCTTCTCGACGTCACGCTCCGTATACATGGACTTATCGAGCATCGCGAAAATGTAGAGAATCACCAACGATAGCACCACCCCGGCCGCCGCACCGCCACCGACCATTTTGGGCACATTCGGAAACGACGGCTTCGATGGATAGTTGGGCGGGTCGAGAATCCGGAAAGTCTCGCTCTGCTGTTGTTGTTCCAAGTTTGTGGCCATGGCGGAATTCGATCGTTTCCTCAACAAATCGTTGTAGAAATCTGTTGCTGCCTGAGAATTCCGCGTCAACTCCTTAAACTGCTCTTCAACCATCGGGCTGGACTGAATCCGGCCCTGTATCACGCGTATTTGTTCTTGGATCTGCGTCTGTCTTTTAGTCAAATCAGCAATATTAAGATCGTCCTGCTTCATCCGGGCTCTCAACTGTTGCAACTGGGCAGGCTCATGTGTTTTAGGGCGAGCCGGATTCGTTGAGGCATTTGCGTCTGGCTCTTGCGCCATTCTCTTTTTCAAATCGTCAATTTGAGATTTGAGTTTTATAACATCTGGATACTCGGGTGTGTACCGAGCGAGCAGAGTTGTCAGCTGATCTTGGAGTATAGCGAGTTGTCGGTCGAGGTTGTCAGGGTTCTCCTGGCCGCTCTGCAGGAGTTTCCAGTTGGCCTCCTGTTGAGTCAACATCGTTTCGTTAAACGCTTTGTCTTGCTGAGCCCGATTCAGCGCTTGAGTATCCGCTTCCAATTGCGTATTGAGCCCTGCCAAAAGCTGGAGATTCGCCGACTCCTCCTCGGGCAAGGACCCCAGATATTGTCTCTTGAACTGCGCTAGGCGAGCCCCCTGCTCATCCATTCTTGCCTTCGCTTCGTCCAACTGCTGCGTAAGGAAATCCGTCGTTTCCGTGGCTTGCTGAATGCGTCCTTGAATGTTCTGCTCCCGAAACATCGAGGAGATCTCGCCACATATTTCCTGAGCTGTCTTCGGATTGTCGAAAGTCACAGAGATTTCGAACCCCGGAGGACGCCGGTCCGTCGCCCCTGCCATCGGTTCCAAGAGCCCTATGTCTATGGACTTCTCCAATTCGTAGACGAGCGCTTCCTTCGACGCTTTCCCCCGCTTGTCGCTATACAGCCCGAATTTATCGATAATCGGTTCCAACCGTGAAGTGCTCAGTAGCTGGGCTTTCATCGAGGCCAATCTCTGATTCAAGTCCACAGTCACAACAGGCTTCACATAGTCCGGGGATACAATCGGCTGCTCCACCAACACGCTCGTGGACGACGTGTATTTCTTCGGCAGAACCAAGGTCGCGGCAAAACCCAGGGCGGCTAGCAGCGGAATGCTGATCGCAGGAATCCACCACTTCTTCCGAAGAACTCGTTTTGCATCCGCTACCGAAATTTCGCCATTTCTAACCATCGGCAAATACCCTCACTCCGCGCTACTTTACTCTCAACAACGAATTAGGGAACGTCCCTTGGCAGTATTGCACACTTCCCCAGGAGCAAGGTCGGTGCCATCCCGCGAGCCAGCACAAAGGCACCCAACCTCGTAAAGAGCGCATCTAACTGTATATGTATCAATTATTTACGGAAAATCAAGAGGCCGGTCCATGCGTCACCGTGCTCTACACCCTCGTAAGCATGCCCCGAGACTGGGAAGAAAGTTGCCCATCTTTGCCCTGATGGCTCCCAGGCGGCGTTGGCCTCGCTGGCGCGCGCCCCTAGGGTATTATCGCTTGCGCCTGGTTGGAGTAGACGCTTTCGTTGCCTTCCGAATCCACCGCAGTCACAACGTAGTAATACGTTGTTCCACTTTGCACCGTAGCGTCGTCGTACTGCGTGGCTCCCGGTGACCCAATTCGACTGTATCCGCCACCATCCGCAGTGCTCCGGTACACGTTATAACCCGAAACTGTGGATGTGCTGGCCGTCCACGACAATGCCACCGAATGCTGCGTCGCCTGAACTCCAGTCCCAGACAAACTGACTGTCGTGGGCGATCCGCTCGCGCTACTGGTGACCGTCACGCTTCCAGAAAGGTTCCCGCTCGTTGAGGGGCTGAAGGTTACGCCCAAAACAAGCTGCTGCCCCGCCGTCAGCGTGACCGGCGTTCCAGCGTTGCTCAAACTGAATCCGGTTCCACTCTCTGTGATCTGTGAAATCGTCACACTTGCGTTCCCCGAATTGGTGATGGTGATGTTTTTGGTCGAGGATGAACCCGCGTTCACGCTGCCAAACGAGAGGCTCGAACTGCTAAACGTCAAGGTCTTGGTCGCAGCCACACCGGTGCCGCTCAAAGATATCGATGTAGGCGATGTCGGAGCATTACTGACAACCGTGACCGCGCCCGTCGAATCGCCGGCCGAAGAAGGCGAGAATTGTACACTGAAGCTGCTGGTCTGCCCTGCA
>Ga0335076_10005553_pt1 | contig 12734 bp, 13 predicted proteins | sample Lox_Sample_25_FD_206717 | JGI IMG/M metagenome (GOLD analysis project Ga0335076, IMG submission 206717) | Soil microbial communities from Loxahatchee National Wildlife Refuge, Florida, United States - Lox_Sample_2.5 | ecosystem: Environmental > Terrestrial > Soil > Wetlands | place: USA...
GGCTCCGGCCTTCCGGAAAGGTGCCCAGTCTGTGAGCGGCCTGTACGCGCAACCACAAGACAGGTCGGAGCCGGGAAACGTCTGAGGTGACCACGCTGCTGGTTGCCGGAGGGGCAGGTAGCCCCTGGCTTGGCGATGCGGTCAGCGCAGTGGCTGGAAAGTACCCGGCGCGGCTCAGTTGGCCGGTGGCATGCAGATTCCCGCCATTCGGCCGCAGCCCAGTGACCAAGGGCACTATCTGGCCGGCGCCCGCACGATCGTAATGGAAGGAGTGGACCGGGTCGGCGTCATGGTTGTTGCCGGTGGCCAGCCCGAAGCCAGCCCGGCAAGGACGGTCTTCCCCTGCACGACACCAAGGGAGGTACCCCGGATGAGCTACCGGAAGCTAGCTGGCCTGCTCCTGCTGGCGCCGGTTCTGGGGGTGGTGCTGGCAGCTTGCGGCAGCAGCGGGCCGGCCACGGCGCCGCCAAGCGCGTCGGTGCCACCGAGCACGTCGGCTCCGCCAAGCACGCCCGCGGCATCAGCCGCCGCCCAAGTCAAGGCCAACTGGGAGAAGTTCTTCAACGCCAAGACCCCGGCTGCCGAGCGGGTGAAGCTGCTCCAGAACGGGCCGGAATTCGCCAGTGTCATCCAGGCCCAGGCGGGCTCATCGCTGGCCTCGGCCGCCACTGCCAAAGTGACCAAGGTACAGGTCACCGGGCCGCACCAGGCCAAGGTGACCTACTCGATCATGGTCAGCCGACAGCCCGCGCTGAGCAACCAGACCGGCATCGCTGTCTGGCAAGACGGCACCTGGAAGGTCGGCGCAGCCAGCTTCTGCGGCCTGCTGAAGCTGGAAAACGGCGGGAAGACCGCGGGACTGCCGGCCGCATGCCATGCCGGCACGTCCTAAACCGCCCCAGCGCGGTCATGCCCGGCGGGCACGCTGAAATCGGCGACACCGTGATCATCGACGCCGGGCCCGGCCGGATACCCCGCACCGGCCGGGTCATCTCGCTCACCAACCCCGACGGGTCACCGCCTTACATAGTCCGCTGGCTAGCCGGATACGAGACACTGTTCACCCGGACCTGACCACACGCGTGGAAAGAGACCACTAAGGCCCTAGCGCGCTCCAGAAGCGGCGATCGCCGGCGGACCAAGCCGGATTTCCGGGGAGCTACCGATGTCGGGCTGCCGTAAGCGTTGGCCCTTCGGCCCGCTGCGGCATGTTCAGATGGTGACGGTCGTTAACATAAGCAGGACCTGGTGATCCCGAACTCACCTCTCGGCTATCTGCACTCTGATCGGGCAAACGCCGGGTCCGCCGCCAGAGGGCGGCTCTCTCCAACCCCTCGTCATGTCGGCTCAACTGCGCGGTGTCATCGCATGACGCAAACGTGCTCCGAGGTCGCATCAGCGTCGGACATTGCGCCTCACTTCAGCGTTGGAGCGTTTAACCGGAGCCAGGCGATTGCGGTGCACACGCGAGCGCGAGGCCCGACAGCGCGTCGCCCAGGGCGAGCTGACGGTACTCAGAAGCCTGGCCGGGCCGCACCTGGGCCGGACGTCTGCCAGCAGGTCAAGTGGAGCGCACTGGCTCAGCCAGGCGCAAAGGCGCAGCAATTCGTTGATCCAGTCAACCACGCCCGCTGTGGGCAGCACTTCAACGGTCGCCACGCGCCGCGAGTTCACCTACAGACCAGCAGTTGGCCATAAAACCGCCGGTCCCGGGTGCCCAGCGGCTTGATCAGCCATTGGCTCCGGCTCCCAGGCGAAATGTCTCGGGCCCGGCAGACCCCGCGCCTGTGCGGCAGCAGCTGGCGTCTTACGCCTGCCACCTGCGGTCCGCCCGGTGCTGGGAGGCCAGGCTACGGCCGGTCCAGGGACCTCTTGCCCTGGCGGGGCGGCCGCGCGCGGGCGAGTGTGGGACGTGCCCCAGCGTGCGCTGCCCGCGCGGGCAGCTTCGCGGCTCCGGCGCGAGGTGGCAGGAAAAGGGGCTGGAGATGGAACTCGTTGCGGAAGGCCCGTACCGTTTCCGGATTCCCCGGCAAGGGCAAATGCGGGTGCCGGGAATCGTGTATGCCTCCCAAGAGCTGATCCGCGACCTGGCCGGGGATCGTTCGCTGGAGCAGATGGCGAATGTGGCGAGTTTGCCGGGCATCGTGACGGCGTCCTATGCGATGCCGGACCTGCACCTGGGGTATGGGTTCCCGATCGGCGGGGTAGCCGCGACCAGCCCGGCGGCCGGCGGGGTGGTCTCCCCTGGCGGGGTCGGGTTTGACATCTCCTGCGGTGTGCGGCTGCTGGCGGCCAGCCTGGACCGCAGGGAGATCATGCCGATGCTGGGCACCCTCATGGACCGGCTGGCTGCCGCCACCCCGCGAGGCGCTAGCCGGGGAGGCATCTGGCACCTGAACGGCCCAGGGCAGATGGCCGATATCTTGTCCGGCGGCGCGCGTTACGCCTTCAAGCACGGCTATGGGGCCGAACGCGACTTGGTGCGCTGCGAAGATGAGGGCGCTGTGTCCGACGCCGATCCCGGACAGGTCAGCATCCGGGCGATCGACCGGGGATTGCACCAGGTCGGCAGCCTCGGCTCGGGCAACCACTTCCTGGAGGTCCAGGCGGTTGACCAGGTGTACGACACCGCCACTGCGCAGCGGTACGGGCTCGCCCACGGCCAGGTCTGCGTAATGATCCACTGCGGATCGCGGGGTCTGGGCCACCAGATCTGCGGCGACCACGTGCGGATCATGGACAAGGCCATGCCCCGGTACGGCATCAGGGTGCCCGACCGGCAGCTGGCCTGCGCGCCGGTGAACTCGCCGGAGGGCCGCAACTACCTGGGCGCGATGGCAGCCGCCGCCAACTACGGCCGCGCCAACCGCCATGTCCTCGCCGACACCGCCCGTCAGATCTTCGCCCGCACCGCAGGCGCGCAGCTCGACCTGGTCTACGACGTATCCCACAACCTGGCCAAGATGGAAACCCATCAGGTGGACGGTCAGCCCACGCTGCTGTGCGTGCACCGCAAGGGCGCCACCCGGGCACTGCCGCCCGGTCACCCTGACCTGCCAGCCGACCTGCGCCAGACCGGCCAGCCCGTGCTGATCCCCGGGTCGATGGGCACCTTTTCCTACGTGCTGGCCGGCATCCCGGGCGGCGGCGCGTTCTACTCCACCTGCCACGGCGCCGGCCGGGTGATGAGCCGCCACCAAGCGCTGCGCACAGTCCGCGGGCCTGAGCTGCGGCGCCGGCTGGAGGCGGCCGGCATCGCGGTGCGCGGCGCGTCAGCCCGGGGCCTGGCCGAAGAAACCCCGGAGGCCTACAAAGACGTGAACGCGGTGGTGGCCGCCGCCGAAGGCGGCGGGCTGTGCCGCAAAGTCGCCCGGCTTGTGCCGCTTGGCGTGGTCAAGGGCTGACCGAGCCGGCCCCAGCGGTCAGACATCCACCGTCACCGCACACGACCACTCCCCTGACAGGCCCGCCGCGCAGGTCAGCCCGGACAGCGAGGCTGCCTTGGGCACCGCCCCCACGATCTCCACCCCGCTCGCATCCACCATCCGCAGCCTCAGATCGATCCCCCCGCTGACGGCACGGCTCACCTCCACCGCAGCCGGGATCTGCCCATCGGCATCCAGCCGGTAGATGACCTCCTCGACCGCCGCCGCGAGCAGGTCAGCGTCGCTGCCGGCAGCCAGGTGAAACACGCTGGCCCGCTGCTTCCCGGCCTCCCCGAGCTCGGCGAAACTTTCCACCAGACCACGCACCGCCTCGGCCAGGCAATCCTCCCGGGTCGGCCCCCACGCCTCGATCCGCAGGTCCGCCGTGTGCGGAACGCTCCTATGCCCGCGGTCGCACAGCCCACCCCGGCCCGGTGGACATTTCATGCAGCTTCCCTACTCGTCTGCACCCCGGGCTTGCACCCGGAGGGCGCGGCCGGCAATCCGCGGACGCCGCCCCGGCCCTGAAGGGCTGATCAATTTCCGTATTCCTTATTCCTACCTAGGTCCATGCTGGCGCAGCCCGGTATGCAAATGCAGTAATCGTCCTTGCCGAACCCCCTCCGAAGTGGATCGGGAACCACGATCCATCCCGGATGGTAGGTGGTGCCCAGCATCCAGCTCATTCCTGTGACCTGCTGGCAACTGGCGAGGACTATTCGCTCAGGCGACGCGGCGCAAATGCTGTGTCTTCTCCAGGGTCACTGCCTCGTCAGTGAGCTTGCGGGACAGACCGGCAAAGAACCGCCAGAAGTAGGCGAACCCCGCCACCAGGATGCCGGTGATGGTGACGGCGATCTGGCTGTTGCGCGCCGGGATGGCCCAGGCCGCAGACAGGTTCAGGTTGATCAGCCAGGCCGCTCCCACACCGAGCGCCACCAGGACGAACGCCCAGATCTCAGACGCCAGCGACACATAGCGGTCTGCGATCTTGGTCACCGCGAGCACCGCCAGGCCCAGCAGCGCCATCATGCGAAACGCGTACATGAACTTTCCTCCGTTGAGCGTGCACCTACATTTCAGGTTCGCCTGCAGCAACCGTCCCGGTCAGAGTCCAAAGTCTCGCCCACCGCATCGCCCGTGCCCGGATGCTGAAGGCTCGTCAGGCACCGGAACGGTCCAGCCTGACCGGTGATCCAACTGACCCGTCGCCGACCACGAGATAGCGGAGTCCCGCCCGGGCCCTCATTTTCCCGGCAGGAATCGCATGGGACGTCCGAGGCATCCAGCGTCAACCCAAACAACGGGATCGTGGCATGCCAGAGCGCTCACCAGCACAGCAGCCCAACGTCGACAGCGACCTGGCGAGCCGCCGGTGGCCCGCAGCCGCCACGCCGGTCACTGACTGGTGCGCGCTCAGGGGGGCTGCTGCTGCCCCGGCCAGGACGGTGGGTTGCGGTCATTGCCCCGGCAACTATCCGCGACCATCCCCGCTGACCTGCCGCGGTGTGTCCATCATTACGGGCGTCCCGGGCGGCTCGACGCTGTCGGCGCGGCGGTCTCCGATGGCGATGACAGGGGGTGACGCCGTGGATAGCGTAAGGCGTGCTGGCTGGCTGCGGCCAACAGCACCACGGCATGGACGCGAGCCCACGATCCAGCGGCCGGTAGCTGCGGACGTTCGGCCCTGGTAGACCGCTGGGGGTGGGGTGTAGTTTCCCGGCGTGGCAGTTCAGGCTGACAGTGAGGCAGGGCAGGGTGAGTTCGCCCAGCTGGATCGCGGTGAGTCGCTTCGCCTGCTGGCCACCGCCCCGGTGGGGCGGCTGATCTTCACCGTCGGCGCGCTGCCGGCGGCGCGGGTGATGAATTTCGCGCTGGTCGATGGGCTGATCGTGGTGCGCACGGCCGCGGACACGACCGTGGCCCGCAAGGTCGATGGCGCGGTGGTGGCGTTCGAGGCCGATGACCTGGACGCGGCGACTTCCTCGGGCTGGTCGGTTATCGTGACGGGCCTGGCCATGCTGGTCACCGACCCTGGGCCGATCGCCCGGTACCAGGAGCTGCCGCTGGTGGCGTGGGCGCCGGGGGAACGCGACCAGTTTGTGACGATCACGACCGAGCTGGTGGAGGGCCGCCGTGTCCGGCGGCCTGCAGCGTCCACAGGTCAGCAGCAGAGCCCGAGGGGCGTTCCTGGGGATCACCCGTGAAGCGGAACACGATCGCCTGGATGTCGCGGATGGTGCGGTCCAGTTCGCCGGTTGCCGCCGCTACCCGGTCCCCGGCGGGGCCCTCCCCCACGATGCTGCGCGCGCTCTCCAGGCTCAGCCCGGCAGAAGACAGCCGATTCACGACGTCTTCCGCGAACTGGGACATCACCTCCTCGAGGGAGGCTGACTGGCGAGCCGGGCGGACCCCGCGGCCACCCTGCCTCTTCCCCGGCTCAGACGGGGCGGTCACGTCCGGCGCTTGACTATCTCCTGGATCGAGGAGGGCCGAGAGGACCGCCGGGCCGACGGGATCGCCCTCGTCTCCGGCAGGTGCGCCTAGGTGCCTGGCAATGGCTTCGCCCGCTGCATCGCCGTATAGCTCCATGATCCGCAAGTCACGTGCCGGGGGGCGCCCCGGGCGCCGGAAGTGGGTGGAGACCATGCCGATCAGGCGGCCCGCGTAATCGGTCAGCGGTGTGGACTGGACCGCGCGGAAACCCGACGCGGCGGCGATCTCGCGGTGCGACGCGAAGCCCTCATCGGTGTTGACGTCGGCGATGACGGCCTGGGCGCCTGCTTGTGCCGCCCGCGCGCAGGCCGAGCTGCCGTCATCCACCATGGCGAAATAGTCGAGGAACTCCGCGCTGAACCCGGACTGGGTGACCAGCCACAACGAGCCAGTGACCGGATCGAGGAGCTGGATGTTCCCGAAATCGGCTCGGGTGAGCGACAGCGCCCCGTCGAGCACCTTCGGCAGCAGCGGGTCCAGCCGGGCGGCATCGTGAAGATCTTCAGTTACCCCGTGCAGGCGGCGCAGCGCCTCGGGCTCAGCCAGGCCGAAACGCACACAAGCAGCCAGGTGGCCCGCGGCTGCACATCCCCAGGCCAGATAGCCCGGCGCGTAGGGCCGCACCAAGCCCGGTGTAGCGCATCTTTGCGGGGCCGAAGAACAGGGCTCAGAGCCAGCGGTCACGCTCTGGTTCTGGCCAGCCCTCGCCACCGTAGCGCCTGCCGGAGATCGCTGAGCGTCACCATGCCGGTCACCTGACCGTCGGAAAGCACTACCGCGGCTACCTCACCACCGAGCGGGCGGCGGGACAGCAGTGGGCTGGCCGGATCGTCCGGTGCGGCACGGTAGCCGGACGGCACAGTCAGGGACACCTGATCCAGCCGTAGCCGGGCCCGGTCACCCGCCGCAATGCGGGCAAGCCGGCTCGCCACGACAACGCCAGTAAGCGCTCCGTCGAAGCCGACGACCGGGAACGCGTCCTGCCGGGACCCCGCCGCAACCCGTTCGATGAACTCCTCGACCGTGCTCCAGCCGGGCGCGAGGTCCGGATGTGGTGTCATGACATCCGCGACCCGTACGCCGGCCAGCGTGGCCTTCGCCGCTGCGGCCTTTTCTTCTGCAGCTGCCGCACTGATGAGAAACCAGCCGATCAGCATGAGCCACAGGCCGCCGAGGGAGCGCATGACCAGCAGCTCGGCAGTCCCCAGGCTGATGATGACCGCGCCGAGAACCTGCCCTCCCCGGGCCGCGCCCCGCTCGGCGCGTTCCCGGTCGCCGTAGCGCCGCCACAGCACGGCCCGCAGCACCCGGCCGCCGTCCAGCGGCGCCCCAGGAAGCAGGTTGAAAACGGCGAGCATCGAGTTCATCACCCCCAGCCACGTCGCCGCCGCGGCGACGACGCCCGGTCCCCCGGCGGCGCTGATACCCGCGCCCGCGCCGTACAAGATCCCGCCGATCGTGAGGCTCATGGCCGGCCCAGCCAGGGCAATACGCAAATCCGCGCCCGGGTTGGGTGGGTCTGTCTCTAGTTCGGCCACGCCACCGAGCATCCACAAAGTGATGGACTTCACCCCGACGCCGTTATGGCGCGCTACGACCGCATGGGCCAGTTCGTGCCCGGCCAGCGAGGCCAGGAACAGTACCGCCGCGACCGCGGCCACCGCCCAGTACAGGACCACGGGTTCGTGCGGGAACGCCGCGGGCAGCACCGACACGGCCGCCAACTCAGCGATGATCACCAGGATGACCGCGACCGACCAGTGCGCTTCCACCGGGATCCCAGCGACCCGGCCCAGCCGCACACTCTGCTTCATGGGAATCGCGCTCCCTTGTCCCGGCCGCTACCCTCACGCTGCGGCTTTGCCGCAGGCAGGGCAAGAGGCGATGTTCCCGTGATGCTGGGACCATTGACGGCTCAGCACCCCCGGCGCTCACCGTGCACCTGATCGCTCAGTCCCAACAGCGCCCGGGGGTCGCCGGTTGCGGCAATCCGTCACCGGATCACGATGACTCCAGGCGCGGCGAGTCGGTAAGCGGCCGGCATGAAGTCAACCGGGCGCACTGAAGCTGCAAGCCCGAGCCTGTCACGAGCGCGAGCATCTCCTCCCGGGTAAGGAACTGGGCCGCCAGGTACAACGGCTGCCCCGAATTCCCATGTGCTGGTAGAACCGGCCCTCGCGAGTCGGTGAAACCCCGCCGGAGTTGACCGCCCTCTCTCCGCGTAGCACCCGGCACCCGGCCAGCAGCGCAGTTGGGTCATCGGCGAAGCAAAGCGTGACGATGATGTGCCGGTCCAGGGCGTCCTGGCGGGCACGGGTGATCGCTGCCTGCACCACCGATAGCTGGTGCAAGATGTCGGCGCAGTACCTGTCCGCCTCCAGCGTGCGCACCGCCGCATCCAGATGTCCGCGTGCGGTGGGCCGCCGCCGCCCCACGGGCCAGCGGCCCACAGAGCCTGCCGTGCTGGACGCCAGGGCCGGACGGCCGCCCGCCGGCGCGTCGGCGGCCAGCTCACTAGTCCTCCAGTCCTCACCGGTGCGCTCTGCTGCTGGTCACGGTCCGCGGCTAGCGTCGCTACCCGGTGTCGCGCTGGCCGCGCAGCCACCGGCGGCTCAGCGGGCTTACCGGGTCCGTCTGCCTTGGCAGCCTGGCCCACTCCCGGTGGGCGGGGCAGGGCCAGGAGACCCCAGCAGACAGGGCCAACAGCCTCTGCTGGCTTCCCGCCAGCCAGGACTTCGCCGGGATCGGGCCACTGGGTGAGGTGGCCGGCGACTGCGCCCGCGTCAGGCCCTCGCCGCCGCTCGCCCGCCGGCAAAGGCGGACAGCAGCGGTCCGCCAGGCGGGGACGCCCGGCGGCGGCCTGCCTGGCCTCCCCCGCGGCGGTCGGCGGCAGAGTCGGCCTGGGATGCCGAACTCCTGGTGCTCCGGCACGAGAACGCGGTGCTGCGCCGCCGGGTCAGCCGGGTCCGCTGCCAGCTGTGGACCGGCTGTGGCTCGCGGCACTGCCCGGGCCCCCGATCCCCCGGCCCCGGTGGGGCGAGGTGTTCGCGGTGACCCCGGCAACCCTGCTCGGTGGCACCGCCGGCTGGTCAGCCGCAAGTGGAATTACCCGAACTGCCGACGTGCCGGACGGCCGGTCACAGCACCCGCCATCCGCACGCTCGTCATCCGCATGGCAACAGACAACCCGGCCCGGCCGCACCGCGCCCTTGGGCAGCTCGCCCGGCCCAGGCCGGCCCCCGGCCGCTGGAGATCAACCTCGCCGGGCACCGGATCCGCCGAAGACAAAATCCCCGGCGGACTCACACACAAGTACCAGATCGCCGGGTGACAGCCCCCGGCTGCTGCGAGAAGAAGCAGGTCACCGCCACGATCGTGTATTCGAGCCCCACAGGCCCAGGCCCAGGACGCCATCAAGCTGGCCGGGCACATTGACGGCGTCGTCGCAGTCACCAGCAAACTCATCAGCCACCTGGCCGGCACCTGGACCCGGCCACCCGGATAGCACGCATCGGAGGGCAGCGCTGGCGCGGGCCCTTCCACGGGACCCTGGACAGGACGTTCGGCCCTGCTGAGCATGCGGCACTGCACTTTCAGTGGGTGGTGACCCTGTTTCTGTGAAGGGAGAGATCATGAAGTACGTCGCGCCCGGGCAGCCGGGCAGCATCGTGACGGTCGAGCCGCGGTATGAGAACTTCATCGGCGGCAAGTGGCTGGCCCCCGTGCAGGGGAAGTACCGGACCGATCTGAGCCCGGCTACCGCGGGGCCGATCACCGAGGTGGCGCAGTCCACCCCCGAGGACGTCGAGCTGGCGCTGGATGCCGCGCATGCGGCCAAGGACGGATGGGCTGAGAAATCTGCCGCCGAGCGCGCCGCGGTGCTGAACTCGATCGCAGATGCGGTCGAGGCGAACAAAGAGATGCTCGCCGTCGCGGAGAGCTGGGAGAACGGCAAGCCGGTCCGGGAGACCCTTAATGCCGACATCCCGCTGGTGGTGGATCACTTCCGTTACTTCGCCGCGGCGGCACGCGCGGAGGAAGGCCGCTCGACCGAGATCGACAAGGATCTGGTCGCTTACCACTTCCGTGAGCCACTCGGCGTCATCGGGCAGATCATCCCGTTCAACTTCCCGCTGCTGATGGCCGCCTGGAAGCTCGCGCCCGCACTCGCCGCCGGCAACTGCACCGTCCTCAAGCCAGCCTCACCGACCCCGTGGTCGATCCTGAAGCTGGCCGAGGTCATCGAGGACGTCCTGCCGGCCGGCGTGATCAATATCGTGACCGGCCCCGGGGCCGAGATCGGCAAGGCGCTCGCAGCCAACCCGCGGATCGCGAAAATCGCGTTCACCGGGGAGACCGTGACCGGGCGGCTGATCATGCAGTACGCCGCACAGAACATCATCCCCTCCACCGTCGAACTCGGCGGCAAGTCACCCAACATCTTCTTCAGCGACGTGATAGCCAGCGACGACGAGTTCCTGGACAAGGCGGTCGAGGGCCTGGTGCTGTACGCGTTCAACAAAGGCGAAGTCTGCACCTGCCCGTCCCGGGCGCTGATCCAGGCCGACATCTACGACGAGTTCATGTCCCGCGCGCTGGACCGGATCAAGACCATCCGGCAGGGCAACCCACTGGACACCGCCACCCAGCTGGGCCCGCAGGTGTCGGCGCAGCAACTGGAGAAGATCGCCTCCTACGTCGAGATCGGCCGCAACGAGGGCGCGCAGGTCCTCACCGGCGGGCAGCGAGCCCAGATCGGCGGGGAGTTCTCCGACGGGTACTTCTTCCAGCCCACCGTGCTCAAGGGCGACAACAAGATGCGCGTGTTCCAGGAGGAGATCTTCGGCCCAGTCCTGGCGGTCACCACCTTCACCGACGAGGCCGACGCGCTGGCCATCGCCAATGACACTCTCTACGGGCTCGGCGCTGGCGTATGGACCCGCGACGGCACCCGCGCCTACAAGATGGGCCGGGCCATCAAGGCAGGCCGGGTCTGGACGAACTGCTACCACCAGTATCCCGCAGGCGCGGCCTTCGGCGGCTACAAGATCTCCGGCATCGGCCGGGAGAACCACCGGATGATGCTGGACCACTACAGCCAGACCAAGAACCTGCTGGTCAGCTACAGCACCAAGCCACTCGGGCTGTTCTGAGGCACCATGCCCCAGACACCCGCCCGGGTCACCGCCACCCCGGCGGCACGCGAGGCCATCACCCGCCTGCGCGCCGCCCGGGGCGGCCCGGTGATGTTCATCCAGTCCGGCGGCTGCTGCGCCGGCAGCACCCCGATGTGCTACCCGGCCGGGGAATTCATCACCGGCGACACCGATGTCCTGCTCGGCGAGATCGACGGCTGCCCGTTCTACATCGACCAGCGGCTTGATGCGGCCTGGCGACAGGACGAGTTCATCCTGGACATCGAGGCCGGCCAGCCAGAGGGATTCTCCCTGCCCGCAGGCCCGGACCTGCACTTCGTCACCCGATCACCCGCCTGCCTAGCGCCCGCGGCGCCACCCCAGCCCTTTGAACGACGCGACGGGTAGGAGCAGCGCAGAGCGAGCGCGGCCCTGGTTCCTGATCGGGGACCGGGTCAAGCTCGCCACGTACTGGTGGCCTGACCGTCATCGCGACCCGGTGCCGGCCAGAACAGGCAAGCCATCATGAACCCACGCACGTGCGGTCACTGGCGTGGGCACGGCCGATCAGCCGTTGCTCTTGGCAGGACCGGAAATAACCAGGCCCTCCGGGTTATGCGGGCCTGGTCAGCGGACTGCGCCGATCCCACGGCCATCGCCACCAGCGCGCGGGCTGCGGACCGCGTGCACACGGCAGAACCTGGCTCTTCCCTGCATGCAATGCGGGCCAGATCTCCGTCACTCACCGCGACTTATGACCGGCACCGCCGGCGTTCAGCGGGCGCGCCGGCTGCTGGGCCGAAAGGCCCTGGTCATCGGGCCGCTTGCCTCTGGGCCGGCGGGCGCCACCGCGATGGGATGAAGAGTGCATGACGGGCTGGACGCGGTGACGCCCAGACACCCGTGCAGCAGCATGAGGAGGCGTGGGCTGTGGCCCTCCCCCGGAAAGGAGGCTCCGGTCATGACTGGATCGGCCCTGGCTCCCATCGTGATCCCGATCGTGGTGACGATCGCCCTTGCGGCCTGGCTGGCCATCGTGTTTTACGCCGGGGCGCACCCTCAGTGGAAAGCCCATCGCACGTCACGCAAACCTGGCGGCACGGGCACGGCCAGCCCCGCTGATGCCCACGCGCAGAGCATGAGGCGCGAGGTCGCCCTCGTGGCGAAAGGCGGCGAGGAGGCGGGCGAGGCAGGCACGGATGATGACGCCGGACGCACGGCGTCGCCACTGCCCCGCCGGGCCGCGTAGGCCAGCGCAGCGGGCTGGCCCGGGCCAGCAACAGGCCGGTATCCCGCTGCGGTCCTGCCCGGGTCCAGACAGGGGTGATCTAACTGGCGCGGAGGTGCTGATGACTGCCCGTGGCGGCCTGAGGGGGGTGCAGCCGCCCGCGGGGAATCCTACGCGGGTGCGGCCCATTCGGCCGTGGTGTTCTTCGCCGGTGACCGCGCCCGCAGACACCGTGACCTTCCGGCCCGTCAACCGCGCACAGAACCGGGTCATCGGCACACGCCTCTGAGCGCAGCGGGGCCAAGGCCGCTCCGATCAGATTCGCGTTCGGCGCGCATTAGTCCGGTTAACGACCACGTGATCGATCCTGCGCGTGATCACTGCGCCATGGGATTCAAGCCGGTTTCCATAGGGTTCGAGTCGGCTCCGCCGGCCGTCAAGCGTGACTCT
>Ga0335076_10005554_pt1 | contig 12734 bp, 13 predicted proteins | sample Lox_Sample_25_FD_206717 | JGI IMG/M metagenome (GOLD analysis project Ga0335076, IMG submission 206717) | Soil microbial communities from Loxahatchee National Wildlife Refuge, Florida, United States - Lox_Sample_2.5 | ecosystem: Environmental > Terrestrial > Soil > Wetlands | place: USA...
TAGAGCCGAATCCGGTCAAATGGAACCGCCCTCATTCGTCACCCGCTGCAGGTCGCGGCGGCCGAGACGGTGGCGAAGCCCCTGCGCTCGTCGCCGGCGCACCGCTCACATCGCCTCGGCGACGACCGACTGGCCGCGCAGGCGGAGAGAGAGCTCGGCGATCACCGCACGCAGCTCGATGAGAAAGCGCGCCATCACCCGCGAGACCGGGCGCTGGCGCGCGTAGATGGCGGTGAGGACGAGGGTCACCTCCGGCTCGAACGGCCGTATGGCGAGCCCGTCCGCCATGCCCGACAACAGGATCACCGGGTCGGTGATGAACACGCCGAGCTCCTGCCGGACCAGCGCGACGGCGCCATAGGACAAGTTGGTTTGCAGCATCGCGCCCAGCGCGATCCGGTGTTCGGAGAGCTTCTCCCGCAACACCAGGCCGGGGGTGGTTGCGGGATCAAGCACGACCACCGTATGGCTCGCCAGCTCGCGCGCGCGGATCACCGTGCGTGACGCCAGCGGGTGACCCGGCGACATCAGACAGACCATGCGCGTGCGCAGCAACGGTTCGATGCCGACGCCCGGATCGTCCACCGGCGCGAAGACGATGCCGAGATCGGCGCCCTCATGCCGCACCTGCCGCACCGTTTCCTGCGATTCATAGGCGTTCATCGACAGACGCACCCGCGGCCGCGTCCGCTTGAAGGCCGCCAGCGCCGGCGGCAGCAGCGAGCCGGCCGCCGCCGGAATGGCGGCAATCGACAGGCTGCCGGCACGCGCATCGCGCAACTCGTCGGCGCGCGCTTCCATCGCCGCCAGCTGCAGCAGCAGCCGCTCCGCATCGGGTAGAAGCATCCGCGCTTCGGCCGTCGGGCTGATCCGTCCGCCGTTCCGGATGAAGAGCTGCAAGCCGAGACTGGCCTCGAGATCCTTGAGCGTCTGGCTGGTGGCGGGCTGGGAGACGCGCAGCAGCCGCGACGTCTCGGTGACGTTTCGCGTCTGCATCAGCAGGCGGAAGACCTCGAGATGCCGTAGGTTCAGGGTCATAAGCCAAAGCTTATCATCAAATGAGATTTTTCTATTAGACCTAATAGTGCCCCGTCTCGACAATGGCAATCGAGGGGCCGCTCGCGCCGCCCGCGCACGCGGCGTGCACCGCCTGAAGAACCGGAGAGTGCTATGCGCGTACGCAACCTTGTGACCGTTCTGGCGGCTCTGTCGGCGCTCGTCCTGGCGAGCGAAGCCAGAGCGCAGGACTCGGTCCTGGACAGCGTGAAGAAGACCGGCGTTTTGAAGGTGTGTTTCGCGCAAGGGACGCCGGACAATTACAAAGACCCGAAAACCGGCCAGTGGACCGGCGTGATGGTCGACCTCGTCGACCAGCTGGCGGCGTTGATGAAGGTGAAGGTTCAGCCGGTCGAAGTGAGCTGGGACGTCGCCGTGTTGTCGCTTGAGCAGGGCGCCTGCGATCTCTTCGGCTCGAGCATCGTGTTCACCGTGCCGCGGGCCATGGAAGTCGACTTCATCCGGCCCTTCGGCGCCAAAGGCGACAACGTCGTCATTCCCAAGGACAACCCGAAACACTTCAAGACGCCGAGCGATCTCAACAATCCCGGCGTCACCCTTGTCGCCGTGCTCGGCACGCGCGAGCAGGACACGGCGCAACGCCTCTTCCCGAAAGCCAAGATCCTCGCCGTCAAGCCGCCGTCCGATATCCAGATCGTCGAGCAGGTGAAGAACGGCGATGCCGATGCGGCGGTCCTGCCGGCGATTACCGTGGTCTGGTGGGCGCGGGTGCCGCAGAACGCGGCCTGGGGCAAAGCGGGTTTCCCGGGAAGCGATTTCGGCAATGCGCCCAACGGCTGGGCGATCCGCTACGGCGACCCGCGCTGGAAGGATTTCCTCGACAGCTATTCCGGCTGGGTCGCGTCGAACAATCAATCCGCGAACCTCTACAACGCATACATGGAACGGACGAACCCATTCCAGGCGAAATAGGGCTGCTCATGGTGGGGGTAGCAAATGTCCGTCGACCAGTTGTGGCGGATGGTCTGGGACTATCACGACCAGCTGCTGAGCGGCTTGGCGGTGACGTTCGAGCTCAGCATCGTGTCGATGGCGATCGCGCTGGTCCTCGGCCTCATCGCTTGCTTTGCCGCGCTGTCGCGTCTGCGCCTCGTGCGCGCGCCGGCGATCCTGTTCGTCGAGTTCTGCCGCAACACGCCGGTTCTCGTCCAGCTGGTCTGGGTGCATTTCGCCTGGCCGGCGATCGTCGGCATCAAGTTCACCGCCTGGACCAGCGCCGTGATCGCTTTGGCGCTGCAGTCGAGCGGCTATCTTGCCGAGGAGTTCCGCGCCGGCATCGAAGCGATCGACCGCGGTCAGATCGAGGCCGCCCAGTCGCTCGGCATGACCTCGTTCCGACTGATGCGGCGCATCGTCGTGCCCCAGGCGCTGATCAAGATGATGCCGGGCATCCTCAATCAGTTCGTCACCTGTTTCAAATCGACGAGCATCGTGTCGATCATTGCCGTGCAGGATCTCATGTATCAGGCCGGCCTCATCGCCTCGGCGACGTTCCTGCCGATGCCGATCTATACCCTCGTCGCGTTTCTCTATTTCGTCATGGTGCTCGCCGTATCCTCGGTCGTTCGCGTCGCGACCCGGCGGTTGCCGAATTTCGGCTATTTCCATGAGCGCCGGGAAGCCGCGTAGCGCTCCGGCGGTGGACCAGAAGGGAGACCGATGCTGCCGTGAGCGGCGAACCCGTCGCGATCGAACGCGTACGCAAGCGCTTCGGCAAGAACGAAGTGCTGCGCGGCGTCTCCATCGACGTTCCCAGCGGAAAGACCGTCGCCCTCATCGGGCCCAGCGGCTCGGGGAAAAGCACGATCGTGCGCTGCATCAACCATCTGGAGCCGATCCAGGAAGGCAGGATCGCGGTCGGCGCCCATCACATCACCACCCGCGGCGTGGAGCAGCAGGGGCGCGTCCTCGGCGGCCGGGAGGTGGCGCGCTTCCGCACGCAGATCGGCATGGTGTTCCAGCAGTTCAATCTGTTCCCCCATCTGACGGTGATGGGCAACATCATCGAGGCCCCGGTCGGCGTCTTGAAGTGGCCGCGCAAGGAGGCGACGGAGCGGGCGACGGACCTGCTGGCGAAGGTCAATTTGCGCGACAAAGCCGCGGCCTATCCCGCGCATCTCTCCGGCGGCCAGCAGCAGCGCGTCGCGATCGTGCGCGCGCTGATGATGGAGCCGAAAGTGATGCTCTTCGACGAGCCGACCTCGGCGCTCGACCCGGAACTCATCGGCGAGGTTCTGAAGGTGATCGCCGAGCTGGCGATACGGGGACGAACCAGCATCATCGTCACCCACGAGCTGAGTTTCGCACGCGACGTCGCCGACATGGTGATCTTCATGGAACAAGGCGCCGTCGTGGAAGCAGGACCTCCCACGGAAGTCTTCGATCGCCCGCAGAAGGAGCGGACGAAGGCATTCATCTCCCGCATCCTCAAATGACCAACGCGGAGCGGGTGAGCCGATGAGCCCCTCAAAACGTACCGTCATCGCCAACACCGATCGCCTCCATCGCTTCATGGACGAGCGGCGGCTCGATGCCGTCGTCCTCCGCTCGGGCGTCAATGTCACCTACCTCTCGGGCATCGCCTATCCCGGCACTCTCGCGCGTCATCTCGATCTGCCCGATTCGCCGCGGGGCATCTACCTCGTCTGGCCGCGCGCGGGCGAGCCGGTGATGGTGGTCAACGCGATTGCGGCCCCGCTGACGCGGCGCGATTCCTGGGTCGATCGCATCGCGGTCTATGAGGGTTATGCGGAGCCGCCGGCCGAGCGCCTCTGCCGCGTGCTCCAGGACATGGGGTTGGGCAGCGCGCACCTGGGCTTCGAGAAAAACTACGTGAACGCCCATGACTGGGAGCTGATCGCCCGCAGGCTGCCGCGCCTGTCGATGAGCGACTGCGCGGCGATGATGGACGAGGTGAGGTGGATCAAGACCAAAGGCGAGATCGAGCTCCTCAAGCACGGCGCCGACCTTTTGGACGAGGCCTATGCCGAGGTCTTCCCGACGATACGGCATGGCGAACCGGAGAGCGCGGTGCACAGTCGCCTCATCGCTTCGTGCCTCCGTCGCGGCGCGAATTGGGCGCATGGCATCCTCAATTCGAGCCGGAACACGATACCCTATGGCGGCGAAAGCGACGCGCCGTTCCTGACCGGCGATGTGGTGCGGACCGACTACGTCGCCTACGTCATGGGATATCCGGGGCATCAATCGCGCAACGCCGTTCTCGGCAAGCCTTCGCCGGAGCAGCGCGACCTGTACCGCAAGGTGCGGGACATCTACCGCAGCGCGATCGACCGTTGCCGGCCCGGCGTCGCCGCGGCCGAGGTGTATGCCTTCGTCGCCGAAGCCTTTGCCGGCATCGGCGTGACCTACGGATCGATGCTGGCCGGACATGGCGTCGGCTGCTGGTGGCATCAGCAGGAGCCGGTGATCGCTCGCGGCAATCGGACGCCGCTCGAAGCAGGCATGGTGATCGCCATGGAGCCGCATGTCGACCACTGGCACATACAGGACATGATCCTGGTGACCGAGGACGGCCCGGTGCTCATTTCCGACAAGTTTCCCACCGACGAGCTCTACGTGATTTGACGATGCCGAAATGGCGCAGCGGCGGAGAGATGGAGTTCGCGCGATGACAGGCACGGAACAGCTTCGGGACCTCGGCGCTCACGTCGATAGCGCGCGCGTGCTGAAGCTCGAGCAGGATCTGATCCGGATTCCGAGCTCGACATTCAAGGAGCACCAGATCGCCGATTATCTCGCGAACCACATGTCGGAGCTCGGGCTCGACGTCGAGATGATGGACGTGCCGCATCCGACGATTCCCAACACATCGAGCCGGCAGCCGATCGGCCGGCTCAAGGGGACCGGCGGCGGCGCGACGCTCATGCTCAACGGCCACATGGACCCCGGCGTCGAGATGAGCGGCTGGACCGTCGACCCCTACGGGGCAAAGTTTGAAGATGGCTGGATCTGGGGCATGGGCGCCCATGACGACAAGGGTGGGCTTGTCGCGGCCATTTCGGGCGTCGAAGCCATCATCCGATCACAGGCACGCCTCAGAGGCGACATCCTGGTTTGCCCGGTGATCGCCCATAAGCTCGGCGGTGCGGGAACGCGGGCGCTGCTGCGAAAGGGCATCCGCGCCGATTTCTGCATCAACATGGAGCATTCGAACAACACCATCGCCAATGTCTGCGTCGGCGTGGTGATGGTGCAGATTCGCGTCCACGCGCCCGAGCTGTTCTTCCGCTACAGTCGCGAGGCGAAGGCCGCATATTTCAATCCGATCGAGCAGCTCGCGGAAATCGTTCGCCGGATCGGACCGAGCCTCGATCCGATTCCGCCAGGGCGTTGGATGACCTTCACCGCGCATCCGGAGCTTCCGGGGTTTCCCACCCATACCTTCGACACGCTTCACAAAGAGCATTACTACCACCGGAACTACACCGGGATGTCGAGCCGCGAAGCGGAGCTGCAGCTGCAGTTCCGCACCGTTCCCGGCCAGACCGTCGAGAGCATCACCGGCGACCTTATTCGCTTGCTTGATGGCATCAAAAAAGATCATCCCGCCTTCAATTACGATATCACGGTTCCCGCCGCCGGCACCGAGAACGGCTGGTGCCAGGATCCCATGGAGTGCCGGGCCGAACACCCCTTGGTGACGGCGCTTGCCGAAGGTCAGTCCTTGGCCTCGGGCGCGCCGGCATCGGTTGGCGGCTGGGGCAGGCTCGGCAATGTCGGTGACGGCAACATCATCGCGGCGCTCGGCATTCCGACGGTCCAATATGGGCCCGGCGACATTCGCGTCTATAAAGAGTGGCCCACGCCGGATGAGCGGGTCCGGCTCAGTGACCTGGTGATTGCGGCAAAGGCCGTCGCTCACGCGTCTGTCCGGCTCTGTGCCTGAGCGGACATCCCTTTCGGCGGCAAGGCGTGAGGGTGCTTTAGCGCCACCCACCCGGTATATAGGTTTCGTCTCGTCATCGGGTACGAGATCGGGAAACATCGGCGATCCCACGCTGAGCTGCTGGGGGTGAGCCATTGGATGCGATGACGATGCTGCGCGGCTTGTATATCGGCTTGCCCGCCCTGATCTTCGCGCTGGGAGTGCCGCTGGCGTTGCGGCTGGTGCCGCCCAACCGCTTCTTTGGGTTCCGGACCTCGACCACCTTCTCGTCGCTCGAGGCGTGGTATCAGCTCAACTACGCCACGGGGCTCGCCATGATGGCCGCGGGTGTCGTGGGCGGGCTCTTCGCTCTCGTGCTCAGTTACGGCGTGACCTCGCTCAAGCCGGAGGCGCGCTATCTCACCGGCGTTTTGCTGACCGCGCTGGTGATGGCGGCGTTTTTCATTCCCGTGGTGATCTACTCGGCGAAATTCGGCTCGGATTGATCACCGGGCGTCACGGCGGCGGCCGCAATCGCGCCGCGGCGCGGCCAATTCACGGGTTGGAAATATATTCGGCCTAGATTGGGGGCATGAACCGTGATCTCTGGCAAGTCGCGCTCTGGCTCGTCAACCGGTTTGGCGCGCGTGCCCCTTACATCCTGCACGGCCAGATCATGGAGCAGCGCCGCAACCTCGCGGATGAGCAGATGATCGCGGCGCTCATCATGGTGGACCACGCCCTCAGCGAATGGGCGAAACCCAGAGCCGCCGACACGATCCATTAGAGCCATCTCTGCTCAAACCGAACCTCTCTCATTCGTCACCCCCGCGAAGGCGGGGGTCCATGGCCGTGGATTCCCGCTTTCGCGGGAATGACGGATAAAAGAGGCAGGCGATTCTCCTGAACCGGCCGCCCCCGGCGGCTGGTGCCTTCCGCCCTCCCCGGCCAGGAGAGCCTGGGGCCGGTCGGTTGATCCCGAGGCGATAAAGTGGAATAACACCCCGCCCCGCGCGGGCCGCGCCGCGATTCCCCGCCACGCCAGCACCGGAAAGACCATCATGACTGCAGCCGTTTCCGCTCCGCTTCAAAGGCAGATCTACAAAGTCGCGCTGGCGAGCATCGTCGGCTCGGTGATCGAGCAATACGACTTCCTCGTCACCGGCGTGATCGCGGCGACGGTCTGGGGCGGCATCTTCTTCAAGCTGCCCAACCTCGCGGCCATTGCCGCGGCGATCGGCGTCTACGGCCTCGGCATCATCATCCGCCCGGTCGGCGCTTTCATCTTCGGCCACATCGCCGACCGGAAGGGGCGCAAGGACGCCATGGTCTATGCGCTGGTGCTGATGGGGGTGAGCTGCCTGCTGATCGGGCTAACGCCGACCTATGACAGCATCGGCGCCGTGGCGCCGGTGCTGCTCATCGTTTTCCGCCTGATGCAGGGCATCAGCTTCGGCGCCGAGTTCGGCACCGCGTCGACCTGGGTGGTCGAGCAGGCGGCGCATTCCAAGCACCGCGCCTTCTGGGGCGCCTGGGTCGGCTTCGCCATCCCGATCGGCCTGCTGCTCGGCTTCGGCTCGGTGATCTTCGTCAAATCGCTGATGACGCCGGAGGATTTCGTCGCCTGGGGCTGGCGCATCTTCTTCTTTATCGGCTTCCTGGTGGCGATCGTCGGCATCGTCATCCGGCAGAGCACCGAGGACAGCTTCGTGTTCGAGGGCCACAAGGCGCGGCAAGCGGTTCTCGATCAGCCGGCACGGCAGGTCTGGCGCGACATGCCGCTCACCATCCTGCGCACCTCGCTGGTGAACGCCATGTTCGGCGGCGCCTTCTTCCTCTACTTCGTCTTCGGCACCGGCTATATGAAGGCGGTCGGCTTTCCCGGCAACGAGCCCGAGACGATCGGCCTCATCGCCGCGGCGTTCATGCTGCTGTTCATGATCATCGGCTCGCTGCTCGCGGATGTCATCAACCGGCGCACCATCCTGCTGATCGCAGCAATCGTGTTCCTGGTCTTCGCCATCCCCTATTTCTATCTCATCAACACCGGCGACTTTTTTCTCGCGGTGATCGCCGAGATCATCGGCTTCGGCTTCGTCTTCGGCTTCGGCTATGGCGCGATCCCGACCTTCTACACCGAGAACTTCCCGACGCGCTATCGCGCCTCGGGCGCCAGCGCCGGCTATCAGGTCGCGCAAGTCTATGGCGGCGGCCTGATCCCGATCATCGCCGGGCAGATCCTGCAGCGGCTCGGCATCCACCAAGCCTATATCTATATCGGGCTGCTCGTCATGGTCTATGCGGCGCTGGCCATCATCGCCATCCTGCGCACGCCGGAGACGAAGGGCGTCAATCTCGAAGTGTGACGGCGCGGGCGGCGCTGCTCCGTCCTCCCGCTCACCCCTGTCGCTGCTTCGCCATCAGCGCGTCGTCGATCTCTTTCGCCCGCGCTGCCGCCGGACGCGCGCTGAGGCGTTCGACATAGTGCTCGAAGGCAGGGCGCTTCTCGATCGTGCCGAACTGCATGCCGAAGCCGAGATGGGAGCCAAGATAGAGATCGGCGGCGCTGAAGCGGTCGCCGACGAGGTATTCGCGGCCGGCGAGCGCCGTCTCGATGGCGTTCATCACCTTGTCGTAGCGGCCATAGCCCATCATGGTCTCGCGCCCTTCCGGCACCACGAAGCCCAGCGCCTTGTTGGTTGCGGCGGCTTCGACGGGACCCGCAGCGAAAAACAGCCAGCGATAATAGGCGCCGCGCAGCTTGTCGCCGGACGGCGGCGCCAGCCCGGCTGCCGGAAACGCATCGGCGAGATAAGCGCAGATCGCGGCCGCTTCGGTCACCACCGTCTCGCCATGCCGGAGCGTGGGCACCTTGCCCATCGGATTGATGGCGAGATAGCTCGGCGCCTTCATCGTCGTGGCGAAATCGAGCAGCTCGGTCCGGTAAGGGCGGCCGACTTCCTCCAGCATCCAGCGGACGATCCGACCGCGCGACATCGGGTGGCTGTAGAAGACGAGCTCGTCGGCCATCTGGCATCCTTCCTGTGCATATTGATTGTGCTTACTTGTCCGTCGCACCCGCGAACGCGGGGACCCAGAGCCATGCGCTCCGTTCATCGGGGCGGAACCTTCTGGATGCCCGCTTTCGCGGGCAAGGCGAAACAGGGGAGATGGCTTCGCCCTGGAATTTGTACGTACCCCAGCGCGCAAGCGGGACGACAAATTCTAAAGCAAAATCAATCTATTCCGTCATTCCCGCGAAAGCGGGAATCGATGCGATCTCAAAGCGCCACCGTCGTCCACTTCGATTCCGTCACACCCTATGTCGCGGGCACGGCGAAACTTGAGGCGTACGTCGCCCCGCCGTACCGACTGTCGAGCAGCGAGCGGCCAGCGCATCCCCGACGCCCCTCGAACGGGCCGGCGCCGTCACCGGTGCGCGGCCGGGCTACTCCTTGTAGTCCGGCTCCTTGCGGTCGAGGATGCGCTTCAGCGCGTCGAAGTGCCATTGCGACGGTTTCTTGCCGCCATAGCTGCGGTTGCCGCGGAACTCCGCTTCCGTCGCCTCGATCACGCTTTGCGGCAACCGCTTCAGCGACCGCCCGGTCCACATCGCATAGAGCTGCACCTGGGCCACGCGCTCGAGGTAATAGAGCCGGTCGTAGGCCTCGGCGATGGTGCGGCCGACGGTAAGGGCGCCGTGATTGGCCATCATCAGCACCGTTTTGTCGCCGATCGCGCCGACGAGCCGCTCGCCTTCGGCGGGATCGAAGGCGGGGCCGGCGTAGCTCTCGTCATAGGCGGTGTGCACCGACGTGCCGAGCTCGGTCTGGCCGATCGGCAGGATTTGCGGGTCCTCGAGCCGCGTCAGCGCGCTGGCGAACGGCATATGGGTGTGGAACACCGCCGCCGCCTGCGGCAGCAGCCGGTGGATCGGCGCATGGATGCAATAGCAGGATTGCTCGATCTCGCCCTTTCCGGCGCGCAACGTGCCGTCATAGCCGACTTCCATGAAGCAGCTGGCGGTCACTTCCGACCAGTGCAGGCCGAAGGGGATCTGGTAATAGCGGTCATCGCTGCCCGGAACGCGATAGGTCAGGTGGTTGAAGATGCCTTCATTGAGGTCATGCATCACCGCCAGCCGGTGTGCCGCGGCCAGATCCACCCGCGCCTGCCAGCGCGCCGCCCCGACATCGATCTCCCGTTCCGCCGTCTGCACCAGCATCGCCGCTCTCCTTCAGTGTCGGATTTTGGAGCTTCCTCCCCGCCGCCGCTGGCGTCAATGACGAGAGGGCGGCTGCATAGCAGGTTCACCACGGAGGCACGGAGGACACGGAGAACGGGTATTCGGCGCGCAAAGCGCGCGATTCTCTCATTTCTCCGTGCTCTCCGTGCCTCGGTGGCGGATCTTCTTATTGAGTATCGGCGGCAGGCGGCCTTTTACTCCGCCGCCATCGGCGCGGCGTCGACGAATTGCGAGACCCATTTCTTGCGGCGCTTGAGGCCCTCGCGATAGAGCGCCTCGAACTCGGCGGGCGGGAAGGAATGCGTCGAGGGGCGCACCAGCAGCGCGGCGGCCCAGGCCTTGAGCCGCGGGAAGGCTTCGATATGGCCGAGCGGCTTCACCCGGTCGAGGAAATAATAGCGCTGCAGGAACGGCGCATAGGCGGCGTCGACGAGCGAATAGGCGGCGCCGTTGAAGAAGGGACCGCTGCCTTGCCCCTCCAGCGCCTTTTCGAGCCGTCCGAGGGGCAGCGGCATTTGTGCCGCCGCCTTCTCAAACTCGGCCTCGCTGTCGGCGTAGGCGGTCGCGGTGATGGCGGCGGCGAAAGTCGGCACGTAATCGGTCCAGGCGCGGTTTACCGCGCGCGCAACCGGGTCCGCCGGGTGGAGGTGCGGCGCGATCGTCTCGTCGAGAAACTCAGCGATGGCGTTCGATTCGAACAGCGATACGCGGTCGTCAAGGCGCAGCACCGGCACCTTCTTATGCGGCGAGATGGCGAGGAACCAGTCGGGCCGGTTGTCGGGGTCGATGTGCCGGAATTCGAAGGCCACCTTCTTCTCGCGCAGCACGATCGCGGCGCGCTGCACCCAGGGACACGTCTTGAAGCTGACCAGCAGATAATTCGCCATGGCTTCCTCGCCTCCTCTTTCCGTCTTTCCGTCCGTTACGCCGCCGCGAGGCCGTAGACGCCTTCGACGCCGTCCGGCAGCTGATAGTCGCGCCAGCTCTTGCCGCCATCCTCGGTGCCGAAGACCTGGCCTTTGCGCGTCGCGCAATAGACCCGGTTCGCATCGCGCGGGCTTTCGGCGATGATCATCAGCGTGCTCTTCATCGCGACGTCGTGATCGAAGCGCTGCCAGGTTTCGCCGAGATCGCGGCTGCGATAGAGCGAGCCTTCATCGCTGACCGCGGCGACGCTCAAGGCGGCGTACATGGTGCGGGGATCATGGCGCGACACCTTGACGTCGCGCGCATAGGTCAACGGCGAGAAGCGGCCGATGCCCATCTCCTCCCAGGAGGCGCCGCCATCGCCGCTGCGGAAGAGCCCCATGCGGTTGGCGAGGAACACCGTGCCCGGCTTGGCAGAGCTCGCCGCCAGCGCATGCGAATCCATCATGCCCTCGGTCTCGGTGTCGCTGACGATGCGGCTTCTGAGACGCGGCTCCTTGGTGAATTCGAGCAATCCCTCATTGCAGCCGCGCCAGCTGTCGCCGCCATCGCGGCTCGCGAGCACGCCGCCGACTTCGAGCCCGGCATAAACCCGGCGCGGATCGCTCGAATCCTGCGTCAGGCGGATGACGCGGCAGGGGAAGCTCATTCGCACCATGCCCTTGGGCTCGGGCGGCGTCAGCTCGGTCCAGCTCTCGCCGCCATCGCGGCTGCGATACATCGTCGTGCCTTGCGTTCCGACATAGATCATGCGCGGGTCTTCGGCATCGAGCAGGATCGACCAGACCAGCGTCTCTTTGCCCGGCAGCGCCAGCTTCTGCCAGGTATTGCCGGCATCGCGGCTGCGATAGGGGCCGCTCTGCGTTCCGACATAAACGGTGTCGGGCGATTTCGGCGCAATCACGATCGTGCGCGCCTCGACCGCTTCGGGGAGTCCCGAAGTCAGCCGCTCCCATGTCCCGCTCTCCGTATCGAGGCGAAAGAGTCCGCCTGTCGCGGCGCCTGCACTCGCGGCGATCCACGGCGCCGCACCGGCATAGACGTATTTCGGCATTTCCATCCCCGTGCTTGTCCGGGCCCAGGATCGGGCCCCCAGCCCGCGGCTTCGCCGCGCTCTTTGGGATTTACTCTAGCAAGAACGGGCGGCGCTGTCAGTCGAGGCGTCAGCGCGGTAGCGCCACAGTCTGTAACCTTGGCCTAGAGTCGTCCTTCATCGGTCATTCCCGCGTACGCCGGCAGCCCGGTTAAAGATGGACCACAGAGGCAATGAGACGGTGAGAAGACCAAGGCGCGTTGGCGCGCGAAGCGCGCCGGTACTTCTTTTCCTCACTGCCTCACCGCCTCTGTGTTGAATCCCTTCCTGCCGCGACAAATGCGATTACCCTGCGTAGCGTCAGCGCGCCTCGCCGGCGAAGCTGTGTTGCAGCGCTGTGACACGGCGCAGCGCGGCGTCGGGCAGCGGTCCTTTCTCCACCGCGGCCAGGGCCGTATCGAATTGCTGCGGCGTTGCCATGCCGACGAGGATCGTGCCGATCGCCGGCTGCGTGATGGCAAAGCGCGTTGCGGCTTCGGTGAGGTCCGCGGCGAACCCCTCTT